>WNEY01003063.1_pt1 | contig 12429 bp, 10 predicted proteins | sample 5400531 | NCBI WGS metagenome assembly WNEY01 (sample SAMN13153338, study PRJNA577476) | soil metagenome | isolation source: 200 cm saprolite under Douglas fir tree site 1 | place: USA:California | collected 2015-04-18
TGCGCTCGACCGTCTGGCCAAGCACGAACACATCATCGCCCGCTTCTACATCAAGCGCGGCAGCTATCAAGCGGCAATCCTGCGTCTCAACGGCCTTGTGGACATGTATCCCAATTATCGGGAGCGCGACGCTGTCTTCTATGACCTCGGCACCGCGCTCGCCGGTCTCGGCCGCAAAGCGGAGGCCCGGCTCTACTTCGAGAGAGTGATCTCCGAGTTTCCGAAGAGCGAATACGCCGACAAGGCCAAGCGCCGCCTCGACCAGATGAAAGCGGCATGAAACGCGGAGCGGCTCTCGTCCTGCTATTGCTCGTGACCGCATGCGGCTCGTCGCGGAAAACGGATGAAGAGCCCAGCACGGTTCCTCCGCCACAGCCGATCGCCGCGACTTCGCCATCGGTCGAAGCGCAGCTCGCCAATCTGCAGACATCGATGACCGAACTTCTTGATCGACTGGATGTCCTGAACGCGCGGATTGCAAAACTCGAGAGTGGAGCGCCGCCGCCCCACCAGGCCGCTGTCCTTCGCACGGCGGATGTCGCGGAGAGCTACCGCCGCGCGCTGACGTTGATCGGGCAGGGGAAACACGCTGATGCACGCGCAGCGTTTCAAAAGGTCTTCGATGCCGACCCGACCGGAAGCCTTGCCGATAACGCGCTCTTCTGGATAGGGGAAACCTACTTCGCCGCCGGCGACTACCCGAATGCAATGCGCTACTACGAGCGCGTGACGAAGGAGTACGCCGAGGAGAACAAGGCGCCCGACGCCATGTTGAAGCTCGGACTCACGTATGAAAAGACCGGCGACCTCGGAATGGCGCGGCGCACGTTCGACGAGTGTATCCGCAAGTATCCGTACTCCACTTCCGCGGCTGCGGCGAGGGCCGAGCTGAAGCGCATCAAATACTAGGGCTTCGGTACAATACCGCGCGCCATGGCCGAAACCGACAGCGGCGCGAACCTGCTTGCGCGCAAGGAGTACGCGAAGGCGATCCCCCTCCTCAAGGACGATCTCGACAAGTATCCGAGCAATCCTCGCATCCGCCTCCAGTATGCGGACGCGTTGGCGGGAGCAGGCCAGTTTGCCGAAGCGCTCGCACAGTATGAACACACGGCGAAGTACTACGAGGACAACGGTCTCACCGTGCAGTCGATTGCCGTCCGCAAGAGAGCCGAAAAACTTCAGGAATTGAACCGGCCGGCGACCGGTCCGATGCAGCCGCTGTTCAGCCGTGACGTTCCAAGCAGCCCGCTATTCGAGGTTCTGAACGAGGAAGAGCGTGCCGCTTTGATCAAGGAGATGGAGCTGGAGCAGCACCGCGAAGGCGACATCATCATCAGCGAAGGAGAATCCGGCTCCTCGATGTATGTCATCGCTCACGGCGAAGTGAAGGTCTACACGCGGGGCACGGGACCCAGCGGCGGCAGCGTCTATCTGGCCAATCTCGGCGAAGGCGATTTCTTCGGTGAAGTCAGCGTGCTCACCGGAAAGCCGCGTACGGCCACGATCACCGCGTCGCGGCCGACCGAGCTTCTGCGTCTGGACAAGGAGAAGCTCGACAACGCCCTGGCGAAATACCCCGGCATCCGCAAAGTTCTCGACGAGTTTTACAAGAAGCGCGCGGAGCACACAGTCGAGGCGATGATCGAGAGCTTGAGGAAGCGGGGAAGTTAGTGCCGGTTCTCCCGATCGTCAAATACGGCAACGAAGTTCTTCGCCGCCGTTCGGAGCCGGTCACTCTGTTCGACGATGCGCTGGAGAAACTGATCGAGGACATGGTGGACACGATGTATGCAGCGCCGGGAATTGGACTGGCAGCAAACCAGATCGGCGTCAACCGGCGCGTGGCGGTGATCGATCTGTCTGTGGGAAAACGGCCGGGCGAGCTGCACGTGTTGATCAATCCGGAGATCAAAGAGGTGCATGGGCACATCACGGAAGATGAGGGCTGTCTGTCAGTTCCCGATTTCACGGAAACGGTCAGCCGGCCGGAGCGCGTTCGCGTGCAGTTTCTCGACCGCAACGGACAACCGCGCGAGATGTGGGCCGAGGCGCTGATGGCCCGAGCGATGTCGCACGAAATCGATCATCTCGACGGAAAGCTGTTCGTCGATCGTCTCCGTGGATTCAAGCGCGATCGGATCCTGAGAAAAATTCAGAAGCTCGCGAAAGCAGGGATGTGGTAGAAGCCGGAAGTCAGGAAGTTCGAGCCAACGCATGAACTGCCACGCTGCAACAGTCACCGAAATCGAAGAGCTGGCGCCCTCCGTGGTGCAGCTGACGGTCGCGTTCCACAATCGCGATTTCGAATTCGAGCCCGGGCAGTGGGTCAACTTCCACTTCCCGGAAGGAGTCTCGCGCGCCTACACCATCGCCTCAGCCCCGCAGCGGCCCGAGGCGGTTCAGCTCTGCGTGCGCGTCGGTTCGGGACGCGGCGGCGTGGCGCTGAAGAAGCTCGAGGCCGGAGCTGCCGTTTCGGTCGAAGGCCCATTCGGTGATTTCGTTCTCCCGCAACAGGACGCACGCCCGGTAGCCTTTCTCGCCGGCGACACCGGCATCGCCCCGATTCGCAGCATCGTGCTGCACATGCTCGCGGTGAAAGACAAGCGTCCGATCACCGTTCTTTACGAGCCCGATCAGCGGCACATCCTTTACGCCGGTGACTTCGATCCGCTGGCGCGTGACGGTGCGATCGTTCACGAGAGCGGGAAGATCGAGACGCTGATCGCACGCAACCGCAAGATTCTCGAGGGGGCGGTGAAAATGGCCGCGGGCTTCGACGGCTTCCTCGCGCGGGTGCAGTCCGCGCTTCGGGCGAACGGCATCGATACGTCGGCACTGATCGTGGAGAGTTTCGGGCCGGAGCCGTAGGCGCTTTTTTGGAGTGCGGTGCCTTGGCACCGCTTTCCTGGCCGTGGCTTGCCGCGGCCGCCCCGGCAGCAAGCTGCCGCAACCCAAAGCGGCGGCAAGCCGCCGCACTCCATACCTATCTGAGCGCACCTGGCTGCACGCCCTGCCGCCGCGCGTCATCGCGGAACTGATCGTACGCGCGCTGGGCGCGCTCCACCTCGAGCGCGGCGCGCGGAATCTGCTCCAGCGTGTAAGCAAGCACCGTCGTGTCGTAGGTGAACTCGTCTGGTTTGTGGCCGAGGGAGAGCAGGCCGGCGATGTGCGCTTTGAGCGCCGCAGCCTTGTACGCGAGCAGGTCGAGCTCTTCCTGCGCGCGGCGAACACCTTCTTCATATGCACGCGACTGCCGTTTCCAAGCCCACTCGTCTTCAGTCGCCTGCTGCCGCTCCGCCGGCGTCGGTCCCGGTGGAACTTCGAGCGCGTTCGCCGGAGCCGCCGTACCGGAGTGATTCTGCTCCAGCTCTTTGAGCAACCGCTGCTTCTCCTCCGCCGTGACCTTCAACCTTCCGCGATCCTCGGCCTGGATGGCCGCCGGCGTTCCAGCCGCTCGTGTCGCATCGACGTCGACTTCATCTTCAGGAATCGAGTACAGGGCGCCGCCGGAGCGGAACAGAACGCGCCTGCTTTCCAGCCGGGCGGATCCGTCCACGTTGATTCGATGACCCGAGCGGAGGACCAGCGTGTTCGTGGGAATCGATAACGCGGTAATGAGAAGGATGTTGGCTAGCGCAGTCATGGAAGAATTATCCTCTGCTGATGCCTAACTGGCTCTACCTGGCAATCAATTTCCTGTATCAGATTGGCCTGGCCATCTGGATCGGCGGCAGCATCGTCCTCGGCGCGCTGGTCGCGCCAGCCCTGTTCAAAGCACTGCCGCGACCGGAGGCGGGGGCGATCTTCGGTCCCACGCTGCGGCGTTTCTCGCGACTGCGCGTGGCCGCGGTGATGCTGGTCATCGTCGGTGCCACATCGAAATACCTTGGGTGGGAGAGGAACGCCTCCAGTCCGTGGATCGCCGTCCGATGGCTGGCGATCGCCTTTCTGGCGTTCAGTGTGGTGTACGAGATCGGCTATCTCGAGCCGGCGCTCGAGAGGAATCGCGGCCAGGCTGAAGCCTTCGCAAGACTGCATCGTCGTTCGGAAGTGCTGATGAAATCGACACTTGTCGCCGCCGTGGTCGCGCTGTTGCTCAGTTGATAGAATTCCGCCCCACGCCCGATGGGAAGTAGCCTCTCTCACGGAGAATGGATCGCCGCTGCCATTGTCTGCGGCACCTTCTACCTCCTCTTCGACGCCGCCCGCTACTTCGCTCAGCAGGTCAGCCCAGTCACGCTCCGTCGATGGAGCGGTGATTCCGAGGAGGAAAGCGGCAGCCGCTGGTTTTCTTATGATCCTGGCAACCTGCAGTTGATGAGCGGAACGCTCCTGCAGATCTCATTGATCCTGGCGATCGCGTCGACGGTCATGATTCTGCAGCCCGCGCCAATCGGCATCGCCACGGCGACGGCCACAGTGCTCTGGTTGGTGATCGCCATCCTCTGGAAATTCGCCCTGGCTCTCGCGCCGGATGACGTCGGCGAAATCGTCCTCAAGCACATGATCCCGTTCTCGCACTTTTTCTATTACCTGTTCTGGCCGGTGCTCTTTCCGCTGCGCAGAATCTTCGCGCGTCTGGACGAGCAGGAGCAGGAGGAGATGGAACCCGAGATCGTGACGGAAGAGGAGGTGCAGGCGTTCATCGACGTGGGTGAGGAGGAGGGGATCCTCGAAGCGAGCGAAGGAAAGATGATCCACTCGGTCGTGGAGTTCGGCGACCGGATGGCGCGCGAGCTGATGACGCCCAGGATCGACGTGCTGGCGTTCAATGCGCGGGGAACGCTCGAGGACCTGGCGCGCCTGTTCAGCGAATCGAAGTACTCGCGCATTCCGGTGTTCCAGGAAAGCATCGACTCCATCACCGGCATCGTGCACATCAAGGAGGTCTTCGAGGCCATCGTGAAGAAGGCGTCCAAGACCGTCGCCGAGCTGGCGCGGGCGCCGTACTTCGTGTCCGAGACAAAGAAAGTCTCCGAGTTGCTGCGTGAGTTTCAAAGCGAACATATGCAGGTCGCGGTGGTCGTGGATGAATTCGGAGGAACCGCGGGGATCATCACCATCGAAGACATCGTCGAGGACATCGTGGGTGACATCGGCGACGAGCACGAGACCGCGGAAGCGACGGTCGTCGACCTCGGCAACGACGAATATCTGGTCAGCGGCCTGCTTCGAGTGGAGACCCTGGAGGAGATGCTCGACGCGCATTTTGCCGGCGAGGACTACGAGACGGTGGCGGGCATGATCTTCACCACCCTTGGGCGCGTGCCCAAATCGGGAACAGTGGTGACAAAGAACGGGTATCGCTTCGAGGTCGACCGCGCCGACCGCCGGCGCATCTATCGCGTCAAGATCTCGCGCGACCCGGAATGGCAGGAAGCCGAAGAAAACAATTTATCCCGAGCGTAGCGAGGGATCTCCGGTGGCACAGCGACGCACTTCAAAGAAAAGCGATACGCGGGGCGCTTTGTCGAAAGCGAACGACCTCGCTGTTGCATCGGAGATCCCTCGCTCCGCTCGGGATAAACTGAAAAGAAGCGGAGTCTTTAGAGTTTATCCCGAGCGTAGCGAGGGATCTCCGGTGGCACAGCGACGCACTTCAAAGAAAAGCGATACGCGGGGCGCTTCGTCGAAAGCGAACGACCTCGCTGTTGCATCGGAGATCCCTCGCTCCGCTCGGGATGAACTGAAAAGAAGCGGTGTCATTGCTCTCGTCGGACGCCCGAATGCGGGCAAGTCGACGCTGCTGAATCGCATCCTCGGCCAGAAGGTGTCGATCGTCTCGGCCAAGCCACAGACGACGCGCAACCGCATCGTCGGCATCCTCAACGACGCGCGCGGTCAGATTGCTTTTCTCGATACGCCTGGCATTCACAAGCCACTGCACAAGCTCAACGTGCGGATGATGGAGCACGTTCGCGCCAGTCTCACGGAAGCGGATGTCGTCGCATTGATCGTCGACGCCACCGAGCCATTCGGCCGCGGCGATCAATACGCCATCGATCTGCTGCGCCAGGGTGTGAAAGGAAAACGATTCGCGATTCTGAACAAGATCGATCTGCTGAAGAAGCAGAAACTCCTGCCGATGATCCAGCAGTACGCCGCGACGGAGTTGTTTGACGAAATCGTTCCCGTCTCCGCGGCAACAGGGGAGGGTGTGGACGAACTGCTGAATCTGTTCTTCAACACCGTCGCTCCCGGCGAGCCACTCTACTCACGCGAGGACTACACGACGCAGCCGGAGCGCTTCTTCGCCGCGGAGATCGTTCGCGAGAAGTTGCTGCAGCACGCCGGCGACGAGCTGCCCTATACCACCGCGGTTTCGGTCGATCGCTGGGAAGAGGAAGAGGAAAAAAATTTGATCAAAATTTACGCGACCATCGTCGTAGAGCGCGAATCACAGAAGCCGATCGTCATCGGCAAGGGTGGGGACATGGTGAAGCGTATTGGCACCGAGTCGCGCGTCGAGCTGGAGTCCATTCTCGGAGCGAGAGTCTTCCTCGATCTTCATGTCGCAGTTCATGAAAGATGGCGTGATGACCAGCGATTCCTCGGCGAGTTGGAGTGGCCGTTGGGCGAACGGTAGAATCAACCCATGGGACTCACGCATCTCCGTGAAGAGTGTGAGGCTGAACCTGCTCGTCGACTCAGGAGCGATTTATTCGGTCATTCCCTCCAAGACTCTCGAACGCCTCGGCATCCAACCACACGGCGAGCGATCATTCATGCTTGCCGACGGGACCGAGATCACGCGGTTTGGCAAACCGGGAGATAGCGCCCTTTTAGGCATCGTGTCGCTCGGGGCTCTCGGATTCGCGCTGGATCCGATTCGGCGAGTATTGCGGCCGTTGCCGATGATATTGGGTCGTGCAACCGGGGTGTAGAATCCCCCGCAGTTCGTAGTTTCGCGGCAGACATTTTTCCATCAGAAGGGAGAGGTTTCATGCGTCTTCGCATCACGCTTTTTGCCCTCTTGATCGCCCTGCTGTCATGTACAGCTCTACTTGCGCAGCAGACCGGTTCCGTCAGCGGAAGGGTCAGCGCGACTGATGGTTCGGCGCTGCCTGGCGTGACCGTCGAAGCGCGGTCTAATGTGCTGCCTCAGCCACGCGTGACCGTCACCGACGCCAACGGTGACTACCGGATGCCAGCCCTGCTACCGGGCGACTACACCGTCACATTCACACTGACAGGAATGCAGACCGTTACGCGCAAGGCGACGGTGATCCTGTCGCAGAACACCGTGGCGGATGCGAAACTCGGCGTGCAAGGTTTGTCCGAGAGCATTACCGTCACCGCTGAAACGACTCTCGTCGACAAAACCTCGACGGCGATTCAGAGCGGGCTGTCCACCGAGCAGATCCAAAAGCTTCCGGTCGCGCAGGAGTACCGCGATCTGCAGAAGCTCATCCCAGGTGTCCTCTACACGCAAGACAATGTGCGCGGACCGAGCGCGGGAGCGAGCGGTCAGGATAACGTCTACCTCTTCGATGGTGTCAACGTCACCATGCCGCTGTTCGGAGTGTTGGTGGCCGAACCGGCGACTCACGACATCGCGCAAGTCAACATCATCAGGGGTGGTGCGAAGGCCGTCGACTTCGACCGCGCCGGCGGTTTCCTGATCGATACCGTGAGCAAGTCCGGGACAAACAAGTTCTCGGGCGAGCTTGGTTATCAGGTGCTGCGACATGGAATGATCGCGGCTCAAAAGGGCACGATCAATACGACGTTCCAGCAGGATCGCGACTGGGGGACCGCGAATCTGGGCGGTCCGATCCTGTCCGATCGCCTCTTTTTCTTTGGCTCGTACTATCGTCCCATTTATACCAAGTCGAACCAGGCCAATCTGTACGGTCCACTTCCGAGATTCAAGAGCACGCGCAATGAGGAGTTCGGAAAGTTGACCTTCACTCCGACCGAAGCGTGGCTCATCAACGGCAGTTACCGCTACTCACATCGTATCGATACTTCGGGCGACGCTTTCGGAACAAAGTCCGCCGGAACCGTCGGAACTGGCTTCGAAACGAAGCTGCAAATCGGAACGCTCGAAGGTTCATGGGTGGTCAACCCGAAGAGCTTCGCGACATTCAAGTTCACAGACTTCCGGAATCCGGGATTCGGCCGTGCCGACAACACCGCAAACGTGACGGTGTCAACCGCAGTCGGGACTCACCTGGACATCAACAATCTGGACAAGATCGGCCGGCTGACCGTCCCCACGCTGATCGCCACAAATCCCGCACAGCAGGCATTCGTTCAGCCGATCATCAATCAATACGGATACATCGATCCTACGACTGGTGTAAAGACAGGTGGCGGTCTTGTCGGCTACGGACTGCTTACACACGATGACGACGGCTTTTTCCGGAAGAACGGGCAGATTGGGTACAACTACACAGTTGGCACCAATGTCACCCATGATCTTCACGCGGGTTATCAGCGCTACAAAGATTCAGAGGATCTCTTCCGCACCTCGAACGGGTGGGGCGCCATCACGGTTCCTGCCGGAACAGTCAACTGTCCGGCCAGCGCCTGCGGCACGGCAAAGCCAGCTTTTTACCAGGCGGCATTCCAGCAGCAGACCGGCGGAATCGCTCCGGTCATTCATTCCGAGTTTCATTCGCAGAACATCGAGCTGAACGACACCATTCATTGGCAGAACTGGTCGTTTAACGCCGGCGTGCTCGCAAGCAATGACACGCTTTACGGTCAAGGTTTGGCAAAGGCAGACAACATCGCCGGTTTTGTGAGATCGCCGGGCACCAAGTACAAGATGCACGATTTTGGGTTTAGCCAGATGATCCAGCCCCGTCTCGGTGCCACCTGGGCCTACAACGGAACCGATACCGTGTACGCCAGTTTCGCTCGCTATAATTCCGCGGCGAACTCGGACGCGCGTGCCGCTTCATGGGACCGCAACCTGAGGAACACGCTAAACGCCTACTTCGATGTAAACGGAAATCTCATGGGCGTCGACCCAGTCAAGTCTTCTTCGGGGAAACTGTTCCAGGCTGGTATCAAGCCACCCGAAATCAAGGAATACCTCATCGGAACCGGTCAACAGATTACAAACCGGTGGTCCGGCCGCCTCTATGGACGCAACCGCAAAGGTGGTCACTACATTGAGGACACGAACAACACCGCCCGAGTCGACTTCAACCCTCCTGCGGGCGTCCCGCGAGAGCCGTACATCCCGAATCTCGGCACCGTCAATCCGCCGACCGGCCTCCGAGGGGCGATCGGCAGCGGTTCGACGTACGTGATCGCTAACCTGGATGGGGCGTTTACGAAATACCTCGAAGCAACGACGGAATCCGAATGGCACGGCGACAAGACATTTCTCCGCGGTTCGTACACATGGAGTCACTACTATGGCAATTTCGATCAGGACTACACGAACCCCAGCACCGGGAATGACGCGGCGCTCTTCATTGGATCATCGTTCATCGCGGATGGTCCTGGCAGTCAGATCTGGAACAACATGTATGGCAATCTCCGTGGCGACCGCCGCAATGTTGCCAAACTCTACGGGACATATCTTTTGCCATGGAAAGCGACCACCGGCGCATTCTTCGTGTATCAATCCGGTCAGCCATATCAGCTTCTGAGCTACCTTCCGTATGTGCCTCTGGTTACGGACACCGGCGACACCGAGCGGTACGCCGAGCCGGCCGGAAGGCGCAGGACGCCACCACACCATCAGCTCGATCTGAACTACACCCAAAACTTCCCGGTCCCGCACGGTGTAAATCTGCAGCTTGTCGTCGACATGTTCAACGTGTACAACAAGCAGACGGGGTACAACTACGAGACGCGGGTCGGCACGCTAGGCAAGTGCAATACATCGAACTGCATCGATACAGGGATTGCCGCGCAACCATCGGTCAACGCGCCCTATCCGAATACGTTCTACGCACCGCGGCGCTTCCAGGTCGCCGCACGCGTACAGTTCTGAGTGTCTAAGGTCCGGCGTCGGCCGGCCCCGTTTTCTCTCAGCTCAATGGAAGGTGGGGCGAGGGACGGTCTCGCACGAGGCTGTTCCGCCGGCGGTGAAGGTGAACGACTGGCTGGCGTAATTATTGGACGTCTTCCTGTCGCCGTCGGGATGTTCGGGTGAAACCATCGCGCTGATCGCGTAGGTCGTCGTCTTCACTACATTCGGGGCTCGAACCTTGCCGCCCAGAACCAGAGTCGACTTCGGGTACACCACCCGAAACTCGTATGCGCCCCACGATTTTCCGGTGGGAATGGGAGGCAGTTGCACGTCAGTCGCCGAGCAGACTTCTTGTCCGGAGGCGTTGATGGCCTTCATCCAGACGTTGAATGGCTGACCGGCCGGGGCAGCTCCGTCGAAGGCGTTGTTGCCAAGGTAGACGGTGACGTGCTCCATCTTCCGGCCGTCGGACAATGTCGTAGCCGGCCACTGATAGAGGCTGACGTAGTAGTCGTACGGAGGCGTTGAAGAAGCCGCGCTCAACGCCACGGCGGCCAGCGCGACCGCGAAGCGGATGCTGATTTTCATAAGGTTCCTTTCGTTCTCAACCAGTGTTCCCGATGATCATAAAGCGTTACTGAAACAACCGCTCGTGCGCGATGAGTGGTCGTGTTGTAGCGTTGGCGTGCTCGCGAGCGGCCCCGACGCGCGCGGACGCGTCGGGCTCGTGGAGCAGCACGCTCACCTGCGCGCGCTTGAATAGCGCCATCGGATATCCGGGGTGGGAGGGTGGAACGCGGTCGAGCGCTTCGCGCGCTTCCTGGAGTCGCCCGGCGGCCAGATAAAGGACTCCGAGCTCGAGATCGTGATCGCTGTGCGCCTTCTCAAAGGCATCGATGGCTACCGCGGTTTGTCCGGCAGCCATCGCCATTTCGCCGAGTTGCACTAGCTCGCCGGGACGCGGCGTCCTCATAGAGTAGATCTTCTGCCGGAGGCGAATCGCTTCCTCGATTCGCCCCTGCCGCTCGCGAACGGTCGCCAGTGCCTCGATCGCCGGAAGGCGATCGGGCGATTGCGCCAGCACTCGTTCGAGCAGCGGCACGGCGCGCGGCCAATCTTTTCCCTTTGCGTAGTACAGCGCGAGGTATGTCTGCACATCCGGCGAATCGGGGGCGATCGCTTGGGCTCGTTTGAACGCCTCGAGCGCTTTCGTATCGTGGCCTAACTCCGATTCCGCTGTGGCCAGCCGGAGCGCCGCATCGAGATTGTGCGAGTCCTCGGCGAGAATGTGCTCGAGAATCGGAACGGCCCGCATGTACTCGCCGCGAACGAAGAGTGCTGCCGCTTCGTCGAGCGGCTCGAAGAGGCGAACCATGTCCACCGGCCGCGGCGCGTCTTTGCGCACGACCGGCTTCGTCTCTGATGCGACGTAGCCGAGGCTGGCGAGTTGGCGGCGAGCTTCCTCGTCATTGGCCTTCGTCGCCGCGGCCGCTGCCTCGGCCGCAGTGGGGACCGGATACTGCTGCAGCGCGGCACGGCTCGCACGCGAGATCTCTGCTGTTCCAGCGAGATTGTGCGTCTCCTGCGGATCAGCGATCACGTCGTAGACCTCGATCTTGCCGGCGGAGATCGTCTTGAATCGCCCTTCGACCGCCATGACCTGCGGCTGCCATCCGTAATCGAGAAACGGCTTCATCGCCTCACCGACGACCACTTCGTGATCGGAACGCAGCAGGCTGTTCGTGGCATCGAGGCCGGCCCAATCGCGGATCGTGTGCAAGACTCTCCTCATGCTGACCGGCAAGTCCGAGATGCCGGATCTCACGCGCGGACCGATCAGCAGCAGCGGGACGTGCATGGTTGCCTGATACAGAAGATCACCGTGCTGCGACTCGCCGTGGTCGCCGAGACCTTCGCCATGATCGCCGACGATGAGGATGGCTTTCGCTCCGCTGACACGCTGCTCAAAAGCCTGGACGAGACGGCCTAACTGCTCATCCATGAAAGCCACCTCGCCGAAGTACGGCTGTTTTGCGTAGCGACTTCGGAAGGGCTCCGGCGGTGTGTACGGATAGTGCGGATCGTAGTAGTGAACCCACAGGAAGAGCGGCTGCGGCGAATGGCGGCCGAGGTAGTCGACCACGCGATCCGTCGTTTCCTTCGCGTTCCGTTCCTCGCGGCCGTTGCCGAAATCCTCGTCAAACACGTCGAAGCCGCGGCCGAGGCCGAAGCGACGAGCGAGGGCGAAGGCGGAGACGAACGCTGCGGTGCGATAGCCGGCGTTCTTCATCTGCTCCGCGAGCAGCGGAACTTTTTCCGACAGATAGCGGCCGTTCTCGTGCACGCCGTGTCCGGCTGGATAGAGGCCGGTCATGATCGAGCAGTGTGCCGCGAGAGTCTGCGGAACCGGCGTGTAGGCCTGCGTGAACCGCGAACCGCGCTTGGCGATCGCGTTGAAGTTCGGTGCGATGTCCGGGCGCATCGCATCGGCA
>WNEY01020249.1_pt1 | contig 12429 bp, 9 predicted proteins | sample 5400531 | NCBI WGS metagenome assembly WNEY01 (sample SAMN13153338, study PRJNA577476) | soil metagenome | isolation source: 200 cm saprolite under Douglas fir tree site 1 | place: USA:California | collected 2015-04-18
CTGAAAACAGCAACTCGCAAACGAGAATAATCAAGAGCGCCCCAGCGCCCAAGTAGACGCGCACGTGACGCTGCATTTTCGCGAAATCTCCTGTCCGGGTTTCGGGGATCATAGGCAAGTTAGGTTTGACGAACAAGAAGGACGTTAAGGACGGCGTCATCGCCTACAAAATCGCGGCGCACGCCGCCAATTTAGCCAAAGGCCATCCCGGGCGCAATACCGCGACAACGCGATTTCAAAAGCAAGGTTTGAATTCAGGTGGGAAGATCAATTCAATCTCTCACTCGATCCCGAAACCGCGCGCGAATTCCACGACGAAACTCTTCCCGCGGAAGGCGCCAAGACCGCGCACTTCTGTAGCATGTGTGGTCCGCACTTCTGTTCCATGCGCATCACAGAGGATGTTCGGAAGTACGCAGCGGAACACCGCATGAGCGAAGAAGCAGCGGTCGAAGGGATTGAAACAGAAGGCAACGGAGTTCACGAAGTCCGGAGCCGAAATCTACGCGAGAGCGTAATGTTGTAGCCGCTCGCTCAGCGCAAAACTCTGCGTAGGCGGCCATGTGAGCTAATGCCAGTCCGACTCAGACCTCACGGAGTCTTCAGGATCGCGATGATCTCCGTGTAGATTGGCTGCCCGGTGACTTCGATGTCTTTGTCGGAAACGTAAACGTTAATTTCTGATCGAACGCCAAACTTTCCTTCGAGGTAAATCCCGGGCTCGATCGAAAAACAAACTCCAGGAATGATGCGCCGCGAATCGCGCGTCTCGAAATCGTCGTCGGGAACGCTTTCGCCCACATAACCGGTCCACGTTTGGTCAGTCGCGACTGCATCAGGTTTGTTCAGTTTAGTGGCCGCATCAATCAGAACGAAATCGCCGCGCCTGATTGGCGAATTCTTTTTCTTCGTCGGCATGTAGTGCGGATTGGCGGTGTTCGCGTTCACCGCCACGATCATCGGCTCCTGCTGCATTCCTTCTTCATTGTAGCGACGGAGCATGAACTGCGCGATATCCCATTCAGTGGTTGGTTCATTGGCGCGAATCCGGCGCGCAATTTCCGCAAATGCCTCCTGAATGATGCGATGCATTTTGTCAGAACTTTCCACATGCATCTGATGCTGAGCTGGAGAAAAAACGGCCTCGAATCGTTGTACTAGTTCCGCGCTCGTGACGGGTTCGACCCCGAACGAGCGAACGAGCTCGATCGTTCCGGCATCTACGCGTGAGATGTAGGTACAAAGCAGGGACCGGTGTCGAAAATGTTGGCGACGAAATATCCTCCGGGACGCAGAGCGAATTCTCCCCACAGCGCGGAGGCGTTGTTTGGGACATACACAGGTGGGGGTATGTGGGGAAACAGCATAGTGTTGCTCATGCTTTGGCAGGCTGGGTAACTGGAAGCTTCACGGGAATCTTCTCCGCAGAAAGAGCTCCGTTGTCCGCACTGTGCACTGCATACTTCAGTTGCGGATCGTGATCCCGTATATAACATGCGATTAATAAAGGGGCATACCGATACAGAAGAGCGTGCCACTCCATGAACCACTCCAGTTGAATCGACAATCACCAGCGTCTTCGGGATTGACTGCCCATGTTTGGATGCCTGACCGAAAACCCGCGCTGCCGGGGCACCGTTATCGCACTGAATCGAGGCGGCAACCCGACAATGACCGTTTAGTCCTTCGGGCTTGTGCCGTCCGCCAAACAAATCTGTTTCGCTAAGACCGATCCAATCCTGTAAGCCATCGGTGAACATATCCAATCGGCGCGCTCGTAGTTGTTCCGCTACGCGGTAAATCCATTCTGCCCCAATACTTCCAAGATCAAGGACTGGTATTAGTTCATCATCGCGGACTCCGTTGACGAGGCTGGCCGCAGCGGATTCGGCATTCCATCTCCTGGTTCTCCAAACCGCCGCTTCCTTATAGTGCGCGGGGAAAACGAGAACGGGTAGTGCGAGAGCAGCGAGATATACCGGCCAGCGTAGCCATTGCTTAGATTGGACCCGCGCAATGGCGACTAACAGCAGTCCGGTCCAGAAAAGCGTGCCGAGAAAAAGTAACGTGGCGCGAACGCCAAGGAGGGTAGGTCACGACCTGTAAGGCCAACAACCGCACTGAGAAACGCTAGGAGCAACACGAAAAGATTAAAAACGGCTAAAGCGAGTCCTGTCCATTCGAGACCGCTTTTGTTTACATTGCGACGAGTGATCTGTGGTAGCACTGCCAGCATCGCCACGACCAATGCCAGCGCCCCTGCGCACAGCGCCAATTCTGAGGAGGCGACCGAAGGGCGGAAAAACTTGTCGGGCCCCCACTGGAACGTGGCAAACGAAAATGGACTACCTAGCAGACGACACAACCAGATGAATTAGTTAACGGACGACAGCCCTAGAAGAGGTTCTAGAGGAGACGCCAATCGTGCCCCGGCAACAGGACAAAGATGATAGCCCCCAGTAAACCAGTATGCGGATCAGCGCCAAAACGCGCAAAGACGTAAACCGGCTGACGCAAATTGATACATTCAGCCACAGCGTGACGAGCACAGTCAGGATGAGGCTATTCGTTTCCAGTAAAGAATTGCAGCGTCTAAACGAATGCTGTATCATATGGTGCGCTAATTAGCGCCGATCGCGCAAGATCTAAGACAGATTAACCTCGAGGGCTACCTTGGACTCAAAGATTCCGTTTAATAAGCCATTCATCACGGGCAAAGAGATCGACTACATTAATGCGCGCGTCTTCTGGAAAATCGGTTCAGGATGCTTAGGGTGCTGATGACCCCATCCTGCACGGCTGCGCTTGAGATGGCCGCAATACTTTGCGACCTATCGGAGGGCGACGAAGTCATCATGCCCTCTTTCGCATTCGCCTCTGCCGCGAATGCAGTGGTCCGCCTGGGGGCGCGTCCCGTGTTCGTCGACATACGTCCCGACACTCTCAACATCGATGAAAGATTGATCGAACGGGCCGTCACCCCGCACACGAAGGCTATCTTGCCCGTCCATTACGCAGGCGTCGCCTGTGAAATGGGCCAGATTATGGCCCTGGCGGACAAACACGGCCTAATCGTTATCGAAGATGCGGCGCAGGGCGTAAACGCTTTTTACAATCGGCTGGCACTTGGCTCGATAGGGCACCTCGGCGCGTACAGTTTTCACGAGACCAAGAATTATGTTTGCGGGGAAGGCGGCGCGCTGACTATTAACCGGCCGGAGTTCATCGAACGGGCTGAGATCATCCGCGAGAAAGGGACTAATCGCAGCAAATTCATTCGTGGAGAAGTGAACAGATACACCTGGGTCGATGTCGGCTCGTCTTATTTGGCGAGCGAGATTAGCTGCGCATTCCTGTTGGCCCAGCTGGAAGCGCAGGACCTGATTACCGACCGCCGCCGCTCGATTTACAACTTTTATCGCCGCAGTCTCGCTCCGCTTGAAGAGCGAGGGCTTCTGCGCCTACCTTGTATCCCGGAGGGTTGTGAAAATAACTTTCATCTCTTTTACATTCTCGTTAACGACGCCGTCACACGCGACGAGTTGATCGATTATCTGTGGCGTAAAGGCATTCAAGCAGTATTTCATTATGTGCCGCTGCATTCGTCCCCGATGGGCGGACGCTTCGGCTACAAAACGGGCGACCTCCCAATCACAGAAGAGCTGAGCGCCCGCCTTCTCAGGCTACCGTTCTTCCCTGAGCTCACTTACGAGGAGCAAATGCGCATTGTCGATCACATCGCACATTTCTTGGAGCGGAGATTCTCGGGTGAAATGGCGCAAGCCGGCCCCCTCTCGAAGGTCGACAGTCAGAATGATCTCGCCTACGATGCACCCGATGCGTTTGTGTGACGAAGAATCTCGGCCCGACGTTTCGATAGTTGTGCCGGTCTACCGAAGCGAAGGCTGCTTGAGGGCGCTGGCCGTCGCAATCGCCGAAGCGCTGACCCCGACGGGCCGCGATTACGAAGTGATCCTCGTTAATGACTATTCGCCTGATAATTCTTGGGCGGTCATTGAAGCTTTATGCCAGGCGTACCCGAACATCGTCGGAATCGATTTGCGGCGCAACTTTGGGCAGGACAACGCGATAATGACCGGCCTGAGATATGCCCAGGGCAAATACGTCGCGATTATGGATGATGACTTACAACATCACCCGAGCGACTTGCCCGCGTTGCTCGCGAAAATTGAAGAAGGGCCCGACGTTGTTTATGCCAATTTCGAAAGTAAGCGGCAGAAGGTCTGGAAGAACGTCGGTAGCTGGTTTAATGGCAAATTTGCCGAATGGCTGATTGAAAAGCCGAAGCACATTTATCTCTCCCCGTACAAAATTATCCGACGTGAAGTCGTCGAAATGATTTGCAAGTACGACGGCCCGGACCCGTACATAGACGGGCTTTTGTTTCAGGTGACTTCAAGAATAGCTCAGGTTCCTGCACGCCATCACACCCGCTATGCGGGGAAGAGCAATTACACATTTTGGAAATCGGCTAGAGTGTGGGCGAAGCTAGTATTCTCATTTTCCGTGAAACCGTTGCGGTTGGTCACTTGGGGCGGCTTCGCCTTCGCCGTGCTCGGGCTTTTTCTCGCGACGTCGGTTATACTTTACAAGCTGCTGCGGCCGGAAGATTTCTCGGGTGCAGCCGTAGGCTGGGCGTCATTGATCGTAGCCCTTTTAATCGGTGGCGGGACGCAGATGATTTTTTTTGGTATCCTTGGCGAATACACAGGGCGGATGTTTTTGAGAGCCAATAAGAAGCCGCAGACATCTATCAGAGAGGTCATGAACGGCAACCCCCGGCGGCGGCAAACACATACGGCCCGGGGAGAAGGTGTTGACGAGCCGGAGGTGAGAGTTTGCCAGTAAGTCTGACCTACAAGAGCATATACCTTACGACCTCACGATGGTCCTGCCGTACGGTCGTCATCACAGCGCCCGCTACTGTGTGATTGCCGATCTGATCAAGATTCCCCGCGGCAAAACAAGGTTTACCTACTCGAAGAAGCCGACGCCCCGGCCCGAATCTGTCATTGATGAAATCTATTGAGACCCAGCCGGGGGGAGATCTCTACCTCGTGTTTGGAGAACAGTTGCGCCCTAGCCGAGCGCTTCATGTTCCCTCGCCTATCTCTTCCAATGCCTCCTGCGGCTGGCGCATGCGCATCCTGTCGATTTGGTCTAATCTCTCAGGTTGTCGCCGCATCCAGAAACTGCCTCCGCCCCACCATGGCGAACTCGTAAAAGTAGCTTTGAGATCTCTCTGATGATAGTAGCTGAGGTAGCTGTTGGCCATCAGCACCTCGAACTCCGAATTAAATGTCAGAAACGCCTGCAGCAGGTATTGCTCGGTCCAAAACCGGAACTGTTCCATTACCCAATCGCGCCTGTAATCAAAGGGCAGCAAGATATCGTGGACGTGCACGATGACCCCTGGCTTGAGACGCGGCAGCACTTCCAAGAACAGGTAGTTGACGTCTCCACCTATTTTCACCGTATGAGAACTGTCAATAAAAAGGATGTCGCCGGAACCGAGCCCTGAAAAGAACTCAAGATCGACATCTTCCACCTTTTTCTCAATTAAGGAACGCAATCCGGGAAATCCCTGCCGGAGGAGGTGTCCAAGTTCTTTAAGTGTTGATCACCAAACAAGATCTCCAATTTTTCGCGCGCGACATCAACTGAATAAAGCGCCTTGGTTTTCTTGATGCCATTCTCCGAGAGCCGGTTCCAAAGACCCTCCGATTCATAAAGTTCGAGCAAGGCGCGGGCAAAACCTCCCGGCTCGTCGGCGACGAGAATATCTTCATGGTCAGTAAGCATCATTCCTTCGACGGCCAGCGAGGTTGCGACAACCGGTACGCCATAGGCCATACTCTGGTTGATTTTGCCTTTCACACCCGCGCCAAAGCGCAACGGCGCGACGGATAATCTAACGCTATCGAAAAAGGGCCGAACATCTGTCTGTAATCCGGTGACAATGATGTTCTCAGTCGCCAGCGCAACTACTTCCGGCGGCGGTTTCTCGCCAATGATGTAAAACTTCGCGTCGCTCAGATGCTCTTTCACCAATGGGTAAATTGCGTCCGTGAAATAGAGCACTGCATCAGTATTCGGGGGATGCTGAAAACCGCCGATAAAGAGAAAATCGCGGCGCAGCGAGAAAGGCGTGGCAGATCCGGGAACATCAACAATGTTAGAGACGATCTCGATTGATTTGGCCGGCCATTTTTCTTTGAGTATTTCATGCTCGACGCTGCTGACGACCCACGTCTCGTCGGCTTGATCGATTAGATCATATTCAAGCCGCCGCTTCTCCTGCGCTTTTTGCCGAAGCTCCAGGTCGTCGGCTAGTTCCGCGCCGCGGCTCTCCCGGACAAAATGCAAATCGACCGTATCAAAGATGATGCGGCTTTGCGGCGCATGCAACCGAACATCAGCAATATGCTTCCGGGCAAAATCGCACCGGCTCAGTACCACAGCATCGAACTTGGAACCATTTGCGATGAGATAGTCGCGCACTTTTTTAATGTAAGGGTGATAAATAACTTCGATCCCGCGTTTCTGGAGCTTGCGGGTATACGGAGGAATGTCCGCCAGATTATCTGGAATGAAAGTCACGCGATGGCCAAGTTGGTGGAGGAGTTTGAGGATTTGAAACATCCGCAGCGATCCTGAATCCCGGTCCGGCATCGGAACATGATGATCGATCACGAGAATATTTTTTCCGCCAGGTGGCGCCTGGTTTAGGAAGGTCAAATCGCCAGTTGCTGGTTTTTTCATCAGCTCAACGGCCCACGTTTCGGCAAACGTTGAGCGATTGATCTCTTGATGTTTTTTTGTGCCCGTCGAGAGATCAACGCCGCCGGTTACACCTTCGTAGTGGATTACCTCGCTGAGGGGCTGGTATAATACCTTGTAACCGGCTCCGCGAACCTTGAACGATAAGTCGGTGTCCTCGTAATAGGCGGGGGCATATTTTGGATCAAATCCTCCGACGCTCTCGAAGAGCGATCTGGGAATCATAAGCGCTGCTGCCGAACAGTAATCAACTTCCCGAAGATAGTTGTATTCGGGTTTTTCTGGATCATCGAACTTGCCGTAGTTCCATCCCGAGGCATCTCGCCATATAATCCCGCCTGCTTCCTGTAAACGACCATCCGGGTAAACCAGCTTCGAGCCGACCATGCCTAGTCGCGGTTCCTCGGCGAAGGTATCCACCAGCGCGGCTAGATAGCCTTCCTTAACAATCGTGTCATTGTTCAAAAAAAAGAGAAATTTGCCACGCGCCTTCTCCGCACCGCGATTGCAGGAAGCGATGAAACCGGCGTTCGTCTCGCTGCGCACATAAACAACGCCGTCCATCCGCGGGACAAGATCAGCCGTCTCATCCGTGGAGCAGTCGTCAACCACGATCACTTCGAAGCGCAATTTGTCCTTAACGGTTCGTAGCGAACCAAGACAGGCGTGAGTGTAACGAAACTGATTGAACACGGGAATGATGATCGAAACCTCGACATCTTCGTGCGTGGGGAAATGGATCGATTCAACAGGCAGTAATGGAACGGGAGGTCCAACAGGTTTGAGGTTCTGAGTGCTCTTTTCCGAATCGACGCCCAGCCATTTTGGCACGGTTGGGAATTGAAGCGCGCGGATTTCGTCTTCAATTTTCGCCATTTCAGGATGCGAAGCTCGCCATTCCGAATAGGCGGCCACGATTTTTTCGAGATGGCCATAACCCATCGAGACTTTGCCAGGAAATAATTTTGCTTCAATTGCGGTCATCGGATTTGCCAATTTCCAGCGGCGGGAAGAACGCAGACGCGCAGCGGCTTTCTCCGCATCATCGAGCAGGCGCGAGAGCTTCCTAACACTCCAAAGCTGTTTGCGCAGCCGATCTGTCAGCTCCACTCCGCGCTGCTCCTGTTCCGCCAGACTTATACTTTTGCTGTGGAGAAGGCCGTTGATTTCCGCAAGACGGTTTCTCTCTGCCTGGTGCGCCGCTGTCTGGTCAGATAACTGCGCTTGCAGTTCGCTACACTTTGCGAAAAGTTCGTGCATCTGCAGCCGATAGGCCTCCGCTTGCGCCGCTTGTTTGGACTCTGCGGCTTCAGAAATCGCTTCAGGCTCGAAGCCCCACGCCAAGAAGCGTTCAACCAATAAACGGATCGGCGCATTGGCAATATTGCTGCACAACCGGGTCATTGTGTAAACGGCTGAGCAAGAAGAGAGTTTCCCCTTGTCGCTCGCAGCGATCGCAAAATCCTTCAAATGTAGGCGGTCTTGTCATGTAGTTCACTGCTGCACGATGAAACACCACACGGAACCCAAATTTCGAAAGGCGGTATCCTAGCTCCACGTCTTCGCTGCCGAACCGGAACTGGCGATTAAAGACGCCGTGTTTAGCGAGAAACGATCGCTTACATGAAGAGCGTCCACCCCAGAAGTAGGTGAAATCGAGCATTTGCCCGTCCTCGAGACTGCCATACGCAAAAAGGAAACGTCCAATCTCTGTGACGTAACGCATCAGTGGCGTAACCGGCAGCGTCGGCGCCCATGTCGTATATCCCAGGATAGCTACGTTCTCCTCTGGATGCTGTTCGTGTGCTTTGAGATGTTCCTCCAGGAGACGGTGATCGGCGATATCGTCATCGTCGGCAAAAAGCAAAATTCTGCCACGGGCCGCCAGAATACCGATGTTCTTCGCGGCTGATATGCCTGAGTTTTCGATGTGGAGATAATTTAACGGCATCCGCGAGGCGAAGCTGCGGCAAATTTCCGGGGTCGCGTCTTCCGACCCGTCATCAACCACAACGACCTCGTACTGGTCCGTTGGCAAAGTTTGGGTCGCAAAGCTCTCGAGAGTCGCGGCGAGCATGGCCGCGCGGTTGAAGGTAGGGATTACAACACTTATGGACAGGCGTCCAGGCTGGTCATCTGGGGTTGGTTGCACACTTCGCCTCTCCGACGTGATTGATCCGCCGGGCTCAGCGTGATCTTCGGCGATCACTGAACTTCTCGTGCTGTTTTTCAAACGAATAGCCGGCGTAAAAGCCCATTGAGCTTACACCAAAAACTGGCTTTCGCTCTTATAGGATAAGAGTTTGGCGAAATCAAACCCGTTAAATTAGTTTGATTAGTTCTGTCCGGGTTCGCGCTGCTTCGCCAAGTGAAGGCATCCGTGAAGGGTTAAGTGATGCTATTGAGCCGTAGCAGACCTCCAAGCACGACAATGCCTGCCAATAACAAGACGTTTCTTCGAACAAGGGAGAGGATACGCCCTTCGAAATGAAGTTTCATTCGGCGTTACTGTGGCTCAATCGGCGCAGATCCAGTACGATAAACGGTCCATCAGAGAATACCTTGGCGGCCTCGATTTGGCGCGGAATTTCGAAGCCCTTGCTTCTGCCGTCGTCGAACGCTCTTTGAATCCAGTTGGAGAAAGGCTTAAAGTAGTCGGGCGGCTTATCAAGGATGCTTTGTTGAAAGATGAGATGCGTCACACCGAATTCGTCGCGTAGCCGCTCGAGCGGTCTTCGGTCGGTGGCAAAGTACGCTGCGATGAGCGGGACCATTCGACGTCGCACTTCGTCTGCGTAGCCTTTATGAAATGCGACGCTCAACTCTTCCGTGATGAACGCCTGGCGGCGGCTCACCCACGGCACATTGTCGAGACCCCTTGGCCAGCCGGCGATGAGGACGTCTTTCGGCAGATGCCGGAGAAAATCGTAAAGCCGCCGTTGCGATGTGACGTCTGTATTGAGCCCGGCGTCCATGCTGCCGCGCCCAGCGAATGGCAGGAGCACCATAGCAGCAATGATTATGACGCCTGCCGGTCGTCCAAACGCGACGAAGCGCCGCCCGGCGAGTTGGGCTCCGATGGCCGCGCCAACTGCGGGGATGAGCACAACGAGCACAATGGGTACTGCGTACTCAGCATAACGCTCAGGCTCGTACAAGGAGGGAATGAGCGCTCGCGCCACCAGGTGGCCGAGCCATGCAGCGACGCCTAACAGGAGGAAGCGGCGTCCTATGGCGTCTCGTACCGCTACGAACATGCCGCCGACGAGGAGCGCCCCTGTCAAAAGCTCGACTACCACATTGCCATTTGAGTTCGCGCCCGGATAAGCGCGAACCTTCGCCCATTCCTGTACCTTCTTCGACCATGGCTGTCCGACCGGCCGGAAGAAGCCGCGTGCCTGCTCGAGCGCTGCCTCTGGAAACGTCTTGTAAGGAGGACGATCAAGGTGGCCATGGCGTCCACCCGGTCCGATTTCGGGATAAGCGAACACGTCCTTTGGCGCGAGCAACGGACCGTAAGCTCGCGTCCCAAGTAGCATCGGCAACAAGACCAATGCGGAGATACTGGCGGTGGCGATGATGAGACGTGCCCGGCGGAAGAAGTGCCAGTCGGCTGCGTCGCCGCGGTCCTCCGCCGGCAGCACGAAGAGCCATATCGTGAGGGCGATTCCGGCTTGGATCGCGACGGGAAAGTAGAATGCCGCGCTTGCGCAGACGATAGCGGCGAGCAGTCGCGGTTTGCCGTACACTAGAGCCGCGGCGGTCAAAGCGAGCGCCGGAAATGCGAAAGCGCGCGGCAGACTGCCGGCCATTCTACTGAGAAAGATGCTGTTTGACAGGACGAGCGCTGCTGCGAGGAACGCGCCGAAGTAGCCCGCAAGTCGGCGAGCGGCTGCCGCCACGGCAACGACAATCACTACGAGAAGGACGTATGGCAAAACCTTGCTGATGGCAGCCGGGTCCCAGAGGCGGGCTCCGATCCTGTACAGAGCGCGGTAGCCCACCGGCAAGGAAGCGCAATAGTATGTGGCGAAGTAATCGTGGGGAAAGAGCCCTCGGTCATGATACCGGAAGAAGGGAAAGACCTGTATCCGCACGTCATCATTGAAGATCAATGGGTTCATTGAGCGCTCGACGTGCGCCTTAAGTGCCGGCCCGTAGACGATTGCCAGGGAGATCAGGAGTCCAGCGATGAAGGCGCCGTTGCGCAGAACCGACGGACGGAAGTAGGCGATAGCGGACGAAGCCAAGCGGGTCACGTCAACGCGGAGCCGGCGCGGATGTTCTGTTCTTGACCTCATGTTCTATATTTCTCCTGTGAGCTTGCCATTCATGAACGAAGTGCTTGGGCCGTTTGCGATGTCAGTTAGAATTTCCGCTTTATGCAAGCTTGAGGACGATAGCGGCGTAATACTAGAATACTAGTCCTATCTTGTTTTCTTGAACGAAAGAGTACGAAGATGAAACTCGTAATCTGTGGAGGCTTTAGGCGCTGTTATGGTCGCCGGTTTTGAATTTATCCCGAATGCTGACAGGAAACCAACCGTTAGCCTTTCACCATGTCTGGCGCCTCCCGGAGATCGTAGATTAAGCATGTGTCTTCTTCGGATGCCAGGAGCCGGTAACGTTTGTCGAGATGCCCTTTTAGCTCGGGATATCGCTCGAAGAGTCCAAATGCGTTGTGCGGCGCGAGCAGAAACTCAGCGCCTTTCGAATGCAACTGCTCCAGCTCTTCGATTGCAGCTGCGCCATTGGCAGGATAGTGCACTCGCTGATCCTCGACAGAAACATATACCGTGCCGACCGAACCATCGCCAGTGCTCCAGCTAATAACGATCCTATCCGGCCCGCTTCCGATTGGGACTGGATTCGGAGTAGCTGCGATGAAGGCCCCATTCCGAGCGAGCTTTTCATCGGGATAACTCGGTGCAAGTGCGGCGCGGCTCCGCGTTACCGAAACCGATGCCAGAAGTCTGTCTTGTGCCGGACCTCCGTAGAGGCAGAACTTATAGACACCTTCAGGGCCGATCCATGCCGCTTCGGCCGATCCAGCCGCGCCGGATGCAAAAAGCCGTCGCTTATCTCTCCGAACACGCTCAGGAAAAGCCCACACTCGCTGCGCGTCAAATCGCGGGAGGTCTGCGTACACTGGGCTGATCACGATCGCAGTAGCCTTCGGCGGCAGCACAGCTGCTGCTAGCTCGCTAACTCGTCTGGCGAGCTTCGATACCTCTTCAACAATCTCATCCACGACCACTTCAATCGCTTGGGTGGCATCGACCAGCACCGCGTTCATCCTTCGATAATATGCTTCTGCTCCCTTTTGCCATTCGAGTACCGATGCGTATTCATGGGGTAGCTTTCCAAAGTCGTTGGTCGTGCGTGCGGCAATTCTTTTTTTAAGCGTCGCTTCGTCAATAACTAAGGCAACGATTCGCGAAAACAGATCCCAGACTTCTTCATCGTTCGATGCGCCTCCGCAGAGGAACACCGGATTGTCCTTGCCCTGTAACGCCAGACGTTCGACACGCTGTCGCGACAGTTTCCATGTGTGATGCGCATACCACTCCGGGCTGCGGTCTTGCGGGTTGATAGGGGTATCAACGATTCCTCCGGTTTCATTATTAT
>WNEY01003065.1_pt1 | contig 12423 bp, 13 predicted proteins | sample 5400531 | NCBI WGS metagenome assembly WNEY01 (sample SAMN13153338, study PRJNA577476) | soil metagenome | isolation source: 200 cm saprolite under Douglas fir tree site 1 | place: USA:California | collected 2015-04-18
CTGCACGCGGCCCGTGAGAACGAGGACGGCGAGAGGGGCGACGAAGGCAGCCCGCAGCGCCATCGAGCCGAGCATCGTCAGGCGCGGGGTCAGCCGATCCGCGAGCGCGCCTCCGACCATCATCAGGACCGCCCGCGGCAGGGCCTGGACCACGAGCACCGATCCGAGCAGCAGGCTGGAGCCTGTCAGCTGCAGGACCAGCCACGCGATCGCGATGTAGCTGAAGAAGTCACCGAAAAGCGAGAGGGTCGTGGCGAGCCAGAGGTTCCGGAAAGGACCGGACCCAAGGACCGTCCAGGGGCTGCGCCGGGACCTGGCGGGAGCGGCAGGCAACGCGGCGGTTTCCTCGATCGTCTGCATGGGACTACTTGAGCTCGTGGCGCTGCCGGCCCGTAGGGTCGACGCGGTCGGCCAGCGTGCGCAGGTATCTCGTCAGCAGGCCGGTGCGCGAATGCGCGTACTGGGCGATCGCGCGAGCGTGCTCCATCTCGGCGCGGCGCTCGGAAAGCATCCTCGCGAAGTCCTCTGGTCCGGGTTCCATGGGGATCATCTCCAGCCTCCTCAGCCCTGGTTGTTGAGGCGCTTCATGGCCTCGTCGATGTCGATCTCTCCGCGGGCCACCTGCTCCATCAGCTCGACGCGCGATGGCGCGGGGGTGACGGGCCGCTCGATGCCGAGCTTGCCGAGAAGCGCGTCGAAGCGAGCGCGCGCCGTCGGGTAGCTGACCCCGAGGTGACGCTCGAGGTCCTTCATGTTTCCGCGCGACGCGAGAAAGACCCGCAGCACGTCGCGGTCCTCGTCGGTGAGGGCGCAGAACTCGCACTGCGCGAACGCGCCCGACAGCTCTGTGTTGCAGTCGGGGCAGGTGAGACGCGTGGTGGCGAGCCGCTGATTGCAGACCGGGCAGCTCGACGGTGGGCGCCGCATGCTGGTGCGCGCCATCAGCCGACGCTCACCTTGACGTCGCCCATCGTGCAGCTGATCTCCAGCGTTCCGGCTCCGGTGCCGACGACCTGGTCCCTGGCGCCCTCCACCCTGACGTCGCCGAGGGTCGTGCGCGCAATGATGCGAACGTTCGAGGTCCGGTCCAGCTTCACCTTGACCTCGCCCATCTGGCATTTGATCGAGCTCGAGCCGCCATCGAGGCGCCCGTCTGCTTCCAGGTTGCCCGCCGCGACGGAGAGGTTCACAGGTCCCGCGAACCCTTCGACGAGGCAGTTGCCGGCCTGCACCTCGCTGGTGATCGGGCCATTGACGCCCTGGATGCGGACGTTTCCGGCCTGGACCGCGCTCTGGAGCGCCAGCGCCGGGTTCATGCGGACGACGAGGTTGCGATGAAACTGGAAGCCCGGGATGGAGACCCGGGCATACGGCCGGTTGAACTCGAAGGTGGTGTCATCGGCGAGGAGCGACTGGTCGATGACCATCGTGTCGCCGTCCTGCCTTGCCTTGTGCGGTCCTTCGGCGACCGCAATCGCGATGCCCGGGTCGCCGATGATCTCGGCGTTTCCAAATCGCGACGTCACCCTGACCCGGGTGACCGAAGGGGCCGGCGCCGGCGAAGGCGTCTTTACCGCGGGGGCGGTCGTCGTCGGGGCCGACTCGAGGGCTTCCAGGCGGGCGGCCCCTTCCTCGGCCGAGATCGTCCCGGCGGCCACCTGGCTCAAGATTTCGCGCTGCAGGTCTTTCATGACGTTAATTAGAAAGTAGGGCTTGCCAATTTGTCAAGTTCCAACACCAAAACATCAGATCCCGACTCCGGATAAGCTTGGCCGAGAGCCTTGGCTACCACGGTCGGCGTGATCTCCGACACCCACTGCCCCGAGTTCATCGAGCGCATCCCGGAGCAGGTCTTCACCGCGTTGGGGGGCGTCCGGCTGATCCTTCACGCCGGCGACGTCACCGGCTCCTCGACGCTCCTGGAGCTCGGCCGCATCGCCCCCCTCCAGGCGGTGCGCGGCGACCACGACGTAGAGCTCGCCGAGCTGCCGGCGGTCCGAGAGCTGACCGTTGAAGGCAAGCGAATCGTCGTGGTCCACGGCCAGCGGTCGCGCTGGATCGAGGAGCCCCACACGCTGTTGTGGACGCTGAGCCTCGGCTTCTACCGTCCTCATCGCGACCTGCCGGCGAGCTTGCGGCGCCGTTTTCCAGACGCCGACGTGATCGTTTACGGACACACCCACCGCGCCGACGCGCGGATGGTCGACGGCGCCCTTCTCTTCAACCCGGGCGGCGTGCACCAGTGGAACCCGGCGACGGCGCGGCGGCGTCTCGAGCAGAAGCCCGGTTGGTTCGAGTGGTGCTGGCTCCAGGTCGCGCGGCACATGCGCCGCTTCGAGCCGCCGACGGTGGGTCTGCTCGTGATCGACGAGACCGGCGTCATGCCCCGCATCGTCGGCCTGTAAGGTCTTTGCTCATGTCGGTGAGCTACCGGCCGGCCGGTCTCGACGACGCCGAGCTCGCCTCGGACCTGATGACGGCGGCCTATCCGGCGATCATCCACGACCCCGTGGTGAACCGCTTTCGCTGGGAGAACACGCGCAAGGGCTACGAGGTCGGTCGCTTCATCGCCGAGCGCGGGGGGCGGCCGATCGCGTTCCTCGCGTGGCTGCACGGGCCGTGGGAGAAGCTCCCGGACCGGCACTGCGAGGTCGAGGTGTGGCTCGACCGCGCCGACCTCGACGTCGGCCTCCTCGAGGAGATGTGGAAATGGATCGGCGATGCCGCGGTCGCGCAGGGATCAGGCCTGCTGCTCGCCTACGGCGGCGAGGACGGGCCCGAGATGCTCGAGTCGTTGGCCTCGCTCGGATACCAGCGCGAGCGAGCGGAGAAGATGTGGGAGCTCGATCTCGGCGAGCATGGGCCGCGCCTGCTTCGTGAGGCCGCGGACGCGCGGCAGAGGATGGACGGCGCGGGCGTGAGGCTGCTCACCGTGGCCGAATGGGACGACCCCGAAAAGGTCCGCAAGCTATACGAGCTCAACGAGAAGACCGTCCAGGACGTGCCCCACAGCCTCCCGATCGTCACGGAGTCGTTCGAGGACTTCGAGAAGAGGACCAGGGCACCTGACCGCCGCGACGACCGGTGGTGGATCGCGGTCCACGGTGACGAGGTCGTCGCCATGAGCTACCTCAAGTACCCGCCGGTTCGCGGCACGGTGTGGACCGGCTTCACCTGTGCCGCACGCGAGTACCGCGGCCGTGGGATCGCCCGGGCGGTCAAGCTCCAGAGCCTGGCCCAGGCGGTCGAGCTCGGCATTCCCACCGTCCGCACCGACAACGACGCCGAGAACGCGCCGATGCTCCACATCAACGAGGCGCTCGGCTACGTCAGGCGGCCAGGTTGGGTCGAGCACCACAAGCGGGTAAAACAAAGTCGTGCCTAAGACGAAGGACTTCTACGAAGTGCTGGGCGTGCCGCGGACGGCGTCGCAGAAGGACGTCTCCGCCGCCTTTCGCAAGCTCGCGCGCAAGCACCACCCTGACCTGAACGCCGGCGACAAAGAGTCCGAGAAGCGCTTCAAGGAGCTCTCCGAGGCGCACGAGGTGCTGTCCGACGCCAAGAAGCGGAAGCTCTATGACGAGTTCGGCGAGAACTGGGCGTCCGCGCAGGCGGCCGGCGTGCATCCGGGCGCAGGCCCGCGCGGCGGAGGCGCGGGTCCCCGCGTCGAGTACCGCACGGTCACGCCCGATGACATGGAAGACCTCTTCGGCGAGGGCGGGGGTTTTGGCGACATCTTCGGCTCGATCTTCGGCAACGCCACGCGCAGCCGGACGCGCCAGCAGGTCTTCGACGTCGAGGCGCCGATCACCGTGAGCCTGGCCGAGGCCTACCGCGGCACGAGCCGCACGGTCGAGCTGCCCGGCGGGCGGCGGGTGGAGGTCAAAGTGCCCGCGGGCGTGAGGGAAGGCACGGTCCTTCGCGTGCCAGGCCTGCGCGCCACCGTGCAGATCGCGCCGGATCCCGTCTTCACCCGCGAGGGGCAGGACCTGCGCGTCGCCGTCCCCGTACCGCTGCACGTTGCCCTGCGCGGGGGCGAGGTCGCGGCGCCGACGCTGAAGGGCGGTCAGGTGAAGTTCAACGTCCCGCCCGAGACGCAGAACGGGACCAAGATCCGCCTGCGCGGACTGGGCATGCCCGACACAAAGGGCGGCCCCACCGGGGACATGTACGCCGAGGTGCGCGTCCAGCTGCCCGTCCCGATGGACGAGCGCACGCGCAAGTGGGCGGCAGAGCAACCCACCTGAGTCCCCCACGAATTCGGAGGCTTCGCCTGGAATTCGCGGGGACCCCCTGAGAAATGGTTCAGGTCAGCAGGCGACTGCTGCTGCCGCTGGTCTTCATCTCCGGCATGGCGTCGCTCGGCGTCGAGTTCGGCGCCTCGCGACTCCTCGCTCCCTACTTCGGCACGAGCCTCTACGTGTGGGGCGTGCTGATCGGACTGATCCTGATCTATCTCTCCGCGGGCTACGTCATCGGCGGCCGCCTCGCCGACCGGCATCCTCGCGAGGAGGTGCTGTACCAGATCACTGCGTGGGCCGGACTGTGGATCGGGGTCATCCCGCTCGTCAGCTATCCGATCCTGCTCGCCTCCCAGCAGGGGTTCAAGGAGCTGAGCGTTGGGCTGGTCGCCGGCACGCTCTTCGCGGTCGTGATCCTCTTCGCCGTGCCAGTCATCCTCCTTGGCTGCGTCAGCCCGTTCGCGATCCGGCTGCTGCTCCGCAACGTCGAGACCGGAGGCAACACCGCGGGCCGTGTCTACGCGCTTTCGACCGCGGGCAGCATCCTCGGCACGTTCCTGCCCGTCTTCTGGTTCATCCCGACCTTCGGCACGCGGCCGACGCTCGAAGGGTTCGGGCTCGTCCTGGTCGCGATCTCGGTGCTCGCGCTGTGGCCGTGGCCGCGGCGGCGCTTCTACGCCGCCTTCGCGGCGGTCGTGATCCTGGCCTGGATCTTTCTGCCGACGGGTATCAAGCCGCCGCAAGTCGGCCGGCTGCTGTACGAGAAGGAGTCGGCCTACGGCTACATCCAGGTCGTGCAGGACGGAACCAGGACCGAGCTGATCCTCAACGAAGGCGAGGCGATCCACTCGATCTATGACTCCACCAACCTGCTCACCGGCGGACCGTGGGACTACATGCTCGTCGCGAGCGCGTTTCGGCCGGCGCAGCCGTCGGAGGTGCAGCCGAAGGACATCGCGATCCTCGGTCTCGCCGGAGGGACGGCGGCGCGCCAGTATGTGGCCGCGTATGGAAACAGCGTCCAGGTCACCGGAGTCGAGATCGACCCCGACATCCTCGACGTCGCCCATCGCTACTTCCACCTCGACGAGCCGAATGTGCACCCCGTCGTCGCCGACGCGCGGTACTGGGTCGACACGACGACCTCGAAGTACGACGTGATCGTCATGGACGCGTACCGCCAGCCGTACATCCCGTTCCACCTGACCACGCGAGAGTTCTTCAGCGAGGTGCGCGACCACCTGCGAACAGGTGGCGTCGCGGTCGTCAACGCCGGCCGCACCGCGACGGACTACAGGCTGGTCGACGCGATCGCGAGCACGATGGCCGCCGTCTATTCGACGGTCTTTCTCGTCGACGTCCCCGCGTTCAACAACACGCTGGTCTACGGCACGACCGAGCCGGTGACGCTGGAGGACGTGCAGCGCAACCTCGCGCTGGTGAGCGAGCCGCTGGCGCAGCAGGTGGCGCGGAGCGTGCTCACCGGGGGGCGGCTACGCGTCTCGCCGTATCACGACCAGGTGTTCACCGACGATCTCGCGCCGGTGGAGCGGCTGATCGACGAGATCATCTTCAGCTACGTCACCGGTCGCTGAGCGCGCCCTTCACCTGTTCGCCGGCTAGCGACTGATCGGGTGACAGGCACAGCAGCCGGACGCGCCCGGTGGCGACGACGCGGTCTTCGTCGTCGAGGACCCGCGCCTGCCACACCTGGGTCTGGCGCCCGCGGGTGACCGGAGTGGCCACCGCGTGGAGCCTCGCGCCCGCGCGCACGGCGCGGATGAAGCTCGTGTTGTTCTCGAGGCCGACGACGTGCTGGCCGCGTTCGCGGGCGAAGAGAAACGCGCCCATCGAGGCGAGGGTCTCGATGATTCCGCAGTGCACGCCGCCGTGCACGATGCCGTAGCCCTGCAGGTGCTGCTGCCCGACAGTCACCTCGGCGCGGACCTCGTCCTTCGTCGCGTGGGTGATGGTCATGCCCATCGCCTGCACCCAGCCTTCGGGACTGGCGTTGAAGTGGGTCGAGAACTCTTCCGCCACGAGACGGAATCCTACTGAGAAAAAAGTAAGGGCCGAGAGGACCCGGCCCTTACAGCTCTACGTTCGCAGTGCTGCCGCCTCCGACTCCAGGAGCCGGGTAGCGGATCAGAAGCCCTAGAGGCTTACGACCTCCCGAGCTCCCGGCTGGCAAACGAGACGGCTGGCACCGCGACTCGGTTTATCCAAGCTCCGCCTCACCTCCTTTGCCCCACGGGCGTTGAACTTCGAGTCGAAGTGTAGCGAATAGACTTCTGCCTGGATGCATCGGCGGTACGTCGCGGTGTGCGGAGCCTCCGAGGCGACGCCCTCGCAGCTCGACGCGGCGCGCGAGGTCGGCAAGCTGCTCGCACGCAACGGAGCGGTCGTGCTCAACGGAGGGTTCGGCGGAGTCATGGGCGCGGCCAGCGAAGGCGCCGCCAGCGAGGGCGGGACGGTCGTGGGCATCCTGCCCGACACCGATCGGGCGGGCGTCAACGCGCACCTCACGATCGCGATCGCGACCGGGCTCGGCCAGGCGCGCAACGCGGTCATCGTGACCGCGGCCGACAGCGTCATCGCCATCGGGCGCGGCTGGGGGACGTTGAGCGAGATCGCGCTCGCGCGCCGGCTCGACCGGCCGGTGTTCGCCCTCGACACGTGGGAGGTCAAAGGACTCGAGGTCGTGAAGACCCCGGCGGAGGCGGTTCGCCGTGCGCTTGAAACGGATTAAGAAGCGGGTCGTCCAGAAGCCGGACGGCCGCTACCTCATCTACTACGAGAAGAAGACGCCGGCCGCGCCCGGGGCGGACCTCTAGATTTGTCCGAGCTCCGCTGGAATCCGCTGCTCGAGGAATGGGTCACCGTCGCGCCGTGGCGCCAGGACCGCACGTACCACCCGCCCGCAGATCACTGCCCGCTGTGCCCGACCAAACCTGGCGGCCTCGAGACGGAGATCCCCGAGCCGGACTACCACATCGCAGTCTTCGAGAACCGCTTTCCGTCCTACACCGGCGACCAGGGACGCTCGGAGGTCGTGTGCTACACGCCCGTCCACGACTCGTCGCTGGGCGAGCAGAGCATCGACCACATCCTCGACCTGATCGAGGTCTGGCGCGACCGCACGGACGAGCTGTCCCGACTGCCGAACGTGAAGTACGTGTACGTGTTCGAGAACCGTGGCGAGGAGATCGGCGTCACTCTCAGCCATCCGCATGGACAGATCTACGCCTACCCCTTCGTGCCGCCGGTGCTGCAGCGCGAGCTCGCCGCGGAAGCGCGGTATAAGCGCAAGACCGGCCGCTGCCTCTACTGTGACGTGATCCAGAAGGAGAACGGCGGCGTGCGCAGAGTCCTCGGCGACGAGCGCTGGATCGCGTTCGTGCCGGAGTTCGCGCGATGGCCGTACGAGGTGCACCTCGCGCCGATCGCGCATCGCGGCGGCCTTCTCGACCTCGACGGCGAAGACGACGAGTCCTTCGCCCGCAGCCTCAAGGAGCTGCTGCAGAAGTACGACCGGCTCTTCGACAAGCCTCTTCCTTATGTGATGGCGATGCACCAGCGACCGCCGGGCCGCGGCAACTCGAATCACCACTTCCACATCGAGTTCTATCCGCCGAACCGCACGAAGGACAAGCTGAAGTACCTGGCCGGCTCCGAGCTGGGAGCCGGGGCGTTCATCCTCGACGCGCGCGCCGAGGACACCGCCGCGGAGCTTCGTGCCCTCTAAGTGGCATGGCAAAGCGCCGGGCCGGGTGAACCTGATCGGCGAGCACGTCGACTACCTCGGCGGGGTCGTTCTACCCGCGGCCGTGGACCGCTTCACCGAGGTCTCGGGCCACGCCGCGGACGGGTGGTCGATCGACAGCGACGTCCCCGGCGGCCTGGCCTATGTACGCGCCGTGGGCGAAGAGCTCGACGCGGAGCCGCAGGCGGTGAAGGTCACCTCGCAGGTGCCGCCGAACGCCGGCATCAGCTCGTCGGCGGCGCTCCTGGTCGCGGTGGCGGCGGGCCTCGCGCCGGACATGGACGGGAAGGAGGCAGCGCTTGCGTGCCAGCGCGCGGAGCAGAAGGCGACCGGCGTCCAGGTCGGCGTGATGGACCAGTTCGCGTCGGCGCTCGGAAGGCGGGGCTGCGCGCTCCTTCTCGATTGCGCGACGCTGGAGTACAAGGTGGTCCCCTTCCCCGACCAGGTCGCGATCGCGGTCATCGACTCCGGCGAGCATCGCTCGCTTGCGGACACTCCTTACAACCAGCGCCGGCGCGAGGCCGAGGCGCATGACCAAAAGCGCATGCGTCACGTCGACTCGGAGCTCGTGCGTGTCCACGTTTTCGTCGACGCGCTGCACGCGCGCGACTTCGAGCGTATGGGCGAGCTGCTGAAGGAGTCGCACAGAAGCCTGCGCGACGACTTCGAGGTCTCGACGCCGAACGTCGATGCCATCGTGGAGTGCGCGTGGAAGGCCGCGGGGTGCTACGGCGCGCGCATCATGGGCGCCGGGTTCGGCGGGAGCATCCTCGCGCTGGTCGACCGGACGAAGGCCACGACGTTCGAGAAGGCGATCGGCCGGCCGGTGCTCTTCTGCTCCACGGCTGACGGGGCGTACGCGACGAGATGAGCGACTCGCTGTTCATGCCGCTCGCGCAGCGCGCCGTCGGCCGCCGCGAGCTCACGGGCTGGGAGGCGATCTGGATGCCGCTCGGAGAGGGCGAGGCCGAGGGAATCTCAAGCGGGCGCGGCAAGGGATGGAAGCCGATCGAGGTCCCCCGGCAGCTCGCGGCGCGCGAAGGCCGCCAGGCGATCTGGTACCGCACCGAGTTTCCGCGCCCCGACCACGCGGGCCGTGTGGTGCTGCGCGTCGGCGGCGCGTTCCTCGCCACGAACGTGTGGCTCAACGGCCGGCTGCTCGGCTCCCACTACGGCTACTTCGCGCCGTTCGGCTTCGACCTGACGCCTTACCTCAAGCCCGAAAACCAGCTCGTCATCTGCTGCGAGTCGCCGATCGAGACCCAGCCCGAGAAGAAGCGGCACATCATGGGCCTCTTCAACGACGGCGACCTGAAGCCATATCCGGCGAGCGCCTACCTCAGCCTGCCCGAGACCTATCACCCTGAGGTTCCGCTCGGACTGTGGCAGCCGGTGCAGCTCGAGTACGTCGGGCCCATCGCCGTCGACTGGATGCGGATCAAGCCGACGTTCGAGGGCGGTGACGGCCGGCTCGAGGTCGAGGCGCGCCTCCGCAACCTCGACGGGCGCAGCATGGACGGCGAGGTCGAGCTCGTGGTGCCCGTGCCGGGTCGCGACGCGCTGCGGCTGCGTCGCGAGGTTCACCTGGCCGGCGGCGCCGAGGACACGATGAGCGTCCGGCTTGCGCTGCCCGGCGCGAAACGCTGGGAGCCGTGGCGATTCGGCGAGCAGAACGTCTACCGCGCTGAGCTGGTCGCGCGCACCACTGATGGGGTCGAATCGTCGCGCGTCGAGGACGGCTTCGCGTTTCGCGAGCTCACGTGGGACATCGGCGCGCGGCGGTGGAGCTTTCGCGTCAACGGCCGGCCCGTCTTTCTGCGCGGCGCCTGCTACGCGCCGGCGTACCGGCTCGACGAGCTGAGCGCCGAAACCTTCGCTGCCGACATCGCGGCCGCCAAGAAGGCGAACGTCGACGCGCTGCGTGTCGTCGCCAACGTGCTGCCGCGCGATTTCTACCGCCAGGCGGACGAGGCGGGGATGCTCGTGCTGCAGGATCTTCCACTGACAGGGACCTACGTCTACCACGCGCGCGCGGACGAGGCGCGCTTCTTCGAGAACGCCGCCCGCCAGCAGCTCGCGGAGATGGTCGCGATGCTGCAGAACCATCCGTCGATCGCGATGTGGACCGCGCACGATGAGCCGCCCTGGCTCGCGACGAACTTCGACCTCGGCGACGTTCACGCGGTGCGCCAGAACCACTCGATCGACCAGGACCTGAAGGCGTTGTTCGAAAAGCTCGACCCGACGCGACCGGCGCTCGCCGCATCCGGCGACGTGGACCTGCACCTGATGCTCGGCTGGACGGACGGGTCGTGGCGGGACATCGGTCTCGTCGAGCCGCTGATGGTCACCGCGTTCGGCGCGCAATCGCTGCCCGGGGTCGACTCGCCCGCGTGGGACGAGATCCGGGTGAGGTGGCCGGTCGCGGACGACGAACCGGCGTGGCGGTACGCGGGCTTCCAGCCCGTGAACTGGGCGGAAAGAGGCGCCGGCCTGCCGTCGGCGCATCGCAGCCTCGACGAGTACGTCGAGGCGTCGCAGCGCTATCAGGCGGGCGTGGTGCGCTACGCCGCCGAGCACATGCGCACGCGCAAGTTCGAGTCGTGCTGGGGCGCCTTCGCGTACCAGCTCGTCGATCCGTTTCCAGGCATCGGTTTCGGCATGCTCGACGGCGCCCGCCGGCCGAAGCTCGCGCTCGAAGCGCTCACGCACGCCTTCAAGCCGACGCGCGTGATCATCGAGCCGCTGGCCTTCGAGCCCCGCCGTCCGTTTGGAGTCACTCAAAACCCGCGCGTGCCGTTCGCTGCGCGGCTGGTGATCGTCAACGACGACGCGGAAGTCGCTGGGCGCGGCGTGGTCCGCTGGTCGCTGACGCGGGAGAAGGCAGCCGGTACGCGCGGACTGGAGCGCGTTCGCGACGCGATGCAGAAAAAATCGTTCACGGGTTCGGTCGACGTGGAGGTGCCGACACCCTTCGAGCCGGCGGTCAGCGCCACGAGCGTAAGCATTCCGCTGTCGGCGGAGGGCGAGTACCGGATGGAGGCGACGCTGTCGGTCGCCGGCCAGGTCATCGACCGAGCCGAGCTGACCTTCACGGTGAGCTCGACCGCGAACCCGAGTCGTCCCCGACCGGAGATCCCGCGGTATCTTGCCGAGCGCCTCGCCGACCTGCACAGCCTTCGCGCGGAGAAGATGGGCGTGAGCTTCGCGCTCGAGAACCGAACCCGCCCCGCGGTGCTCGTCGGCGTGACGGGCTTACGGCTCGACGGCATCCTCGTCACCGGCCACCAGCTGCAGATCGAGACCAGCGCGGGCCTGGCGCCGCTGCCCAAGCGTCTCGACATGCCGCTGGGCCGCCGCCTCGTCGTGCATGTGGTCACCGGCGAGGCCCTTGGAGCCGGGGCGCACTCCCTGGAGGCGGACGTCACCGTGCCCGGTGTGGCGACGGGGCGGCTCGTGATCGAGAACGGCGCGATGCCGCATGGAGATCTTTGATCGCGGTGGCATACTTCTGGGCTACGCAATTGGGCGAGATGGGAGGGTCCTGACACCGCATGCCAGATACGAACCTGCTGATAATCCTGCTCTCGGTGGCGGCGATCGTCGTCGCCCTGCTGTACCTGCGGACACGCCGCCGGCGCAGGAAGAAGACGGCGCCTCCGGTGCGCCCCGCCGCCCCGGGCAACCAGACCGCCGGAGTCGCGGCGACCTGGGCGCCCCCGACGTCTCCTCGCCCCGCGACGGTCGCGCCGACGATGGTCGCGCCGCCGCCCCCGCCCGGCGGATGGGGATCGCCGGCTTCGCCGGCCGTCGCGACGCCGTCGCCCTCCTGGGGAGCGCCACCGCCCCCGCCTCCCGCCGCGCCCGCCGCCCCGCCTGCCGCGCCGTCTGCCGCGCCCTCTTGGGGCGCGCCGGCTGCAGCGCCGCCCACCGGCAGCGGGCCGACGTGGGGCTCGCCGGCACCGTCGTCGCAACCTGCCGCGGCCCCCGCGCCTTCCGGCCCGTCTTGGGGAGCGCCCGCGCCTGCCGCCGAGCCTCCCGCCGCGTCGCCGGCCATCCCGTCCGCCCCCTCCTGGAACCCCCCGCTCGCGCCTGGCTGGGACGTGCCTGCCGCCCACGCGGCCTCTGCGCCCGCGGCGCCCGCCGCGAATGACTGGGGCGCGCCGCCTCCGGCATCGCCGCCCGCCGCGCCGCCGACCGTCGCTCCCTCCTGGGACGTCGGGCCGGCGGGCAGCCCTTCCGCAGGTTGGGACATCCCCAGGACCGAAGAGCCGGCCGCACCGCCGGCGCCGTCATGGACCGCGCCGGCCGCGCCTTCCGCTCCCCCGGCCCCCGAGCCTGAGCCGGCCGCGCCCGCGATCGCGCCTCCACCGTGGAACGTGCCGCCCCCTCCGGCCTGGACGGCGCCCGCGGCGTCAG
>WNEY01003066.1_pt1 | contig 12423 bp, 12 predicted proteins | sample 5400531 | NCBI WGS metagenome assembly WNEY01 (sample SAMN13153338, study PRJNA577476) | soil metagenome | isolation source: 200 cm saprolite under Douglas fir tree site 1 | place: USA:California | collected 2015-04-18
CTCACCGCGACGTCGGTGCGCGGAGCAGATACACGATAAGCACTGCAGCAGAAACCGGCGAGCAGTCGGACACCGAGGGGGCGCTCTCATCGCGGGGACTCGGACGCCTCGCCCGTGATGCCGAGCGCTCGCAGCAGCGGCCCGACCGTGAGCCCTTGCACGATGATCGAGAGCACGACGACGCCGAATGTCATGTGGATGATCATGCCCCGCCAGGCGAACACAGGTGGAATCGACAGCGCCAGCACCATCGCGAGCGCGCCGCGCAGGCCGCTCCAACCGATCACCAATGTCCAGCGCCAGGGGATCGCTTCGCGCGTGCGGTGAAGCGCTGCGGACGTCGCAAAGACGATGGCGAAGCGCACCAATGTGATGACGGCATAACCGAGGAGGATCGGTTTCCAGTCGGCGAGCAACTCGGACAGGCGAACCTCCATGCCGATGAGCAAGAAGACGATCGAGTTGAGCGCGAAGGCGACGTACTCCCAGAACGTTCGCAACGCGGCGATGGTGTTGCTCTTGTGCGAACCTGCGCGGGCCGCGCGGCCGCAAACCAGCCCGGCGACCACGGTCGCGATCACGCCGGACACACCGACCTGCTCGGCGACAGCGAACGAGCCGTAGGCAGCGATCACCGTGAGGGTGACTTCGATCATCGGGTCGTCGATTCGCCGGAGAACCTGCACGACGACGCCCGCGAGCATGAGCCCGACGAGCGCACCACCCGCGCTCACGAAAAGGAATTGCCACACCGCGCCGGCGACCGATGGGACATGACTCACCGCAGCCGCCACGACGAGGTTGAAAACGACGACGCCGGTGCCGTCGTTGAACAGGCTCTCGCCCTCGACCAGCACCGCCAATCGACGTGGCACTTTCAAGGTGCGGAATGTCGCCACCACCGCGATCGGGTCAGTGGCGACCGTCGCCGCCGCGAATACGAACGCATCGAGCACCGTGAAAGTCGGCGCGAGGGCGCGCACGGGCCTCAGCAACATCAACGCCGTCAACCCGAGAGCGGCGATCACACCCGGTACCGCGAGCGCCGCGATGGAAGCTCGCGTGTCGGCCAACGAATGCAACCTCGATATGCACGGGGCGCCTCTATCACAGCGACCTAGCCGTGGCTCGAGGAGGTCGCAGTGTCACTGCTCGAATTGGGCGGCCAGAATGGTGCGCCGGTGGTGCGGCCCTTCAGCGAGCGGCGCTGCACAGTGGATAACATCTGGAGATTGCGTCGCTTCAGCTCTGACTCGAACCCACTACCCTCTGGCTCGGTGCCAGGTGCCTTGGCGATGTTTGTAAGTTCTTGAAATCTGATTGAAGCGGAATCGGAACAGCCTTCGAATTAGCAAGAGAAAAGCCAGATCCGCTCCAGATGAATCTGAAGTGAATCTGGCTACTCATGCATTGGTCGGGGAGACAGGATTTGAACCTGCGACCCCCTGGTCCCGAACCAGGTGCTCTACCAGACTGAGCCACTCCCCGAATGCTTTCCCCTCTCGCGAGGGGCGCAGGGAAGTAACCTAAGGCGCGCCGCCCGTCAATGCCGGCTGGGCGCACGGATGTCTGCTTGCCCGGAGCCGTCCGCGCGGGCATCCTGCGCCGCCGTGACCGTCATCGGCCTGTCGAAATATCTCTCCCTCCACGCCCGCGGCGACGCCGCCTTCGCCTGGCATGGCCTGACCGGCGATGTCGCCGAGATGAGCCGCGACGTGCTCGCGCTCCTGCTCGCCTTCGACCCGCCGCAGGAGGAGAAGGCGGTCACCCAGGGCCAGGAGCAGCTGGAGGAATTCGTCAGCATCCTCCGATCCCGCCGCTTTCTCGTGCACGCCGGCTCCGGCGGGCATGCGGTGGACGAAATCTCGCCGCTTCTCGCCGGCGTGCCCCGCGTCCCGCGCGCAGCTGTCTACGAGAGCGGCGAGGAGGGCGTCACCATCTATACGCGCGCCGGCGAGGCGCTGAAGCTCGACCCCACCACGGCGAGCCTCTTCCTCCACGTCGACGGCGAGCACTCGCTGGGCCAGGTCCTGGGCGACGCGGGGCCGCAGGCGCTGCCGGCTTTGTTGCGCCTCGCGCGGGCCGACGTGGCCGCGCTGAAGATTCTCGCCAAGCCGGTCTCGCAGGGCGGGGTGCATCTCAATCCGGCTGCGGAATCGACGATGCCCTACCCGGAGATCCCCGATCCGCGCGCCTACGCGCAGGGCGGGCCGGCGCCGGATCTCAAGACGGAAGACGAGCCGACTTTTGCCTCCCTCTTCGCCGGCAAGCACTCGAGCCTGAGCGGTCGCACCTACGCCGAGGCCCTCGCCGCCGAGTTGCAGCGGCGCGGCGCATTCGCGAACGTTCGCGGGCGCAAGCCACGCGCGCTCGAGCTGGAGACCGGCCGCGGGCTGGGCCAGGCGCTGCGCGATGCGCTGGAGCGGCAGGGCGCCGAGATGCAGAGCATCAACCTGTTCCAGGGCGAGCCGCACCTTGCGCCGGAGAGCGCAGACGCCATCGTGGCCAACGAGATCGCGCTGCAGCTCGGCTTTTCCGAGGGCAAGAACAGCGGCGCGCTCCGGCTGGTGGCGGATGCCGCGGCGGCGCTGGCGCCCTCCGGCGTGCTGATCGTGGCGGACTTCGGCGATCCCAAGGCCGACGCCCAGCCCGGGAGCGTGAAGTTCGCCGATCTGCAGGCGGAAGCGACCAGCCACGGCCTTACGGCGAGGGTCCTGCCGCTCATCGAGGTGCTGGGGCTCGACGCCAACGCGCAGGCGCTCTCGACGACGCGCGCATCGTTCCCGGCGCTCAAGGCGCTCTTCGCCGCGCACGGGCTCGACCTCACGCGGCGCGCCTGGCTGCGGACCGAGATCGAGGCGCTCGCCGAGGGCAAGCTGGATCTGAAGACCGTCCACGGCCTGCAGTGGGCGCCCCTCTCGGAGCGCGCGCTGGGGCTCTCACCGAAGCAGTTCTGGGCGCTCGTGGCCCAGAAGCCCGAGCGCGTTCTCCACTAGCCGCGGCCGCCGCAGGCGGCTTGGCGGCTACGCTGTTGCTTCATCGCGCCCAGGGCGCGTAGTTGGGCCCGCGGTCCTTGCGATATTTTTCCGGCACGGTGAAGAGCGGCGAGGAGATGATGTGGTCGGCCGAGCTGCGGTTGCAGGCGATGGCCACGTCGTAGAGCACTGCCAGGCGCAGGAGAGCCTTCACGTCCACGTCGTGCGGCTGGGGCGTGAGCGGGTCCCAGAAGAAGAAGACGGCGTCGATGCGGCCCTCGGCGATGAGCCCGCCGAGCTGCGCATCTCCGCCCATCGGGCCGGAGAGGAGCAGCTGGATAGGCGTGTCGACTTCAGCCTGAAGCGTCAGCCCCGTGGTCCGCGTCGCGTAGATGGTGCAGCGCGAGAGCGTGCCGCGGTTGAACGTGGTCCATTCCACCATCTCGTCTTTGCGCCGGTCGTGGGCGACCAGGGCGACGACCGGGCGCAGGCGCGTGATGTGTCCATCCATCTCCAGAGGCTAAACGCGACGCGTCACTGGTGCACCGACAAGATCGTCAGGACGGCCGCAGCGCACGGATCGCCTGCGCGTAGTCCGGCCGGCCGAAGACCGCGGTGCCGGCCACCAGCACGGTTGCTCCGGCGCTGATCACGCGCGGGGCGGTATCGGGCGCGATGCCGCCGTCCACCTCGATGCGCGCTTTCAGCCCTCGCTTCGAAACCCAGCCCGCCAGCGTTTCGATCTTCGGCAGGCAGGCCTCGATGAAGCTCTGGCCGCCGAAGCCGGGATTGACTGTCATGACGAGGATCATGTCGGCCATTTCGAGCACATAATCCAGGTGATCGGGCGGCGTGTGCGGGTTCAAGGACACGCCGGCCGTGGCCCCCGTGTTGCGGATCTGCTGCAGCGTCCGGTGCAGGTGCGGCGAGGCCTCGACGTGCACCGTGATGTTGGCCGCTCCGGCTTTCGCGAATGCCTCGACGTATTTCTCCGGCTCGACGATCATCAGGTGGCAGTCGAGCGGCCGAGTCGCGACTCGCTTCATCGCCGCCACGACGGGCGGGCCCCAGGTGAGGTTGGGGACGAAGCGGCCGTCCATCACATCGACGTGGATGAGATCGGCGCCCGCTTTCTCCACGGCGCGGATCTCCTCGCCGATGCGCGTGAGATCGCAGGAGAGCAGGGAGGGGGCGATGAGGACGTTGTTCATTGCAGATCTCCGGTGGCGCGCAGGCGCGCGGCGAAGAAGCCGTCGGTGCCGGTCTGATGGGGGAGGGTGCGCAGGCAGCCGCGGCCGTCGAGGCAATCGGAATGAGCCCATGCGGCGGGCGGACCCTCGAGCCGGAAACGCGACGAGGATTTCACGAATCGATCGACCTGCTCGTCGCACTCCTCGGGAGTGAGGGTGCACACGGCATAGACGAGCAGCCCGCCGCGCCTGAGGTAGCGCTGCACGGAGGCGAGCAGCCGCGCCTGGAGCTGCGCCAGCTTGTCCACGTCTTCCGGCGTGCGGCGCAGCTTCACCTCGGGATGCCGGCGCAGAGTGCCGAGGCCGGAGCAAGGCGCGTCGAGCAGCACCAGATCGAAGCTCTGCGGCGCAACCCCAGGCAAAGGCAGAGCTGCGTCCGCGGCGCGCGATTCCAGGTTGCCCAGTCCCATTCTTTTCGCCGCCTCCGCGATCTGTTGCGCCTTGCGCGCGTGCAGGTCCACGGCCAGCACGCTGCGCGACATCTCGGCGAGATGGCAAGCCTTGCCACCCGGCGCGGCGCAGGCGTCGAGGACGCGAAAGTCCGGCTCGGGCGCGGCGTAGAGCGAGACCAGCTGCGCGGCCTCGTCCTGGGCCTGGAAGAGACCTTCGTCGTGGCCCTCGATGTCGAGCGCGGGAGGCGCCCCGCCGCCCAGCACCAGGGCGTCCGGCGAATATTTGCCCGGCCGCGGATCATGAGCAACGAGTGCGGCGAGTGCTTTTTCGCGAGCGCCGCGACGGACGCGCACCACGGCGGGCGCCTGTTGCTGGTTTGCCTGGCAGAGCAGCTCTGTCTCGGCGAGGCCGAGCCACCGAGACCAGCGCTCCACCATCCAGCGCGGATGTGCGGTCAGGGCGGCGACGTGCCCGATTGGGTCCGCCTCCCGCGAGGGCGGCTCCGGCGCGGCGCGCTTCTCCGCCACCCGGCGCAGGACCGCGTTGACGAATCCCGCGGCGCGCGCGAGCTTCAATTCCTTCACCAGCTCGACCGCTTCGTTCACCGAGGCCCGCTCCGGCACCCGCGCATGGTGGAGCAGCTCGAATACCCCCAGCCGCAGCGCGATACGCACCGCCGCGTCGAGCTCCGCCAGCGCCTTGTCGCTGTGCGCCTGCAGCGTGCGATCGAGCTGGATCTGCCAGCGCAAGGTCCCGTACGTCAGCTCGGTGGCCAGCGCCGCCTCGCGCTGCTCGAGAACGCCCGCCGAGCGCAGCGCCGAATCGAGCGCCAGGTTGGCGAAAGCGCCGCCCTGCTCGACGCGCAGGAGCACCTCGGCGGCGATCCGGCGCGCGGGCGTCGTCATGGCGCGGCTTCTATCACTTGATCGCGGGCGGTGCCCCCCGTTAGTGTGCGGGGCATGAACACGAAGACCTTGACTCGGAGTCGGCTTTGGAGCCGCGTCGCCAATGCTACGGCCTTCGGCCTCCGCCCGGCGCCGGGCGGAGCCCTGCGCCTCCGTCGAGCTGCCCGGTGATCTGCTGACGCCTTTCGGCGTCTTCTGCTTACTCGATCAAGAGCAGCAGCCCGGCGGCGATGCCTTCCTCTTCGAGGGAGCGCTGGGGCGTTACAGCTACGTGGGCGTGGGCGGCTCGCCGCGGCTGGTGGTGCAGCAGGGCGTGCAGCGGGTGCTCCCGCATCTGCCGGAAGAGCCGCTCGATGCGCTCCGCGCTGCGCTGGAGGAAGCGCGCATGGAGCGCGCCCCCGGCCTGCCTCCTTTCTGCGGCGGCTACGTCGGCTATCTGGGCTGGCCGGCGGCCTCGTGGAGCGAGCGGCTGCCGCAGCGGCTCGGGCCGGATGCGCTTTTTCCCGATGCGGAGTTGCTGCGCGTGCGCGAGCTGGTCGCCTTCGATCACCGGCAGGGAAGGACCTGGGCTATCGCCGATGAGCCCGCGCGCGCGCAGGCGCTGGCCGACCTGGTGCTGCGCGGTTTCGCCGAGGGGCGATTCCCGGGCGCGCTGCGGCGGCCCGCGGCGCAGTCGCTGGGCGAACGGCTCTTCAGCGACCGGCGCAACGGCGCGATGATCAAGGGGGGCGGCCTGCCCGAGCCCATTCCGGTGGGCGGAAGCGAGCGGCACTTCAAGAGCGCGGTGAAGCAGGCGCTGGAGTACATCCGCGCCGGAGATCTCTTCCAGGTGGTCCTCAGCCAGCGCTTCGAACTGCCGGACTGCGACGGATTTTCGCTCTACCGCACGCTGCGCGCTGCGAGCCCGGCGCCCTACCATTTCTATCTGCGGCTGGGTGGGCGCGAGCTGTTCGGCGCCTCGCCCGAGCTTCTGGTCGAAGTGGCGGCGGGGAAGATGACGCTGCGGCCCATCGCCGGCACGCGGCGGCGCGGGACGAGCATGGACGAAGATCTGCGCCTCGAGGCGGAGCTGCGCGCCGATCCCAAAGAGCGCGCCGAGCACACCATGCTGGTCGATCTGGGCCGCAACGACGTGGGGCGGGTGAGCGAGATCGGCTCGGTGCGCCTCGAGCGGCTGATGGAGACGGAGCGCTTCAGCCACGTGATGCACATGACCAGCGAAGTGAGCGGGCAATTGCGGCGCGGACTTTCCGCGGTGGACGCTTTCGCCGCCGCGTTTCCCGCCGGGACGCTCTCGGGCGCGCCGAAGATCCGCGCGATGGAGATCATCGACGAGCTGGAAGGCGTGCAGCGCGGCCCCTACGGAGGCGCGGTAGGCTGGTTCTCGGCGGCGGGGGATGTGCAGCTCGCCATCGCCATCCGCACGCTCTTCCGCTCGCGCGGCCGGCTCTTCGCCCAGGCAGGAGCGGGCATCGTGGCGGACAGTGATCCGGCCGCGGAGTGGCGCGAATTGCTGGCGAAGGTGCGCGCCTCGGTGGGCGCAGCGTACGGCGCAGTGGCCGGGGGCAAGCCGCGGGCAGAGGAGGCGCTGCGATGAAGCTCCGCCGCGTGCTGGTCATCGATAACTACGACTCGTTTACATATAACCTTGTGCAGCGCCTCGGGGAACTGGGCGCGCAGGTGGACGTCATCCGCAACGACGCGCTCGGCGTGGAGGAGATTCTCGCTCGCAGGCCCGAGCGGCTGGTGCTTTCACCTGGTCCCTGCACCCCGAATGAAGCCGGCGTTTGCCTGGAGTTGATCCGGCGCGCCGCTCCGCTCCGCATTCCGCTGCTCGGTGTCTGCCTGGGCCATCAAAGCATCGGCCAGGCTTTCGGCGGACGGGTGGTGCGCGCGCCCGAGCCGGTGCACGGCAAGGACGACGAGATCGTCCACGACGGCTCGGCTCTCTTCCGCGGCGCACCGCGAAAGCTTCGCGCGGGCAGGTATCATTCGCTGATCGTCGAGGAGCGCTCGCTGCCGCGCGAGCTGAAAGTCAGCGCGCGCAACCGCGAAGGCATGATCATGGCGCTGCGCCATTCGCGGCTGCCGGTCTTCGGCGTGCAATTCCACCCCGAGTCGATCCTCACTCCCGACGGCCAGACCATCTTGGGAAATTTTCTCCGCGCATGATGTCCCGGAGGCGGTAGATGCCACTGCTTGAAGCGCTGAAGCTGGCCGTCGAGGGAAAGGACCTGACGCGCGATCAGGCGGCGGCGGCCGTGGACGACATGCTCGAGGGCGGGGCGCCGGTGGCGCAGATCGCCGCGCTCCTGGTTGCGCTGCGGATCAAGGGCGAGACGCCGGACGAGATCGCCGGCGCGGCGCAGGCGCTGCGCGCACGGGCGCAAAAGGTCGTCGTCGGGCTGGAGCGGCTAATCGATACCTGCGGCACGGGCGGAGATTCATCCGGGACGTTCAACATCTCGACGACTGCCGCCTTCGTTGCTGCCGCCGGCGGCGCGCGCGTCGCCAAGCACGGCAACCGCGCGGTCTCATCCAGGTGCGGCAGCGCCGACGTGCTCGCCGCGCTCGGCGTCGAGGTGGAGCTTTCGCCCGAGGCGGTGGCGGGCTGCATCGAGGAGTGCGGCATCGGCTTTCTCTTCGCCCCGCGCCACCATGCGGCCATGCGCCACGTCGCGCCGGTGCGCAAGGAATTGGGGATGCGCACGCTCTTCAATCTGCTCGGGCCGCTCGCCAATCCGGCGGGAGCGCGGCGGCAGCTCCTCGGCGTCTACGCGGCGCACCTCGTGCCCATCATGGCGCGCACGCTGGCGGAGCTGGGCTGCGATCGCGCCTTCGTGGTGCATGGCCACGGCGGGCTCGACGAGATCTCCACCAGCGGGCCCACGCGCGTGGCGGAGGTGCGCGGCACGCAAGTGCGCGAGTTCGAGCTGTTGCCCGAGGATGCCGGCGTGAAGCGCGCGCCCGTGGAGGCCTTGCGGGGCGGAGACTCCGCGGAGAATGCCGCGATGCTGCGCGGCGTCCTGCGCGGCGAGGACGGTGCGCGCAGGCAGTCGGTGATGCTCAACGCGGGCGCGGCGCTGGCGGCGGCAGGGGTGTGCGAGAGCATCGCCGAGGGAGTCTCGCTGGCGGCAAAAGCCATCGACAGCGGCGCGGCGCTGGATCGGCTGGAGCGGCTCGCGAAGACCTCGCAGGCGCGCAAATGAGTCACTTGACGAAGCTCGTCGAGCAGGCCATCGCCGACATGAAGGAGCGGCGCAAAGGCCCCCTGCCCGAGCCGCTGGACGATGTCCGCCATTTCAAGTCGCGGCTTCTTTCGGCGGAGCGCAATCCCCTGATCGCGGAGGTGAAGCGCGCCAGCCCCTCGCGCGGCGCCATCAATCCGGGGCTCGATCCGGCGAAGCTCGCGCAGGCCTTCGAGCGCGGCGGCGCGGCCTGTCTCTCGGTGCTCACCGATCGGGCAAATTTCGGCGGCTCGCTGGAGGACCTCAAGGCAGCGCGCGATGCGGTGGCGCTGCCGGTGCTGCGCAAGGATTTCATCGTCAGCATGTTCCAGGTCTACGAAGCGCGGGCGTGGGGGGCGGACGCAGTCCTGCTCATCGCGGCGGCGGCGCCGGCGTCGCTCCTGGAAGAGCTGGCGCTTCTGGCGCAGGAGCTGGGGATGGCGGTGCTCTTCGAGGTGCACGAGGAGAGCGAGCTGGAGATCGCCGCGGCGTGCAAGCCCGACCTGCTGGGCATCAACGCGCGCAACTTGAAGACGCTGGAGGTGCGCCCCGAGACGTTTTCGCTGTTGGCGCCCGAAGCGGGGCAGATCGCGCCGCTGGTGGCGGAGAGCGGCGTCAAGTCTCCCGACGACGTGCGCCGCCTGCGCGCTCTCGGCGCCGCGGCGCTCCTGGTGGGCGAGGCGCTCTCGTCGGCTGCTGATCCCGAGAGCGCCACGCGCGCACTGGTGCAAGCATGAGCGTGCGCATCAAGCTCTGCGGTGTGCGCACCGTGGCCGACGCCGTCATGTGCGCGAAGGAAGGGGCCGACGAGATCGGCGTCGTCTTCGCCGCGCGCAGCAAGCGGCGGGTCACGGTCGCCGAGGCGAAAGCCATCCGTGACGCGCTTCCGAAAAGCGTGCCGCTGATCGGCGTGTTCCTCGACGCGCCGCTCGCGGAAGTGATGCAGACGGCGCGCGCAGCGGGATTGCAGGCGGCGCAGCTCCACGGAGCGTGGCCGGTGGAGATCGCCGACCTTCCTCTCTATGCAGCGCTGCAGATCAGCGGCGAGGCGTCGCTGCAGCGGCGTCCCGGTGCGGCGCGAATTCTCCTCGATGGCCCGAGCGGCGGCTCGGGAAAGAGCTTCCCCTGGTCGCTGGCGCGCAAAGCGCGCGCGCTCCAGCCCGGGCCCATCTTCATCGGCGGCGGCCTCATTCCCGAGAACGTCGCTCAGGCCATCCGCGAAGCGGAGCCCTCCGGCGTGGACGTCGCCTCGGGCATCGAAGGGCCTGACGGCTTCAAGGACCCGGAGCTCGTGCGCGCATTCGTGCGCGCGGTGAGGTCGACATGAAAGAGCTGCTCCCGCTCTTCGCCGAGGCGCCGCGGACGCCGCCCGATGCGCGCGGCCGCTTCGGTGAGTACGGCGGCCGCTTCGTTCCCGAGACGCTCATTCCCGCGCTCGACGAGCTGCTCCTCGCCTGGACCGCGGCGCGCGCCGATCCCGCCTACCGCGACGAGCTGGCGGCGCTGCTCGTCGACTACGCGGGCAGACCGACGCCGCTCTTTCGCGCCGATCGCCTCGCTTCCGCTCTGGGGCTGAAAGGCCGCGTCTACCTGAAGCGCGAGGATCTGCTCCACACCGGCGCGCACAAGCTCAACAACACGCTCGGCCAGGCGCTCCTGGCGCGGCGGATGGGGAAGAAGCGCGTCATCGCCGAGACCGGGGCGGGGCAGCACGGCGTCGCCACCGCCACGGTGTGCGCGCTGCTCGGCCTCGAATGCGTCGTCTACATGGGCTCTCTCGATGTGGCGAGGCAGGCGCCCAACGTCTCGCGCATGAAGCTGCTCGGCGCGGAAGTGCGCAGCGTCGAGGCCGGGTCGCGCACTTTGAAGGACGCGATGAACGAGGCCATCCGCGACTGGGTGACCAACGTGCGCACCACCTATTACTGCATCGGCAGCGCAGCGGGGCCGCATCCGTATCCGCTGATGGTGCGCGAGCTGCAGAAGATCATCGGAGAGGAGATCGCCGAGCAGGTGCAGGCGGCCGAGCGCCGGCTGCCCGACGCGGTGGTCGCGTGCGTGGGGGGAGGCTCGAACGCCATCGGCGCGCTGCACCGCTTCGTGCGCGAGCGCGGAGTCGCGCTCTACGGCGTGGAAGCCGCGGGCCTCGGCCTGGACAGCGGCAAGCACGGAGCGAGCCTGCTGCGCGGGCGGCCCGGCGTCCTGCACGGATCGCGCTCGTACCTCTTGCAGAACGAGGAGGGGCAGGTGAGCGAGGCGCACTCGATCAGCGCCGGGCTCGATTACCCCGGCGTCGGCCCCGAGCTGTCGCAGCTGCGCGACGAGGGGCGGCTGCAGCTCCTCTCCGCCACCGACGCCGAAGCGCTCGAGGCGTTCCAGGTGCTCGCCCGCGCCGAGGGAATTCTCTGCGCCCTGGAATCCGCGCACGCCATCGCGGCGCTGCGGAAGATGCCGCCTGCGCCGGTGGTGGTGGCGAATCTTTCCGGGCGCGGCGACAAGGATCTCGACACCATTCTCGGGGCGCTGAAATGAGCCGCCTCTCCGATGCTTTCGCGGCGGCGCGCGCAGAGGGGCGCACGGCGCTGGTCTGCTACGCGATGGGCGGAGACGGCGACACGGCGGCCCTTCTGCGCGCTATCGACGAAGCGGGAGCGGATGTCATCGAGCTGGGGTTGCCATTCTCCGATCCCATCGCCGACGGCCCCGTGCTCCAGGCCGCCGCCACCCGCGCGCTCGCTGCAGGAACGACGGTGCGGGGGCTGCTTCAGCTCGCCGCGGGACTGCGGCTGCGCGCGCCGGTGGTGGCGATGGGGTACGTCAACCCGATCGAATCGTTGGGGCTCAAAGCATTTGCCCGCGCCTTGCGCGAGGCGGGGCTGTGCGGCGCCATCGTGCCCGATCTGCCGATGGAAGAAGCGGGCCCTCTCCGCGACGCGCTCTTCGCGGAGGGGCTCGATCTGGTCCCGCTGGTCGCGCCCACCAGCCCGCCCGCCCGCGCCGCGGCCATCGCCCGCAGCGCTCGAGGGTTCGTCTACTACGTCAGCGTGACCGGCGTGACCGGGGCGCGCGCGGCGCTGCCGGAGGATCTGGAGCGCAAGCTCGGCGAGCTGCGCGCGGCATCGCCGGCGCCGGTCGCGGTGGGATTCGGCATCTCCAGGCCCGAGCAGGCGGCCGCCTTGAAAGGGAAGGCGGACGGCATCGTCGTCGGGACGGCGCTGGTCGCGACCCACCATGAGAGAGGCATCAAGGCGGCGGCAGAGCTAGTAAGGCTCCTGCGCGCGGCGCTCTGAAGATCAACCACGGAGCGCACGGAGCGCGCGGAGAAAAGCCTTTTTTCAAAAAACTCCGTGCGCTTGGTGCGCTCCGTGGTTGATCCGAAGAAATAGTCAGGGTTGTGCCATGAGCCACTCGAGGGCTTCGACGTAGCCGGCGACGCCCTTGCCCATGATCCGGTGGGAGGCGACGTCGGCGATGACGCTCGTTTGCCGCCAGGTTTCGCGCTTCGAGAGATCGGAGAGGTGCACCTCCACCAGGCGCAGGCGGGTGGAGGAGATGGCGTCGCGCAGCGCGTAGCTGTAATGGGTGAACGCGCCCGGGTTGAAGATCACTCCACGCGCCCAGAAGCGCGCCTGGTGCAGCTCGTCGATCAAAGCGCCCTCGTGGTTGGACTGGA
>WNEY01003067.1_pt1 | contig 12422 bp, 12 predicted proteins | sample 5400531 | NCBI WGS metagenome assembly WNEY01 (sample SAMN13153338, study PRJNA577476) | soil metagenome | isolation source: 200 cm saprolite under Douglas fir tree site 1 | place: USA:California | collected 2015-04-18
CTCCGGCACGTTACCCGAGGTCCGGATCGACTGGGCATCGATGATCGCCGCGCTCCGCTCCTGTGCGCGCCCGGCCTGCCGGCGGACCCTGCGCCGCAACATGTCGTGGATCGCCTCGGTGGTGCCGTCCGTCTCCCATTTGGCGTAATAGTCATAGACGGTCTTGTACGGCGGGAAATCGTGCGGCAGGTATTCCCAGGCGATCCCGGTCCGGTTCACATACAAGATCGCGTTGACGATCCCGCGCAGGTCATGGACAGGCTTACTGAGGGCCAGGCCCGCTTCAGCGCGGGCCGCTCGCCAGGTGGCCAGGGTCGGCTCGATCAGTGCCCAGCGGGCGTCGGACAGGTCAGTGCGGTAGGCACGGCGAGGGGGCATGACGGCGATCTTTACCAGGTCATACCGCGAAACTATGGGATCTGAGCAGCAAATCTTTCCCGCCGCTGGCACAAAGCGGGATCACTATGGATCAGATGCCCTCTAAGCTTAGGTTTTAACCTCTTACCCGCTGGCTGGCGTGTCCGTTTCGTCTTTGTTGCCGGTTTCTTGGGCACCGGGTAGCGGCGGGCGGGGCCGCTGACGGAGCCTTTTGGCCTGCCGGGCCCGGGCGGGGCGGGTTTAGCGACACGGGCGGGGGTGCCCAGGCGGGGCCGGATGTTGGTAAACCCGCGGCGGACCCGGCCCGGTGGCAGTGGCCGGGCGGGGTCTGGCCGTTTTTCCCAGGGGCGGCGCAGGTCGGCGGCCAGCGGCCGGGCGAGCAGCAGCTGCGCGTACGCGGCCATGACGAGGCGGGCCCACCGGTCGGCCTGCTGGGGAGTGCGGACCCGGGCGGCTGTTAAGCCCAGGGTGCCCTTGGCGAACCGGAAGGCGTGTTCCTAATGCGGAAATCTGCATTACGAGCACTATGCGGCCGTGCCGATAATGCGGCGTGGAGGACGGACGCCCTGGCAGCGGTGGTGACCGGGCTGGGGTTGTCGGCATTATCACAGCGTCTGGAGGAACGCGAGCAGCCGGTCGGGCGGCCGGTAGCGGCGGGCGGTGGTGCCGGGAGGCGCGGTCCGCTGGATCGCGCGTTCCTTCAGCGTGAGATAGGCGTGGAGGTAGATCTCGGTTGTCCGCGATGTCTCGTGACCTTTTCTGGGGTCACAACTGTGCGCCGTGGGCGCTGAGCTGGGCGAGTATGTGGCGCACAGTTGTGCACAAGGAAAATTGGCAGCGAGGGAAGGGGGCTGACCAGGCCGGCTCACAGTTCGCCCGTTGTGCACGGTAGGCAGAAAGGCTTCTGCCGGGGTCCTGCTGACCGGGGCAGGCGCGCACTCCGGCACGGGTCTGGGACTCCTGAAAAGTGGCCCAGCCACAAGGCGATCGTCGCGATGTCGGTCCCGCTTTCAAGAAGGCGCATTGCGCAGGTGTGCCGGAGCGTGTGCGGTGTGGGCTTTTTCAGCGCGAGCGAAGGGCAGGCCCGGGCCGCCGAGGCCGCGTGCCGTTCGACAAGGCGCCGGATCGCGTCCCGGCCGAGGGGCTGGCCGCCAGGTCCGGCGAAGAGGGGACCGGTGCCCTGGCTCCCGCGTTCGGCGAGGTAGTGCTTCATCACCGTGACGGTCAGCTTGGTGAGCGGGGTGGTCCGTTCCTTCCTGCCCTTGCCGGTGCTGTGCACGAAGGCGCCGGTGCCGAGATGCAGGTCCTCGACGCGGAGCGCGCTGAGCTCGCTGACGCGCAATCCGGTCTGCAGCGCCAGGACGAGCAGGGCGTGGTCGCGCCGGCCCGGGCGGCGGGAGCGGTCCGGGCTGGCAAGCAGGGCATCGGCCTCGGCGGGGACGAGGAAGCTGACGAGCGTGCGCTCGCCGCGCTTGGCCGGGATCGCCAGGACCCGCCCGATGAGCGCGGCGTGCTCGGGGTGGCGCAGCGCCGCGAAGGAGAACAGCGACCGGATCGCGGCCAGCCGGACGTTGCGGCTGCGGGCCGATAGTCCCCGGTCGCGCTCGAGGTGGTGCAGGAACCCGCCGATGACCGTGGCGTCAAGGTCGCAGAAGTCGATCTTGGAGGGCGCGACGCCCGTGATCTGCTGCACGTAGGTGAGCAGCTGCTTCAGGCAGTCGCGGTAGGAGGCGATGGTGTGCGGGCTGGCGTTTTTCTGCGTGGTGAGCCGCTCGGTGAAAAACGCTTCCAGGGTGGGTGCGACCAGGCTCATCGCGGTGCCTCGAAGGCCGCCTCGAGCCGGGCTGCGACCGGGGCCATCAGCTCGGGGGTGGCGGTCAGGTACCAGTACGTCGATGCCGGGTTCACGTGCCCCATCACCGTGGACAGCAGCGGCAGCAGCGCGCCGGCGTCGGCGCCGGCCTGCTGCCACGAGACCAGGGTGGTGACCGCGAAGCGGTGGCGGAAGTCGTGCAGCCTGGGCCGGCAGCGCGGCGAGGCCGCGGCGATGCCGGCTTGCCGGCACAGCCCGGAGAAGGTCTGCCTTACCCGCGCGTAGGTGAGCCTGGTGCCGGCCGTGGAGCAGAAGAAGCTGTCGTGGCGCGGCGCCGGGCACAGCTGGCCGCGGATCGCGGTGAACCGGCGGAGCGCCTCGACGGTGCTGGACGCGAGCGGGATCTCCCGGGACTTGCCGAGCTTGCCCTCGATCACCCGCAGCCACCCCTCGTCGAGGAGGACGTCATCGCGGCCGAGCCGGATCGCCTCGCTGATCCGGATGCCGCTGACGGCAAGAAGGCCGATCAGCGTCTCATAGGTGTGCGCGAGGAGCGGGGATGGAAGCGACCGGGCGGCAGCCATGATCGCCTCGACCTCGGCGTCGCTGTAGAGGTAGGGGACGGCGCGGGCGGCCCGGCCGGGCAGGCAGCTGGCCGGCGGGATCTGGGTCGCCTCGTCCAGGCTCGCGACGAAGGCGGCGAAGCCCCGCACGGCCGACAGGCGCTGGGCGAGCCAGCCGGGGCTGGCACCGGAGGGGAGCGTGGCCCAGCTGAGCGCGAGCGCGGTCGTGATCACCTTGGCGTCATGAGCCTTCATGAAGCCGGGGAACTGCCTGAGCAGGCGCTCATCGGCAGCCAGCTTGCAGCCCAGGGCGCGGCGGAGGGCGAGGTAATCGGCCAGGGCCGCGTGCAGGCCGGTCACCGGGCACTCCCCGGCCAGGGGCGCGCCAGCGCGGCCAGGCGGGCGCGGTCGACCCTGGCGTAGATCGCCGTGGTGGCCGCCGAGCGCTGCCGCAGCGCCTCGCCGACCTCGCCGAGGCTGGCTCCTGCTGCGAGCATCTGGCTGGCCGCCGTATGGCGAAGCCGGTGCGCGCCGATGCGGGGAATCCCCGCGCGGTCGCAGGCGTCGTAGACGATCCCGGTCACCGCCGGGGCCGACAGCCCCCGCCGCGGCGCGTAGCAGCGCAGGAACACGCTCCTGCTGTCCGCCTGCGGCCTGCCCGATCGCAGGTAGCCGGCGATCGCCTCGCCGACGTCGGCCGGCAGCGGGAGCGCCTCATCGCGCCGGGCCTTCCCGTGCACCACCAGCTCGCCCCTGCGCCAGTCGAGGTCCTCCAGCACCATCGCCGCGGCCTCCCCCGCGCGCAGTCCCAGACGGGACAGCAGGCTCAAGATGGCGTAATCCCGCCGTCCCCGGGCGCACTGCCGGTCGCAGCTTCGGAGCAGGCGATCAAGCTCGCCGTCTGAGATGCCCTTGGGCAAAGGGCTCATCCGCTGCCCGGCCACCGGCGGCACGGCGCCGTCCAGCCGCAGCGGGATGACGCCCTCAAGATGGCAGAACCGCAGGAACGACCGGAGGGCGGGAACGGTGTCAGGGGCGTGGCCGCCGCGCCGCGCCGGACAGTTGCCCAGGAGGAAACGGGTGACGTCCCGGGCCCGGACGCGGTGCCAGCCGATCACCCCCTTACGCTCCAGCGCGGCGGCAAAGCGGCCCGCCAGCCCGACGTAACGCTCGACGGTCTGCGCCGTGAGCCCCCGCTCGGTCTCCAGATAGCGCCGGTAGCGCTCCAGCACCGCCCGGGCGGGTCCCCCGGGGACGACGAATCCCTGCCCGGGAATCGCGCCGGCGCGGACCAGGTAGCCGACCAGCGGACGCGCGCCGGTACGCGAGATGAGATCCTTCTGGCCGCGACGCCGCCGGTCATCCAGGAACGCCGCGACCCGGTCGCTTCCGAGCTCGGGCAGCCCGACGCCCTCGCGCTCCACCCACCGGCACAAATCTGCGAAGAGCTCCAGATGCGCACCCAAGCGCGGCGGCCCGTAGCCACAGCCTGAAAGCTCCTCCCGGAAGCCCGCCAGATAACCAGCGAGCCCGCCGGCTCCTGCCACCCCGGTTCCCCTGCCGTCCTGCCTCGTCATCGCTGATCCCTTCTGCTCGACTGCTGTCAGCACAAGGGTCAGCCGCACGCGATTATGCGGACAACCCCAGCCCGGTCACCACCGCTGCCAGGGCGTCCGTCCTCCACGCCGCATTATCTGCACGGCCGCATAGTGCTCGTAATGCCGATTTCCGCATTACGAGCACGCCTTCAAGTTCGCCAAGGGAACCCTCGGCTTAACAGCCGCCAAGGTCCGCACCCCCGGGCAGGCCGGCCGGTGGGTCCGCCTGGTCATGGCCGCGTACGCGCAGCTGCTGCTCGCCCGGCCGCTCACCGCGGACCTGCGCCGCCCCTAGGAAAAACGACCAGACCCCGCCCGCCCCCTGCCGCCCGGGCGGGTCCGCCGCGGGTTTGCAAACATCCGCCCCCGCCTGGGCCCCCCCGCCCATGTCGCTAAACCCGCCCGACCCGGCCCCGGCCGGCCCAAGGGCTCCGCTAAAGGCCCCGCACCCCGCTACCCAGTGCAGAAGAAGACCGGCACCACAGACAAAACAGGCACGTCACCCGACGGGTAAGAGGTTAAAACCTAAGCTAGGGACATGACGAACGACATCGCGATGGCCGTGATCGCGGGGACCAGGAGAGGGGTGTACTTGGGGTCGAAGCGGCGGCCTGTGGGCCGGGCTTTTGCCTGAAGGATTGAGTTCATGAGCTCGCTTCTTCCGCGATATGGCTGGCGTCGCCCTTGATGGCCTCGGCGGTGACGGCTGTCTGCGCTAACGGTAGTTTGTTGACTCTGAAGCAGGTTCGCGGTATGCCAGGGAGTAGTGGCGTGAGGTGCTCAGGGGTGCATGATGACGCGACGTCGGCCCTGTCCTGCGGCGCCGGGCCCGCTGGAGGAGTACGCGGCCCGGTTTGATGACCTGTTTACGCGTGTGGCGCAGCGGCGGGGGTTCCGGGAGTACCTGGCCGGGCTGCTGGCGCCGCGGGACCGGAACAAGACGCTGACCGCGCTGGCCGGCGCCGAGCCGGTGACCGGGGCGCAGCACCCGGCGGTGCAGCGGCTGCAGTTCTTCCTCTCGGAGTCACGGTGGGATCCGGACCGGGTCAACGCCCGCCGGCTGGAACTGCTGCTGAGTGACCCGGCGACCGCACCATTCTGCGGCGGGGTGCTGGTGATCGATGATTCCGGGGACCGCAAGGACGGCACGAAGACCGCGCACGTGGGCCGGCAGTGGCTGGGCCGGTACGGCAAGACCGACAACGGCGTGGTCACCGTGACCACGCTGTGGGCCGACGAACGCGTTTACTATCCGGTGCACGCGGAGCCGTACACCCCGGCCCGGCACTTCGCGAAGGGGAAGAGCGACCCGGCGTTCCGGACCAAGCTGCAGATCGGCGCGGACCTGGCGATCAAGGCCAGGGATGCGGGGTTCGCGTTCCGCGCGGTCGTCGCGGACTGCGCCTACGGCGACCAGGACGGGTTCCGCGCCGAGCTCGCCGAGGCCGGGCTGCCGTTCGTGATGGCCCTCAAGCCGCGCCGCGGAACCTGGGCCTACGGCGCCGACGCGCGCACCCCGGTCGATGCGGCCCGCGAGCTGCGCTGGGGCGGCCCGGATGATCCCGGCGACTGGCAGGCGGTGACCCGGACCTTCCGCGACGGGCACGCCGAGACCTGGTGGGCCGCCGACGCGAGGCTGGGCTGGTGGGGACCGGACGGCACCCGGCGCCTGGTAGTGGCCACCGCCGACCCGGCCACCCTGCCGGACAAGGCCACCTGGTACCTGGTCACCAACCTGCCCCGCCCCGGCGGCCCGCGCGAGCCAGACAGCCCGCACCCGGCGGCCGGCCTGGCCGAGATCGTGCGGATCTACGCGATCCGCAACTGGATCGAGCAGAGCTACAAGCAAGTCAAAGACGAGCTGGGCTGGGCCGACTTCCAGGTCCGCTCGGATACCGCCATCCGCCGCCACCAGGCCCTGGTCAACTGCGCGTTCAGCTTCTGCTGGGCGACCTGGTTCGCCGATCACCCGCCGCACGAGACTGCGGCTCCGCGGCCGGAACCCGGCCGCGGAGAGAGGGGGGCCGCGCGCCGCCGGACCGCCGGCACCGTCCTGGCCGCGGGCACTGCGAGCGGTACGCGCCTGGCTTTCCCCCTGGATCGCGTTGCAGCGCTGGTGGCCGGCATGGTCCAAGGCGCCCCCGCCCCCGCAGCTGCAGGCCCTGATCAACTCGGTCGCGGCAGGCTGCGGCCTGCACCTCTACATCCCGAATTAACAAACTACCGCTAACCAGGATTAATTCGTAGAGTTCAGGCCGTGACGTCGGGCGGGCGCTGGCGTATGACGGGAGCATGCGGTATGGGCAACGGGGCGGGTATACGCCCGCCGAGCAGCAGCGGCGCGAGCGGCTGCGGCTGGAGGCAGCCGGGCGGTTCGCCCGGGGCGACGGGATCAACGAGATCGCCCGCGACCTGCGGGTCATGCCAGGGTCGGTGCGGCGGTGGCGGCGGGCCTGGCGGGACGGCGGCGCCGCGGCGCTGCGGTCCAAAGGGCCGGTGTCGCGGGAGAAGCTGAGCCCGCAGCAGTGGGCCCGGCTGGAGCAAGAACTCCGGAAAGGCCCGCTGGCGCACGGGTTCGCCGCGGACCAGCGGTGGACCCTGGGCCGGATCAAGACGCTGACCGGGCGGCTGTTCCGCGTCGGCTACACGGCCGAGGGGGTGTGGAAGCTGATGCGCCGGCACGGCTGGTCCTGCCAGGTTCCCGTCCGCCAGGCGCTCGAGCGTGACGAGGACGCCGTGGCGGTGTGGAAGGACCAGGTGTGGCCCGATATAAAAGCACCGCCCGCGACCTGGGCGCCTACGTCTGCTTCGAGGACGAGGCAGGCCAGGGGCTCAGGCCGCCGAAAGGCCGCACCTGGGCCCCGCGCGGCGCCCGCCCGGTGGTGAGAGTGCGCGGCGCGGGCGGCGGGCGGGTCAGCATCGCCGGGGTGGCCTGCTACCGGCCCGGAGACCGCCCGCACCTGTTCTGTAAGCTGCGCGTGTACCGCCGCCGCACGGGCGAGCCGAAGGGGTTCACCTGGAGCGATTACCGGGACCTGATCATCGCCGCCCACCGGGGCCTGTCCGCCCCGCTGGTGTGGTGCCGGGATAACCTCAACATCCACCTGGCCCCGGAACTGGCGTCTTTTGCCGCGGAGAACAAGGAATGGCTGCGCGTGTACCGGCTGCCCGCGTACGCGCCGGACCTGAATCCCGCCGAGGGCATCTGGTCGCTGCTCAAGCGGTCCATGGCCAACTTCGCCGCCGCCGACCTGGACGGCCTGGTCCGCATCGTCAAGCGCAAGCTGAAGAAGATCCAGTACCGCCCCCACCTGATCGACGGCTGCCTGGCCGCCACCGGCCTGAGAATCGAACCCTGGTGACCACATGCACTACGAGTTCAGCCTGGTTAGCGCGAGCCGTCGTCGGACCCTGCGCGGTCGGAGAACCTGTGCACGTACGGAACCTCACTGCGCGAGAACCGGGAGGTCCCGCGTTCGCCCGTCCGCTGATCAGCGGGCGGGCCGCTCAGGGAACGCTGAGGCGGTACGCCTGAGATGCACGAGCGCGGGAAGTCGGACAGTCCCGTAGGTGCGCCGGGATAAACCGGCATGGAGGAGGAGATGGAAGAGCTCTGCATCGAAGGTCTAGCGAACCACGATGACCGCGAACTGTGCGTCGGTTCCCGTGAGGGTGCAGGCGAAGCGTCGGTAGCGGCACGTGCAGGCCAGGCTATTGAGCCGCGTAATCATAGAGTCCGGGGTGCCGACGCTGTCTACGGAAGCGGAAGGCAACATTGCCAGTGGCGTTATCGCGAGTTGCTGGCGGGCCCCGCGCGGTCAGAGACCCTGTGCATGTACGGAACCTCCATGCGCGAGAACCGGGAGATCCCGCGCTCGCCCGCCTGGGTGATCACCGGGCGGGCCGCTCAGGGAAGGCCGGGGCCGTACGCCTGAGATGAACGAGCGCGGGAAGTCAGACAACCTCGTAGTACCGGCGAAGCCGCCGGACAACGCCGGGGAACCGGTTGCGGAGGTGGTGGAGGGAAGGGGGTTGGCCGAGGGGAACACGGGCAGTTCGACACGCCCCGGACGCAGTGCCGGGTCAGGCGTGCCAAGCGGGCTGGACCGTGTGCGCGAGGTAGCACGAAGGGACAAGGAAGCACGGTTCACCGCACTGCTGCATCACGTCGACCTGGATCGCCTGTGGGCGGCCTATGTGGCTATCAACCCGAAGGCAGCTCCAGGTGTCGATCAGGTGACGTGGGACGCCTACGGGCAGGACCTGCGAGAGAACCTCGAAGACCTGCTCCGCCGTGTCCGCAGTGGTGCCTACCGGGCGAGCCCTTCTCGACGGGTGTACATACCGAAGCCGGACGGGCGGCAGCGGCCGCTCGGTATCGCCACGCTGGAGGACAAGATCCTCCAGCGTGCGGTGGTGGAGGTGCTGAACTCGGTGTACGAGGAGGACTTTCTCGGTTTCTCTTATGGGTTCCGGCCCGGGCGTGGCCCGCATGATGCGCTGGATGCGCTCGCGGTCGGGATCACCGAGAGGAAGGTGAACTGGATACTCGACGCTGATGTCAGCGACTTCTTCTCCAGGCTTGATCATTCTTGGATGAAGAGGTTCCTCGAGCATCGCATTGCGGATAAACGAGTCCTGCGGCTCATCCGGAAATGGATGACTGCGGGGGTCATCGAGGATGGGAACTGGTCTGAGACGGCCGAGGGGTCACCGCAGGGGGCATCGGTTTCGCCGCTGCTCGCGAACGTGTACCTTCACTACGTCTTCGACCTGTGGGCCGATTGGTGGAGACGCCGCTACGCACATGGTGACGTGATCATCGTGAGGTTCGCGGACGACTTCGTGGTCGGGTTCCGGCACCTCGGTGATGCAAAACGGTTCCTCAATGATCTTCGAAAGCGGTTTGCGAAGTTCAGCTTGGAGCTGCATCCGGACAAGACCCGCCTTATCGAGTTCGGCCGCTTCGCGGCGAAGAACCGGCAAGAACGCGGTCTCGCGAAACCGGAGACGTTCGATTTCCTGGGCTTCACCCACGTTTGCGGGAAGACGAGGAACGGGCGCTTCTGGCTCCGGCGCATCACCATCAAAAAGAGGCTGAGGGCGAAGCTGAAGCAGGTGAAAGCCGAGCTTCGGCGGCGCCGTCACTGGCCCATCCCCGAGCAGGGACGCTGGCTGGCGAGCGTGTTGAGGGGACACTTCAACTACTACGCCGTGCCCGGCAACATCGATTTGATCACGGCCTTCCGCGACCAGATCCGGTGGTACTGGATCCAGACGCTCCGGCGCCGAAGCCAGCGCCACCGTATGACCTGGGAGCGCTATAGCCGGATCGAGAAGAAGTGGCTACCCCCTGCCCGCATCGTGCGTCCCCATCCCAGCGTGAGCTTCGCCGCCAGGACCCAAGGCAGGAGCCCGGTGCGCTAATTCCGCACGCCGGGATCTGTCCGGGGGGCCGCCCGCAAGGGCGGTCCCTACCGGGATTACCTGCGAACCCGCCGGACAAGGCTGCGGCCGCGGAGGCGGGGGAGGAAAGGGAGCGAGCCAAGGGGAACACGGCCAGCGAAACACGCCCCGGACGCAGCGCCGGGCCTGGCGTGTCAAGTGAGCTGGGCCGTGTGCGGCAGGTGGCACAACGGGATAAGGAAGCGCGGTTCACGGCGTTGCTGCACCATGTCAGCCTGGAGCGGCTGGTGATGGCCTACTGGGCGCTGAGCCCGAAGGCCTCGCCGGGAGCGGACGGGGTGACGTGGGAGGACTACGGGCAGGACCTGGTGGCCAGCCTCCGGGACCTGCACGACCGGGTGCACAGCGGGCGCTACCAGGCGCGGCCGTCTCGGCGGGCGTACATCCCGAAGGCGGACGGGCGGCTGCGGCCGCCCGGCATCGCCGCGCTGGAGGACAAGATCGTCCAGCGGGCCGTCGTCGGGGTGCTCAACGCCGTCTACGAGGCGGACTTCCCGGGCTTCTCCTACGGGTTCCGGCCGGGGCGCAACCCGCACCAGGCGCTGGACGCGCTGACGGCCGGGATCTACAAGAAGAAGGTGAACTGGGTGCTCGACGCGGATATCCGCGACTTCTTCGGCCAGCTTGACCGGGACTGGCTGCGGAAGTTCCCCGGGCACCGGATCGCGGATAAGCGGGTCCTGCGGCTGATCGGCAAGTGGCTGGCCGCGGGAGTCATCGAGGACGGGGAATGGACGGAGTGCGATCAGGGATCACCGCAGGGGGCATCGGTATCGCCGCTGCTCGCGAACGTGTACCTGCACTACGTCCTGGACCTGTGGGCCGGCTGGCGGAGGAAGCGCCACGCGCGCGGTGACGTGATCATCGTGCGGTTCGCGGACGACTTCATCGCCGGGTTCGAGTACCGGGAGGACGCGGAGCGGTTCCTGGCCGAGCTGCGCGGCAGGTTCGCGAAGTTCGGGCTGGAGCTGCACCCGGGCAAGACCCGGCTGATCGAGTTCGGGCGGTTCGCCTCCCGCGACCGGTCGGGCCGGGGCCTGGGCAAGCCGGAGACGTTCGGCTTCCCCGGCTTCACGCACATCTGCGCGAAGTCAAAGAGCGGGCGGTTCCGGATCAAGCGGATCACGATCTCGAAACGGATGCGGGCCAAGCTGAAAGCGGTCAAAGACCAGCTCAGGCGGCGCATGCATCAGCCCATTCCGGTGCAGGGCCGCTGGCTGGCCAGCGTGGTGCGCGGGCACATGGCCTACTACGCCGTGCCCGGCAACGCCAAGGCAGTGAGGGCCTTCCGTGACCAGGCGACCAGGCACTGGCACAAGGCGCTGCGGCGCCGCAGCCAGAAAACCCGGATCAACTGGACGCGGATGCACCGGATCGCGACCCGGTGGCTACCACCCGCCCGCGAGATGCATCCCTTCCCCGAGGCGCGCTTCGCCGCCACTCACCCAAGGTAGGAGCCCAGTGCGGTAGTCCCGCACGCTGGGATCTGTGCGGGGGGCCGCCCGTAAGGGCGGTCCCTACCGCGACCCATGATGAGCTGGAGCGGGACTTTGGCGTCGCCGAGGTGGGTCGCGGCGCAGAGACAATGTGCCGGAGTTGGTGGAGCTCCAGGCCGGCGTAGTGGTCCAGCAGCACGCGGCAGCGGTCATAGCCGAGGCGGGCCCGGCCGGTGTGCGGGCAGATGCCGCGGGGCGCTGGCCGGCGGGCCGGGACGGGTTTGCGTTCGGACAGGAACAGCGGTCCGCTCGTATGAGAAGCGCCGCCGGGCAGGCGCAGCAAGCGCGGGAGCAGGCGGGCGGTGCCGGTGTCCCAGTACACCCATTGGATCGCGCCGCCTTGGGACCGGATGGGCGCCTGGCGGTTGTCCAGGTCCAGGTCCTGCACGTCGATCTCGAGGATCTCCGCGGCGCGGGCCGCGGTCTCATACAGCATCCGCCACAGGGTCTTCTCGCGCAGCGGGATGTCGCGGCGCGACAGCAGCCGCTGGACCGCGGTCCTCGGCACGGCCTTGGTCTCGCCGGGGTTTTCCTGGCGGCGTTCGCAGTCGGCGGGGACCGAGGGGGCGGGCCAGCGTTTCCTGGCCCGGCACCAGGTGAGCCAGGGGGCGGAAGACTGCACGGGCCGGCAGGCGCGTCCGCGGCGTTCGACACCCGCATGCATATGGACAGCCTGGTCGTGATGAGCCGACGGATCCGAGAGGCGTCAGCCGGGCTCCTATCCGGCGGCGCCGTGCAGTCATAGGACGGCGCCGCGCGGCGCTACCTCAAGGGCGGCAACGCCCCGGCCGTACAGTATTAGGAGCCGGTCACCGTGCCTGCAGCGCAGTATCCCGCCATCCTCCGCAAGGGTCGAGGTGACGTGCTCAAGGATCTCGTCCGCGGCGAGGGTGCCGGGTTCCTCGTACGTAACGTCCATGTGATCGCCACCAGTGAGCCGGACGCGCAGCACAATCTCTGCCATGGTCACGCACTCTAGACTTCTCACCGCCTAGCCGGGAATCCCGGCGACTGCCGCCAGCGCGCGGCAGGCGCCAGCAGCGAGCCGCTCGAGGCAGCGAGCCGCTCGAGGCAGCGACGCTGGCAGAGGTGACGCGAAGCCGCGCCG
>WNEY01003068.1_pt1 | contig 12421 bp, 8 predicted proteins | sample 5400531 | NCBI WGS metagenome assembly WNEY01 (sample SAMN13153338, study PRJNA577476) | soil metagenome | isolation source: 200 cm saprolite under Douglas fir tree site 1 | place: USA:California | collected 2015-04-18
CTCGGCCATGCTCGACGATCGCTTCCACCGCGGCAAGTTCGACGAGATCAGCGACCGCGCCGACGCGCCGATCGAGGAAGCAATCGCCATGATGGTGCGCGAGCGGCTCACCGGCCAGGCGCCGCCGCCGGCGGCGAAGAAGCTGGTCGAGCTGTGGCGGCCGCTGATCGAGGACCGCGCCGGCCGCGATCTCGACCGGCTCGAACGGCTGATGGAGCACCAGGCGCGCTTCGGCGACGTCATCCACGATATGCTCGATGCGCTCGACATGGGCGAGGACCGCAGCAACGAGTCCGACGAGGAGGAAGGCGAGGAGGGCGATCAGGACCGCCGCAAGGAGGAATCCGGCGAAGACGGTCAGGGCGCCGAGTCCGAGGACATGCAAACCCGCCTCGACGAGGCCGATTCGTCGAGCCAGGACATGTCCGACTCCACGGCCGAGGCCGCCGAGGCGCTGTCGGCGGAAATGGCCGACGACGCCGAGATGGGCGATTCCGAGGCTCCGGCAGAGCCGCGCCGCCCGCGCCGGCACGGCGTCAACGAGCCGCGCGGCCCCGAATATCGGCCGTTCATCACCAAGCACGACGAGGTGGTGGCGGCCGAGGAATTGTGCGAACCGGAGGAGCTCGATCGGCTGCGCGGTTATCTCGACAAGCAGCTCTCGCATCTGCAAGGCGTGGTGGCGCGGCTCGCCAACCGGCTGCAACGCCGGTTGATGGCGCAGCAGAACCGCGCCTGGGAGTTCGACCTGGAGGAAGGCCTGCTCGATCCGGCGCGGCTCTCGCGCATCATCGTCGACCCGCTGCACCCGTTGTCGTTCAAGCGCGAGAAGGAGACCAACTTCCGCGACACGGTGGTGACCTTGCTGCTCGATAATTCGGGCTCCATGCGCGGCCGTCCGATCACGGTGGCGGCCACTTGCGCCGACATTCTGGCGCGCACGCTCGAGCGCTGCGGGGTCAAGGTCGAGATCCTGGGCTTCACCACCCGCGCCTGGAAGGGCGGCCAATCGCGCGAGGCCTGGCTCGCCGCCGGCAAGCCGGCCAATCCCGGCCGCCTCAACGATCTGCGCCACATCATCTACAAGTCGGCCGACTCGCCGTGGCGGCGCGCGCGCAAGAATCTCGGTTTGATGATGCGCGAGGGCCTGCTCAAGGAGAATATCGACGGCGAAGCGCTCGACTGGGCGCACAAGCGGCTCCTGGCCCGCACCGAGCAGCGCAAGATCCTGATGATGATCTCCGACGGCGCGCCGGTCGACGATTCCACGCTCTCGGTCAATCCCGGCAATTACCTCGAGCGCCATCTGCGCTGGATCATCGAGGAGATCGAGCTGCGTTCGCCGGTCGAGCTGATCGCGATCGGCATCGGCCACGACGTGACCCGCTACTATCGGCGCGCCGTAACCATCGTGGATGCCGAGGAGCTCGGCGGCGCCATGACCGAAAAGCTCGCCGAGCTGTTCGACGAGCACGCCGTGGCCGACCAGCGGCAGGCGCGGAGGCTCGACGCTTGAGCGACAGCCGAACCCGGCGCGTCGGCGTCGCAGGCCGGAGCCGGCGGAGTCTCATCGCCCTTGTGATGGCGTTCGCTGCCGCCGCCGTTCCGGGCGGCGCCCAAACACCGCCCGTCGAAGCGCCGACCTCGATCGAGGTGCGCGCCCAGCCGCTCACCGCCTTCGACATCCGCGATCCGTCGCGCCGTCAATTCGGGCTGCTCGAATTCCGCGGCGGTCTGGTGCTGACCTCGCCGTACCGGGAATTCGGCGGGGTGTCGGCGATTCGCGTCGCCGCCGACGGGGCGCGTTTCATCGCCCTCACCGACAAGGGCCGCTGGTTCCGCGGCCGCATCGTGTACGAGGGAACGCGGCCGGTCGGCATCGCGGATGCCGAGATGGCGCCGATCCTGGGCGCCGATGGCCAGCCGCTCGCCGCGCGCGGGTGGTTCGACACCGAGTCGCTCGCCGAGGACGGCGGCACCCTCTTTGTGGGGATCGAGCGCGTCCACCAGATCGTGCGCTTCAACTACGGCAAGGACGGCCTGCTCGCGCGCGGCCAGCCGATCGCGGTGCCGCCGGCCATGCGCTCCTTGCCGTCCAATAAAGGCATCGAAGGCTTGGTGTTCGTCCCCAAGAGCCTCCCGCTGGCCGGCACGCTGATCGCGTTTTCCGAGCGTGGGCTCGACAAGGCCGGCAATATCACGGCGTTCCTGATCGGGGGACCGAGCCCGGGCACCTTTACGATCAGGCGCAGCGCGAGTTTCGATATCAGCGATGCCGCGCTCTTGCCGGGCGGCGACCTCCTGGTGCTCGAGCGCAAATTCAGCTGGACCGCCGGGCTTGCGGTTCGCATCCGACGCATCGCGCTCGGCGAGGTCAAGCCGAATGCGCTGGTCGACGGCGCGGTCCTGTTCGAGGCCGATCTCGGCTACGAGCTCGACAATATGGAGGGCTTGAGCGTTCACCGAAGCGCCGGCGGCGACATTGTGCTCACGCTGATTTCCGACGACAATTTTTCGTTCCTGCAGCGCACGCTGTTGCTGCAGTTCACACTGGCGGAGCCTTGACCAAGGAGCAGTATTCAGTGGTCAGTAATCAGAAGGGCTCTTTTTCTGTTATGGCTCTCTGATTACTGATTACTGGCTACTGTCCCCTGGGGCGCAGCCCGCTTCTTCTTACGAATCTGCCGCTTGAGCTCGAGTGCCCGCGTGGACAGGTCGTTGTCACTGGCCTTGAGCAGAAACGCATCGAGGCCGCCGCGGTGATCGATAGTCTTAAGAGCGTTCGCCGACACCCGCAACTTGACCGACCGGCCGAGCTCGTCCGAGATCAGCGTGACGTTGAGCAGATTGGGCAGGAACCGCCGCTTGGTCTTGCGGTTGGAGTGGCTCACCTTGTGCCCGACCTGCGCGGTCTTGCCGGTCAAATCGCACCGCCGTGACATGGGATAACCTCTTGGGACGACCTCTAACGTATCCGAGAAACGCTACCGAACCGACGCCCGCGCATCCCTGCAGGCACGGATACCGGATCACTCACGATTTTCGCAAGCGGGCGGAGCTATAATCAGCGCGGCAGGGGGTCGTCAAGCCGAGCGTCCATCGCCCAAACAGGCTGGTCAGGCGGTTGAAATACGTGCCGCCGGCCCGAAAGGGGGCGCCCGCCCGCCCGAATTGCCTTGATCGGGTCAAGATGCCACGGCAAAGGTTAACCCGACGCAGCGGCATCGGCCCGCTTGCCCGCGCCGTTGCTGCCAGGGGTTAGCCCAAGTTGGGTTAGGCGTGGTTCGGCGTCCTCCAATAAGTGCCGCGCTCGCAGGGATCGGACTTCGTGAATTCGCACCGGATCGCTCGCCATGCGATGTTTCTCGGCGCCGCCGCGCTCGCCGTGACCATCGTCGACGCCTTGGCGGACCGGGCGCAAGCCCAGGGTAAGCTCGACGCCCGCTACACCGTGACCCTCGGCGGGCTGCCGGTCGGCCGCGGCGCCTGGGTCATCGATATTGCCGACGATCACTTCACGGCGGCCGCGAGCGGCACGACCGCTGGCCTAATGCGGGTCTTCGCCAGCGGCCAGGGCCAGAGCGCGGCGCGCGGCACCATTGCGGCCGGCCAACTGGTGCCGTCGACCTACGCGTCGAGCATCGTCACCGATCAGAAGCACGATGAAGTGCGCATGGTGATCAGCTCGGGCGCAGTCAAGGAATTCGTCGCCGAGCCGCCGAACGTCCCGAGCCCGGAGCGCGTGCCGCTCACCGAGGCGCATCGGCGCGGCGTCGCCGACCCGATGTCCGCCTCGTTGCTGCGGGTTCCTGGCAACGGCAACACATTCGTCCCGCAAGCATGCCAGCGCACGGTTGCGGTGTTCGATGGCCGCATGCGTTACGATCTGCAGCTCGCCTTCAAGCGCCTCGATACCGTCAAGGCGGAACGCGGTTACCAGGGCACCGTCGTGGTTTGCTCGGTCGTATTCGCTCCGCTCGCCGGGCATATCCCGGATCGTGCCGCGATCAAGTACCTGATGGAGCTGCGCGACATCGAGGCGTGGCTTGCGCCGATCGCCGGCACGCGGGTGATGGTCCCCTACCGGGTCTCGGTTCCGACCCCGATCGGGCTCGGGGTCCTGCAGGCAACGCAATTCGTTTCGATCCCGCAGCCGGCCCGGACCCAGGCCAAGACTCAGTGATGGATTCGCGTAAGCGCCGCCGGCGGCCCAAGGCCGGTGCGACGCGACGTTTTCACCTGTGCGGCGTGGGGCAGATCCGGTTCGGCGGCCGTGTTAACGGATCGGAGCGCCGTTGCGGCGGACCGCTTTCCGGCTCTCTACTCGATCTTGGGGTACCTGCGCCTGATAGGGCCAGATGTGGCCGTGAACGAATTCCGACAGGCACCGAGTCAGCGATTCGGCCGCGATTCGTTCTAGACTCGTTCCACAGCTTAAGCACAGGCCTTTCCCGCAACCCTGCAGGCCCTTTCCCCGTCGCATTGTGGTACACATGAGAGGGTTAGTGTGCAGAAATGTCGCTGGCCGCAGTCACATGCGGTCGCCGGGATGTGAACCATATTGACTTGATGTCCAATCCCTCGTCCTGAGCGCCGGTGACCGATCTCGGGCTTATCCGAGATCGGCGCTGCAAGTTTCCGCAAGTCGGCGAGCGCCGATTTGCTCGTGGCGGGCCGTGCGCGACCCGACCTTGCCACAACACCACTCGCCCCACACCTTAGATCGTCGATGCCCATCTCCTTCTCCTCTCCAACCAATCGCGAAACCGGCGCCCGCGGCGCCGGCGTCACCGCGGTGCTGGGGCCGACCAATACCGGCAAGACCCATCTCGCCATCGAGCGCATGCTGGGCCACTCGTCCGGCATCATCGGGTTGCCGCTGCGGCTGTTGGCGCGCGAGGTCTACAACAAGGTGGTCGAGCGGGCCGGCGCCGAGGCGGTCGCGCTCGTCACCGGCGAGGAGAAGATCAAGCCTGCGAACCCGCGCTACTGGGTCTCGACCGTCGAGGCGATGCCGCGCGATCTCGACGTCGCCTTCCTGGCGGTCGACGAGGTGCAGCTCGGCGCCGATCTCGAACGCGGCCATGTCTTCACCGACCGCATGCTCAATCGTCGCGGGCGCGAGGAGACGCTGGTGCTGGGGGCGCAGACCGTGCGGCCGATGGTCGAGCGGCTGCTGCCGGGCGCGCACGTGCTGACGCGGCCGCGGCTGTCGCAACTGAGCTTCGCGGGCGAGAAGAAGATCACGCGGCTGCCGCGTCGCTCGGCCATCGTGGCGTTCTCGGCCGAGGAGGTTTATTCCATCGCCGAGCTGATCCGCCGCCAGCGCGGCGGCGCGGCGGTGGTCATGGGCGCGCTCTCGCCGCGCACCAGAAACGCCCAAGTCGCGCTCTATCAGTCCGGCGACGTCGATTATCTGATCGCCACCGACGCGATCGGCATGGGGCTCAATCTCGACGTCGATCACGTCGCCTTCGCCTCCGACCGCAAGTTCGACGGCTATCAGTTTCGCAAGCTCAATCCAGCCGAGCTGGCGCAGATCGCCGGCCGCGCCGGCCGCGCCACCCGCGACGGCAGCTTCGGCACCACCGGACGATGCCCGCCGTTCGAGACCGAGCTGGCGCAGGCGCTCGAGAGCCATTCGTTCGAGCCGATCAAAGTGCTGCAGTGGCGCAACACCGCGCTCGATTTCTCCTCGATCGGCGCGCTGCAGGCCACGCTTGCCGAGACGCCGAAGGCGAACGGGCTCACGCGCGCGCCGATCGCCGAGGACATTCTGGTGCTCGAACATGCGGTGCGCGACGACGACATTCGGGCGCTCGCCACGACGCGCCAGGCGGTCGAGCGGTTGTGGGAGGTCTGCCAGGTCCCCGACTACCGCAAGATCTCGCCCGCCACCCACGCCGAGCTTGCCACCACGCTCTATGGCTTCTTGATGCGGGAAGGGACGATCCCGATCGACTGGTTCGCCCGCCAGGTCGAGCAAGCGGACCACGCCGACGGCGACATCGACACGCTGTCGAACCGCATCGCCCACATCAGGACCTGGACCTTCGCGGCGAACCGTCCGGATTGGCTGGCCGATCCCGAGCATTGGCAGGGGATTACGCGCGCCGTCGAGGACAAGCTCTCCGACGCGCTGCACGAGCGGTTGACCGAACGGTTCGTCGATCGCCGCACCAGCGTGCTGATGCGGCGGCTGCGCGAGAACACCGGGCTCGAGACCGACATCAGCAAGACCGGCGAGGTCATGGTCGAGGGCCATGTCATTGGGCGGCTCGACGGTTTCATGTTCACGCCCGCCGCCTCGGCCGCCGGCTCGGAAGCGAAGGCGCTCGCTGGCGCCGCGCAGAAGGCGCTCGCCGGCGAGATCGACGCGCGCGCCACACGGCTTTCGCAGGCGGCCGACGATCAATTCGTGCTCGCGACCGACGGCGCCGTCCGGTGGCTCGGTCAACCGGTCGGCAAGTTGGTCGCGGCCGAAGAGGCGTTGAAGCCCCGCCTGCGCATCATCGCCGACGAGCACCTCACCGGTGCGCCGCGCGACGCCGTGCAGGCCCGGCTCGATCTCTGGCTCAAGGCGCATGTCGAGAGGCTCCTGGGTCCCCTGTTCGAGCTTTCCGCCGCCGAGGACGTGACCGGCATCGCGCGCGGCGTTGCCTTCCAGCTCGCCGAAGCGCTCGGCGTGCTCGAGCGCCAGAAAGTAGCCGAAGAGGTCAAGGGCCTCGACCAGCCGGCGCGCGCGACCTTGCGCAAGCACGGCGTACGGTTCGGCGCCTATCACATCTATGTGCCGGGGCTGCTCAAGCCTGCGCCGCGGGTGTTGGCGACCCAGCTCTGGGCGCTCAAGCATGGCGGTCCCGAAAGCAAAGGGCTCGAGTCAATCGAGCAACTCGCCGCCAGCGGCCGCACCTCGATCGCCGCCGACATGGAGATCGCCAAGGTGCTCTACCGCACCGCCGGCTACCGCGTGTGCGGCGAGCGGGCAGTGCGCGTGGACATTCTCGAGCGGCTCGCGGACATCATCCGTCCGGCGCTCGGCTGGCGCGAAGGTGCGCCGGGTGTGAAGCCGCAGGCCGCGGTCGAAGGCTCCGGCTTCACTGTCACGGTGCCGATGACGTCGCTCGTCGGCTGCTCGGGGGAGAATTTTGCGGCGATCCTGCGGTCGCTCGGCTACCGCATGGAGAAGCGGCCGAAACCGGCGGCGCCTGCGCCTCTGCAAACCGTGCCGGCAGAAGCGGCGCAGCCGGCGGAAACACCGACGGCAGACGCTACGCCCCACGGCGATGGTGTTTCGCCCGCGATTGCGGTCGACGGCGAAACGACGCCCCATGCTGCGGTCGCAGCGACAGAGGCAATTCTCGAGCCCGCGGCAGGCGAGCCGGCGGTGGAAGCGGCCGCGCCCGCGCCCGATGAAACGGCGGTGGCGACAAGCGCGTCACAGCCAAGCCAACAGCCAAGCGAGGTGCCGTCGGCTCCCGACGCGGGCCCGGTTGTCGCTGATGCCCCCAGCCCGGCGCTCTCCGCGCCGTCGGAACAATCGGCGGCGAGCGCCGACGCGCCGGCGCCCGAGCAGTCGGCGCTCGAGCTGCCGGCGCCCGAGCCGTCGCCGGATGTTACGGCTAGCGCCGAGGTCGTGTCCGAGGAACCGCAGTTCATCGAGGTGTGGCGGCCAGGGGGCCGCCGAGACGAGCACCGTCACCGCCCGGGGCCGCACAAGCCGCGCCGGGAACGCGTGCCGCGCGAGCGAAGGCCGCAAGCCGCCCCCGACACGCCACCGGTCGCCGCCGCAGCGGGCGATGCGGCGCCTGCCTCCGACGCGCCGGCGCCCGCGGTGGCGATCACCGAGCCTGGGCGCGAGGAAGGCCGGCGCGAAGGCCGCCACCACGAGCGCCATCGCGATCGTCCTGATCGCGCTGATCGCCCCGGCCGGGGCCAACGGGGTGACCGGACCGAGCGGGCGCCACGCGGGGATCGCCCCGACCGGGACCCGGATTTGCGGGCGAAATACATCAAAGGCAGAGGCGACGGCCGGCGCGACAAGGCCGCCCCGGATCCGAACTCGCCGTTCGCCAAGCTCGCGGCGCTCAAGGAGCAGCTCGAGTCGAACACAAAGGAACCGCGCTGAGGCACGTGCAATTTGGATCGCCAGCGCATAGATAAATGGCTGTGGCACGCGCGGGTGGTGCGTACGCGTTCGGCGGCGGCCGTGCTCGCCGCCTCCGGCCACGTTCGCATCAACGGCCAGCGCGTCGATGCGCCGAGCCGCGCCGTGCGCCCCGACGATGTGGTAACGGTCGCGCTCGATCGCACCGTGCGGGTGCTCAGGGTCTTGGGCTTTGCGGAGCGTCGCGGTTCCGCGGACGAGGCCCGCGTGTTGTGGCAAGATGTCGAGCCGCCGCCCCGCGCCCAGGAGCGCGAGCAACGTCCGGCCATGCGGGAAGCGGGAACCGGCCGCCCGACCAAGCGCGAGCGGCGCGAGATCGAGCGGCTCACCGCTGAGGACGAGCCTTGAGAGGATTTGGGGTGCTCGCGAGGGGTGCCCTCTCTTGCTTGCCCGTTCCCCTTGCGCTACTGACCCGAGCGCATCTTGAGAGAGTTAGGGATGACCTACATCGTCAACGAAAATTGCATCAAGTGCAAATACATGGACTGCGTCGAGGTGTGCCCCGTGGATTGCTTCTACGAGGGCGAGAACATGCTCGTGATTCATCCTGACGAATGCATTGATTGCGGCGTGTGCGAGCCCGAATGCCCGGTCGAGGCGATCAAGCCCGACACCGAGCCGAGTCTCGAGAAGTACCTGTCGCTCAACGCGGAATTCGCGAAAATCTGGCCCAACATCACGGCCAAGAAAGAACCCCCGGCCGACGCCAAGAGCTGGGAGGACGTGCCCAACAAGCTCGAGCAGCACTTCTCGGCCAACCCGGGAACCGGGGACTGAGCCCGCCCGTTAACCAGGCGTGACAAAAATTTAATGCCGAGAAGATGGAAATACGGCGTTTGCGGTGCCGTAAGGCTTTGATTTCGGCCAAAAATGTGCTATATATACCGAAAATGAGCACAGCACCGCACCCGAGCCGCTCCCCGTTGGGAGCATTATTTTTCGGGTTCCCGAGGAACCGTCATACAGGGACGTGAGACCCACGCTGTATCGTGGCAGGAAAAACGCGTCATCGGTCGAAGAAAACCTCCGCCCAGACCAGGCGGGCCAAAAAGACTACCGGCGTCCGCCGGAGGGCATCGCATGCTCCGCGGGGAACAACCCGCCGCGGGGCTCCCGTGGCCAAGACACCCGTCCGTCGCCGGCCGGATGAAGGAGCGACCCCTGTAATGACCGCCAAGAAGACGACCCAACGTCAAGGCTTCAAGACCAGCGAGTTCATCGTTTATCCGGCCCACGGCGTGGGTCAGATCGTTGCGATCGAGGAGCAGGAGGTTGCGGGCGCCAAGCTCGAGCTGTTCGTCATCAACTTCGTCAAGGACAAGATGACGCTCCGCGTCCCGACCGCCAAGGTCGCGTCGGTCGGCATGCGCAAGCTGGCAGAGCCGCCGCTGGTCAAGCGCGCGCTCGAGACCCTCAAGGGCCGCGCCCGCGTCAAGCGCACCATGTGGTCGCGCCGCGCGCAGGAATACGAGGCCAAGATCAATTCGGGCGACATCGTCGCGATCGCCGAGGTGGTGCGCGACCTCTTCCGCTCGGATACCCAGCCGGAGCAGTCCTACTCGGAGCGCCAGCTCTATGAGGCGGCGCTCGACCGGCTCTCGCGTGAGATCTCGGCGGTGCAGCGCGTCACCGAGACCGAAGCGATCAAGGAGATCGAGGCCGCGCTCGCCAAGGGCCCTCGCCGCGGCCCCAAGCCCGCGGAGGGTGAGGCCGAGGACGAGGCGGTGGTCGAGGAAGAGGCGGCGTAAGCCAGCCGGCGTCTCGAGCAGCAGAATTCAAAGGGCCCGGCGGAAACGCCGGGCTTTTTGTTAAGCGTAGCCGCAACTTGCTCCGCCACCCTGGGGAAATGCCGAGGAAATACCCCTGCCCAGTCACAATTATGCTCGGTTTCTAAGGAGGATAGGGCTTCGGGGATTTAACGGGCGTGGGGGGACATGCGGGGGCTTTTCAAGACATCGAGCACGTTTGGATTCGCCTGTCTTGGCGCACTTCTGGGCGCCGGCGCGTTCGTTTTGGCGGCAAATTGGGGCGGTAAACCTCCGGTCAACCCGGGACTGTCGCCTGCCGACGTGGTCGCTTCCCGGTTCCCATTCGACTGGAATGAAGCAACCGCCTCGCCGGCTCCGGCCGCGGTGGTAAAAGCATCCTACTCGGGCGTTGCCGCGCAACAGGCGCTCCTGAGCCCGCGGCCGACCTACCAATTGGCGTCCGCGACAGTCGATCACCTGCCCGCCATGGCGTACGCGCCGGAGACCACGACAGTGGTGCCCAGGGTGGATCGTGCGCCGGCGACTTACGCGGCGCCCGCCAGGCCCGCGCCGGAGGCGAAAGCCGCCGCGGCGCCCGCCAAGCCCGTGGCTGCGGCCAGCAATCGCAACTCGCGTCAGGTGCTCAACGACGCGCAAATCGCCAGCATCAAGAAGCGGCTGAGCCTCACGCGTGAGCAGGAACAATACTGGCCCGCGGTCGAGGTGGCGCTGCGCCAGATGGCGTGGAAGAAGACCTCCGGCGACAAGAAGGGCGAGGCCAAGGTCGTTGATATGAGCACGGTCGATGTCGATGGGCTGAAGTCCGCCGCGTTCCCGCTGGTGATGAGCTTCAGTGACGACCAGAAGCGCGAATTGCGTTCACTCGCGCATCTTCTTGGTCTCGAGAGTGTTGCGTCCAGATTCTGAAACGAGCGGACCTGAGCATTCACGAGGGCCCGGCAGCAATGCCGGGCCCTTTTCGTTTGCGGCCGCCGGATGGACGCCCGGCCGAGATGCGCTAAGGTGGATCAACGCGCCCGAGAACAAGACGGGAGACGACCATGGACATGAGCGTCACGATCAGCCCGAAAGGCGGCGACCAGAGCCCTGAGAAAACCGAAGCCCGCAAGCTCCCGCGCGGCGCCAATGCGAGCGATCTCGACGCCTGGCTCGAAAAGGTCGAGGCGCTCGGAGAGCTCAAGCGCATCACCGCGGAGGTTGATCCGGATCTCGAAGCCGCGACCATCACCTATCTGGTCGGCGGCGAGAAGTCGCCCGCCTTGTTGTTCGAGAACATCAAGGGCCATCCCGGCCACCGCGCGCTCTACAACATGATCGGCTGCAACCTGTCGCGGTTCTGCCTGATGATCGGCGAGCGGCCGGTGGATCATCCGCTCGAGGCGGTGCAAATCCTGCAGCGCAAGCTGGGGCGCAAGCTGCCGCCCAAGGAGGTTTCGCCCGACCAGGCGATCTGCAACCAGAACATTGTCGAGGGCGACAAGATCGACATCCGCATGTTCCCGGCGCAGCGGATGTGGCCGCTCGACGGCGGCATGTATCTCGGCACCGGCGATGCGGTCATCACCAAGTGCCCGGAGACCGGCCGCATCAACGTCGGCACCTACCGGATGATGATCAAGGGCCCGCGCGAGGTCGGCGTCTACACCTCGCCCGGCAAGGACGCCACCATCGACCGCGAGAAGTGGTGGAAGCTGGGCAAGCCGATGCCGATCGCCGCCGCCTACGGGATCGATCCGCTGCTGTTCTTGGTCGCGGCGACCAGCCTGCCGAAGACCGAGAGCGAGTACGAATATTATTCCGGCATCAATGGCGCGCCGATCGAGGTCTTCACCAGCGAGCTGACCGGGCTGCCGCTGCCGGCGCGCGCCGAGATCGTGCTCGAGGGCTTCCTCTACCCGGACGAGACGTTCGCCGAAGGGCCGTTCGGCGAGTTCACTGGCTATTACGGCCGGCCGAGCGGCGCGACGCCGTACATGCGGGTCGAGCGCGTGCGCTATCGGGACAATCCCACCCTGACCTGCGCGCTGATGGCGGACGGCGCCGCCAACGAGGCCGGGTTGTTCTGGGCGGCGTTGCGCTCCGCCGGCATCTGGGCCGATCTGCAGAAGCTCGGCGTGCCGGGCATCCAGGGCGTGTGGTCGATCCCCGAAGCCGCCGGCTGGGGCATCACCGTCGTCTCGATCAGGCAGATGTATGCCGGCCATGCGGCGCAGGTGATGGCGCTCGCCGCGCAGTGCACCGCCGGCGCCTATTTCGGCAAGTACGTGATCGTGGTGGACGACGACGTCGATCCGACCAACGTGCACCAGGTGCTCTGGGCGATGGCGACGCGCTCGCGCCCGGCACAGTCGATCGACATATTGCGCGAGACCTGGAGCACCTATCTCGATCCCAGCCTCAATCCGCCGGAGATCCGGCCATGGGGATCGAAGGCCCTGATCAACGCCTGCATGGACTATCGCTTCATCAAGACGTTCTCCAAGCG
>WNEY01005412.1_pt1 | contig 12421 bp, 11 predicted proteins | sample 5400531 | NCBI WGS metagenome assembly WNEY01 (sample SAMN13153338, study PRJNA577476) | soil metagenome | isolation source: 200 cm saprolite under Douglas fir tree site 1 | place: USA:California | collected 2015-04-18
AAGCATTTGTTGACGGGCTATTGGCAGGACTTCAATAACGGTGCTACCTGTCTTCGCATCAGTGATGTGCCTACAACGTACAACATCATTGCTGTGGCATTTGCCAACGCGACGGGAACGCCGGGCGCGGTAGATTTCAGCGTCGACCCTGGGTTGTCATCCTGCCTGGGAGGCTACACCGATGCGCAGTTCACCGCGGATATTGCCACGGTGCACGGGCGCGGACAGAAGGTGATTATTTCCGTTGGCGGGCAGAATGGCGCGATCAGTGTCTCAGATTCAGCAAGCGCGACAAACTTCGCCAACAGTGTTCACACATTAATGACGAAGTTCGGATTCGACGGGGTTGATATTGACCTGGAAAATGGCGTGAATCCCACGGCCATGTCGAGCGCCCTGCACCAGGTCGCTTCCATGGCGCCGGGATCGATCATCACTATGGCGCCGCAGACCATTGATATGCAGTCGACCGGCAACGCCTACTTCCAGTTGGCGCTCAATACCAGCAGCATCCTGACCATCGTCAACATGCAGTACTACAACTCCGGCACGATGCTGGGCTTTGACGGCAAAGTGTATGCTCAGGGGACCGAGGACTTCGAAACTGCTCTGGCGACCATCCAGTTGGAGAATGGTCTGCGTCCGGACCAGGTGGGGCTCGGCCTGCCGGCCTCGGGAAATGCAGCCGGCGGCGGTTTTGTAGCGCCTTCGCTGGTGAATAGCGCAATGAGTTGCCTGGCTAGAGGTACGAGCTGCAGCTCGTTCATCCCGCCAAAGACATATCCGGGTATTCGCGGAGCGATGACGTGGTCCATAAACTGGGATGCTTCAACCGGCTACAACTTTGCGAATACTGTAAGGTCGGGCTTGAACTCGCTTCCATAAGGCGAACCCGTATATTCGGGGTGAAAAGTTTGTTTTGCGTATTGACCTGTATCCATTGAAATCGGATCCCCTTTCCGGTTTCGATGGGCTCTTCTGCAAAGCAAGGGAGCGGTTCATCGCCGCTCCCATTTTTGTCTTTGCCGTGTATGAAAACGGGCTTGGAACAGCCAATTCCTGGGTTTCTTCCAACTTTGTTGCCACAGGCGCTTTTTTTCCGAAGCTCTATGAACAAAATTTCAGGCCGCAATCGCTGGCGTCCCTGGAACTGGTTTGGATATTTCGGCAACCGTCTTGGACACCTTCTCGGCATTCTCTTTCAAGGCCAAATCCGCCTGGGTAACAATTCCTATGCACCGTTCTTCGCCATCTACAATGGGAATCCGCCTGATCTGATGTTCCTGCATCAACTGTTCACAGTTGTTGATGTTCTCTCCTTCCCTGCAGGTGACCGGATTAAGGCTGAAGAGGCGGTCAATCTTGGTATTCGCAGGATCAAGGCCTTCCGCCACGATGCTGCAACACAAGTCGCGATCGGTAATCATGCCCACCAGCTTGCGCGAGGATTGGTCCATGACCACCGGAACTGACCCGATATCCTGGTCCCGCAGGATTTTCGCAACTTTCTGGGCGCTATCTTCCGGCGTGCAACATACCGGGTCAGGAGTCATGAGTTCACGTATTTTCATAATCTTTCCTCCTTAAATATTTGGATGCGCATTTTTTACCTCATGACCAGAACGGGAAATAGTTCTGCTGCACAGCTCTGGATTTATCTTTGCTGGTGCATTGGATTCGGCTGCCCTGCCTTTCGTGCTGAATCGTGCATCCCGCCCGGCGTTCGAAACAATCTAACTTACGCTGCTTGATACCAGCTCACATCATTGCGAACCAGACAGGAGTAAATACGATTATGGCAACAGCGCATCGTTTAGATTTTCCCTCGAGCCGCATGGAGCAGCCCCTCATCCGGGCCATCGAGCAGAGGCGGGCCACCGATCATTTTGAAGATACTCCCTTGCCCGTCGAAGACCTTGCTGCCATTCTGCGGGCAGGCCTGGAGGCTCCCAGCGGATACAATCTTCAACCCTGGCGCTTTGTGGTTGTGCAGGATGCCGGGCAAAAGAAAAGATTGCGCGAGGCCGCGATGAACCAGCCCAAAGTGGAGGAGGCCCCTGTCGTCATTGTTGCTTGTGGCGACCCGCAAGCCTGGAAGAGCGGCGATCTGGACAAGATGCTCCAAATGGCGGCTGAGCACCACTTCGGAACGCCGGAGATTCATGAGCAGGTGCGCCGCACGGTAACTGGAACCTTCAGCAAACCCGCAAGCGATGCCATGGGCGTTGCTCCCGACTGGGCGGTTTGGGTCAACCGGCATGTCATGATCGCCTTTACGACGATGATGTGGATGGCTGAAGTGCTCGGGTACGATACGGCGCCGATGGAGGGTTTTTTCGAAACCAAGGTTCGATCAGTCCTTAATATTCCCGAACACATCCGGGTGGTCGCGTTGCTGGCAATTGGCCGGCGCAAGAGCCCCGACAAACCTTATGGCGGCCGTTTCGGACCTGACCGCACATGCTTTTCAGATCAATGGGGAAAGGAATTGGACTTCTCATCCCTCCTTCTGGGTTAGCAAGAGCTGTGTTAGTAGGGTCGGCAACACCAGTTGTCTGATGGAGAACCGTGGCGTGATTTGTTGCCCGGCTTCTGGTTCAACTACTCACAATCTTTTCCAGTTGACCGTGCCGATTTGCAGCCCTCCGCCGGTGTTCACTTGGGCCCTTTCACGACGGGCTGACGGGCTGTAATCCAAGTCAAAGCCGAGCTGGAGCTTGGCGGCATCTGACATCAGACCAGGATGCCACGGAGGATCAAAGACCACCTCTACATGGACCTGCGCCACATTCGGCAATCGCGAAAGCTTTCTCTCCACGTCGGCCTTGAGCACATCTGCCATGCCGCAGCCAGGGGCCGTCAGGGACATCTTGACTGCAATGGCGTGGCCTGCTTCTCCGTGCGGAGAAATGACGCAAGCATAGATCAAGCCGAGGTCCACTATGTTGACCGGAATTTCGGGATCATAGACCGTCTTTAACTCGTTCCACACTGATTCTTCGCTAAACTCCTGGGGAACCTGCGCTGCTCGTTCACTGCTGGTGGAGAAGCCCAAGGCACCAGCATCTTTGGCGTCGATACGATACATGCGGCCGGAATTCGCGTCGGTCACTGTGTAGCTGCCGCCTAGACTCTGCATAAGAGCTACGACAGCGCCGGCCGAAAGAGTGTGAGGAATGCCGCTGGGGATCTCCGTTGCTTCGCAAGAGCGATTCAGAGTGATTGGTTCGCTGCTGTGCATGTGGAAACTCCTCGTTCGTGGTTACGCTGCCTTCGCTATTCGGTGGACGCCGGTTCCAGTTGCCCTTGCAAGGCAGCGCGTAACGTATGCCAGGCCAGGGTGGCACATTTCACTCTCACCGGAAACTCGCTCACTCCGGCGAAAACATTCAGCTTACCCAAATCGGCCTGAGCTCCGTTGCCAGATTGCCGGCCGGTAACCAGTTCGTGAAAGCGCTCAAAAAGTCTTTGTGCTTCTGCCCTGGTCTTGCCTTTCACGCTCTGCGTCATCATCGAGGCCGAAGCCTTGGAGATGGCGCACCCGGAACCTTGAAATGAGATGTCGCGAATCCGGGCCTCTTCTGCATCGCCCTCTTCCACATCGAGGTAAACCGTAAAATGGTCGCCGCAAAGCGGGTTATATCCTTCTGCTTTGTGGTTTGCCGTACCCAGCTCGCGGAAATTGCGCGGGGCTTTGCTGTGCTCCAGGATCACTTCCTGATAAAGTTCGCGCAGGTCAGCCATTACGCCAAGACCTCCTGCACTTTGTGAATCCCCGCGACCAGGGCGTCGACCTCTTCTTGAGTGTTGTAGAGAGCAAAGGAAGCGCGCGCCGTGGCCTCAACCCCGAATCGCTGCATGAGCGGCTGAGCGCAATGATGTCCGGTGCGAATGGCGATCCCTTGCTGGTCAAGAACGGTGCCGATATCGTGAGGATGAATGTTTTCCATCACAAATGAAAGCACTGCAGCCTTCGCCTGGGCTGTGCCGATGAGGCGCAAGCCGGGAATCGAAGAAAGGGCATGGGTGGCATAGGCCAATAATTTATCTTCATGTGCTGCAATGCGGTCGAGGCCGATGTTCGAGACGTAGTCGATCGCGGCCCCGAGGGCAATCGCGCCGGAGACATCCGGTGTTCCCGCTTCAAACTTATACGGCAACTTGTTATAGAGTGTCTTTTCGAAAGTGACCGAGCTGATCATGTCACCGCCACCCTGGTAGGGGGGCATGGCCTCCAGCAGCTTCCTCTTTCCGTAAAGCACGCCGATCCCGGTAGGCCCGTATAGCTTGTGGCCGGAAAAAACATAAAAATCGCAGTCAAGCGCCTGGAGGTCGATAAGAACGTGGGGGGCCGCCTGGGCGCCATCCACCAGCACAGGCACATTCCGGCGATGAGCCATCTCAATCATCTTGCGCACGGGATTGATCGTGCCCAACGCGTTGGAGACGTGAGCAATGGCGACAAACTTTGTCTTGGGACCCAATAGCTTTTCGAATTCCTCCAGCAGCAGCTCACCGTCATCGTTAATGGGGATCACCCGCAGGCGCGCACCTTGTTGTTCGCAGAGAATCTGCCAGGGGACAATGTTGGAGTGGTGCTCGAGGCTCGAAATGATGATTTCATCGCTGGAGCCGGCGTGGATGCGTCCGTATGTCTGTGCTACCAGGTTGATAGCTTCCGTCGCGCCGCGCACGAACACGATTTCGCCGGGATCACCCGCGCCGAGAAAGCGCTGAATTTTCACTCGCGCCTGTTCAAAGCTCTCGGTGGCCAGCTCCGACAGGGCATGCACGCCACGATGAATATTGGCGTTTTCTGAGGTGTAGTAGTGGATAAGGGCGTCGATGACAGCCTGCGGCTTCTGCGTGGTGGCAGCGTTATCGAGATACACGAGCGGCTTCCCGTGGACCTTCACAGCCAGGATAGGGAAGTCCGCGCGGATTTTGAAGACATCAAATCCTGCCGCCTTTTCCTGCGACTCAACGGAGGGAGACCAGTTCGTGGCAGCGTTCATCCAACCTCCTCCCAGTGTCTTTCTGTCGCTTCATTCGCGACCGCTCCACTCGCAGGCGCGGGTCTGCCTTGCGGCAGTGACTGCCGCACGATAGCCTCCAGGTACTCGCGCACAGCAGCGCAATTCATGCGTTCTAAGGATTCACCGGCAAAGGCGAAGAGTAACAACCGGCGGGCGGAACTTTCATCGATTCCCCGGGAACGCATATAAAAGAGCGCATTCTCTTCAATTTGGCCGATGGTTGCGCCGTGCGTGCACTTCACGTCATCGGCATAGATCTCAAGCTGCGGCTTGGTGTCAATCTGTGCGTCGTCGGAGAGCAGCAAGTTGCGGTTGGTCTGCTTGGCGTCAGTCTTCTGCGCGTCCTTATGAACGATGATGCGCCCATGGAAGACACCATGCGAATGGCCGTCGAGAATGCCATTGTAAAATTGGCGGCTGCTGCAATGCGGGCTGGCGTGTTCCACCAGCATGTAGTTATCCATGTGCTGGCGCCCGTTGCCGATAAATAGCCCGTTGATCAGGCACTCGCCGCCCTCGCCCCCCAGCACCGGGTGCACGTTGTTGCGCACCAGCGCGCCGCCCAGCAGCACTGAGTGCGAGCTTACATTGGCGCTTCGCGCCTGCTGCATGCGAAGAGTGGAAACGTTGAAGGCCTGCAGGTCTTCGCGTTCGATCAGGTAATGGGAAAGCACAGCGTTTTCACCTGCGACCAGCTCGGTAACAACGTTGGAGAAAAAAGCGCCACTCCCGAAAGAGATGTAATCTTCGACGATGCTGGCCTGGGTTTCGTCTTCAGCCACGATCAGGCTGTGCGGATGCGCCATCGCCGGATCACCATTCCCAGCGGAGATGAACAACAGATGAATGGGCGCTTCGAGCACTGTGCGGCGCGGCAGATAAACGTAAGCGCCATCCTCGATGAAGGCTGTATTGAGGGCAGAGAACCCGTCACGCCCATAGTTGATATAGCGGCCCAGGTGCGGTTCGAGGGCAGCGGGATTCCGCGTGATCTCATCCGCCAGACCGCCCACCTTCACCCCCGGCGGCAACGAGCGGAGGTCGGATAAGTCTGGATCTGATAGTTGAGGAGCGAAGACTCCATTCACGAACACAGCTCGGCAAGCGGCCCGAGGTATGCGAAAAGCCTGGAGATCAGCAGGCGTAATCCGCTGGTGTGGATTTGGTGACAGCCGGAACGGCGTCTGCGAGATCGCCTTTACATTGGTAAATCGCCAGTCTTCATCCTTCGTGGTCGGAAAGCCCATCTCGCAAAAGCGGGCGAACGCGTCCTCGCGCAACATACCGAGCCATGCCGGTTGCCGGGCAGTACGCTTCTGCAACTCGGCGAACATCTCGAGGTAATCGCTCAACCGTTCTGTTGCCGTGATCGCATTCACCTTGCATTACTCCTCAGTGGACCTTCAGCGCGAGACCGTCGCGGTGGCGGATTCAGCCCAGCCGTAACCTCTTTCTTCAAGTTCCAGCGCCAACTCCGGCCCGCCGGATTTCGCGATCCGGCCGTCAACGAGTACGTGCACGAAGTCGGGCACGATGTGGTTCAGCAAGCGCTGGTAGTGGGTGACCAGCACCACGGCGCGCTCGGGACTACGCATGGTATTGACGCCCCGGGCCACAATTTTCAGCGCGTCAATATCCAGGCCGGAATCGGTCTCATCCAGAATGGCCAGCCGCGGCTCGAGCACCGCCATCTGCACGATTTCGTTGCGCTTCTTTTCCCCTCCTGAGAAGCCCTCGTTCACCGGACGGTTCAGGAAGCGCTCATCCATTTCAAGAAGACGCATCTTCTCTTTGAGCACCGGGAGGAAGTCTATCGCGTCCAGCTCTTCCAGGCCGCGGTACTTGTGTACCGCGTTGAGCGCCGCGCGCAGAAAATACGCATTGCTGATGCCGGGGACCTCCACCGGATACTGGAACGCCATGAACAGACCTTCACCGGCGGCCTCCTCGGGCTTCATGGCGAGCAGGTCTTTGCCATTGAATAGAACTTCACCCTGAGTGATCTCAAAGCTCTCGCGCCGCGCCAGCACCTGGGCCAGCGTGCTCTTGCCCGAGCCGTTTGGTCCCATGATCGAGTGCACCTCGCCGGCATTCACCGTGAGATCAATGCCCCTGAGGATCTCGCGGTCGTTGACCCGGGCGTGCAGGTTCTTGATTTCCAGCATGCTCATTATTTTTTATCCCACGCTTCCTTCCAGGCTGATGCCCAGCAGTTTCTGCGCTTCCACTGCAAACTCCATCGGCAATTCACGAAAGACCTGCTTGCAGAAGCCGTTGATGATCATGGAGACGGCCTCTTCCGTCGAGAGCCCGCGCTGCCGCAGGTAGAAGATCTGGTCTTCACCAATCTTGGAGGTTGAAGCCTCGTGCTCCATGCGGGCGCTCGAGTTTTTTACCTCTATATAAGGGAAGGTGTGGGCGCCGCACTTGTCGCCGATCAGCAGGGAGTCACACTGCGTATAATTGCGCGCTCCGGTTGCTCCTTTCAAGATCTTCACCAGCCCGCGGTAGGTGTTCTGGCCGTGACCGGCGGAGATGCCCTTCGACACGACCGTGCTGCGCGTGTTCTTGCCCATGTGGATCATCTTTGTCCCGGTGTCGGCCTGCTGGTAGTTATTGGTCAGGGCCACGGAGTAGAACTCGCCTACAGAGTTGTCGCCCATCAGAATGCAACTGGGATACTTCCAGGTAATGGCTGAACCGGTTTCCACTTGGGTCCATGAAATCCTGGAGTTGCGGCCTAAACATTTGCCGCGCTTGGTGACGAAGTTGTAGATTCCGCCGCGCCCTTCCTTGTCGCCGGGGTACCAGTTCTGCACCGTCGAGTACTTGATCTGGGCGTTGTCGAGGGCAACCAGTTCGACCACGGCGGCGTGCAACTGATTTTCGTCGCGTATGGGAGCGGTGCAACCTTCCAGATAGCTGACGTAGGCGCCTTCATCGGCAATGATCAAAGTGCGCTCGAACTGTCCGGTATCGGAGGCGTTAATGCGGAAGTACGTAGAAAGCTCCATGGGACAGCGCACGCCCTTGGGCACGTAAACAAAGGAGCCGTCGCTGAACACCGCCGAGTTGAGCGACGCGAAGAAGTTGTCGGTGTAGGGAACCACCGAGCCCAGGTACTTCTTGATCAGCTCGGGATGATTGCGTACAGCCTCTGAAAACGAACAGAAGATCACGCCTTTCTCCGCCAGCTTTTCTTTATAGGTGGTGGCTACGGATACGCTGTCGAATACCGCATCCACGGCTACGCCTGCCAGCCGCTTCTGCTCGCCCAGCGGGATGCCGAGTTTCTCGTAGGTCCTCAGAATCTCTGGATCAACCTCGTCAAGGTTTTTGAGCTCCGGCTTCTGTTTGGGGGCCGAATAGTACACGATGTCTTGGTAGTCGATGGGGCCGTATTTCACGTTGGCCCACTTGGGTTCCGCCTGTGCCTTCTCCAGCGCGGCCCAGTGGCGGTAAGCCTTCAGACGCCACTCCAGCATGAATTCCGGTTCGCCCTTCTTGGCCGAAATCAGGCGAATGGTTTCCTCGTTCAGCCCCTTGGGGACCCTGTCTTCTTCGATGGTGGTAACGAAACCCCACTTGTAATCCTGGCTGGTGAGCTCTTGTATGGTCTTGGCTGTGCTCATTGGGTCCTCCCAGAGGTTAGGGTTATGGATACGACGCTACCCTCACGGTTGCTTGCCACATGCTGCAGGCGTAACGGCCTGATCAGATCGGATAATCGGATCTGCTCTAGAGTCCGGCGCAATGCCCGGCTGATGACCTGGGAGTTGCTGCGCACCGTGCAGGAAGGCTCCAGCTCGCAGCATCCGGGAGTCGAATAGCACTCGGTGAAAGCAACAGGCCCCTCCAGAACCTCGATAATGTCGGCAATGGAGATTTTCTCCGCAGGCCGGCCCAGGGTATACCCGCCCTTGACGCCGCGATGAGAGAGCAGCAACCGGTGCTCCACAAGCTCCCTTACGATCTTGCCCACCGTGGCGGGAGCAAGCTTGGTGCCGGCTGCCAATTCTTTTGCCGTATGCAACGATGGCTGCGGGCTTTTGGCGACGTATGTCATCAGCACAATGCCGTAGTCCGTCAATTTATTCAGCCTGAACATATTTTTTTGACCCGCCCAGCAGCTCTCGACGCGAACACCGATCAACTCTGAATCTTGACTATTTTAGTCAAGATTTATTATAGAACCCCGCCTTTTCATGGTCAATATGTGTTCATGGTCAAATATGTGGAATGGTGTTGCCGTGTCCTTGCTTCTCGCCTACACCGGTGTATCGACACTGCCTGCATGAGGGGCGACACTCCAGGAGGATCCCTCTCCTGCGCTACTGTGCCGCCCCTGGGAGTTCGCGGAAATCCAATCCAAGAAGTGATATCACTCTGTTCCATTTCTTAGGAATTTCAGTCATCATTTCTAGTGACTGCATTCAGATGCGGCCTTGCTTTATCGCTCTTTGAAAATTCAGAACAAGGATTAGCGGCTTGGATTCCTGTAATAAGCCATGTCTGATCGCGCCGTTTGCGGCGCACGGTGGGAGCCCCGGCTTTCAAGCCGGGGATTAAGATTGAAATGACTTTGGGCTTTAGCCCTGGCTCCTGGAGTAGGGAGATTATTTACGCAGACATCAATAAATGCGTCGAGCTAGTACCCCCCTCCCACCTCTATTCTCGCCAATAATGACGGGGGTTCGGGCCCGCGAGGAGCGCCCCGATCGGCTAGTTAGTTAGTTGTACCCTCCTCACCCAATCCGTGTTGATCCGTGGCGAAAGGGGTTGCTTTTCCTTGCAGCTTGGAGCTGAGAGCTTGGAGCTGCCCTGCAAGTCCCCCCTCCCCTCTCGCATTTTCGCCAGGTTTGACGCGGCTCCGCGCCTGGTTCAGCACTCCTGATCGGCTAGTTAGTTGTACCCCCTCCCTAAAGGCCTTATCGCAATCTGCCGAGCTGCGGTAACTCATCTTCCTCTGCTCACGGGGCAAACCGGGGGACGAGGACACCGCCCGCGGGAATCCCAATTGAGCACTATTCCCACATTGGAAATAGACTTTGCCTGAAAGACCGGCAGTCGACAGAAACGGTTGGTTGATTTCCGGCACTACACTACAATACGAACACCATTTCCCGGTTATCAATCGTTAGGAGCTAAGAGAATGAAACCCGAAGCGAAGTCATTATTGTATGTGGCAATTGCCGGCGCGGTGGGAGGTTTCACCAGTTGGCTGCTGCAGTGGCTTGCCGGATTGGCGCCCTTCCAAAAACCGGCTTCCGAAGGAATTCCTGCACTGATTGTTGTGGGCGGTGTGGCTGCCGTATTTGGAGTGTATCTGCTGGCCAATTCCAATATCCGCGAGCTGCCCCATACCTTGGCCTTTGCCCTGTTGTGCGGCGTGTTCTGGCAGCCAATCTTCGACGCGGCCAAACTCTACGTTCAGCACTCCACAACCCAGCGTCAGGCCTCGCAACAGCAAAGCCAGACCCAGGACCTTGCAGCCGCGGTTGCGGGCGGCAATGAGGCGGCAGTGAAAAACAAGCTTGACGACACCACCAACGCAACTACAGATGTCCTCTCGAAGTTGCCCACAGAGCAGGATGCCGACCTGAAGCGGAAGGTGGTAGAGCAATCCAATCAGGCGGTGGAAATGGTGGGCAAAGGGGCAGATAAAGCCCCGGAGGCAACCGTCGCAAACCTGCAGAAGATCGGTGAAACTGCGGTGCAGAGCGGCCAGCCAGAGGTGGCCAGCAATGTCCTGATAAAACTGAATACGCTCAAAGCACAGAACCCGGCCATAGGCCCGGCGGTAGACAAAGCCAGCGATAATATCGTCAAGAGCGCACAAGTAAAGCTCGGCCCATTGGGCACTGCCATAAAATCGGCGCGGTGAACAAGAAGAGCCTTTAGCATTTAGTGTTTGGCATTTAGCCTTTTGGAGGAATACAGCCTGAACCGCAGAGGACGCCGAGGAACGCAGAGGCAATTGGCGGTTGTGGTCTCACACACAAATCTTCCGTAAGCCCAAACCTTGTCCTTGGAAACTAGTGCACCACCTTTCACTTTTTCCTGTATTTACCGCCTGCGAGCTTTGGTGGCGCTTGCACGCGTGGCAGACCCTGACCAGATCTCATTCTTCTCGACCGACCGAAAGGCAACCTGTACTTCCTTGATTAAAGATTTAATCCTAATGCAACGTTAGTGCGGTATCTTTTCTAAGGCCAGGGATGAAGCGAAGAATCACAGTTGTGACCAGTTCACGTGCCGACTATTCCCATCTGTACTGGGTCTTTCGGGAGCTTGCCAAGCGGCCGAATGTTGAGCTTGCCGTGGTCGCCATGGGATCGCACCTCTCTCCCGAATTCGGCAATACTTTGAGTAACATCGCCCAAGATGGTTTTCACACCGACAATATCGAATGTTTATTGAGCTCCGATAGCGATGTGGGAATGGCTAAAACGATCGGCCTGGCAACTCTTGGTTTGGCCGATCATTTTGCCAGACTTCGCCCGGAACTGCTTCTCTTGATTGCCGACCGTTATGAAATGCTGGCTCCGGCGTCTGTTGCTTTGGCCTTGCGCATTCCTATTGCACATATTGAAGGCGGCGACGTTAGCCTGGGGGCGATAGACGATGCCGTGCGAAATGCCCTTACCAAATTAAGCCACGTACATTTGACAACGACTGAAAGTTCAAGAAGAAGAGTCATCAATATGGGCGAAGAGGCGTGGCGGGTGCATGCCGTGGGCAGCCCGTCGCTGGACCACCTTACCAAGGGAGTTCTGCTCACCCGTGAAGAAGTGGAGAACCAACTAAGAATTCCTCTCAACGGCAGCACTGTCGCAGTCATTTACCATCCCGTTACCATCTCGCGAGATACGGTTTGCGAAGCGGCTGAGCTTTTTGCGGCTTTGCAGCGGCTTTCCCATAGGCTGTTGTTCATCAGCCCCAATGCAGACGCCGGCAGCCGTGAGCTTCTGCAACAAATTCACGGTTTCATTGGCTTACGGCCGAATGACCGATTCATTACTAACATAGACCACGGCACATATTTGAGTTTGCTGCAATTTCTCGCTGCCCTGGTTGGCAATTCCAGCAGCGGAATCATGGAAGCGGCATCGTTCAAGCTTCCTGTGGTCAATGTTGGTATACGCCAAAAAGGCCGTGAGCGCGGCGCCAATGTTCTGGATTGTGCCGCGAACCGAGACGAGATCGAAAGAGCAATTCATATTGCGCTTTCCGGTAATTTCCGCGCTTCCTTGCACGGCTTAAGGAATCCTTATGGTGACGGACATTCTTCCGAAAAGATTGCTCAAATCCTTTCCACAATCCCCTTATCGGAATCGCTTCTGATGAAAGAACCGGCGCCAATCTGTTCCCGGTGAATACATGAA
>WNEY01003912.1_pt1 | contig 12418 bp, 10 predicted proteins | sample 5400531 | NCBI WGS metagenome assembly WNEY01 (sample SAMN13153338, study PRJNA577476) | soil metagenome | isolation source: 200 cm saprolite under Douglas fir tree site 1 | place: USA:California | collected 2015-04-18
GGTCGGCCTGGCTGAAGTGGAGATCGCGCTGGATCGACGGCAGCGCAACGTTCACGATCGTCGAGTCGAGCACGATCATGAGCTGGCCGAAACAGACCACGACCAGGGCGAACCAGCGCCGACGGTCGCCGGCTGGGGGTTCAATCGCTGATTTGTGGATTTTCATAATGCCTCCGCTGACGAACCTGCCTACGTGATGATCACTATAACATGAACGTTATGATCCTTATTGCATGGATTATCTAGACGGTGGGAATGATTCTCATCTAGTGGTAGGATCGGAGATGGCCAACATGGAGAAGGGTTCGGACACAGGGCTGGTGGCGCTGCTCACACAGATCTCCAAGGCGTTGCACCGGCGCACCACGGAGGAGCTCCTGGGCATGCGCCTCAAGCAGTTCATGCTCCTGGGCTACGTGCGCGACCATGGCGGCGTCTCCCAGCAGGAGCTGGAGAAGGTCCTCCTGATCGACGCCAACGGCGTGGTGCTGCTCCTGAACGAGCTGGAAGCGGCCGGTTTCTCGGTCCGCAGGCGGGACGCCAACGACCGCCGCCGTCACCTGGTGGAGGTGACCGAATCAGGTCGCGTGGCGGTCGAACGCGCCGAGAAGGCCCGTGAATCACTCGAGGACGAGATCCTCGCCGACTTCAGCCCGGAGGAGCGGGCGGCGCTGAGAAAGCTCCTGCGCCGGGTCCTCGAAGGGCTCCTGAAAGCGACCCCGGACACCGTCAAGGTCTAGCGAGACCGGCCCGATCCGCGTCCGGTTAGTTCAGGCGCTCCACGATCATTGCCATCCCTTGGCCACCGCCCACGCACATGGTCTCGAGCCCGTAGGTCTTGTCTTTTTCGCGCAGGCCGTTCAACAGCGTGCAGAGGATGCGGGCGCCGGTCATCGGGTGGCCCAGCGCGATCGCCCCGCCGTGCGGGTTGAGCTTGTCGCTGAACGGGTCGACGCCGATCCCGCGCGCCGACGGGATGACCTGCGCGGCGAAGGCTTCGTTGATCTCGACGATGTCGATGTCGTCGATGGTCATCTTGGCGCGCTTGAGAGCCTGCTTCGAAGCCTCGATGGGACCGAGGCCCATCAGCTCAGGCTCGAGCGCGGTCAGCCCGGTCGAGACGACCCGAGCGAGCGGCTTGATACCCAGCTCCTTGGCCCGGCGCTCGGACATCACCACCACCGCGGCGGCGCCGTCGTTGAGCGGGCACGAGTTGCCCGCGGTCACGGTGCCGTCCTCGCGGAATGCCGGCTTGAGGGTAGCCAGGACTTCCATGGTCGTCCCCGGCCGGGGGCCCGTCGTCCTTGGTGAACATCTGGCCGTTGGGCAGCGGCACGGGGATGATCTCGCGGTCGAAGAAGCCGTTGTCGCGGGCCCTCACGGCCGCGTTCTGGCTCTTCACTGCGTAGCGATCCTGCTCCTCGCGGCTGATCTTCTCGCGCCGAGCCACGTTCTCGGCCGTCTGACCCATGGAGATGTAGATGTCGGGGTACTCCTCGGTGTTCCCAGGCACGAGCCTTTGGTTGTACGTGTCGGGCGCGTCGGCATAACCGCTTCCGTAGCGCGACACGCACTCCACGCCAACCGATAGGAATACGTCGCCTTCGCCGGCCTCGATGGCGTGAGCGGCGATCCGGGTGGTCATGAGCGAGGAGGAGCAGTAGCGGTTGACGGTCACCCCGGGGACGTCGAGCCGGCTGAGAATGGAAACCACCCGGCCAAGGTTGTGTCCCTGCTCACCACCAGGCAGGCCGCATCCGCAGATGAGGTCCTCGATCTCCGAGCGCTCCAGCTGCGGCAGCTGCTCGAGCACCTTCGTGACGACATAAGACGCGAGGTCGTCAGGGCGGACGTCGACCAGAGACCCCTTACGAGCCCTGCCGATCGGAGAGCGGCCCAAAGCAGCGATCACAGCTCCATTCATGGCTCGAATTATTACCCCTTGACGCGGGTCGCTATTTCAGCGCGCCGAGCGCTCGCCTGACCTGGCGAACACCACGAAACCGAGCAGTAGGAGGCCGATGCTGCCGAGCGCCATGGCCGTACCCACGTTGCTCCAGGCGCCGAGAAACAGAACCCCGACCAGCGCGGGCAACCACAACGAGCCCGCCAGCTCCCGGCGGCCGATCGAACCGTGACGCCGGCTTACGAGCCCGAGGAACAAGGCGCCACCGCTCGGACGTTCCTGCAGGAGCTCGCGCGGCAGCGCTTCGTTGGGGTCCAGGGGAGCAAAGATCGTCTCCATACTTTTCCGCTCCAGGCTGCGAAGCCGATCGTCGCGGTGCATCGTCACGCCCTCACCAACAGTCTGACACTAGGAACGCGTGAGTAGTGCCTCGCGGGTGAACAGCCGCAGCGCCGCGTACCAGGCCAGAGCCCCGGTGGCGATCAAGCTGATCGAGGACACCGCGAGTGTCGGCCACTCCACCGCGTTGTGAACGATGGCGTCTCGCAGCACCAATACCGCGTTCAGGATCGGGATCAGGTAGTAAGCCAGGCTCGGGTTGAAATCCGGGATGAACAGGATGATCGACGCCGGGAAGATCGTGATGAAGTACAGCGGCGTGACATAGGCCTGGCCCTGCCGAAACGTCTTGGCCAGAGTCCCGAGCGCGAGCGTCACCGAGCTGAAGCTGGCTGCGATCAAGATCGCCACCCACACCATCACCGGCACAGCCACTGGGCTGAGGGTGATGTGCCCGATTCCGGACTCCTTCGGCAGCGAAAGCTGCGAGAGGGCGACGAACATCGACCCGATCGCGGCCACGGCGGCCACGAGGCTGATGGTCGTCACCGCCCCGATCTTGCCAAGCAGGATGCGGCTGCGTGGAGCCGGTGTCAGCAGCAAGCTCTCGAGCGTCCTGCGCTCGCGCTCGCCGGCCGAGCTGTCGAGCGCGGCCGAGAAACCGCCGGTCAGGATCATGGTGATCAGGATGTAAGGCAGGAAGAAGCTCAGAAAGGCGTTGGACGCGGCCTGGATCGGCGAGGTCAGCGGGTGGGCGACGATGCGCACGGGGGTCAGGATGCCGGGGTCGATGCCGCGCTCCTGCAGGGCGGCGGCCGCTTGCGCCGCGCTGTATTGACCGAGGACTGTCCGCAGGCGGGTGTCGGCGATCTGCGCGCTCTGGCGGCTGGGGTCGTAGAACTCGTCGATCTCACCCGACTTGAAGGCCACGCCGATGTCCACCTGCCTCGTGGCCGCGGCGGCCGGATCGGCGACCGGCACCAGCTTCAGGCTCGTCGCACGCAGCAGCTCGTCAAGCCCGGTCGGGATGCTGCCCGAGTAGCCGATCGTGTACTGCTGGGTGGCGGTCTTGGTGGCGACCTGCGAGATGACGCTGAGCACGATCGGCGTCGCGAGCGCCGCCAGGCCGATGGCCATGAGCGTGCGGCGGTCGCGCAGGATCTCGGTGATCTCCTTTCTGTAGACGATCCAGACCGTGCGCATTACCCTCCCCCCTTTGGGGGGAGGCCTGGAGAGGGGCTGGGGACCTCTCCTACCAGCTCTAAAAAAGCATCCTCCAGCTCACGCCGATCACCCCGCACTTCGGCCGTGGGTCCGCTCGCCACGACCCGTCCCTCGTGCAAGATCGTGATTCGGTCGCACAGCCGTTCAGCGTCGTGCATCACGTGGGTCGAGAAGATCACGCACTTGCCGCGCGCCTTCGACTCGACCATGAACTCGCGCACCTCTCTGGAAGCGAGTACGTCGAGGTTGGATGTGGGCTCATCGAACATGAGCACCTGCGGGTCGTGGACGATCGCGCGGGCGATCGCGAGCTTCTGTTTTTGCCCCGATGACAGGCTCTCCGCGTGCTGGTCGGCGAACGAACCGATGTCGAGGCGCTCGATGACCGCGTCGACGCGGCGTTTCAGGTCGCCGCCAGGCACGCCGCTGAGCTGCGCAAAGTAGGTGATGTTCTCGCGCGCTGAAAGGCGCGGGTACACGCCGATCTCGGCGGTCACGACGCCGACCCGCCGGCGCACCTCTTGCGGGGCGGTGCGGGTGTGGAACCCGAGGACCTCGACCCTCCCGCTGTCCGGCGTCAGCAGCGTGCAGATGATGCGCAGGGTGGTCGTCTTGCCCGCGCCGTTGGGGCCGAGCAAGCCGAAGATCTCACCAGGCTGGGCTGAAAACGAGATGCCTCGCAGCACCTGGTTCTTGCCGAGCGTCTTCTCGAGGCGCTCGACCACCACCGCCGCGCCGGTCACTTAATTTTCTTTGACGTTCTGCTCTTGGGAGCCGAGGATTTGGCCGCCGCTGCCCCAGGTTTGCGTAGCGAGGTCGGCTTGGTGGGCGCCGTAGGCGCCGCGGTAGCAGGATTCGGCGTAGGCGCGGGCTCGTGAGCGACCGGTTCGGGTTCGACGGGTGATGTGTTGGCGACGCCGATGGTGCTCGACAGCGTGCGGTGACAGGTCTCGCAAGTGATGATCGTGCGCACCAGCGTGCCGAGTTGATGCTCCTCGTGCCGCAGGGTGCGCGGGCGGCCGCAGAACGAGCAGACGGCGACCTCTGTTGTCACCACGACGTGCCCAGGCCTCTTGTTCATACGCTCTACGGTACAATTCCACGAGCGGCGCACGTGCGCCGGGGTTCCTTTAAGTCCGATCCAAGAGAGGTCGGGAAGGAGGATTTTTCATGGCCATCGGAAGCCGCCTCCGGCATGTCGTAGAGAGCCAGCAGTTCTCGAGGGCTCTGCTCGAAGAGTTGCTCGACCGAACCGACGAGATCAAGCGCCAGCCGCACCATTTTTCGGGACGGCTCAACGGCCAGGTGATGGCGGCGCTGTTCTATGAACCATCGACGCGGACGCGCCTGTCCTTCGAGGCGGCCATGCTCCGGCTGGGCGGCCGCACGATCGGCACCGACAACGCGCGCGAGTTCTCGTCGGCTGCCAAGGGCGAGACGCTCGAAGACACCATCCGGATCGTGAGCGGTTATGCCGACCTCATCGTCCTGCGCCACAACGAAGAGGGCGCGGCCAGACGCGCCGCGGTGGTGAGCTCGGTGCCCATCATCAACGCCGGCGACGGCCCGGGCCAACACCCGACACAGGCTCTGCTCGACCTGTACACGATCCGGGATGAGCTCGGCCACATCGATGGCGTCCGCATCGCGATGGTGGGGGACCTCGCCAACGGCCGCACGGTCCGGTCGCTGGCCTACCTTCTCAGCAAATTCCGCGACATCCGCATCTGCTTCGTCGCGCCGCCGCAGGTGGCGATGAGGGATGACATCAAGGAGCATCTCGACGAACACCACGTGCAGTGGGTGGAGTCGGAGGACCTCGACGCTGTCCTGCCGCAGGTCGACGTCATCTACCAGACGCGCATCCAGAAGGAGCGTTTTCCCGACGAGGCCTCTTACCTCGCGCTCAAGGGCGTCTACCGCATCGATGCCACGACGCTGGCTCGCATGAGAAAGGAGGCGATCGTCATGCACCCGCTGCCAAGGGTCGATGAGATCGCGCCCGAGGTCGACGCGGATCCTCGCGCCGCTTACTTCCGGCAGGCTCGCAACGGCCTCTATATCCGGATGGCCCTGCTCGACAAGGTGCTGGCATGAGCGCGATTCAGCAGGGACGGCTCAAGGCCACCGTGATGGATGCGGACCAGATCCGCCGCTCACTGTCGCGGATCGCGCACGAGATCCTCGAACGCAACCGCGGCGCAGGGGACCTGGTGCTGGTCGGCGTGATGGCGAAAGGAGACCATCTCGCACGCAGGTTGGCGGACAGCCTGATGGAGCTCGAGCAGGCGCCTGTGGCGGTGGGTGCGCTCGACATCAGCAAGCATCGCGACGACCGCCACCTTCGCGTGCCCGCGCACATCGGACCATCGGTCATGCCGGACATCGACGGCAAGGTGGTCGTGCTCGTGGACGACGTCATCCACCACGGGCGCACGGCGCGAGCCGCAATGGATGCGCTCATGGACTTCGGGCGCCCGCGCGCGATCCAGCTGGCCGTGCTCGTGGACCGCGGGCACCGCGAGCTGCCAATCCGTCCCGACTACATCGGCAAGAACGTCCCCACATCGGACTCGGAACGGATCGAGGTCCTCGTTGCCGAGGAAGACGGAATCGACCAGGCGGTGATAGTTGCCGTCTAGAAACCGCCACGCCGCGCTCGTGCTCGAGGACGGCCGTGCTTTCGTCGGTGCGGCGCTGGGCGCTGATGTGCCAGGTCAAGGCGAGGTCGTCTTCAACACGGCCATGACCGGCTACCAGGAGGTGCTCACCGATCCCTCCTATGCGGGGCAGATGGTGTGCCTGACCTACCCGCTCCAGGGCAATTACGGGGTCCGCGAAGCTGACGCCGAGTCCGCCCGCCCGTGGGCGCGCGCGCTGGTCGTGCGATGGGCCTGCCCGCTGCCGAGCCACCACTCCAGCGAGGCTTCGCTGGACGAGTACCTGCGTTGGTGGCGCGTGCCTGGGATCGCCGACATCGACACGCGGGCGCTGACCCGACACATCCGCAAGCACGGCGCGCTTCGAGCCGTCCTGACGCATGAAGGCACGGCGCCCGACCGGCAGCGTCTCGAAGAGCTGGCGCTGGCCGCGAGTCGGGTCACTCCGCTCGCAGAGCAGGACCTGGTGGCCGAGACGTCGCGGACGGCCAGCGCGGAGTGGCTCGATCCCCTCCCACTCGAGCTGCGCCTGCCGCACCGGGCTGACGGCGATGGGCTTGTGATCGCAGTCGTCGACTACGGGGTGAAGTCGAACATCCTCCGCTCCCTGCGCGAGCGCGGCTGCCGCGTGATCGTGCTTCCGCACACGGCCTCGTGGTCGGATGTCGCGGCAGTGGGCGCGGACGGGCTTGTGCTGTCGAACGGCCCGGGTGACCCGGCCGTCCTCGACCGGCCGGTCGAGCTGGCACGCGATGCGCTCGGGCGCATTCCGCTGTTCGGCATCTGCCTCGGTCACCAGATCATGGGTCGCGCCGCCGGCGCCACCACCTCGAGGCTGCCCTACGGCCACCACGGCGCCAACCACCCGGTCAAGGACCTGGAAACCGGCAGGGTGCACATCACGAGCCAGAACCACGAGTTCCAGGTGGACGCGGCCTCCCTGCCGCCGGGCGACTTCTTCGTCTCGCAGCGCAACCTCAACGACGGCTCGGTCGAGGGCCTCGGCCATCGCACCCTGCCCGCCTTCAGCGTCCAGTACCACCCCGAGGGCTGCCCGGGGCCGCAGGACAACCAGCACCTCTATGACCGGTTCGTGGAGATGGTCCGCAACCGCCGCCCGATGCTCAAGGCGGTCGGCGGCGCAACTCAGCCGGTGAAGCCCAAGAAGGTGCTCATCCTCGGTTCCGGACCGATCGTGATCGGGCAGGCCGCCGAGTTCGACTACGCCGGAACACAAGCTTGCAAGGCGCTGCGCGAGGAAGGCATCACGACCGTCCTGGTCAACTCCAACCCTGCCACGATCATGACCGACGAGGAGGTGGCTGACCGCGTTTATCTCGAGCCGCTGACGGTGGAGGCTGTCGAGCGCGTGATCGCGCGCGAGAAGCCGGACGCGCTGCTGCCGACGCTGGGGGGCCAGACCGGCCTCAACCTTGCGACCGAGCTCGCCACCGCCGGGGTGCTCGACCGGCACCATGTACGCCTCCTCGGCGCCGACATAGACACCATCCGCAAGGCGGAGGACCGACAGGCATTCAAGGAAATGCTCGAGCAGATCGGCGAGCCCGTGCCGCTTTCGCATGTCTGCGAATCGATCGAGCAGGTCATCGCCTTCGTGGCGAAGATCGGCCTGCCGGTGGTGATCCGGCCGGCGTACACGCTGGGCGGCACCGGCGGTGGCTTCGTCACCAATGACGCTGACCTCAGAACGATCGCGAAGCGCGGCCTCGACGCGTCGCCCATCCATCAGGTCCTCATCGAGCGCTCGCTTTGGGGCTGGAAGGAGATCGAGTACGAGGTCATGCGCGACGCCGCCGACACGTGCATCACGGTCTGCAACATGGAAAACCTCGACCCGATGGGCGTGCACACCGGCGACTCGATCGTGGTCGCGCCCGCGCAAACGCTGAGCGATCGAGACCACCAGATGCTGCGCTCGTCGGCGATCCGCATCATCCGCGCGCTCGGCATCGAAGGCGGATGCAACGTTCAGTTCGCGCTGGATCCGAAGAGCTCCACCTATTACGTGATCGAGGTCAACCCGCGCGTGAGCCGATCGTCGGCGCTCGCCTCCAAAGCCACCGGATATCCGATCGCGCGAGTGGCCGCGAAGGTCGCGGTAGGGCGGCGGCTCGAAGAGATTCGCAACGAGATCACCGGCCGCACGTTCGCCGCGTTCGAGCCGGCGCTCGACTACTGCGTCGTCAAGATCCCCCGCTGGCCGTTCGACAAGTTCCCCGCCGGAGATCGGCGGCTCGGGACGCAGATGGCTTCCACGGGCGAGGTGATGGCGATCGAGCGCACTTTCGAAGGCGCCCTCGTAAAGGCGATGCGATCTCTGGAGCAGAAGCCCCCTACCGCCACCGAGCTGGAGCGACCGGAGCTCATCGACCAGCCCAACGACAGGCGGCTCTTTGCGCTGCTTCACGCGCTTCGGAACGGATCGCCGCCGGCCGACCTCGCCGCGCGCAGCGGCATCGATCGCTGGTTCATAGACCGGTTGGACACGATCACGCGCCTGGAGAAGGAAGGTGACGTCCGTGAGCTTCGGCGCGCCGGTTTCTCCGACACGATGATCGGGGCGCTCCGGGGCGAGTCGGTGGAGAGGTCGGCGCCCACGTACAAGCTCGTCGACACGTGCGCGGCCGAGTTCGAAGCCACCACGCCTTACTACTACTCCTGTTGGGAAGAGGAGACCGAGAGCGAGCCGGTCGCGGCTCGCACCGCGCTTGTGGTTGGGTCCGGGCCGATCCGGATCGGCCAGGGGATCGAGTTCGATTACTGCTCGGTCCATGCCGCGTGGTCGCTGCGCGAGGCGGGCGTGCGTGCCGTGCTCGTCAACTCCAACCCTGAGACCGTGTCCACGGACTTCGACACCTCGGATCGCCTTTACTTCGAGCCGCTCGACGTCGACGGCGCAGTGCAGGTCGCTGAGGCCGAGCGCGTCGCCGGCGCCTTGGTGCAGTTCGGAGGCCAGACGGCCATCAACCTTGCGGATCCGTTGGAAGCGCGCCGAGTGCCGATCCTGGGCTCCGCGGTGGAGGCCATCGACCTGGCCGAGGATCGACGCGCGTTCGCGGCGGCTCTAGACGCAATCGGGATCCCTCAGCCCGTGGGCGGCACGACCACCACCGTAGAAGAGGCGGTCGTCATCGCGGAGCGTGCGGGCTATCCGGTGCTGGTGCGGCCGTCATACGTCCTCGGCGGCCGCGCGATGGAGATCGTGCACGACCGCCGTGAGCTTCAGCGATACATGGTGTGGGCGATTGGCGCGATGCCACGCGGCACCGTGCTGGTGGACAAGTACCTCCAGGGCGATGAGGTGGAGGTCGACGCCGTCACCGACGGCGACACGGTCGTCATCCCCGGCGTCATGAAGCATGTCGAACGCGCCGGCGTGCATTCGGGCGATTCGTATGCCGTCTACCCGGCGCCAGGCCTCGAGTCCTCAGAGCTCGAGGACGTGATCGACTACACCGTCCGCATCGCCCGTCACCTGCGTTTGCGTGGCTTGGTCAACGTGCAGTATGTCGTCCACCGCGGCAAGGTCTACGTGCTCGAGGTGAACCCGCGGGCGTCTCGAACAGTCCCGTTCCTGTCCAAGGTCACGGGCGTGCCGATGGTCGGCATGGCGACACAGGTGATGCTCGGCGTGAAGCTGTCCGATCTGGGATGGGCCACGGGCCTGGTTCCTCCCCGAGACCTCGTCGCCGTCAAGGCGCCAGTCTTCTCCATGAACAAGCTGCCTGCTGTCGATTCGTACCTCGGGCCGGAGATGAAGTCGACCGGCGAGGCGATCGGAATCGACTACAACCTCGCGGCCGCGATGCGCAAGGCCTTTGCCGCGTCCGGCGTGCACATCAGGCCGGGCGGCGCGGTCCTGCTCACGATCGCCGACGTCGACAAGCCGGAGATCTTTCCGATCGTCTCGCGCCTGGTCCAGATGGGGTGCACGCTGGTGGCCACCGACGGCACCGCGCGGGCGCTGCACTCCGCGGGGTTCTCGCCGCGGCTCGTCGCGAAGATCGGCGAAGAGGGACCGACCGTGCTCGACGTCATCACGGCCGGCGAGGTCGACCTCGTGATCAACACGATGTCGAACATCTACACGGACTCGGGCGAGGTTGGCGGGCCGGTGTTCAAGGATGGTTTCGAGATTCGGAGGGCAGCGGTGGAGCGGCGCATCCCGTGCCTCACGTCGCTGGACACCGCGGCGGCGCTGCTCGAGTCGGCCGCGATCGCGCCCGACGAGATGGTGGTGCGGACGATCGACGAGTGGAGGCAAGGTGTTCCTGCTTGATGCCCCGCTGGTGGCGCGTCGCGAGGTGGCTCGCGGGATGTTCGTGCTGTCGCTTGACGCGCCCCAGATCGCAAACTCTGTTCGCGCCGGCCAGTTCGTCAACCTCGGCTGGTCGCCAGGCCCGCTCCTGAGGCGCCCCTTCTCGGTCTACCGGACCGAAGGCGATCGCATCGAGGTGATCCTCAAGGCGGCCGGCGTCGGCACCTCTCAGCTGCTCGCGATGACGGCGCGCGACACGATCAGCTGCCTCGGCCCGCTCGGGCACGGCTTCGATCTGCCGTCCGGCCCGCGCTCGGTCGCGCTCGTGAGCGGCGGGCTGGGCGTGGCGGCCATGCCGCTGGCCGCACGTGAGGCGCGGGCGGCAGGAATGAGCGTCACGTGGGTGCACGGGGCCCGGAGCGAGGATGAGCTCTGCTCGGAATCGGACGGCGATGAGGTGATCTGGGCCACCGACGACGGGTCGCGCGGCTTCGCGGGCACTGCCGTCTCGGCTGTGCCGGATGCTGACCTGGTCCTCGCGTGCGGTCCCAATCGCATGCTTGCCGCGGTGGCGATGCGTTGGCCGGATGCCCAGGTCGCGGTCGAGACCTACATGGGCTGCGGCACCGGCGTTTGCCTCGGCTGCGCCGTGCCCCTGGCGCGGGGCGGCTACGACCGCGCCTGCAAGGAGGGACCTGTCTACCGCGCCGCGGACATCGAGTGGTCGATGCTTCCGACCCACTTGCCTTACGCGATCAGCGCATGACGATCGACATGTCGGTCGAGATCGGGGGGCTGAAGCTGCGGGGGCCGGTGCTCGCGGCCTCGGGCACGTTCGGCTATGGCACCGAGGTGCCGCTGCTCGAGCGGCGGGCGCTGGGCGCGATGGTGTCCAAGGGCATCTTCCTCCGCCCGCGCGCCGGCACGCCCCCGCCCCGCATCGTCGAGACGCCCGCCGGGATGCTGAACGCGATCGGCCTCCAGGGGCCTGGAGTCGAGGGCCTGATTCGGGACTATGCGCCGGAGTGGGCGCAATGGGACTTCCCAGTGTTTGTGAACATCAACGGCGAGACCGCTGCTGAATATGGCGAGCTGGCCGCGCGGCTGGATGGAGTCGCGGGGGTGGCCGGATTCGAGATCAACATCTCATGCCCGAACGTCGAACAGGGCGGCCTGTACTTCGGCAATGACCCTAGAGCGGCAGCGGCCGTGACGGACGCGGTGCGAAAGCGCACTGACCTGCCGGTGTGGGTGAAGCTCACGCCGATGGTCACCGACATCGGCGTTATTGCCCGCGCGTGCGAGGCCGCCGGCGCCGACGCGCTCTCCGCGATCAACACGTTTGTGGGTATGTCGATCGACCTCAACACTCGGCAGCCACGGCTTAGCTTTCGCACCGGCGGCCTGTCGGGACCTGCCATCCGACCGCTGGCTGTGCACCTTGCGCATCAGGCGGCGCGTGCGGTGAGCATCCCGGTGATCGGGATCGGCGGCATCATGGGCGCCGAAGACGCGCTCGAGTTCCTGGTCGCGGGCTGCGCCGCGGTGCAGGTGGGCACGGCCACGTTCGTAAACCCGAGCGCGATGGCCGAGGTTCATGACGGCATCGCCGCCTATCTCGCGTCAAACGGGTTCGCGTCCCTTGCCGAACTGTCTCGATACCTACCTCGCGACTAGGAGACGAATAGATGTCGACCGAAATGCCGCCGGCTGGATCGGAACCTGGCGCTGCGGGCAAGCTGCAGATCCTCGCCACCGAGCACTGGAGCCTGCTCGCGACCCGTTCGCTGACGTATACGGAATCACTCGGCCGCGTGAACATGTTCCTGGCCATCCTGACCGGTGCAGTCATCTCGCTGGCGCTCGTCGCGCAGGCCGATCGCTTCGGCCCGACGTTCATCGCGGTCGCCATCTTCATGCTCTCCGTGGTTTTGTTCGCAGGCATCGCCACCGTCGGGCGCCTGATGATGCTCAACCGCGATGACTACCGCTGGGTGATCGGGATGAACA
>WNEY01011402.1_pt1 | contig 12413 bp, 12 predicted proteins | sample 5400531 | NCBI WGS metagenome assembly WNEY01 (sample SAMN13153338, study PRJNA577476) | soil metagenome | isolation source: 200 cm saprolite under Douglas fir tree site 1 | place: USA:California | collected 2015-04-18
TCCGCCCGCCGAATGCGAGCGGGCGATCCGGCAGATGCTCTCCGGCCGCCGCTACCTCGGCGTGGCCATTCAGGAGCTCAATCCGGGGCTGAGCATCAAGTCGGTCGTCGAAGACGGACCCGCCGAGCGCGCCGATTTGCGTCCCGGAGATCGCCTGATGGCGGTCAACGGCAAATCGACGCGTGATGCAACAATCAACGACTTCAAGCAGATTCTGGGTGAAGCAAAGGAAACAGGACGGCTGTGGATCATCGTGCAGCGGCACGGGATCCTGAAAAAGATCGATGTGCGTATGGAGCCTTACTCGAAAGCGCAGATCGACAAGATCGTCGCCCAGCATCTGCTCGAGGCCCACGCCATGGCGGCCGGGCCGGCACAACCGTGATGATGGAGGACCATGCTCCGCTCTTTTCTGGCCAGACTGAAGGCGATACCTCGCGCGGGTGATCGCCCGGAGCGCGCCTCCATCCTTCTCCCGTTTCTGATCATCTCGATCGGACTGGGAGTTCTAGCCTGGCGTTCCTATCTGCTTTCGGCTCGTCTGGAGACGGGAGTGAACACTCTTGCGCTGCAGTACGCCGGTTACGCGGCGGACATCACCGCCCGGCGCATGGACTCCGCGACTCAGAATGCGATCGCGCGGGCGTCCGAAGAGTGGCAGCAGGTCGAAAGACGGGCGTCGACGCCGGGCTCCGCTGCTCTGCAGGAGTGGCTGAAGGGGAACGACTGGATCATCTCCGCGATCTATGTCCCCGATTACGATCCCGCGAGCTCGATTTTCGTCAGCGAACCTGCGGCCAAGAACACGCCCGGCGCTCGTCTGACGCGCGAGTTCTACACGTCGAGCGGCCTGGTGCGCTATACCTATGATCCGGCTCGTCTGCTGGACCACGTCCGTCCGCAGCTGCGGGTGCTGCCTCTGATGCACACAGCGGAGATGCAGCCGCAGGCGCAGCTCTCGATTCTGCCGACGCCTCTGCATCGTGGCGAGCAGCGGATGGCCAATGGATTCGCGCACATCGCGCCGCTCGCGGCGCCACTCTCGGGATATGCAGTGCGCGCGTTCGTGCGCACCGAGTACGGAACATCCGGATGGGAGAACGCGCGATACATCAGCGTCTGGGTGAGCGTCGTCGCTCTCGCGCTCACGGCGCTCGGCGCCTATCTGGCGCTGCGCGGCCTCAAGCGCGAGGCGGAGACGATGAAGCTGCGCGGCGCTCTGATCGCCAATGTATCCCACGAGCTCCGCACACCACTGTCGATGATCCGCCTCGGTGCCGAGACCCTGAAGCGCAGCGCCAAGCTGACTGAGAAGCAGCGCGCGGAAATCGAGGATGCCGTGCTGCGCGAAGTGCTGCACCTCTCGCACATGGTGGAGAACGTCCTCGATGTGGCGCGCATCCAGAATCGCAACACGAAGGCACTGGCTTTCACGCCCGTCCGCCCCCGCGAACTGGTCACCTCCCTCGTCTCGACATACGAATCGTGGATCCGCAGCAAAGGCTTCGAGATCACATTGCAGATCGAGGAAGCGGTCGACGAGCAGCTCTGGGATCGCGATGCGGTCTCGCGCGCGGTCCTCAACCTGATCGATAATGCGGTGAAGTACTCCGCGGAAACCAAGGTGCTGGCCATCACGCTCCGTCAAACGGCGGACGCAGTGGTCATCGAAGTCCGTGACCGCGGAATCGGGATCGCAGTGAACGATTTATCACGTATTTTCGGTCCATATTATCGTGCACAATTTTCCGATACGCAGACGCGCCGCGGGGCGGGTCTGGGGCTCACGCTAGTGCAGCAGATCGTGGCCTCGCACGGCGGGCGGGTGGAGGTGGAATCCACCCTCGGCATCGGGTCGGCCTTCCGCCTGCTGTTCCCGCGGGGCAGCTCGGCCGCGTCGCGGCCCGCGCCGGCGCTGACTGAGGCGCCGCAGCCGTTCTGAGAAACCGGGAGTCGCGGAGGATCGTACTAGAGAAGATCGGGAGCCAATGATGACCAAAATTCTCATCGTCGAGGACGAGGCTGGACTGCGGCAGGGATTGGAAATCAATCTGCGCCTCGAAAATTACGAAACCTCGCAGGCCGGAGACGGCGAGGAAGCCATCCGCCTCTTTCATGCCGACCAGCCGGATCTCATCCTGCTCGATCTGATGCTGCCGAAGCGCAGCGGATTCGAAGTCCTCGATCACATTCGCAAGTACTCGAAAGTGCCGGTCATTCTCCTCACCGCGCGTGGCCAGGAAACGGACAAGGTCCGCGGCCTGCGCGGCGGCGCCGATGACTACGTGACGAAACCCTTCGGCCTGCAGGAGCTCTTCGCGCGCATCGATGCGGTCATGCGCCGCAGCGAGGCCACCGCAGCGGCGAAAGTCATCTGCGAAGACGATCTGATCAAGCTCGATCCCTCCACGCGCGAGGCCTCTGCAAAAAATCAGCGCCTCAAACTCTCGCCCAAAGAATTCGATCTGCTCATGTATCTATTCAAGAACAAGGAGCGCGTGGTGCCGCGCGACGAATTGCTCTCGCGCGTCTGGAACTATCGCGTCGATCTCAATCTGAACAGCCGGACTGTCGATACCCACGTGACGCGACTTCGCCGCAAGCTGCAGAAAGCGGTGGGCACCGACGCCGCGGTCATCGTCGCCGTGGCCAAGATCGGCTATCGCTACCTCGGCGAAGCGACGTCGGCGGCGTGATACTGTTCCCCTTACGCGTCTGAACCGGACCCGAGCGAAAGTTCGGGTCGTTTCTTCTTGGAGGGACAATGCAACACGGCAAGATCTACGACAACATCACGGAGCTCATTGGCAACACACCCATGGTTCGTCTGCATCGCGTCCTGAGCGGCGGTGCGGAGGTCGTCGTCAAACTGGAGGCCTTCAATCCGCTCTCCTCGGTGAAGGACCGCATCTCCATCTCCATGGTCGAGGACGCGGAGAAGCGCGGCGAGATCAAGCCCGGCAAGAACACGATCATCGAGGGCACCAGCGGCAACACCGGCATCGGCCTGGCCTTCGTCGCTGCGGCCAAAGGCTACAAATGCATCCTGGTCATGCCCGACACTTTCTCTGTCGAGCGCCGCAAGCTGCTCCAGGCTCTCGGAGCGGAGCTCGTGCTCACGCCAGGGACGAAAGGCCTGCCCGAAGCGCTGCGCGTCGCCGAAGAAATCGAGGCGAAGACGCCTGGCGGCTGGCGAGCGAAGCAGTTCGACAATCCGGCGAATCCGAAGATCCATCGCGAGACAACAGCCGAGGAAATCTGGCGCGACACCGGTGGAAAAGTTGACGCAGTCGTGGCCGGAGTCGGCACCGGCGGCACCGTCACCGGCGTCGGCCAGGTGCTCAAGAAGCGCAATTCGAAGATCAAGATCGTCGCCGTGATGCCGGTCGAGGCGCAGGTGCTCAAAGGCGGCGGATTCACGCCGCACAAGATTCAAGGCATCGGCCCGAGCTTCGTGCCAGCGATCTACGAGGCGTCGGTGGTCGACGAAGTCTTCGACGTCACGTTCGATCAAGCGGTGCAAGTTGCGCGTCGTCTGGCAAAAGAGGAAGGGATCTTCGTTGGCATCTCGTCGGGAGCAGTCGCCTATGCGGCTCTGCAGACGGCTAAGAATCTCGATAAGGGCAAGCGGGTGGTCGCGGTCCTTCCGGACACCGGTGAGCGCTATCTTTCGACGGCGTTGTTCGAGTACACGGAGCTGGTGAATCAGCCGGCGACGTTGCCACCGCCGGCGCCACAGCCGGTCGCCGCTTCGTCAGTCGCGAGGCCTTAGCGCTTCGCACGCTGCCAGGCGAGATAGCCGCCCTTGAGGTGCTTTGCGCGTTGAAAGCCCGCGCCGCGCATCATCTCCAGGGCGTGCGCGCTTCGAGAGCCGGAGCGGCAGTAGAGAACGAGATCGCGGTCTCGCGGAATGGCAGCCATCGCTCAACTTCGCGAGTTGCGCCGGCGTGATCTCCGACCTCTCCGCGGGATTGCAGAAACCCTCGTAGTCGATGAGCTGCGTGATTGTCGGCCGTTCAGCGCAGACCGCGCAATTGGGATCTTTTCGCAGTCGCAGCCGCCGGAACTCCATTCGCAGCGCGTCGAACAACAGCAGCCGTCCGATGAGTGGCTCGCCGACGCCGGCGATCAGCTTGATCGTCTCCGTCGCCTGAATCGTGCCGATCACTCCCGGCAGCACGCCGAGAACTCCTCCTTCGGCGCATGACGGAATGAGGTTCGGCGGTGGCGGCTCCGGGTAGAGGCAGCGATAGCACGGCCCTTCGCGCGCGTAAAAGACCGAGGCTTGTCCGTCGAATCGGAAAATCGATCCGTAGACATTCGGCTTGCCGGTGAGCACGCAGGCGTCATTCACCAGGTAGCGCGTCGGAAAGTTGTCGGTGCCGTCGACGATCACGTCATACGCCCGGAAAATGTCGAGCGCGTTCTCTGACGTGATCGCGGTGTTGTGGGTCACGATGTTGCTCTCAGGATTGAGATCATGAAGCCGCTCGCTCGCGGCGCCCAGTTTCGGCGCGCCGACGTTCGAGGTGCCGTAGAGGATTTGCCGGTGGAGATTCGTCGTCTCCACGTTATCGAAATCGGCGAGGCCGATTCGTCCTACGCCCGCCGCCGCAAGATACATGGACACCGGACTGCCGAGCCCACCCGCGCCGATGACCAGCACAGAGGCGCTTTTCAGCTTCTGCTGGCCGTCTTCGCCGATCTCGGGAAGGACGAGATGACGAGCTTAGCGTTCGCGTTCGGCTTCGGTGAGCATTTACGGTAACAACCGCGAAACGATCTCCTGAATTTTCTTCCCTTCCGCCCGCCCCTTGTATCGCGTCGTGGCCTCCTTCATCACTTTGCCCATGTCTTTCTTCGATTGGGCGCCGGTGGAGGCGATGATCTCGCGCAGACCGGACTCGAGCTCCGCATCCGACAGCTCGGGCGGCATGTACGCTTTGAGGATCTCCATCTCCTTCTGCTCTTTTGCAGCCAGCTCGGGACGATTGCCTTTGGTGAACTGTTCTACGGAGTCCTGGCGCTGCTTGATTCCCTTCCGAATCACCGCCATCGCTTCCTCGTCGGACAGCTCGTGGCCGACGTGGATCTGCTCGTATTTGATTGCGGACTGCAGCATCCGCAGTGTGGATGTGCGGTCCGCGTCTCGCGCTTTCATCGACTCCGTGAGGTCGGCGCGGATCTGTTCGGTCAGTTTGCCCATTGCACCTCTCCGGACGACATTCTATTCTCGACCGCGATGGCGCTCGATCTGCCGGCGATGCTCAGCGAAACCGGCGCGCTGCTTCACGGTCATTTCCGCCTCTCGTCGGGCCTGCACAGCGCCGACTACGTCCAGTGCGCGTTGCTGCTGGAAAACACGCGCACGGCCAGGATGGTAGGCACCGAGCTGGCCGCGCACATCCGGCCCCTTGGCCCTTCGAAAATCATTTCACCGGCCCTCGGCGGCGTCATCATCGGCTACGTTGTGGCGGAAGCGCTCGATGTCCCGTTCACTTTCACCGAACGTAAGGATGGTCGGATGACGCTGCGCCGGGGCTTCCAGATCGTGAAGGACGAGCCGGTGGTCATCGTCGAAGATGTCGTCACCACTGGAAAATCGACGCGCGAAACCGCCGCAGTGGTTCGCGCAGCGGGAGGGCGGGTGGTGGGGTTTGCCTCGATCCTGAATCGCAGCGGCCGCGAGAATCCGTTCGACGCGCCGTACGTCAGCCTCCTCTCGATGGCGCTGGAGACTTACAGCGAGACAATCTGCCCTCTCTGCGCGAGCGGCGTGCCGCTCGATGCGCCCGGAAGCCGCTACTGGCGATGAATGTCGAAGTCGTAGCGACGCGCGACAACATCGCAGAACTGCGCATCGACGGTCGGACCGTTTTCGTTCCGTTCATCATTCGGGGCACAGAAGTCAGCTTCAAATTCGAGGGGGAGAGTTACATCATCGACGTTGGCGAGAAACGGAGTCGCGCCCGGCATCGCGATCACTCCATGAGCGCGCCGATGCCGGGCATGGTATTGAAGATCCTCGCCTCGGAAGGCCAGCAGGTGACCAAAGGAACTGCCTTGCTGATTCTCGAGGCCATGAAGATGGAGCACGTCATCGCCGCCCCGCGCGATGGCACGATTGCAGCGATCAACTGCCGCGAAGGGGAATTGGTACAGCCAGGCAACGACTTGATTGAATTGAAATGAGAATCCCAGTCGACAGCGTGAAGATCGTTGAAGTCGGCCCGCGCGATGGCCTGCAGAACGAGAGGGTGACCATCCCGACCGCGGCGAAGGTGGAGTACATCACGGCGCTGGCGGATGCCGGATTGAAAGTGATCGAAGCGGGGGCCTTCGTCAGTCCCAAATGGGTTCCGCAGATGGCCGACAGCGCCGAGGTCTATCGAGAAATTCCGAAGGATCCGGGAGTCGAGTACCCGGTCCTCGTGCCGAACATGAAGGGGCTGGAACGGGCGATCGATGCCGGCGTGAAATCGATCGCCATCTTCACCGCGGCTTCGGACACGTTCAATCAGCGCAACATCAACATGACCATCGACGAGTCCTTCGCCAACTACGCGCCGGTGACTGCCCGCGCGCGCGAAGAAGGCATTCGCGTGCGCGGCTATGTCTCCACCGCGTTCGGCTGCCCGTACGAAGGCGATGTCCCGCCGGAAAAGGTCCTTGAAGTCACCGCGCGTCTCCTCGATCTTGGCTGCTACGAAGTCTCCGTCGGCGACACGATCGGCGTCGGTACGCCGATGCAAGTTCAAGGTGTGATTGGAATCCTGCTGCAGGTGATTCCGGCGCGGAAACTGGCGATGCATTTCCACGACACACGCGGCACCGCTTTGGCAAACACGCTCGCGGCGTTGGAAATGGGCATCGCTACTTTCGACGCTTCTTCCGGAGGCCTGGGAGGCTGCCCGTACGCGCCTGGTGCGTCGGGGAATCTGGCGACCGAAGATCTGATCTACATGCTCGATCACATGGGCATCGAGACGGGCGTCAGTCTCGACCGACTGGTCGCCGCATCATCGATCGTCGCGCCGTACCTCGATCATCCACTACCGGGCCGTTACCTCCAGGCATGCACGCGCGGCGCGATGCCGTTCGCGACGAAGGGCTCGGCGGTACAATAACGACATGGCGGGCGGCGGGCGGCGGGTGGCGGGTGGGAAAAGCCGATCGCGATCCCTTCCCCCCCCCCCCCCCCCCCCCCCCCCCCCCCCCCCCCCCCCCCCCCCCCCCGAGCATGTGGCTCGAGCTCACCGGCGGCTCGCGCTCGACCGACGTCAGTTTCATCGTTGCTCGCGCGGAATGTGATTTTCGTCACCAATTGAGCATGGAGCCGATCGAGATTCGTGTACGAATCGGTGACATGCGGACGACGTCATTCGACACCCACTACGAAAATCCGACCGGCGAATGGCGGGCAACTTGCTGCAACGGGGAAGGTTGTGGTGGTGCTGTTCGACAGGAAGACCCAGGCGAAGACGCCGATCACGATGAATTGCACCAGACAGTCCGATTGTTTCAAAAAGGGAGTGGAGTGACGTGATGCAACCGGCACGAGTTCTGACGCACCCTGCATTTGCGCGGCGAAGGTTTCGCGAAATTGCCAGCCTTCCCGAGCCGGCGCTCGATCTTGTCGAAGCGTCGCTGGTGATCGCACTGGAGGATGATCCTGGCCTGGAGATCGAACGCTACCTGCAACAGGTCAACGAGTGGAGCGTGGCCATTCGTGAACGGCTCGAGGGTTCGCGCCACGTCGAGCGCATCGTGGAATCGATCAATCGCCTCCTGTTTGAAGAGGAAGGTTTTCACGGCGAAGACGAAGACTACTACGATCCGCGCAGCGCGCTTCTCAACGAGACTCTCGACAAGCACGCCGGCCTGCCGACCGCGCTCTCCATTCTGTACATCGAGATTTCGCGCCGAGTGGGCATCGAAGCTGCGGGCGTTTCGCTGCCAGGCCGCTTTCTGGTGAAGTTCAGCGGCGCGTTCGGCCAGATTGTCGTCGATCCGTTTGACGGCGGCCGCGTTCTTTCGACGATCGAGCTGCAGAAGCTCCTCGACGCGGTCTACGGCGGAGGCGTCCGTCTCCGCGAGCATCATCTGCGCTCGTTCAGCTCCAAAGAAATCCTGGCCCGCGAACTGGCGCATCTGAAGTCAGCGTACCTTGCCCGGCACGATCTTCCGCGCGCGGCGGCATCGATTGATCGTCTGTTGATCCTCGATGGTAACGATCCGTACGAGCTTCACGATCGCGCCACGATCGCCGTGCAGATGCACGCCTATCGCCAAGCGATCGAGTGCTTCGAACGCTATCTCGCGCTGACGCCGCACGCCGACGATCTCGCGCGTGTGCGCGAGCAAATCGCGTACTTGCGCGCGTGGCTCGAGCAGAATTAACCTTCTGATACACTCAGAAACCCGTGATCACCGGGTTCAACACCGACATCAAGCACAACGACAAGGTCTATCACATCCAGACCGAGGACAAGGGTCTGCAGAACCCGTACATCGAGAGTCTGGTCTATGTCGGTGGCGAGATTCTGGCGTCGAAAAAGACGTCGTACGCGGAGCAGGCGAAGACAGGCGTCGACGAAAAGTGGATCGGCAGCCTGATGGAGCAGCAGCATCGGACGATGATCGCCGCGATCAAACGCGGACGCTTCGATCAGCCGGCCGATGCGACCAAGCTGAGCGCCCGCCCGACGACACCTCTGGGCAGCAAGACGATCGAAGCGATCAACGCCGCCGCTGAAGCGATCGACGACGACAAGACACTCGATCAGGTGATCATCGACTATCTGGCGTCGGAAGCAGAGAGCGAGCACCTCGAGCTGTCGCTGCTCAACAACGCGGAGTTCCTGGCCGGCGCGCCCATCGAGCTGCGCGTGGCCACGAAAAAGAGCCTCTCGCAGAGTCCTGTGGCTGCGGCAGCGATCGAGGTGAAAGTCATTTCCACCGTCGAAGCGCCGCGAGTCATCTACAAGGGAAAGACCGCCGCAGACGGCACGGCCGTCATCCGATGCACGATCCCGTTATTCAAGGAGGGAACCGCGGCGGTGATCATCTCCGCGCAAAGCCCGCTCGGGAATGACGAGATCAAGCAGTTGGTGAAGCGCAAGAAATAGTTGTCGGTACTGGCTTTCCCCCTGCATACGAGCAGTACAGCATGCCCCGCAGTCGGTGGTTTCAGACACTCCTCCTGCTCGCCGGCCTGATGGTCGTTGCCTACCTGCTGATCAGCCTTTACCTGCCGTCGTCGCGCTGGCTGATCTTCGGAGTGGACAAACACTCGGGGCGCGTGCGTCTCGTCGAGCAGCGCGTCACCTATTTGCCCCCGTATCAGTTTTACCGGCTGAAGTTCGAGAAGCGCGAGGGTTTCGCGCAACGTGACGACATCGTGCGCATCATTTCGCAGGAGGGCGTGCCGGTGACCATGACCTACCGGCTGCGTTTCGGCGTCTCCGGCGCTCAGATTCCCGAACCGCAGCGCGTCGTCGCGGAAGGGTGGAACGCGTGGATTCGTGCACGCGTGGGAGAAGCGGTGTCGGCCGTGGCGTCGCAGATTCCGGTGGAGGACCTCCTTTCGCCGACGTCGCAGTTCAACGCGCACCGCGATCCGCTGCGTCAGGCCGTCGCGCGCCATCTCGCGCAGAGCGGGCTGAAAGTCACGGCATTCGAGATCGCACGATTCGAAGTCGACCGCGAGGCTCTTTTGAAAGTGAAGCGCGCCGAACTGCGGCGCGACGCGCGCAGCGTACCGACGCGCGTGGCGCTGTTCGCGTTGGACGGAGCCGACTGGGAGCTTCTCACCGAGCTGGCCAACGACGGCCGCATTCCGAACATCAAGGCGCTGGCGCAGGCAGGAACGAGCGCTTCAGTGCAGACGATTCAGCCGATGGTGTCGTCGATGGTCTGGACGACCGTGGCCACGGGCCTGTCTCCCGATCGCCATGGGGTCCTCGATTTCACAGACTGGGCGCATCACTCTCCGGTCGAGTCATACGCGCGGCATTCTCCTGCCTTGTGGGATATCGCCGACGCCTTCGGCCGTCCGGGCGAGGTGACGAGCTGGTGGACGGCCTGGCCTCCCGCCGCGAAGACGACGATTTTCTTTGACGAGCCTCTGGAGATCGTGCCGGGCGCGGTCTATCCGACGGAAGTTGCTGTCCGCGCGCAATCACTCATCGTGCCGAGGGAAACCGTCGGCTACGGACAGGTGCGGCGGTTCCTGAACATCTCACAGAGCGAATGGGACAAGTCAACGTCGCAGGGCGGAGACACGGATCCCGTGAACATCTTTCGAAACGTGCTCGCCAAAACGTGGACCGATCATCGGGTGGCCATCAATCTGTACAACGATGAACGGCAGCAAGGCCGCGATCCGCTGCTGTTGATGATCTCTTACGAAGGTACCGACGCGGTGAATCACCTTTTCGCGCCGTTTCACCCACCGTATCGCGAAGACGTGAGCCAGGATGGCTACCGAAAATACTGGCCGGCGGTGGCCAACTACTATTCGGAGGTCGATCGCCTGGTCGGCGAGTGGACGAATCTTCTTCCGCGCGACACGACGGTCATCATCATGTCGGCGTATGGCTTTCGATGGGGGAAAGATCGCCCTCGCAAGCCACCCAACGGCGCCGCGGCGCTTTCGGACCATCGCAATCCCGGAGTTTTCATCGCGTACGGGCCGCATGTTGTGCCCTCGCGCGCGAGTCGCGCGATATCCGTGTACGACATCGCTCCAACCGTGCTCACCCTCCTGGGACTGCCACAGTCGACTGAGATGTCAGGCCACGTCGCCACGTGGGCGTTTCGTGACGTTGCGCCGATCACCTCGGTTCGCGTCGTCAGCTATGGCGAGTTCGTGAATGACCGCCCGATCGCCACGTCCGCGCATCTCGAGGCCACGCGCTATCAACGCGAGCTTCAGGCAATCGGCCATGTCAGCGATCCAACACGGAATATCACGCCGGTGCTCGAGGATCAGACCCAGCCTGCTCGCGCGGCCGCGCCTCTCTCGCCGGCAAAATGGGGCGCGTACGCGTATTACAACAACCTCGGTGTCGACCTGCGCGGGAAGGGGAAGCTCAAGGAAGCGGCGGAGGCTTTTCAGCAGGCGATCGAGATCAATCCACAGCGACCGGTTCCGTATGTGAATCTGGCCATGACACTCTTCGATCGGCAGCAGTACTCGGACGCGGACGAATTGTTTCTCGAGGCGGTGGCGAAGGGTCTGCTGAACGCGGAGAACTATTTCGTCGATTTTGCCGCGCTCTATCGGCAGCGCGACATGCCCTCGCGCGCGATCGCGATCCTGGAAAAAGGAAAAGAGATGTTCCCGCAATCGTATTTGATCGCCGCCAACCTCGGATCCGCGCTCGTGGCGGGGAGCCGGTACACGGAAGGGGTGCCGGAACTGGAGCGCGCGCTGGCGCTGCGTCCATCGTCGACGGAGGTGCTGAACAATCTGGGGATCTACTACGCGAAGAGGAGCGACTACGCCCGCGCGCTGGACTACTGGAACCGCTCGCTGTCGATCGAGCCGCGTCAGCCGCTGATCCGGCAGGCGGCGGACTCGGCGCGCTCGCGGCTGTAACCGGATTGACAGGGAAGGGCCGGCTTGGCTACACTGTTCTCAGCTACTGAGACTCATTCTCAATTAGCCGAGAGCGCAATGCCCGTCGTTCAACGCGAAATCCACCGCTTCCGGCAGTTCCTCGCCGGCCACGGACTGAAGCTCACCAACGAGCGCGCCGCCCTCGTGCGCGAGATCTTCTCCACCCACTACCACTTCGAGGCCGACGAGCTGCTCTTCAAGATGAAAGAGAAGAGCGTCAAGATCTCCCGCGCTACGATCTATCGGACGCTCGAGCTCCTCGTGAAATCCGGCATGGTCCGGCGTGTCCATCTCGGCGAAGATCACTATCATTACGAATTCGTCACCGGCAACTCCCATCACGACCATCTGATCTGCACCACCTGCGGCAGCGTCATCGAGTTCAACGATCCAGCTCTCGAAGCGCGTCAGCGCGAGATCTGCGAGCGGAAGAAGTTCACTCCAACCTTTCACAACCTGCAGATCCTCGGCGTCTGCGATGCGTGCCGGCGCAAAGGCGAACAGCCCGATGCTCCCGATCGCGTGCAGATGATCGCCGAGGGAGCGCTACAGCTCCGGAAATAGACATGATTCCCGCTCTGATCATCGTTTTTCGAGAAGGCTTCGAAGCCTTTCTCACCGTGGCCATCATCCTCGCGTATCTGCGCAAGACCGGCCGCGATTGGCTCCGTCCCTCTGTCTACTGGGGCATTGCCGCCTCGGTGATCGCCAGTTTTGCTCTCGGGTGGGAGCTGATGCGCGTCAATCAGTCGCTGTGGGAGGGCGTGCTGGGACTGGTCGCTGCCGTACT
>WNEY01003071.1_pt1 | contig 12412 bp, 7 predicted proteins | sample 5400531 | NCBI WGS metagenome assembly WNEY01 (sample SAMN13153338, study PRJNA577476) | soil metagenome | isolation source: 200 cm saprolite under Douglas fir tree site 1 | place: USA:California | collected 2015-04-18
CGAAAGACCGAAATCCGTCGTTGCCCTGAGGATGACAGGCTCAAGGCAGTTCGGGTGACGAGTGCTTGCCCTTTCCTGTACGATGCGCTTACATAGGGGCATGAAAATCATTGGCAGATCCTGCTTGTTCCTTGCGGTGCCCTTTGTCATGCATCTCTTGACGACACCCACTCGAGGCTCTGATGAGGCCGAATCCCAGGTCCTCGTTTACGTCGGCACCTACACAATAACGAAAAGTAAGGGCATTTACGCTTACCGGTTCGACGCGGCCACCGGTCGGCTGACCTCCGTCGGATTGGTGGCGAACACCACGAACCCGTCGTTTCTGGCCGTGCATCCCAGTCGGCGATTCCTTTATGCGGTGAATGAGATCGCCAACTACGATAGCGGGAAAAGCGGCGGAGTGAGTGCCTTTGCCATCGATCGGGAGACCGGAAAACTCACCTTTTTGAATGAGGTCTCCTCGCATGGCGCGGACCCCTGCTATGTGTCGTTGGACAAAACGGGAAAGTTCGTTTTGGTCGCGAACTACAGCGGGGGCAGCATCGCGGTGTTCCCGGTTCTCGAGGACGGCCGCCTGGGCGAGGCCTCGGCCTTCGTGCAGCACACCGGCTCGAGCGTGAATCCCAAACGTCAGGAGGGGCCGCACGCGCACTCGATTGACACGTCGCCTGACAACCGCTTTCTCCTCGCGGCAGACCTAGGGCTCGACCGGTTGCTCGTCTACCGCTTTGACCCGTTCAAAGGGTCACTGGAACCCAATGATCCCGCCTTTGCCAAGATCAACCCCGGGGCAGGACCGCGGCATTTTGCCTTTCATCCCGGCGGCCGTTTTGTGTTCGCGGTCAACGAAATGGGTTCGAGCATCTCCGCTTTTTCCTACGACGCGGCGCGCGGAAGCCTGCGTGAGTTGCAGACGATCTCGATGCTCCCAAAGGATTTCGCGAGCCAGAGCGACGCGGCCGAGATCGAGGTCCATCCCAGCGGCAAGTTTCTCTACGGCTCGAACCGAGGGCACGACAGCATCGCCGTGTTTGCGATCGAGGCGGGAAAGGGGACACTCACTCCGGTGGAGTATGTCCCGACGCAGGGGAAGACGCCGCGAAACTTCGCGATTGATCCGACCGGCTCGTACATGGTCGTGGCCAACCAGGACTCCGACAACCTTGTCGTTTTCCGGATGGATGCCAAGACCGGCCGTTTGACGCCGAACGGCAAGGTGCCCGACGTGCCTTCGCCCGTTTGCGTGAAATTCGTGGCGCTCGAATGAACGCTTCCCGCCTTCTCGAGCTTGTTCTTAAGGACCGTCGGCTTGTTCTAACAAGTCAGTGCACCAGGCATTTGCTGCTAATCCAAGCAGGTCTGCTATAGCTACGGAAAGGGGAAGCAGCAAACTGGGCATCCAACAGGGAAGCGAGCTATGGTGAAATAGCTGTTGATATAACCTGTTCGAACCAGCAACTTTCAGGTGACAGGTAGGCCTCAAAGCGGATTGGGAATGAAAAGTCGCGTTCCCGCCCATGATGTCCCAGTGCGGCCGGATGACGCATCGTCGATGCAATGGCCGTTTATAGCGAGTGATTGTTTGGCGGCAGTTTGGAGGGCCGGATCCGATTCAGGCGCAGTGGGACGAAGCTTCGCAGAATGCCTTACGCATCCCGCCGAAATAAACGCCGGCACATCAAAGTTCCTCGAAACTTCAGTTCAGACCGAGCGGAGTGATAACTCCGGCTTTTTTAACGCCCAGACGAATTGGCCGGGGGATGCCCTTCTTCGGGACCGTGACCTCCACCCACAGTTCTTCGTCCGGTCCACGGCGAGATGGGTCTCGGACGTGTTCCGGAATGAAGAATAGGACTGGCTCGGCAAGCCTGACCGTGCTCACGTCCCCGGACCTCCTCAACTCGACCGGCAGGCCATTCCCTGGTTCAGCAGGAGCCGCCACCAATTGGCCGTCTTGAAGAAGCAGCCTTGCCTGGCCAAAGCGTCTCCCGGGGCTTGCGCGAGGCGAAGTACTCTCGCCAGTCATTTGTAGGGTGGGGACGTCAAGTGCCAAACGGACATACCGACCGCGCAGGGGCAAGTCCGGGTCGAAGGGTACGACATGAACCCAGACCCTGGGCAATCTCGCGCGGTCGATAAGCAGCTTCGCGCCAAGGCTCGTCACCAAAGCCAACTGGAGCGCTCCCAGCAGTAGTCCTTTGTGGAGTGCTCTCACGCGGCACCTCTGTCAATTTGCGCCACGAGTCGCCTGCGCGTCCGCTCAAGCAACCAGCCTCCACCCAAGAAAAGCAGCCCGAGCCCCACGAGGCTCGCCGACCGGCTGAGTTTGTCCATGACGTTCGAAAAATAAAAGCCGAGTACCGTGAGACCAAATCCTGCGACGCCCCAATTGATGCCCTCGCGGCGATCCTCGCGAGCACCCCAGCCAACCAGGGCTATTGAGCCGATTGCCGACCACAGATAAGTCCGGATATCTTTCTCAACAAACTGGCCGGCCAGTGTGCCCCCCACAAAGACCCACAGTGCGGCCACGAGATTGATCCACACCCCACGGCCGCGAAGAATAAATGCCAGTGTCAGCGGCATGGCGAAGGCTGCGAGCCAGCCCAGGGCCTGCCAACTTCCAGGCGTAGCGGGGAGGAGGCTTTCCCACCCGCGGGCAAAGACCAGGTACAGAGTGCACGGAAATAAAGCAAGAGCTCCCATCCAGACCAAAGCGCGTCGCGCTCGACTCCTGGTGCCGGCTAGATTGGCCGTGAGATATGTGATGGAGAGCAGCAACAAACCCTCCGCCAGAATACGGTCTCCACCACGCATTCGCTCTGTGGCGACAAGCCATTCGCTGGCCAGCCAGGCGGGCGTTAAGAGAGCCGCGAAAGCGGCTTGAACCCAGTCGCTCAACAAGGCCCGGCCTGCCCACGCACCGCCGGCCCATAGCAGGATGCCGGTGGGCCAGTGTTCCTGCAGATTGAAGATTTGTCCCGCCAGGAAAATACCGGCGCCCAGTGAGGCGGTGCCCACGGCGTGGAATGCGATGGAGAGGCCGGAGAATCGCTCGGCGATCAGCGCTCCCGCCACGTGGAAAACCGCCACGAGGAGGAGAACCATTTCAAATCGCACGGCCGGTGAAAGCCGGTCCCAATGCGCGGCGACAAAGAGCAGTACACCGGCGCCCAGCATTAACGCGCCGAAACTGACGGCAATACGAACCGGCCAACGCAGGCCTTGCGACTGGTCGCGACGCGCCTCGAACGCTCGTATACGGTCGCCGGTCGAGGGGTCAATCAGCCCGGCGCCAATCCACCGTTCGAGTGGGCCCCGCCAAGATTCGGGCAACTTGGAGCTCCTAGAGGTTGAAAGCCGGAGGGGCCAGCTTAACGCGAGAAATCATATCGGGGAAATCGGACGAGGGCAAGCAAGGTGTGGGCCGGCTCCAGAGTTACGTGTTACGGGGGCCAGCGCGTGTCAAACGGTCGGATAGGTCCACGGGGCGCGATACCGCCGGCTGAGGAGCTTGTTGGCCACGGGGTCGCCCACGACGGTTTCCCTTTCCCCATCCCAAACGACGCTCCGGCCGAGCTTCAGTGACAACATGCCGAGCAAGCTCATGTTCGTCGAACGGTGGCCGATCTCGATGTCGCTGGCGGGAGTCCTGCCGGTCTTAATGCACTCGAGAAAATCGGCCCAGAGCTCGGGGATGTTCTGGTCGTCCGGCTTATGGAGCTGAGGGTCTTGATGGAGGGTCGGTTTCTTCGGGTCGCTCGGATAAAAAGTCCAACCGTCGAGCCAACCCATGTGGAACGTGCCTTCCGTGCCGTAGAAATAACACCCGAGGTTCGTTCTTTCCGCTTCGTTGCCGGCGTACAGCCGATGTTCCCACACCGCGGTGAAGGACTCGAATTCGAAGCTGGCGACTTGCGTGTCCGGCGCATCCGTATTGTCCTCGAGAATGTGGCGAGCTCCGGTGGAGAAGACTTTTCTCGGATATTTTTCCTCTGTCCACCAAAGGATCTGATCCATCCAGTGAACACCCCAGTCGCCCAGCTGGCCGTTCGCATAGTCGAGAAAGGCCCGGAAACCCCTGGGATGTATTCTTTTGTTATAGGGGCGGAGCGGCGCGGGGCCACACCACATGTCCCAATCAAGTCCCGGCGGCGCCTCCGAGTCCGGTGTCGCTTCACCCGGCCCGCCCGGATAATGAACAAAAGCACGGACCATGCCGATCTTCCCGGCTTTGCCCGATTTCAGGAATTCCATCCCGGACTTGTTGTGGGGCGACACGCGCCGATGCAGACCCACCTGGACAACGCGTTTATTCTCCCGCGCAGCCTTCACCATGGCGCGGCCCTCGAGGACAGTGTGACTGACGGGCTTTTCGACGTAAACGTGCGCCCCCGCCCTGACCGCCGCAATGGCGATCAGCGCGTGCCAGTGGTCGGGCGTCGCTACAAGAGCGATATCCGGCTTTTCTTTATCGAGGAGCTCGCGGAAGTCCTTATAACTTTTCGGCCGGTCACCGGAAAGTTTCTCCACTTCCTGGAGGGCCGGCTGCAACTGGTTCTCGTCTACATCAGCCAATGCGACGACCTTGCATTCCCCGGACTCCATCGCCGTCCGCAAGATGTTCATGCCCCACCACCCCGTCCCGATCAGAGCGACACGGAATTTTTGAGCCGACTGGGCACGGACATACGGGAACCCCGGGAGAGCGACGCCGGCGGCGAAAGATGTCTGGATGAATTTTCTACGGTTGGTTCTCATAGGACCTACTCTCGAGTCACAGGAGCGGCGGTCGGTCGCACGCGCTTGGGAAGATTCCGCATCGAATCCGTCCCGCCGGGCTCCATGGGTTGGAGTTCGTCGAGCTCAATCGGCTCGACCAGCCTCGGTCGCTGAACAAGGTGAAATCACTCCCGGGCCAAACTCCACGCCACGGAGCCCGACCCCAGGCGGCCAATTATTGGTTTGGAGCAGGCCCACGTCAAGACCGCAGTGGACGCGTGCCGCCAGCGGACATGGCCGAAAGGATAAGCCGAAAGGATAAGTTGACAGCAGAAGCCTCTCTGCTATACTGACCGTCTGGGGCGTCAGAGGCCCAGCACCTTCCTGGACGGCGGCCAAGGTTTTTCCCTTCGTCGGGTCGCTGAAGCAGACTCTTGGGAGAAGTCCTCAGCTCGCCCTAATTGTCACCTGAAAAAGCCGTCACAGATTAGCCGTGGACGCTGAGACCCTCAAGAAGGAAATGGTAATCGAGATTCCCGCCGACGTGGTGGAGCGAGAGGCCCAGAGCGTGACGGCCCAGTACGCCCGCGTTGCCCGCGTCCCCGGTTTCCGCCCCGGGCATGCTCCTCCGTCGCTGGTCTGGCGACTTTTTCGCAAGGACATCCGCAGCGAGGTCGTCCAGTCGCTGCTCCCGAGATTCTTCGAGGATGCCATCAAGGAACAAAAATTGGCGCTAGCCGGCCGCCCTGAATTTAATGACCTGAAGTTCGAGGACAATCAGCCGATAAGTTGCAAGGCGACGTTCGAAATCTTCCCCGAGTTTGAGCTGAAGGAATACAAAGGGCTGGAGGCCGAGGAGGATGACCCCACCGTGACCGAGGCGGACGTGGACGAGGCGCTCGAAGAGCTTCGTCAGCGCGTGGCGACGTTTGAGGTGGTCGAGGACCGCCCGGCCGAGAAGAGTGATTACCTCATCGTCAATTACCAGGGCCGCGACGCGAACGACCCGGCAGCTTCCCCCGTCGAGGCGCGCGACGCTCTGGTACACCTGGGCGGGAAAGGCACGGTCGGGGCGTTTACGGAAAACCTCGACCGCACGAGACCCGGAGACGTGCGGGAATTCGAGGTTGCTTACCCCGAAGACTACCCCCAGAAATCTCTCGCCGGGGAGTCCCTCCACTACCGCGTGGAAGTGCAAAGCATCAAAAAGAAGGTGGTGTCCGCCCTCGACGACGAGCTGGCCAAATCGGTCAGCGAGTTTTCGAAGCTGGAAGAACTGCGGGTCAAACTCCGCGAGGACTTGAAAGAGCGGCGCAGGCGGGCGGTGGGAGGCGCGGCAAAGCAGAAGCTGGTGGAGCAGCTCCTCCAGGCCCACCCGATTCCCGTCCCGAAGGTCGTGGTCGAAAAGCAGCTCAACCGCAGGCTCGAAAGGGTCCTCATGCAACTGATGGCGCAGGGCATCGACCCGCGAGCGACGGAGGTGGACTGGAGCAAAGTCCGTGAGGAGTCCCGGCCTGAGGCGGAAAAGGAAGTCCGTGCCTCGTTGATCCTGGGGAAGATCGCGGAGGCCGAAGGAATCCAGGTCAGCGAGGACGAAGTGGATGAGCTGGTCCGCGAGATGTCGAAGGAGGGGCAGGAGACTCCCGCGGCTCTCAAAACGCGCTTGACACGCGACGGGGAGCTGGATAGAATTGTTGCTATCCGCCGCAACCAGAAAGCGCTGGATTTCATCTACAGCAACGCAAGAATAATCCGGAAAAACGGACCCGATCCGGCACGAGTCGAAGGTTGACCTCAGGAAAGGGCCATGCGGCAGGATGAGCTCAAGATGGCATTGATCCCCATGGTCGTGGAACAGACGAACCGCGGGGAACGCGCGTACGACATCTACTCGCGGCTCCTCCGGGACAATATCATCTTCATCGGCACGCCGATTGACGACACCATTGCAAACCTGGTGACGGCTCAATTGCTCTTTCTTGAAGCGGAAGACCCTGAGAAGGACGTGCAACTTTACATCAACTCCCCCGGAGGGAGCGTCACCGCCGGGATGGCGATTTACGACACCATGCAGTTGATTCGCCCCGAAGTGGCCACTTTCTGCATCGGCCAGGCGGCCAGCATTGCAGCGCTTCTCCTCGCTGCGGGGACTCCGAGCAAGCGCTTCGCGCTGCCCAATTCCCGTGTCCTGATCCACCAACCCACCATGGGCGGACTTTCCGGCCAAGCCACCGACATTGACATCCACGCCCGCGAAATCCTGAGGGTCCGCGCCAAGCTGAATGAGATATTGGCCAAGCACACCGGGCAGCCCGTGGAGAAGATCGAGCACGACGTGGAACGAGACTTCTGGATGAGCGCCCAGCAAGGCCATGAGTACGGCATCATTGATGAAATCATCTTCAAGCGGAAATAACCGGGAGAGGTCCCTTTGAAGCGTTCGGCCACTGAGGAATTGCTCCGCTGCTCCTTCTGCCAGAAAACTCAGGAGGTCGTCGGCAGGCTGATCTCCTCCCGCGGAGACCAGCCGCGCGTGTACATCTGCGACGATTGCGTGGCCGCCTGCAACGGGCTGCTCGAAAAAGCCGAACCGGGAGAGCGCGTCATCGCCAACCAGATGAGGCTGCCGCGGCCTGCCGAAGTCAAGGACTTCCTGGACCAGTACGTCATCGGGCAGGAGAAAACCAAGAAGAAACTCGCGGTCGCGGTCTACAACCATTACAAGCGCATCATGCTCACGCGGGTCCGCAGCGAGGTCGAGCTCACCAAGTCGAACATCCTGCTGATCGGGCCGACCGGTACCGGAAAAACTCTTCTGGCGCAGACGCTGGCTCACCTCCTGGAAGTGCCCTTCGCCATAGTGGACGCGACGACCCTCACGGAGGCCGGTTATGTGGGCGAGGACGTCGAGAACATCATCCTGAAACTGCTCCAGAACGCCGAAGGGGACGTGCAGCGGGCCCAGCAGGGCATCATCTACATCGACGAGATCGACAAAATCGCCAAGAAAGACGAGAACCCGTCCATCACCCGGGACGTCTCCGGGGAAGGCGTCCAGCAGGCGCTGCTCAAAATCCTCGAAGGCACGGTCGCCAATGTGCCGCCGCAGGGCGGGCGGAAACACCCCCATCAGGAATTTACTCCCGTCGATACAACGAACATCCTGTTCATCTGCGGCGGGGCATTTGTGGACCTGGAGCGCATTATCGACAGGCGGATCGGCAGGAGGACGGTGGGCTTCCAGGTGGATGACGCCGATGCGCCTCTGCCCGCGAGCAGAAGAAATATCGAAACTCTGGAGCAGGTCCAGCCGGTAGATTTGATCAAGTACGGCTTGATCCCTGAATTTGTCGGACGGCTGCCGGTCGTGAGCGTGCTGCGGGACCTCGATGAGCCGGCGTTGATCGCGATCCTCACTCAGCCGAAGAACGCGCTCATCCGCCAGTACCAGAGGCTTTTCGAGTTTGAGAACGTCAAGCTGAAGTTTACGGACGAGGCGCTCAAGACCATCGCCGCTCAGGCACTCGAGCGGAAGGTGGGCGCGCGTGGACTGCGGATGATCCTGGAAGACCTGATGCTCGACCTCATGTACCACCTCCCCAGCCAGCGCAAACTCCGGGAATTCGTCGTGACGGAAGAAATGGTGAGGAACTACGAAATCAACTTCAAGGCCACGCTCCTGGAAAAGGCAGGTTAATGGATCTCCCTATGTTCTCTGGCCGTGAAAAGACCGACACGCGCTTGCTGCCTATGATGCCCATCCGGGACGTGGTCATGTTTCCGTACTTCATGACTCCGTTCGTGGTCGGGCGGGAGAGCTCAATCCGCGCCCTCGAAGAGGCGCTGGCGGGAGACAAGAAAATCTTCCTCGCCGCCCAGCACGACGCCTCCGTGGACGACCCCAAGCCCAACGAGATTTACCAGGTGGGGACCATCTCCAATATCGTCCAGAGCCTCAAACTGCCGGACGGGAACATCAAGGTGCTGGTGGAGGGCCTGGAGCGCGGGAAAATCCTGAAAATCTCGAATGAGGAAGGTTTCTTCCGCGTCAACGTAAAGACGGTGGCTTACCGCACGGTCAGCACGCCCAGCCTGGAGCAGCTCGTCCAGCGAGTCACTTCGCTCTTCGAGCAGTACGTGAAGCTCTCGCAGAGCCTCAACTACGAAACGATGATCGCGGCCGTGAAAGTCGAGGAGATCGGGAAGTTCACAGACACGATCGCGGCCAATCTGAACGTCAGCATCGAGGAAAAGCAGGAGCTGCTTGAGATTTTTGACCCGGTGGACCGGCTGACCCGCCTCGCCGATATCCTCGACATTGAAATCGAAAAGCTGAACGTTGACCGGACCATCCAGGGCCGCGTGAAGCGGCAGATGGAGCGCGCCCAGCGCGAGTATTACCTCAACGAAAAGATCAAGGCCATTCAGAAAGAGCTGGGCCGGAACGAAAAGAGCGAAACCGACGAGCTGAAGAAAAAGATCGAAGAAGCCGGCATGACCAAGGACGCTTTCGACAAGGCCATGGCCGAGCTGAAACGCCTGGAGATGATGCCGCCGATGTCGGCGGAGTCCACCGTGTCGCGGAATTACCTCGACTGGCTCCTCGCCGTGCCGTGGAAGAAGAAGTCGAAGGAAATCCGGGACTCCGGCCGCGCCGAAAAGATCCTCGAAGACGACCACTACGGGCTTGAGAAGATCAAGGAGCGCATCCTGGAGTTTTTGGCGGTCCGGCAACTCGTGAAGAACCCGAAGGGTTCCATTCTCTGCTTCGTCGGCCCTCCGGGCGTCGGCAAGACTTCGCTCGGGCGGTCGATCGCTCGAGCCACAGGCCGCAAATTCGTGCGCCTCTCGCTCGGAGGGGTGCGGGATGAGGCGGAAGTCCGCGGCCACCGCCGCACCTACATCGGCGCCCTGCCCGGACAAATTATCCAGATGATGAAGAAAGCGGGTACGGTCAATCCCGTCTTCCTGCTCGACGAAGTGGACAAAATGAGCATGGACTTCCGCGGCGACCCTTCAGCCGCCCTGCTCGAAGTCCTCGATCCCGAGCAGAACCACATGTTCATGGACCACTACCTGGACGTCGAGTACGACCTCTCCAGGGTCTTCTTCATCACCACGGCCAACGTGATCCACACCATCCCGCAGGCGCTCCAGGACCGCATGGAGATCCTCCGGCTCTCCGGCTACACGGAGCCTGAGAAACTCGAAATCGCCAAGCGCTTCCTGGTCCGCAAACAGCGCGAGGCCACCGGGCTCAAGTCGGAGCAAGTGACGTACGCGGACGATGCCATCCTCGGCATCATCCGCGGCTACACGCGCGAAGCCGGCGTGCGCAACCTCGAGCGCGAGATCGCCAATATCTGCCGCAAGGTCGCGCGCAAGGTGATCAAGGACGGCCAGTCGGTTTCCCTGGCCCTTCGTCCCGAAGACCTTCAGGAATACCTGGGGGTCATCAAGTACCGGGACACCAAGGCGGAGGAAAAGAACGAAGTCGGGCTCGCCGTGGGCCTGGCCTGGACGGAGGTCGGCGGGCAGATTCTCAATATCGAATCCACCCTCATGCAGGGCAGGGGCAAGCTCCTCCTGACCGGCAAGCTCGGCGACGTGATGCAGGAGTCAGCCCAGGCCGCCATGAGCTTTGTCCGGTCGCGGGCGTCGCGCTGGGGACTCGACCCGGACTTCTACCGGCACCTCGACATCCACATCCACATCCCGGAGGGCTCGATCCCCAAGGACGGCCCTTCCGCGGGCATTACGCTCGCTACCGCCGTGGTGAGCGCGCTCACGAAGATCCCGGTCAACCGCCACGTCGCCATGACCGGCGAGATCACCTTGCGCGGAAAGATACTGCCCATCGGCGGCGTGAAGGAGAAACTCCTGGCCGCTCATCGCGCAGGGACCCGGACGGTGATCCTGCCCAGGGACAACGAGAAAGATTTGTCCGAAATCCCGGCGAACATCCAGGAAGAACTGGCGATCCGGTCCGTGGATACCATGGACGAGGTGCTCGACTTGGCGCTCGAGCGGAAGCTCGAGCGGCGTCCCGTACTGGCCTCCGAACCGGAGTCTCCGACCGTCCTGGATTCGCCATCGCACGATGCCGACCGCGGCTCGCTGACGAACTGAGACCCACGGATGATCGTGAAACCTCCTGTCCGGTGCGCGCATCCAAGCTTGTGGTACCAAGCTTGCTACCGACTTCACCAACTGAGATTTTCTAACCCTAACGAACCGCATTTGAGTGACCGAGGAACCGCGAACAAAGTTTTCACCGCTTCCTTCACTGCCGTCTGGCCGTTTTGAACCCCCGATCGCGTCCGTCGATTAGCCTGACGAACGACGAGACGGTGGAACCCGAGTAAATCACCGGTTGGACCCCCGAGCGAGTCCAGCCTCGATATATCTTCAGAGAGATAAGGTATGCCTACGAAAAAACAACAAGAAGAAAGACAAGAAGAAATCCAAGAGGCAAAGATCGAAGAACTCAAGGTGAGCGAAGTCCTCGATATTGCCAAGCTGAAAGAGATGAATATCGCCACCTTGACGCAGGTGGCGAAGGAGCTCTCCGTCCCGGGCGCCAGCGCGATGCGCAAGCAGGAGCTGATCTTCAAGATCCTCCAGGCGCAGACGGAAAAGAACGGGCTCATCTTCTCCGAAGGCGTCCTGGAGTGCCTCCCGGACGGTTTCGGGTTCCTGCGCGCTCCGGACTACAACTACCTGCCCGGGCCCGACGATATTTACGTCTCCCCGTCCCAGATCCGAAAGTTCGACCTGCGGACCGGTGACACGATCTCCGGGCAGATCCGACCCCCCAAAGAGGGCGAGCGTTACTTCGCGCTGATCAAAGTCGAGGCGATTAATTTCGAGCCGCCTGACGAGTCTCGCAACAAGATCTTCTTCGACAACCTGACCCCGCTCTATCCGATGGAGCGGATCCGCCTTGAGACGGTCAAGGACAACATCTCGGGTCGCGTCCTCGACCTGCTCACCCCCATCGGCAAGGGGCAGCGCGGCCTCATCGTGTCGCCCCCCCGGACCGGCAAGACGATGCTGCTCCAGACGATCGCCAATTCCGTCACCACGAACCACGCGGAGATTACGCTGATCGTCCTGCTCATCGACGAGCGGCCCGAAGAAGTGACGGATATGCAGCGGACGGTGAAGGGCGAAGTCATCAGCTCGACGTTCGACGAGCCTGCGGCACGCCACGTCCAGGTGGCCGAGATGGTCCTCGAAAAAGCCAAGCGCCTCGTCGAGCACAAGCGCGACGTCGTGATCCTGCTTGACTCGATTACCCGGCTGGCGCGCGCCTACAATACGGTGGTCCCGCCCTCAGGGAAGGTGCTCTCCGGCGGCGTCGATTCCAACGCCCTTCAGCGCCCGAAGCGGTTTTTCGGCGCGGCACGGAACATCGAGGAAGGCGGCAGCTTGACCATCATCGCTACCGCGTTGATTGACACCGGGAGCCGCATGGACGACGTGATCTTTGAGGAATTCAAGGGCACGGGCAACTTGGAAGTCAATCTCGATCGCAAGCTGGTTGACAAGCGAGTCTTTCCGGCCATCGACCTCAATAAGTCCGGCACCCGGAAGGAAGAACTGCTGGTGCCGCGGGACGAGCTCAACCGCATCTGGGTCCTGCGCAAAGTCCTGAACCCGCTCTCGCCGGTTGAAAGCATGGAAT
>WNEY01003073.1_pt1 | contig 12406 bp, 10 predicted proteins | sample 5400531 | NCBI WGS metagenome assembly WNEY01 (sample SAMN13153338, study PRJNA577476) | soil metagenome | isolation source: 200 cm saprolite under Douglas fir tree site 1 | place: USA:California | collected 2015-04-18
CCCTGCGGGCCGGGAAAGAGGTCCCCACGGAAATTGAAGGGCTTTAACTTTTCGCACCGCGGTTGTGAACCGGAGGATGAGACGACAAAGAAGGCGCCCGCGGCGCGACTGCCGAGGTTGGTCAGTGCCACAAGTCACGGATGCGGCGAGGAAATTGAGCAGCTTCCTGGGCGTAATTTTTACAGCTAACCTCCTTAAATGTCAACACATTAGAGAGCTTGACAAAGCCCCTGTTTATGGCACAATAAAGGGGCCGGGAGAGTGCTTAAAAAGTTGTTGACTTCCCGGCAATAGTGAACTAGGCTTTCCGCCAGGTCTTGGTTTTCGAGCCCCTTAAAATTCCTGGAGGAGAGCCAATGAAGAACCGTATTCTGGCGTTTTTGTTGGCGCTGTTGGTCGTGCTCACGGGCATGACCTTGCGGCGAGTTGCAATGGGAACGGGCGCAACACACACCCGTGTCCCGGTGGCAACGGGCGTTTCACCGATGCCGCCATTTCCGCCGGCAAAATAAGCTTCCGAGGATCGCCAGAGCGACCCGGAAGGATTCGGCGGCAGTTAGCCCCTTGCCGGGCCACTCATGGTTGAGAAGCTGATCAGTGATGTGCTTCAGTACGGGGGGTACGCCGTCGAACTCCTCCTCGTCTGCCTCCTCGTGTTTCGCGGCCATTACCGGCGGCTAGTTGTCGTCACTTTCTACGTCAGCCTGCTCTTTCTGACGGACGGCGTGGTCAGACGCGGGATCCTCGACCACTATGGGATCTCCTCCCGGCAGTATTGGTATTGTTTCTGGCTCACCGACGTCCTCCTGGCCCTTGCGTCCTTTTTGGTTGTCTGCTCTTTCTTCCGCCGTGCGTGTCTCCGCGAAGATAAGATGTGGCGGTTCATCCGCCAAGTGCTTGTTTGCGTTTTCATCCTGGTCCTCGGTATTTCCTCTTTATCCCTTTCCCGCAACTATAGCCAGCTAACCGCCTCGTTCATTGTCGAGTTCGAGCAGAACCTCTGCTTCACCTGTGTCGTGCTCAATACCCTCCTTTATTTGCTCATGCAGCAAATCGAGTCTCCGGATGAGGAGCTGGGGTTGCTGGTGTGCGGCATTGGAATTCAGTACGCCGGGCCGGCAGCAAGCTTCGCGCTCGCTCACTTGACGTTCGGGGAGCATTACTCGGAATTCCTGATCAAGCTCATGATGCCGGTTTGCACGCTGGGAATGCTTTTGACTTGGTTTTACGCCGTTGTCCGGATGCCGAAAGTGGGAGTTGTGCGTGCGGCCGCAGGTAAATTCGCGGGCGTGGAAGAGGCCGCTGCTGGCAGAGTTTGATCGAGGTGTCACGTGGTCTTAGCCGCCTTGATTTTGATCCTTTCGACGGCCCTCTTCTTCTTCTATCTCCAGGTCATCTGCCAGAGGATCCTGCGCCGTCGGTTCGAGCAGGAATTTTTCCAGTCGATTGTGAATGCGAACCGGCTGGAATTTCCCTCCGTGCGGCGCGCGATCGAAGAATTTGACGCGCCGGTGGACTACGCTCGCCTCCGCATGATGCTGAGGTGCGACTTTCTGGCGCTCGCCTATCTGCTCAAAAATGCGGCCAACGTCCGCCAGCGCTACTCGCGCGACGAGCGTTTGCTGATCTTCTACTTTCGGCTGACCTCCTGGTCGCTTTTCGCTCGACACCTTCTGCGGCTGCGGGAGAAGCCCCCGGTCCTGAAGCTGACCGCGATCCTGCAGTATTTCGCCAATGTGGTCGGCGAGAGGGTCAACACGGTCCGCTTCGGAAACCTTACCGCCGCCGACTACCTCCTGAACATCTAGTGCCGTTCCAACTTAATGGGCCGAAATGCTTAAGCCGAGGCCTTTCGAGAATGCTCGAAAGCGCTGCTTACGGAAATAGCTCCAAATAGTTGGAACGGCACTAGCCTTCCGCTTGCCGGGCCTGACTCCCTCCTCTCTTTCTCTCCATCTTGCCGGTATACTCCTCCTGCATGGGGATCGAACTGTTGAGGAAGGACGAGGCGCTCGAGAGTCGCCGCGCAAAAATCATTTGCACGCTCGGCCCGGCCACGGATGCCCCACATGTCCTGGCGGACCTGCTCGACGCCGGCATGGACGTGGCGCGGCTGAACTTCTCGCACGGCACTCCGGTCGAGCACGCGCGGCGTTTGCGGCTCTTGCGTCGCGTGGCGCGCGAGCGGGGCAAGACGGTCGCCGTCCTCCAGGACTTGCAAGGACCGAAGATTCGCACCGGGGCGCTTGAACGAGGCGGGCCGGTCGAGCTGCGCACCGACTCCCGCATCACGCTCACCACGCGACCTCTTCCCGGGAACGGCCGCCTGATTTCGACAAACTACCGCGAACTGCCGCGCGAGGTTAGGCCCGGGAGCCGCGTCCTGCTTTCCGACGGGCTGATCGAACTCCGCGTGCTGCGGGTCGCAGGGCGCGATATCTCCTGCCGGGTCGTCAACGGCGGCGAACTCCGCGAGCACCAGGGCATCAACCTCCCCGGCATCCCTCTGCGGGTCTCGGCCCTTACGCAAAAGGACCGTGCCGACCTTGAGTTCGCCCTCGAGCACGACTTGGACTATATTGCTCTTTCCTTTGTCCGACGCGCGGAGGACATCCTCGAGCTCAAGCGCATCCTGGCGAAGACGGGCAAGAGCATCCCCGTGGTCGCCAAGCTCGAAAAGCCCGAGGCCATCGATCGGCTGGAGGAAATCCTCGGCGTCGCTGACGCGGCGATGATTGCGCGCGGCGATCTGGGCGTCGAGCTGCCGCCCGAACTGGTTCCCGTCATCCAGAAGCGCGTCATCGAGCGCGCAAACGCGATGAGGGTGCCGGTCATCACGGCCACCCAGATGCTCGAGTCGATGACCCTTCAACCGCGGCCCACGCGCGCCGAAGCTTCCGACGTGGCCAACGCCATTTTCGACGGCGCGGACGCCCTGCTGCTGTCGGCCGAGACAGCGATGGGCCGTTTCCCTTGCGAAGCGGTGCGGATGATGGCGCGGATCATCGCCGCCACGGAAGCGAGCCGCCGCTACGGGTGGTACTCTCGCCGGCGCCGAAGCGGCGAACTGAACCTGAACGTCCCGGAAGCCATCTGCGAGAGCGTCGCCCACATCACGCAGGAGCTCGACGTGAAGGCGATCGCAGTCTTCACGCAGTCGGGGTCGAGCGCGCGGCTGGTGTCGAAGTACCGGCCGCGAGTGCCGGTGTTCGCGTTTTCGCCCCTCCACGAGGTGCTGCGTCGCACGGCCCTCTACTGGGGCGTCTATCCCGTGCACATGCCGCGCGTCAGTTCGACCGACAACATGGTGGAGGGGGCAGCGAGCCGGTTGCGCGAACGGGGCGCGGTCAGGCCGGGCGACTTGGTCGCCGTCGTCGCGGGAACCCCGATCGCAAAACGCGGCACGACGAATTTCCTGAAACTCCACCGCGTGGAAAAATAAGCGCGGAATTTCCGAGGAAGCGCACCGGTGCGGGGAACGCTCAGCCCGGCTTCCCTCAAGCCATTGGACTTGCGGAGGAATACCTTGCGCCACCCATCGAGCCTCCCATGGGTTTGTCAGATCGCAGGTTGCGCCGCCTTGCTCGCCGCAACCGGGCTCCCCCACGCTTCCGCTGAGGGCGGCTACGAATCGTTTTCCGTGGCTGAAAGCGCGTTGACGTTGCGCGCCGAAGCCACGGCGCGCCGGTTCATTTCGGCCCACGGGCGCCGGGCTATGATGATCGGTTACGCCGCCGAGGGCCTCGAGGGCTGGGTCTTTCCCTTTCGGATCTTCCACGATTACCGCGTGGGGTTTCGCACCGGCGATTCCACCGATGTGGTGCCGGGTTCGGCGCTCGTCCGGGATGTGAGGGTCAACCCCGAATCGGTCACGCGCGTTTATTCCGGCCAGGAGTTCACCGCGAGAGAAACTTTGTTTGTTCCGCTCGACTCCGCCGGTTTCGAAATCCTCTACCAGGTCGAGAGCCGCTCGCCCGTCCACATCGTTCTGAGCTTTCAGCCTGACCTCGACCTGATGTGGCCGGGGGGCATCGGCGGTCAAAGCTACGAGTGGAACGCCCGCCGGCACGCGTTCGTCCTGCTCGAGTCTTCCGGAAAGTACTCGGCGCTCGTCGGATCGCCTCAGGCAGGGAACCACTCGACGCCCGATTCGTACGCCCGCCCCTGGGTCGCCGACCGGAGGCTCTCGCTGGAGCTCGACGTTCCGCGAGAGGCCGGAGCGCCGCGCTCCTTTCCCTTGATCGTTTCGCTCGGCGCGCGCGGTCAGTACGACTCCGGGAAAATATACGACGACCTGATGACGAGGACTCCCGCGCTTTACGCCGCGGCCCTCGAGCATTACCGGAAACTCCTCTCGAGCAACGTGCAAGTGGAAACACCCGACCCGGAAGTGAATCTCGCTTATTCCTGGGCGCTCGTTGCGCTCGATCAGGCTTACGTCTGCAACGCATGGCTCGGCTGCGGCATGGTGGCGGGCTACGGCCCGTCGCGCGACACGCGCCGGCCGCAGTTCGCGTGGTTCTTCGGAGGGGACGCGCTCAACAACACCTGGGCCCTGGAGGCGGCGGGTGACCACGACCTGGCCCTCGACGCGGTCCGCTTCATCCAGAAATACCAGAAGAAGGGCACCGGCGAAATCTTTCACGAGCTCTCTCAGAGCGCCGGGCTGATTGACTGGTTCAACGACTATCCTTACGCCTATCGCCATACGGACGTCAGCGCGATGTACCTGGTGGCGTTCCGAAACCTTTACCGTTCGAGCGGGGACCTCGACTTCTTGCGCTCGAGTTGGGATTCCTTGCGCGCGGCCTACAACTACTTGGTTTCGCGGATTGATCCTTCCGACGGCCTGGTGACGGTGCCGCCGGGCGGCTGGGGCGGCGACGAAACGATTGGCGAGCAGGTCATCAAGGACGTTTACCTCGAATCGGTCTGGGTGGCCGGCGCGGAAGCTTTCGCGGGGCTCGCCAATTTGATGGGCGACCGAGAGCTTGCCGGTGTTGCCCAGGCGCGCGCCGAAAAAGCCCGCGGCTCGCTCCAGGCCAAATTCTGGAACCCGGAACGGGATTTTTTTTACTACGGGTTCAGCGGCCGGGGCGAACTGCTCAGGCAGGAGCTCGGCCAGCCCAACTGGGGAATCTGGCTGGGCGTGTTCGATTCGGAGAAGTCCGAACGCGCGCTCGACCGCATGGCCCGCGCGAGCTGGGAAACGGACTGGGGGATGCGCAGCATCCCGTCGGATGACCGTCTTTATGTTGGCGGGTCTTACGGACACGGCAGCGTCTGGCCGCTCGGCACGGGCGCGCAGGCCCTGGCTTTCTACCGTTACCACCGCCCGCTTCAGGCCTATCCGCTCTGGCAGTCTTTGATTGACCAGACGTTCTTGAATTCCTTGGGTCACGTACCCGAAGTTTTTTCGGGTGATTTCTACCGCGAACTTGACCCCGCGGTGCCCGAACAAATCTGGTCTTCCGGAATGGTGACCACTTCGCTGATCCGGGGGCTGTTGGGCCTCGACCCCTACGCGCCCTCGGCGCAGCTCAGTTGGGCTCCACACCTCCCGGCGGCTTGGCCGGGTATTAAACTCCGGCGCTTGAAGGTCGGAAGGTCGGTCTTGAACCTCGAAATGACGCAGTCGGCGACTCAGGTGAAGCTGAGGGTGGAGGACTCGGGCCCGCCTGTGGAGTTCCGGTTCTCGCCCGAGGTCCCCCTGGGCAGTGAGGGAGTTCGCGCCACTCTTAACGGAAGGTCCCTCCCGGTAACTCTTTCCGCTCACGCCCAGGACGTTCACGCTGACGTGAAGTTTTCCGCCGACGAGAAGACCGAGCTGGTCATTGACTTCAGGCCCGGCGTCCGGCCGTGGGTCCCGCGCGTGCCGCTCGGCATCGGCGACGCTCCCCGCGGCTTGCGGGTGCTCAGCTCCAGCCTGACGGGCCGCGCGTATCGCGCAGAAGTCGAAGGGCGGCCCGGCGCTTGTTCCCCTTTTGTCCTCTCGACCCCGTGGCAGGTGAAAGAAGTGAAGGGCGGAAGGCTCACCGCCCACGACGGGACCCGCTGGAGCTTCGCGCTGTCTTCCAGGCCGGACTCTTGCGTCGCGATCGACTCCGCGACACTGAGCCATCAGGACGGCCCGTACCAGACCTGGACGTTTGAAGCCACGTTCGCCCCTTAGCGTTTTCGTCTCGGACGCGCTCTCCCGGAAAGCAAGAACCGGGTTGCGGTGGCCCGGCTTATCCTCGATGATGATTCCCGGTTTTGTGAAGGAGGAACGCACCATGAGAGGACCGTCCGAAGACTATTCGCGAATCGAGAAGGCTATCCTTTTTCTGGGGGAAAATTTTCGCTCCCAGCCGAGCCTCGAGGAGGTCGCCCGCAGCGTTAACCTGAGCGAGTACCACTTCCAGCGACTTTTCAGGCGCTGGGCGGGCATCAGTCCCAAGCGTTTTCTGCAATTCCTCACGGTTGAATACTCGAAAGGGCTGCTCGAGGAATCGAAAAACCTGCTTGATGTGACCTACGAGGCGGGACTGTCGAGCCCGGGCCGCCTCCACGACCTGTTCGTTGCGATCGAGGCCATGACGCCCGGGGAATACAAGTCCCGGGGCGGCGGCCTCAGAATAACTTATGGCATCCATCCCACTCCTTTCGGGCCGTGCCTGCTCGCGACGACCGAGCGCGGAATCTGCGGTCTCTCCTTTCACCGTCGAGAAGACTGTGGGAAGGCCGTGAAGAACTTGAAGAGCCAGTGGCTGGGAGCGACATTCTCGGAAGGCCCTGCCGTGACGAGCCCTCTCGTCAACCGGATTTTCCATTCTGCGCGCGCGGCGGCAGGCCGCCCGCTCAACTTGTTTTTGAAAGGGACCAACTTCCAGATCAAAGTCTGGCAGGCCCTGCTGAAAATTCCGACGGGCGCTGTCGTATCTTATGAAGACCTCGCCGCCCTCCTCAGGAGACCCGGCTCGGCGCGGGCCGTCGGAAGCGCTGTCGCTCGGAACCCTGTCGCCTTCATCATTCCCTGCCACAGGGTCATTCAGAAAATCGGCGCAGCCGGCGATTACCGGTGGGGCTCGGCCCGGAAGAAGGCGATCCTCGCGTGGGAAGCGGCCAGGCGGCCCGGCGCCGACGGCAACGGCGCCGATTCCTCTCGCCCCCTCGCCGGTCTTCCTTGATGGCGCTCGCTCGCCCGCGAAAACCCCCTTGTGAAGATTTGCTCGCGTGTGTAGCATCTCGCATTGGCCTCCGCGGATGTAAATTGAACCGGTAATTTCCGAGCATCCCGGCGAGTTGCCGCGGCAGGCTGATGGATTCATCATTAATTACCATCAAGTTCGACGAGCGCCCCTGCGCTCGAGTCGCGGAGGCATCATGCGAGCAGACTCTAAACTTCCCAGCCGCACCATCCTCGAGGGTCGCGAGCGCGCGGGCGCGCGCGCCATGCTCAAGGCCATCGGGTTTACGGACGACGACCTGGCCCGGCCCATCGTCGGCATCGCCAACACCTGGATTGAGACGATGCCGTGCAACTTTCACCTTCGCCGGCTGGCGGCGAAGGTGAAGGAGGGCGTGCGCGCGGCAGGCGGCACTCCGATGGAGTTCAACACCATTTCCATCTCCGACGGCGTGACCATGGGCACGGAGGGCATGAAAGCCTCTCTGGTCAGCCGCGAGATCATCGCCGACTCAATCGAGCTGGTCGGTCGCGGGCACATGTTTGACGCGCTGGTGGCCCTGGTCGGCTGCGACAAGACGATCCCCGGCGCGGCCATGGCCCTCCTCCGGCTCAACGTTCCCGGAATCGTGCTCTACGGCGGTTCCATCGCCGCCGGGAATTTCAAGGGTCGCGACGTAACCATCCAGGACGTCTACGAAGCGGTCGGCGCGAACGCCGCGGGGCTGATGTCCGACGAGGACTTGAAGAAACTCGAGGACGCCGCGTGCCCCGGAGCGGGCGCCTGCGGCGGGCAGTTCACCGCCAACACTATGTCCACGGTCATGGAATTCATCGGCCTGTCGCCCATGGGCGGGAACAGTGTGCCGGCGATGGATCCGCAGAAGGACGAAGTCGCCTACCGCACGGGCCAGATGGTGATGGACCTTCTCCGTCGTGGCGTGCGACCCAAAGAAATTCTCACGCGCAAGGCTTTTGAAAATGCGATTGCAGGCGTCGCGGCGACAGGCGGTTCGACGAACGCCGTGCTTCACCTGCTGGCGCTGGCGCAAGAGGCCGGAGTGCCGCTCACCCTCGAAGATTTCGACAAGATCAGCGCGCGCACGCCGCTCCTGGCGGACCTCAAGCCCGGAGGGCGTTACGTCGCCATTGACGTTCACCGCGCCGGGGGCATTCCTCTGATCGCGAAAAAACTTCTCGAAGGCCCTGGGCTGCTCGACGGCGAGCAAATGACGCCGAGCGGACGGACGATTCGGGAAGAAGCCGGCCAGGCCGTCGAGACCAGGGGGCAGGACGTCGTGAGGCCGGTCTCGGACCCGCTCAAGAAGACCGGCGGGCTCGTGATCCTGAAAGGCAACCTCGCTCCCGAGGGTTGCGTGATCAAGGTTACCGGCCACGAGCGGCTCCACCACCGGGGCCCAGCCCGCGTGTTTGACCGCGAGGAAGACGCCATGCGCGCCGTGACGAGCAAGAGCATCAAGCCGGGAGACGTCGTCGTGATCCGCTACGAAGGCCCGCGCGGCGGCCCGGGCATGCGCGAGATGCTGGGCGTGACGGGCGCGCTCGTGGGCGAAGGCCTGGGGGAGTCGGTGGCGCTGATCACCGACGGGCGGTTCAGCGGCGCGACCCGCGGCCTGATGGCTGGCCACGTGGCGCCTGAAGCCGCGCGCGGCGGGGCTATCGCCGCTCTCGCCGAGGGCGACATGATCGTCTTTGACGTCGAGAAGCGCCGCCTGGACGTCGAGCTCAGCGACGCGGAAATCAAGAAGCGCCTCGCCAAGTGGCGCGAACCCGAGCCGCGCTACAAGGCCGGCGTCTTTGCCAAATACGCCTCGCTGGTCTCTTCGGCCTCTGAGGGCGCGGTGACCCGCCCGAACCTCTAACGTCGCGCTGGTTCGTCCGTTCACCTTTTCGGTTTTCCGCCCGCGATGGGGGTCCCGAGTTCTCAAAAGGCCTCTCCAAAGGGCGACCCCCGGACGGTCCTGAGCTTGAACTTGCCGCGCAGGTATCTTTGTGCCAGAATTGAACATGGGTGAGCCATTGATGCCCTCGTCCAGCAGCCTCGGGTTTTCTGCGGAGGAAAAAGGCAACAGGAGAGGTAGTGCTTCCCGATCTCAAAACGGTCATCGAGTTGCAGCAGACCGACACCGCAATCGGCGAGTTGACCTCGCGGATTGAGGCTCTGCCTTCCGAGGTTCAGGCCCTCGAAGCCGACCTCGACCAGTTCATCCACGCCCACGAAGAGCGCAAGCAGCGCCAGGCCGCCAACCAGAAAGAGCGCCGCGAGTTCGAGCTCGAAGTCCTGTCCGTCCAGGAAAAAATCTCCAGGCACAAGGACCAGCTCTACCAGGTGAAGACCAACGAGCAGTACCGCGCCATGCTCAAGGAAATCGGGGGCGAAGAGTCCAACATCCGCAAAATCGAAGACAAGATCCTGGAGAGGATGATCGAGGCGGAAGAGCTCCAGAAAAAAGTCCAGGAAGCGGCGGCGCACCTCGAGAGTGAAAAGGCCCGGGTGGCGGCGGAGAAGACTCGCCTGGAGTCCGCCCGCCAGACAGCCGCGGAAGAACGCGATCGCTTGCTCGCGAGGCGGAAGGAGCTCGAAGTCGCGCTGAGCGACGACGTGCGCGAACTTTACGAGCGCGTGCGGAAGGCGCGGCGCGGGCTGGCCCTGGCTGAAGTCCGCGACGGTTTCTGCTCCGCTTGCAACGTGCGACTGCGCCCGCAGGCCTATAACGAAGCCCGGACCAACGAGTCCATCCTCACGTGCGAGAACTGCCTCCGCATCCTCTACTTCATCGAGCCGCCGCTCGCCGCGGGCGACCGCCCGGAGGACGAAAGCGCGCGGGCGGCTTCGAGCGTATGAACCTGGACGCGTGAGCCTGCGATCGCAGGTCAGCGGTTTAAGGCACCAAAATCGGACCTGGCTGGTCATCGCGACCAGGGCATTCGATGCCTCCGGTACCTGCCCGTCTCCTCGCCATGCCATTGAGCAACCCAAATAGCAGCAGCGAAGTCGTCGCGCGCATTGACGGCGCCTCTCGCAGCAACCCGGGCCTCGCGGCTTACGGCGTCGTGATCAAGACCGCCGACGGAAAGCAGCTCGATTCTTTCAAAAAGTTCCTGGGCCAGGCGTCGAACAACGTGGCCGAGTACGAGGCGCTGCTCGCGGCGCTTGACTACGCGCTTAGAAGCGGACACCGCCGCCTGAAAGTGCTGTCCGACTCGGAACTGCTTACCCGCCAGATCGAAGGGACTTACAAGGTGAAGAGTCCCGACCTCAAGCCGCTGCACGAGCGAGCGAGGCAGATGATCGCGAGGCTTGAAAAATTTTCGATTGAGCACGTCCCGCGAGAGCAGAACCGCGAGGCGGACCGGCTGGCGAACCAGGCCCTCGACGCCGCGGAAGGAGGCATGACCGGTCCTCCGGGCCGGACGGTGTGAGAGGGTGCCGCTCGCGAGGAGAATTGCCTTGGTGGGTCAATGGAATGAGCGACCGGCAGCCCCGCGCCCGAAGATGCAGACCGGGCCGAAAAATTGGGTTATGATTTCCTAGGTCTTTCATCCGCCGGCTGCGAAACCTTTTCTTGAGGCAGGCGACCATGGCCGAAACCACCGCAACACAGTTGCCCGCGATTCCACCCTTGACGGTCCTCGCGGAAGAGGAACGGATGTTCCAGTCCACCTCGCGCGAGTTCGCCCAGAAAGTCATTCGCCCGCACGTGAAGGAGATGGACGAGCAGGGAATTTTCAAGCGCGAGCTGATTGATGAATTCTTCGCCCAGGGGTTCATGGGCATCGAAGTCCCGGAGGCCTACGGGGGCAGCGGCGGAAATTTTTTCATGTCCATCCTGGCCATTGAGGAGTTCTCGCGCGTGGACGCCTCGGCGGGCGTGGTGATCGACGTCCAGAACACGCTCGTCAACAACGCCGTCATGCGCTGGGCCGGCGAGGCGCAGAAGAAGACGTTTTTGCCGCGTCTAACGCGCGATACCGTGGGGGCGTACGCGCTCTCCGAGCCGAACTCGGGCAGCGACGCTTTCTCGCTCGTCACCCAAGCCAGAGAACAGGGCGACCACTACGTGCTGAACGGGCGGAAGCTGTGGATCACCAACGCCAAGGAGGCCGGGCTCTTTATTATTTTCGCGACGGTAAACCGCGACCTCGGCTACAAAGGCATCACGGCGTTTCTGGTCGAGCGCTCGACGCCGGGATTCACGGTGGGGAAGAAGGAAGACAAGCTCGGCATCCGCGCCTCCTCCACCTGCGAGCTGGTCCTCGACGACTGCCGCGCGCCCAAAGCCAACGTCCTCGGGGAAGTCGGCAAAGGCTACAAGGTGGCGATCGAGACGCTGAACGAAGGGCGGATCGGCATCGGCGCGCAGATGGTCGGCGTGGCCCGCGGGGCTCTCGAGCACGCCATTCGCTACGCCGGGGAGCGTCGCCAGTTCGGGAAGACTATTGCGGATTTCCAGGCTATTCAATTCCAGATTGCGCGTCTGGCGACGGACGTTGAAGCCGCGCGCCTGATGACCTACAACGCCGCCCGGCTGAAGGATGCCGGCCGTCCGTTCCAGAAGGAAGCGGCCATGGCCAAGTATTTCTGCTCCGAGGTGGCCGAGCGCGTCGCCTCAGAAGCGGTGGAAGTCTTCGGCGGGTACGGCTTCACCAAAGACTACCCGGTCGAAAAATACCTTCGCGATTCAAAGATCGGGAAGATCTACGAAGGCACCTCCTTCATGCAGCTTCAGACCATCGCCAAACTCATCCTCGGCCAGGCCTAGCCCCGCCGCGGCTTGCCTTGCCCCCGGCCTTGCCCCTAGAACCCGAGCCGCCCTGTCCCAGGTCCAGTAGCTACGCTATCTATGTAGGCTATATTATTCTCTCCGGAATGTCAAGCAAAATTTTTGGTGTCGAACCGAGAATTTCCCAACCGGGCAGGGGCGCAGGCGCGCGGGAAGGAAACGACGGCCCGGGGATTGGTGGGGTCGCGAAACGCGCGGTGTCCGCTTTCGGAGACCCGAGTCTCAGAAGCGGACACTTCGGCCCCGGGGCCAATTACCTCGGCGGCGGCAGCGCCCGCAATTTCAACCGCTTACGTGGTGCAGGTCCTCTGGCAGGGGATTTGCTTTACTGGCATGGGGAAGGTGTCCGGAGCCGCGGTCGGAATGGTGAGACCCTCCGCGACCAAAGTTCCCTGGCGGGCGAAAAGCCGCGGACTTAAAGTACAAGGCTGAC
>WNEY01003074.1_pt1 | contig 12404 bp, 12 predicted proteins | sample 5400531 | NCBI WGS metagenome assembly WNEY01 (sample SAMN13153338, study PRJNA577476) | soil metagenome | isolation source: 200 cm saprolite under Douglas fir tree site 1 | place: USA:California | collected 2015-04-18
CGGTGCGCCACGGCGAGGCCGCCCTCCACGAGGTACGCATGCGGACGGAGGAGCGGCCCGATCTCCTCCGCTGCGGCCCCGGAGCTGCGCTGTACGCGATCGTCGACCGGATCGTGGACGACTACCAGCCCGTCATCGCCGCCCTCGACCGCGACGTCGAGGAGGTCGAGCGCGAGGTGTTCTCGCCTACGCCGACCAATCCGGCCGAGGAGATCTACGAGCTGAAGCGCGAGATGCTCGAGCTTCACGCGGCGGTCGCTCCGCTCGCCGAGCCGCTCGACCGCCTCGCGCGTGGGCGCCACGAGCTCATCCACGAGGAGATCCGGGCGTACTTTCGGGACGTCCACGATCACCTGCTTCGCGTAATCGAGCAGGTCGAGAGCTGCCGGGACCTCTTGACGAGCGTGCTCGCGGCGAACCTGACGCAGGTCACCGTGCGCCAGAACGAGGACATGCGCAGGATCTCGGCCTGGGCCGCGATCGTCGCCGTCCCGACGCTGATCGCAGGCGTGTACGGCATGAACTTCCGGCACATGCCGGAGCTCAGGTGGACATACGGGTATCCGGTCGTGATCGGACTGATCGCGCTCGTGTGCCTTTCACTGTATGGCTACTTCCGCCGCACCGGCTGGCTCTAGCCTTCCAGATACTGCACGTTCGCGCGGTATCTTGCGCGTTTATGCTTGAATAGCGTGCGTGCTGACGGAGGAGAGGCGGCAGGTCATCCTCGAGCGGCTCCGCGCCGACGGCAAGGTTGTCGCAGCCGAGCTGAGCGCCGCGCTCGACGTATCGCCGGACACGATCCGGCGTGATCTGCAGGAGCTCGCCGAGAGCGGTCTCCTCCGCCGTGTCCACGGCGGCGCGCTGCCCCCGACCGTAGGGGCGCGGCCGTACGCGGTACGCCGGGAGCAGGCTCCCGCCGCGAAGGCGGCGATCGCCCGTGCGACGGCCGCGCTGCTGCGCGACGGGCAGGTGATCTTGCTCGACGGCGGTACGACGACGCTGGAGGTCGCTCGGCATCTCAGTCCCGAGCTGCGGGCGACGGTGATCACGAACAGCCCGCCGATCGCGGTGGCGCTCGCCGAGCACCCGCACGTCGAGGTGGCGATGCTCGGCGGCATGCTCGAGAAGGAGGCTCGCGTCGTCGTCGGGGGAGCGACGATCGAGGCGCTGCGCGCGGTTCGCGCGGACGTGCTCGTGCTCGGCGTCTGCAGCCTCCACCCGGAGGTCGGGATCACCGTGCCCGAGCTCGAGGAGTCGTACGTGAAGCGGGCGATGATCGCGAACGCTGCGGAGGTGATCGCCGTCGCTTCCGCAGACAAGCTCGGCTCCGCCGCGGCGTACGTGGTCGCGCCGCTCAGCGAGCTGACCCACATCGTCACGGAGCGCTCGATCGCGCCCGGGGAGCTCGATCGCTATCGCGCTCTCGGAGTCGAGGTCGTGCTGGCCTAGGCATGGACGGGGCGGGAACTCTCGAGCTGCGGCTGCCCGGCGCGCGCGTCGCGCTGAGCCTGTTCTTCTTCGGCGACGGCCTGGTGATGGGCAGCTGGGCGGCGCGCATCCCCGCGATCCAGCGGCACGCGTCGCTGACGAACACGAAGCTCGGTATCGCCCTCTTTGCCGCGTCGGTCGGGGCGCTCATCGCGATGCCGATCGCGGGCCGGCTGTGCGACCTCCTCGGCAGCCGCCGAGTCGCGGTCCTCGCGCTTCTCGGCGCTTGTTCCTCGCTCGCCCTGGCATCGCTTGCAACCGATCTCGGGCAGCTCGCCGGCGCGTTGTTCGGGCTCGGGGCCGGCTTCGGCGCGCTCAACGTGTCGATCAACGCGCAGGGTCTCTCGCTCGAGCAGCGTTACCGCCGGCCGATCCTCTCCTCTCTCCACGCCGCCTACAGCTGCGGCGGTCTTGCCGGCGCGGGCCTGGGCGCGCTCGCGGCGGGCGCCGGCGTCAGCCCGCGCCACCACTTCGCCGCCGTCGCGCTTGCGCTTGCGGCGGCTGCATTCGTCGCCGGTCCGCTTCTTCTCTCCGCATGCGCAGAGGGCGCAGTTCCGACCAAGACGGTGGCCCGGCCTCCGCGGGCCCTGCTTCTGCTCGGCGCCGCCGCGTTCTGCTGCATGCTCGCCGAGGGCGCAGCCGCCGACTGGAGCGCTGTCTACCTCTCGCGCTCGGTCGGTGCTGCGGCCGCGGTCGCCGCGCTCGGCTACACGACGTTCGCGCTTGCGATGGCGGCCAGCCGCCTCACCGGCGACCGGCTGACGGGCCGCCTCGGGGCAGTCGTCCTCGTCCGCGCCGGAGGGACGCTTGCTGCGGCGGGGCTTGGTATCGCGCTCCTCGTCGGATCCGCCTCGGTGGCGCTCGTCGGCTTCGCGGCGATGGGCGCCGGCCTCGGCGTCGTTGTCCCCGTGCTCTTCCGTGCCGCCGGGACGACTCCGGGCGTCTCGGCGAGCGTCGGCGTCGCCGCCGTGTCGACGATCGGCTGGCTCGGCTTCCTCGCCGGCCCGCCGGCGATCGGCTTGGCCGCCGGCGCCGTCGGGCTACGCGCCGCGCTCGGGATCGTGGTGCTGGGGACGGTCGCGCTCACGCTGCTTGCCCGCAGTGCCGCACCGCGCGACGCGAGCACCGGCTCCCACGACCGCTTCCTCGGGCTCGTCAGCGAGCCGGTCGCCGTGCTGTCGGATCTCGACGGCGTGCTCGTCGACTCGTCGGGGTCGACGAGTCGTTCATGGCGCCGCTTCGCCGAGCGGCACGGGCTCGATCCGGAGCACGTCGTCGAGCTCAGTCACGGCCGGCGCTCCGCGGATCTCGTGCGCGCGGTGGCGCCCCGGCTCGACGCCGCCGCCGAGGCTGCCGAGGTGGAGCGGCAGCAGAGCGACGACTCTGACGACGTGCGTGCGCTTCCGGGTGCACGAGAGCTGATTGCCGCCGTTCCCGCCGGCCGGTTCGCGATCGTCACGTCGTGTCCGCGGGCGCTCGCGCTCGCGCGCCTGCGCACGGCGAGGCTGCCGGTTCCGGATGTTCTCGTGACGGCGGAGCAGGTCGTGGCAGGGAAGCCGGATCCGCAGGGATACCTGCGCGCGGCGGCGGAGCTCGGCGTCGCCCCGGCGCACTGTGTCGTGCTCGAGGATGCCCCGGTCGGCATCGAAGCCGGTCTTGCGGCCGGAATGACCGTCGTCGCCGTCGTGACGACGCATGCCGAACGTGACCTCGACGCGGCGCACGCTCGCGTCTCCGACCTGACGGCCCTTCTGCGCGGCCAGCAGGACGGTCGAAGCCGCCCTGGGAGCAGCCTCAGGACGACTCGCGTGGCCCGCTGCGAGAGCTAGCGCGGGAAGGTTCTGCCCTCGTCGCGCGTCCTGTACGCAATCGACCAAATCGAGGAGGACTTGGAGATGAAGCGCAGGACGATCGTCCGGATCGTGCTCCGCGAGGGCGGCACCGTCGTGGTCGCGTGATGTTTCCCGCCGCCTGGGCCGCGGTAAGACCAGAACCAAGGAGGGCCTACCAATGGCACGAAAGCTGGACGGCAGGAAGGTCGCGATCCTCGCCGCCGACATGGTCGACCAGGTGGTGTCGATCGACGACTACGACGCGCTGATCGTGCCCGGCGCCGTCGGCAACCCGGACCAGCTGCGCGGGTACGAGAACGCCGTCAACTTCGCCCGCGGGTTCGCCGCTGGGAAGAAGGCCATGGGAGTGATCTGCGACGGCCCCTGGATCCTGGTCGAGGCTGGCGTCATCCGCGGCCGCAAGCTGACGTCGTGGCCGATGAGGTCGTCGTCGACGAGGGCCTCGTGACGAGCCGCAGATCCGCGCCGCCGAGAAGACGCCCTAGCTGGCGCTGATCGACGAGACCGAGCCGCTCGTCGGCGCGCGGGAGCTGATCCAGGACCTGAAGCTGCGCGGCTAGGAGGTCGCCCGCCGGAGCACCGGCTCGGCGCGGCGTACGTCGTCGGCGTCGAAGCGGCGGCCGCCGGCGGCGAAGAGCTCGATCAGACCCCAGCACTCGCCGGCGGACTCGAGCGGGAGCATCAGCAGCGACTCGAAGCCGAGCTCGCGCAGCAGGGTCGCCTCGCTCGGATCGGGAGCGGGGTCGAGGAGCGAGACGATTCGCGCTTCCCGGCTCTCGAGGACCTCCTGCGTGAGCGGGTAGTCGGGAACGAGGTAGCCGTGACCGAGCTGGAGCGTCCGGCCGGAACGGGAGTACTCGGCGACCTCGATCAGCAGCTCACCGAGCACGCGTGACAGCGCGCAGCCCTCGACGTCGAGCAGTTCGACGAGCTCGCGGCACAGGGCCTTCATGCGGGCGCCGTCCACACCGGGAGTATCGACGAACCCGGAGACGGCTTGACCGTCGCTACCCTGGCCCGCTATGCCCCGCCGCGACCTCCCCGCGCGCCGCGACGATTTGCGCAATGTCGCGATCGTCGCTCACGTCGATCACGGCAAGACGACGCTCGTCGACGCGATGCTGTGGCAGTCGGGCTCGTTCCGCGCGAACGAGAACGTCGCCGAGCGCGTCATGGACTCGCACGACCTCGAGCGCGAGAAGGGCATCACGATCCTCGCCAAGAACACCGCCGTCCGCGTCGGCGAGACGAAGGTGAACATCATCGATACGCCCGGCCACGCGGACTTCGGCGGCGAGGTCGAGCGTGGGCTGACGATGGTCGACGGCGTCCTGCTGCTCGTCGACGCCAGCGAGGGGCCGCTGCCGCAGACGCGCTTCGTCCTGCGCAAGGCGCTCGAGGCAAGGCTGCCGGTCGTGCTCGTGGTCAACAAGGTCGACCGCCCCGATGCGCGGCCGCAGGAGGTCGTCGACGAGGTCTACGAGCTCTTCCTCGACCTCGACGCGGACGAGTCGCAGATCGAGTTCCCGATCGTCTACTGCAACGCCCGCGCCGGGCACGCCGGTCGCGCGCCCGGCGAGCTCGCGCCCGACCTCGGGCCGCTCTTCGAGGCGCTGCTCGAGACCGTGCCCCCGCCCGGCTACGACCCCGAGCATCCGCTGCAGGCGCTCGTCACCAACCTCGACGCATCGCCCTACGTCGGCAGGCTCGCGCTCTGCCGCATCCAGCACGGGACGTTGCGCAAAGGCGAGCAGATCGCCTGGTGCCGCGCCGACGGGACGATCGAGAACGCGCGCATCACCGAGCTCTACGTGACCGACGCGCTCGACCGCGTCCCCGCCGAGGAGGCCGGCCCGGGGGAGATCGTCGCAATCGCCGGCCTTCCGGAGGTCACGATCGGCGAGACGATCGCCGATCCCGACGACCCGCGCCCGCTGCCGGTGACCGTCGTGGACGAGCCGTCGCTCGCGATCACGCTCGGGATCAACACCTCGCCGCTGGCAGGGACGGAGGGGGACAGGCTGACGGCGAGCCTCGTCAAGGCGCGCCTCGACCAGGAGCTCGTCGGCAACGTCTCGCTGCGCGTCCTCCCGACCTCGCGCCCAGACGCCTGGGAGGTGCAGGGCCGCGGCGAGCTGCAGCTCGCGGTCCTCGTCGAGATCATGCGCCGCGAGGGCTTCGAGCTCACCGTCGGCAAGCCCGAGGTGTTGACCAAGGAAGTCGACGGCAAGCGGCACGAGCCGGTCGAGCGCGTCGCGATCGACGTGCCGGAGGACTATGTCGGCGTCGTCACGCAACTCCTCGCCCTGCGCAAGGGCAGGCTGCAGCAGATGGTCAACCACGGTACGGGCTGGGCGCGGATGGAGTACCTCGTGCCCGCGCGCGGGCTGATCGGCTTCCGCACCGAGTTCCTGACCGAGACGCGCGGCGCCGGCATCCTGCACCACGTCTTCGAACGCTGGGAGCCGTGGCACGGCGAGCTGCGCACGCGCCCGACCGGCTCGCTGGTCGCCGACCGCACCGGCCCGACGACAGCCTTTGCCCTGATGAACCTGCAGGAGCGGGGCACGCTCTTTACCGGGCCGGGCGTCCCCGTCTACGAGGGGATGATCGTCGGCGAGAACGCCCGCGCCGAGGACATGGACGTGAACGCGACCAAGGAGAAGAAGCTGACGAACATGCGCGCCTCCTCCTCGGACGAGACCGTCCGGCTGATCCCGCCCCGCCCGCTCTCGCTCGAGCAGGCGCTCGAGTTCATCCGCGACGACGAGTGCGTCGAGGTGACGCCGCTCAGCATCCGCCTGCGCAAGGCCGAGCTCTCCGCCGGCAAGCGCCAGACGCAGTCGTCGCGGCGCAAGCGCGAGGCCGCGAGCATCGGCTGAAACCTCAAGCTGCGACGTACTGCTGGCCACCGGCGACGTCGACGACGACGTGGAGGATCGGCTGCGGATACCGCGCGCGAGCTCGCCCGACGAGGTTGCGCGCCAGCCAGTGCGAGCGTCCCTCGGGGTGAGTCGCGATGATGATCTCGTCGGCAGCGAAGAGGTGAAGGCCGTCGCTGATCGCCTGCAGCGGATCCGCATCGCCCACCCAGCCGCTCGCCTCGATGTCTGCGGCGCTGAGTCGATCGAGGCACTTGCCGAGGCGCAGCTCGGCGCCGCGACGAGCCTCGTCTTCGTCCGAGATCCAGTGCCGCACGCGCGAGTTCAGGGCCGGGGCGATCACCAGCACCTCGACGGAGCGAACGCTGCGAGCGCGGACGCACATCGCTTCGTATAGCACTCCGCCCTCGACGGTCTCGTTGGCAATCACGAGGATTCGCCGCTTCGGTTGGTCGTTCATCGGTGCTCCTCTCGGTCGGGAAGTCCTGTCAGCGAACCAGCCGCGACTGAGAGGCCGATGAGAGACGGCTGAGAGCGTCCTGAGAGCAGCGCCGAGGGGCGCGTTGCCCGCTTCGACTTCGTTCGCCGAGCTCTACGCGCCCGCACAGTCCGTTCAGAGGAGACACACAGCCGCGGCTGGCACGGTGATCCCGAGTAGACGTTCAGCGGGCCATTGCGCCCCGACCCAAGTAGGACCGTGAACACACCGCAGGAAGCAATCAAGCAGGCCGTGCGCGAGCAGCGGCGCGCGATCTTGCGTGCGACGGCGAGCGCCGCACGTCCTCAAAGCGCTCGAGCAACGAGCATGGCCGAGCTGCCGCCGGTGGAGCTCGTGCGGCTCGCGCAGGCCCGCCCGGCCAACAGCGCGAGGCGCGGCGAGCGGGCGGCCGCCACCGGCCGCAGCGTTAGAGCCCGCGACGGGATCGCAGCAGCCGCAACGCACTGAGGAGGCGATACAGTGGCGACATGTGCCGAAACATCCGCACTCTTCACAACTTCGAGCCGCCGACAACCGAGGAAGAGATCCGCTCCGCCGCGCTCCAATACGTGCGCAAGGTGACCGGCATGCAGAAGCCTTCGCACGCGAACAACGGGGCCTTCGAGCGTGCAGTCGAAGAGGTCGCGAGTGCCACCGCCCGCCTGCTCGAAGAGCTGGTGACGTCTGCGCCGCCACGCGACCGCGAGGTCGAGGCCGAGCGGCGCCGGGAACGTGCGACCGCGCGCTTCCGCCGAGTCGCCTAGCTCCTTAGCTCCTACACCACCCTCGGCAGAACGAAGTCAGCGAGGCGGCGTGGCTCCAGAAACGTCAGCGGAAGCTTCATCCCCCAGCCCAGGCACGACGTCGCCCACCGCTGCGCACGAGCTCAGGCGCTACTGGCTCGACCGGGCGTTCGACAGCGCGGGCATCGACGCCTCGCACTGGGACCCCGCACGCGGCGTCGATGCAAACAGGCGGACGATCGAGTGCGTCTACGACTACTACGGCCGGCTCTACGAACGGCAGCAGCGCCTGCAGTGGGCCGGAATGGCAAACCTGATCGGGCCGTCGTTCTACGCCGGCTTCCTCGACATCGGCGTCCTCCCGGACACGGGCCGCCGCCTCCTCGCGGCATTCCGCCGGCTGATCGCGGCCGGGCGCCGTCGGATCGAAGAGCTCCTACGGCGCGACCGAACCCTCGACGCGCTGATCGACGAGGGACTCGGATTCTTCGAGATCACCTTCCTGACGATGCAGCGAAAGATCTTCGAGGACCAGGCGCTGATGCACGAGGCGTATCTCACCGGCGGCGCGGACGCGATCCGCGCGCTCGGAGCGGCGGGCATCATCGACGCTGCGACGGTCGCGGCGTGGGAGCAGATCGACAGCGGGGACACGGAACGTGTCCAGGAGGGAAACCGGACACTCCTCTACCGCGAGCAACACGACATCATCGACCACTTCTACGTGAACATGCGCGCGTACGCGCCACCGCAGGGACGCGCGTTCACGTACCTGCTCACGCTTGCCGGCAGCCCCGCAGTGCCCGGCGCCAAGGGCTACACCGCGGTGTTCCCGCTCACGCTGGCCGCCCGCATCGCCGGCGGCGCGATCACCGTCCGCACCCCGCTCGCCGACGGGGATATCGCCGTCTTTGCGAACCGGTGGCGGCTGATCGAGGAGGACACGCTGCCCGCCTACCAGCAGTTCATCACCGACGACGCGGCGCAGGCGCGCGCCCTCGTTGCGACTCCGATCGGATCGCGGATCGGCCGCTTCCGGCTGCTGCGGCGGCTCGGCATCATCGTCGTCGCGCTGCTCACACACTGGCGGATTCGCTTCCAGCCTCAGCCGCCGGCCCGACCGAGGCTCGGGGTCAGCCGAACGACACCCGCGCCGGTCCCCGGCGCCGCCGAGGTGACGATCGACCTCACGAGTCCGCCCACGCGCGCGACGGCCGGCTTCTCCCCCGACAGCGATCATCGCGCCTGGGCGAGCGCCGCCGGCTCGTTCGCGCTGACCGTGCTGCTCCCGGGCGCCGGCGCCTACGCCACCGTCGCGCGACTCGCGGTCTTGGTGAGCTCCGCGCCGAGCCGCAACCCGAGCAGGCTCACCGTGAAGTTGCCGGCGACCGACCTCGAAGGAGCACACGAGACGCTGGCCGAGCTCGCCCGACGGTGGAACCTCGAGGAGGCTGCGGTTGCGCGGTGGGCCGCCGCGGCGGCGCGTGTGACGCCCGAGAATCACGCCTACAGCACGCGCGTCTTCCGCGCGGAGCCGATCGAGTTCGTCCGTCTCGAGTTCCAGGTCGAGCACCACGTCGAAGAGGACGAGTACGTCGTCGATGCGCTGTTCTCGTGGGACGAGGCGATGCCTACCGCGCGAGCTTGAAGAAGCTGCGCTACGGGCGGGTGTGGGGTGCATAAACTCGGTTCCGGTGGGCGAACTCATCAACTTGCAGGCGAAACCGAGTTTGCGCACCCCATGGATCGGAAGCTCGTCGGCTGGCCGATCGAGGCGATCGTGGCCGAGCTCAACCGCATCTTGCGGGGTTGGGCCGTCTGCTTTCGCCACGGGAACTCCGCGCGGAAGCTCGACGAGATCGACCGCTACGTCCACGAGCGTTTGGCGATCTGGGCCAGTGCTAAGCACGGGCGCCACGGAAGGAACTGGCAACACCGCTACACGGCGGCGTGGCTGGTCCGCCTCGGCGTCTATCGCCTCAGCGGAACGGTGCGTTACGAGACTGCGCATGCCTCGCGGTGAACGATGTCGGGGAGCCGGGTGCGGGAGAGAACCGCACGCCCGGTTTGACAGTCTCCATCCTTCGATGAGTTCGCGCAGCCGGCGGTGTACGCTCGCGCCGAGATGGATGCCCCTCCGCCGCGCGACCTCGTGGGCTACGGGCGGAACCCGCCCTCGGTCGCGTGGCCCGACGACGCCCGCGTCGTCGTCAACGTCGTGCTCGTCTACGAGGAAGGGTCGGAGTACTCGGTGCTCTGGGGCGATGACCGAAACGACGGCTGGGGCGAGTACCCGGACGCAGGGGTCCAGCCGCCGCAGCGCGACCTCGGCACGGAGTCGCACTACGAGTACGGAAGCCGCGCCGGCGTGTGGCGACTGGCGCGCATCCTCGACGGGGCCGGCGTTCCGGTCACCGTCTCCGCCGCCGCAGTCGCGCTGGAGCTGAACCCTGCCGTCGCAGAGTGGATGCGCGAGCGCGGCCACGACCTGCTCGGCCACGGCTGGCGCTGGACCGAGCTGTGGACGCTGTCGCGCGACGAGGAGCACGCCCAGCTCGAGCGCGCGATCGAGACCTGCGAGCGCGTCCTGGGTGAGCGGCCGCTCGGCTGGAACTCACGCTCTTGGCCGAGCGAGAACACGCGTGAGCTTCTCGTCGAGGAAGGAGGCTTCCTCTACGACTCCGACGGCGCCGCCGACGATATCCCGTACTACACGACGACCCTCGGCAAGCCGTTCCTCGTCGTTCCCTACTCGAAGACCTACAACGACAGCCGATACCTGGTCACGCCCGGCTTCTCGAGCCCGCGCGACTTCCTCGAGACGCTGACGATGGGCCTCGACGAGCTCCTGCGCGAGGCGGACGAGCGGCGGACGATGATGACCGTCGCCGTCCACGCACGCTGGTCGGGTCAGGCGGCGCGCGCGGCGGCGCTGCGGCTCTTCCTCGAGCACGCCGTTGCGCAGGACGGCGTCCGCTTCATGCTCCGAAGCGACATTGCGCGCTGGTGGCTGGAGCACTATCCGCCCTCATGACGGCGCCGCTCCGGCGGGGAGGCCGGAGGCCGCCTCGCCGCCTCGGAAGACTGAGGAGCCGCGGTGCGTGTCGATGAGGCGCGGATGCGTGACGACTTCGAGGCGCTCGCGAGGATCGGCGGGACACCCGAGGGCGGCCTCGACCGCCCGAGCCTGAGCGACGCCCACCTCGCTGCGCGCGCCTGGTTTCGCGGCCGGGCGGAGGCAGGCGGCCTCGAGACCCGCGTCGACGCCGCCGGCAACCACTCGGCCGTTCTGCGCACGCCCCGCTCGGCGGACGCGCCCGTTTTGCTGCTCGGCTCGCACCTCGACTCCGTCCCGAACGGGGGCCGCTACGACGGCGCGCTCGGCGTCGTCGCCGCGCTGCACGTGCTGCTGACGCTGAAGGAAGCCGCCCTCGACCTGCCCCTCGCGCTCGAGGCGATCGACTTCACCGACGAGGAGGGCACCCTCGTCGGACTGCTCGGCAGCGAGGCGCTCGCGGGGACGCTGGCGGCCGAGTCGCTGCGCACGCCTCGCAGCGGCCGGGAAGCGCTCCTCGTGGGGCTCGAGCGGGCGGGGCTCCGCGAGGAGCGGCTGGCAGAGGCTCGTCGCGACCCGGCCTCGCTCGCCGGCTACCTGGAGCTCCACATCGAGCAGGGGCCGCGCCTCGAGCGTGAGGGGGTGCAGATCGGCGTCGTCACCGGCATCGTCGGCGCGCGCTCGTTCGCGCTCGTTTTCCGCGGCCTCGCCGGCCACGCGGGCACGACGCCGATGGACGCGCGCAGGGACGCCGGCCTCGCCGCCGCCGCGTTCGTCCTCGGCGCGCACGAGCTCGTCGTTCGGGACTTTCCCGGCTGCGTCGCCACGGTCGGCGACCTACGCCTGGAGCCGGGCGCCTTCAACGTCGTGCCCGGCTCGGCGCGAGTGGCGCTCGAGTTCCGCTCGCTCGACGCCGCCCAACTCGACGCGCTCGAGTCGGCCCTGCTCTCCCGTGCCCGCGGCGAGGCGGAGACCCACGCGCTCGGCCTCGAGGTCACGCCGGTGGGGCGCTGGGAGCCGACCGACCTCGACCCGAGCGTGCGGGAGGCGATCGCGCGGGCCGCCGGTGCCCTCGGGCTCACGTCGATCGAGCTCCCTTCCGGAGCCGGTCACGACGCGCAGGCTCTCGCGGGCGTGACCCCGAGCGGCATGATCTTCGTCCCGTCGGCCGGAGGCCTCAGCCACGACCCGCGCGAGCACACGTCGTGGCAGGACTGCATCAACGGCGCCAACGTGCTCCTCGGCGCCGCGGTCGAGCTCGTCCGAGGCGCTGGCTAGCGGGTTATGGAATGCCCGTCGGCACCCGTGTGAGGCTGGGGGCGGCCGCGACGAGGCGGCGCGTGTACTCGTGCTCCGGGTGGGACAGGAGCGGCAACACCGGGCCCTGCTCGCAGACGACGCCGCCTTCGAGCACGAGGACGCGGTCGGCGACGCTCGCCACGACGCCGAGATCGTGCGTGATCAGCAGGAGCGCGAGCCCGAGCTCGGCGCGGAGCTCCGCGAGCAGCTCCAGCACAGCCGCCTGCACGGACACGTCGAGCGCCGAGGTCACCTCGTCGCAGACGACCAGGTCGGGCTTCGCGGCGAGCGCGCGCGCGACCGCAACCCGCTGGCGCTCGCCGCCGGAGAGCTCGCCCGGGAACCGCTGCGCCAGGCGCGCCGGGAGACGAACGCGCTCGAGGAGCTCGACGACCTCCGCCTCCGCGCCCCTTCTCGACAGGCCGCGCAGGATCCGGATCGGGCGCGCGATCGACTCGGCGACGCGGTGGCGCGGGTTGAGCGAGTCGTACGGATTCTGGAAGACGATCTGGATCCGACGGCGCGCCTCGCGCGTGCGCCCGCCCGCGAGCGGCGCGAGCGCGGCGCGGTCGAGCACGATCTGGCCCCGGGCCGGCGCGTGGA
>WNEY01003075.1_pt1 | contig 12404 bp, 7 predicted proteins | sample 5400531 | NCBI WGS metagenome assembly WNEY01 (sample SAMN13153338, study PRJNA577476) | soil metagenome | isolation source: 200 cm saprolite under Douglas fir tree site 1 | place: USA:California | collected 2015-04-18
TCAATAAGCGCGTGTTAACCGACGGCGTGACGGTCCACCACGCATTCAGCGGAAGTTTCGTGCAGCCACCGATGACTTCGGCCGCGCTCAGGCGGATTATCCGTCCGCGCGGAAAATTCATGCAGGCGCTGCCGTTTGATGCGACTCACAAACGCGATCAACTGCTGGCTCGTGTCAATGCGGGTGAAGTCAGCGCGGCGCCGCCGAAAGTTGCGCCGACCGGCGTCGTGACCACCGATCAAGCTGCCGATCTGATCAAACCAACCGGTGCGCCGCCAGCTGTTGTTGATTGGTTGCGACGCTATCCTCGATTGCCGGTGATCGTTTTGGTAATCGCGATCCTGCTGGCGCTATTGTTCTTCTTCCTGTTGCCTTTTCCTTTCGGCGCTGGGTTGGCCGTGGCGATCATTGCGGTTGGCATTTATATCTATCGACGGCTTTCTAACTGGGCCAACGCGTTGCGTGCCTCGGATCTGATTCGCGAGTCGAACCAGACGCCGGCAGCGATCGATAACCTGCCCCCGGTTTCGGACTTTAAGATCTCAGAGCCTGGCTCGGGTTTCGTGCCCCGGGTCGGCGCCAATGACAGTATCGAAGCCACGCGCTTCAAAGCCGCGCTGCGCGACAATTTTACCTTGATTCAAGCCAGCGCGACGGTGGGCGCCAAGGCGGCGAAAGTAAGTCTGGATTTGAACCGCGTCGCGACCGGAATGATCCAAACCATCAAACCAATCCGGACAATTCCCACGCGCGTGCTGGCGGGAATTTTTGTGCCGCCGCGCATCGCCGGCGAATTGATAGTCCCTCCAGCGGCGTCTTTCGTCGAGCCAATGGCTTACCCGATCATCGATCAACCGATGTACGAACCACTGGCGAGCCGTTCTTCGGAGCTGTTCCTGCCGAACATCAACCTCGTCGAGATGAATAGCATCACGCTGCTCGAGACCAATCAGCGTTTCATCGAATCCTACATGGTTGGCCTGAATCACGAATTTGCCCGCGAGCTGTTGTGGCGCGAGTACCCGACGGACCAGCGCGGCAGCACGTTCCGGCAGTTTTGGGATGTGCGCAGCTTCTTCAATGCCGACAACGCGAATGGCGAAGACCTGAAGGAGGCGCTCCGGGACATTACTCCATTGCACACCTGGGCCAAGAACACGACTGAGAATCCCGATCCGGAAAAGTTGAAGCTGGGTGCGCACGATAATCGCCAGCAGGGCCCGGAAGTGAAGAAGCGCCTCGTGCTGGTGATTCGCGGAGAACTCTTGAAGCGCTATCCCACAGCGGTCATTTACGCCCATCGCGCCTGCTGGCAACGCAAGAAGGTGACGCCGGCGGACGACAACAAGGACCCGTGTTCGCGATCGGGAGATATCGACAACACCCAGGAGCGGCGACTAACTCCGCTCGACGCGGCCGAGGAAGACAGTCCGCCGCGCTCCAAAGTTCAAACGCCGCTGTTTGAGGCAAAAGTTGATCCTGACATTTATTTCTTTGGTTTCGATCTCACCATCGAGGACGCCATCGGCGGCACCGGCGAACATCCCACCGACGATCCCGGGTGGTTTTTCGTAATCAAAGAAAGGCCGGGCGAACCGCGCTTCGGGCTTGATACTGATAAAGCGGCGGAGATAAACGTGTGGAACGATTTGGCCTGGCCAAACTTGCCGCTCAATGCGCCAGGCAATTACATAGAGATTTCGACCGCGCCGGCAAGTTTTCCATTGATCACGCCCGGCGTCGCCGACGAGGAGAAAGACGTTCAGTATCAGGATGACAAGAAGATCATTTGGAGCCACGACATGAGTGCGGCGGAACTGGCCTACATTCTCTGGCAGGCGCCGGTGCTGGTGGCAGTGCACGCCAGCGAGATGCTTCCGAAGCAAGGATGACTATGGCTGAATTCGACGAACTACGTGAACAGTTGGGACGGGTGCGAACCGATCGCGACACGGCCGGTGACGAGATCGCACTTGCGCAGGCGCGTCTGAAGCATATCGCAGCGCGCGAAGCGGAACTCGATCGCGTCTTCAATCCTCAGAATGACGACCATGACGCGGAGCGTCGTCGGCTGCAGGAAGAGCGCCGGCAGGCTGGCGGAGACCTCAGCGCTCTACTGGAAAGACAATCACGCGCGAAAGCGATCGAAGCGGATTTGTTTGGCCGGTTCTCGCTGTTTACCGATCCGCGCAAAGGCATTGAGCGTCTCAACGATAACATCCCGATCCTGTTGATGCCGGTGCGTCTGGAGACGCGCTTCAAGACGGCTACCGTTGCCGGAGCCGAGCCTGTGAGTCAGCTTTGGGTGCGTGTCTATCCTGACGATTGCTGGATCGATTCCTTTGATCCGGTCTTGACGGAAACCGAAGTTGCCAATGCCAAGACGTACTGGATCGGAATTTGGAAGGCGGGTGGTATCGAGGATCAGGAGCGCGCTGCCTGGCGCACACTTGCGAGCGGCCACGGCTCCGGTCGGGCCGGCTGGATCGTCTCTCAATACCAGCCCGTAAACATTACGGCGAAACCAGTGAAGCCGCGCGCCCAGGACGTCGTTCTGACGATTGCTACCGAGACGCCCCTAGCCGGCGCCGAAGCGACCGCGGCGGCCACGTTCTGGCGCGACGCGTGGCTGGCCGACGGCGATGTCGTTAGAATGACCGCGGCGCAGGCCGCGCTGGAAAGCGCCTTGGGTCAGTTACGCGCCGGCGAGATCATTAGCGAATATCAGCCGGTAAATTTTTCCGATTCTCTCCCCACCGGAGTCACAAAAAATCAGGTGAATGCAAGCGTGGCCACGGTCGTGTTCGCTGCTGTCCCAACGAAAGAAAGCGCCTGGGCGCGCGCGCCGAAGGTGAATATTCTTCCCGACCGTTTTGTATTCATCGGCTTTGAGGGCGAGACCGCTACGGTTATTGAACTCGGCAATGCGGTACCGTCGCCTTTGATCGTGGGACCGGATCCGTCCGCTCCGACGGCTGACCAGCTTCAGCCCGATGCGGCCGGCGGGATTGTCATGCCCGACGAAATGAAGTGGATGACAGACTTTGATCGCGCGGTCGAAGTCGGCATGGGATTCCGCATCAACCTCAACAAGACGCAGGCGGCGCGCGGATTCTCACGGGTCCTGGTTGTCGGTCTGCGTCTGAACGCTGATGAGAAGAAAGCGAAGACTGAACTCGAAGATCTGTTCCGCCACCATTCTTTCAGCCGCAAAGGGCTGGCGGTTGTTCCGCAAGGGATGCCGACGAACAATACGGAAGCTATCGGCTCGGGCTTTGACCGGCTCGACGATCCGGACGAGAGCTTCAATGATCGCAAGGCACCTCTGTTCACCCCTGATGCCGGTTGGCTCGACAAAAAGGACGGGCAATGGATCGCTGAGTATCTGGGTATCGATTTGGCGCTGTTTGAAAACGTTCACAACGCCGGCGGTTCCGATCAGTTGACGGAGCGCGCGATGAACGTTGCGCTTTGGCCGGCGTCGCTTGGCTACTGGATGGAATCAATGATGGCGCCGGTCTTCACCCGCAATGGGATCGAACAAACAAGAGATTTCTTTAATCGATACGTCATCGGCTCCGGCGCAATTCCGGCCATCCGCATCGGTTTCCAGCCGTATGGGATTTTGCCGGCGACGACGATCTCCCGCATGAACTGGATCAACCAGCGACAGGTCGGCCTCGCCGGCTTTCTGCGCCAGGATCCAACACTGGTTTATTTACAACGTCTATATCCGATCCTGCTCGCCATTGACGGCGATTGGAAAACGATGCTTGATGACGTTTCGTTCGTCGGGAAGGAAGGTGATCCTCATAAGATTTTACTCGACATTATTGGCCTGCATCCGGCGTCGGTCGAATGGTCGCAGCGCTACGCCGAAAGTTTGAAGACGCTCTTCAACCGGCTGAACTTATTGGGATTCGGCGGCTTGATTGAAGCGATTATACTGGCCCTGCAACGCGCCGCAGCGCACAGCCTGATCCAGAATCTCGGCGGCAGCATTGACGTCGAACCTCAAATCTTCCAGAAGATCTTTTCCGGCAGCCACAGTGAACTTAAAGGCGGCGTGATCGACGACAAGCCGCTTTCGGAAACAGAGAGGATTCGCGCCTACACGGACACGGGCCAGAATTATCTGCAATGGTTGATCGATGCCGCCCAGACGTCCTTCAACGCGCTCTACGAACAGACTGGATTTAAAGACGACAAGCCGCCGACCTCTTTGCTGTTTCTGTTGCTGCGGCACGCGTTGCAGCTTGGCTACCACGATGTCAGCATTCGCGCCAGTGAAGACGCCGGGTTGTTGACGGCGCAGGCTGCGATCAGCGCGCGCATCGACGATCCGTTTCTGCACATCCGCGAGAACGTCGCAGTCTCTGAGAGTCGATACCAACCGCTCTATGCAGCAGCTCCGACGATTACCGGCAATGCGACCCAGCCGGTTCATGAATTCATCACCGCTCGCCTGGCGACGTTTACGTTTGCCTTCTATCTGCGCGAGCAATTAGCCGCGCTCGAGCGGCTTAAGTCTCAACCCACGGGGCGTTTGGAACGCGCCTTTGCGGATCACATGGATTGTTGCGCCTATCGTCTCGACTCGTGGCTGCTGGGCATCGTCAATTATCAACTCAGCCTCATGCGCAATATTCGCGAGCAAAAGGATTCGCCGGTGCGACAGGGAATCTATCTGGGCGGCTACGCGTGGCTGGAAGATTTGAAGCCGGAACAAAAGATTCTTACACCAGTTGGGCTACGCGACCCGGATCTGATCAAGGATTTCGGCGGCGCGGACCAGCCGCCCCTGATGCGCGATTCGACCAACGAAGGCTACATCCATGCGCCGTCGTTGAATCATGCCGTAGCCGCGGCAGTCCTGCGCAACGGCTTTATCTCAAATGCGAGTCCGCAAAATCGTCAGACCATGGCGATCAATCTGACTTCTGAACGAGTGCGCACGGCGCTGGCCATTCTGGAAGGAATTCGCGCCGGGCAGAGCCTCGCGGACTTGCTGGGTTATCAGTTCGAGCGCGGTCTGCACGATCGCCATAACCTCGCCGAGGTTGACCAGTTTATTTTCAAGCTCCGCAGAGTATTTCCTTTGCGAGCTGATCGACTGAAATCCACTAAGCCCCCCGAAGGCGTGTCAATCGAGGCGATCGAGGCGCGGAATGTAATTGACGGCCTGGCACTAGTCGAGCACATGAAAGCGACGGACAACAAAACTTATCCGTTTGGCAAAACTGGTTTGCCGGTGCCGTCTCCGGCCCAGGCCGCCGCGATCAACGCCGAAGCAGACCGGCTGCTCGAATCGCACGACGCGGTGGCCGATCTGGCGCTGTCTGAAGGCGTGTATCAGGCGGTGCTCGGGAATTATGATCGGGTAGCATCAACTTACGACGCCTACGCGCGCGGCAATTTTCCTCCCGAGCCAGACATCATCCGCACGCCCTTGAATGGCATCGGCATTACGCATCGCGTCGCCCTGCATTTGGAAGCCGGCGCCGATCCAACCATCTCGCCAATTGCCGGTCTGCCGCCGACGCCGCGAGCGCAGGCTGAACCGGCGCTCAACAACTGGCTCGCGAGAGTTTTGCCGCCACTCGATCAAGTCGCCGGCGTCGTGGCCTTCAAGGAGGCGTCCACCGGTTTGGACAAAACGCGCCCAGTGACCTTGCGAAATCTCAACCTGCAACCGGCCGACTTTGTGGCGATCATCCAGGAAGGCAATGAGCAGGCAATGTCCGAACTTGACGATCGTCTTGTGCGCCACGCCATGAAGAACTTTGGGCCGCGACCCGACGCGCCGGTCAGTATTCGTTATCTGGAGGCTCCACAGTTCTCGGTATTCCAATTGATCCCGCTGGTGCGCAACGTTCGCGCGTTGACGACAAAGTCGCGTCCTCTGAGAGCGACCGATCTCGCGCTGACTAAGGAAGCTTCGTCGAAGGATGACAGCCAACCATTTGTAGACATTCAGCATTTGCAATTGGTCCGCACCGCGATGCAAACGTTGCGTGTCGACCTGACGGCTTTTCAAACGCAACTCGAGGACCCACTTTCGGATCTCGACAATCGCCTGGGTGAGATCCTCACAAACGTAGATCAGTTTGTAGATGACGTTGTCGATTTATTGGGACGCGCCGCCACGTTCGTCGTCGCTCAATCCGGTTGGGGCTTTGCTTATGACTTCCAGCGTCGTGCGTTTGCGGGAATCTTGAAGCATGTGTTCGACCCCGCTCCGGCTGGCCCGGATCAGAACAAGCAGGACCTCGTGACCCGCTGGAACGATAAGCTCGCTGAGTTCAACGCACGGCTCAGCGAAGAAGGCGCGCTTCCGATCGCGGCCACGGATGAGGAACACTTTGCATTGCTCACGCAAGCCGAGCGAGCAATCTCTACGATCGCGACCTCGCCGCTGCCCGCCTCGCCGGCTGCATTTCGGAACGATTTGATCAACGTGAAGCTGCCACCCTTTGTTGCCAAGCTTAATCAATTTGTAAACCTGAAAGACACTACGCGAACCAAGGTCTCTGATTTGCTGGCGGATGTCAGAGCGTTGCTGCCAATCACCGATTTCGACGCGGTCGAGTTCTCTCTTAGCAAGCACGAGAATGAAATGGTGCTCTTCACGGAAGATGCAGTGGCCGTCGTCAAGGTAGTTATTGCTGAGTTGGGCCGGCGCATCACTGACGCCGACGATCTTTTTGGCCAGTATGCTGCGGCGGCTGATCCGGCAACGAAGGTCAGTTTGCTCGAGCAGGTTGCGAAGACGCTGCTTGGGGCTGACTTCCGCATCTTCCCGGAATTCTCACTAAGCTCTTCACAAGGTGATGAAATCGAGAATGCACTCCAGGCGAGTCGCTCGGGTGATCTTTTTCAATACTTAACTAATCCTCCTGATCCGAGTCTACCCGCGGACGATTTCCCGGTCGACACGTGGCTCTACGGCGTGGCTCGAGTGCGTGACAAGGTGCACGCCTGGGAACAGACCATTATGTTTGCGGGTAGTTTGGGCCAGCCTGAGCCACAGCTCGATGCGATACAGCTTCCGTTTATTCCGGGCGATCGCTGGCTCGGTCTCGAGTTTCCGCCCAGTCAAAAGCTGGATCGCGAACGTCTTCTGTACACCGCGCATCTCGCGGCGCCCTTTAATAAGGCTGCGCCTCAGTGCGGGATGCTACTGGATGAATGGACAGAGATCATACCTGGCTCAAGCGTTGACACCGGCATCACTTTCCATCATGACCGCCCGAATTCCGAAGCACCCCAGGCCATGTTGCTGGTCACGCCATCGGAGTTCCGAGGGTCCTGGCAATGGCAGGATCTCGTTGATGCGCTGAACGAGACTTTAGATTTCGCCAAAAGGCGCGCCATCGAACCGCGTAGAGTCGATCAGTCTGCCTACGCACCGCTGCTGCCGGCGACGATTATGGTTTCGCAAGTCTCGCAATTGACGATTGCCGCCAACCTGGCGCTCAACAATTCAGTAACGAAAGCGTTAAAACAGTAATGCTATCTGACAAGTTAATTACCGCTAATCTGGGAACGGTCATCGCCACAAGGTCTTTGCCGGGAATAACGATCTGGAACCGACTTGAAGGGCGCCCGCGTGCCGACAAATTCGATCGCGCGTTGCGTGCCGAAGTTCGCGACGCGTTGTGGATGATCACGCGACAATGGCAAATGGGAGAGTTTCAGGGAGATGACGCAGGCTCGCCGGTCTTCGCCAAAGTGCGCCTGGAGACTACGCGCCTGCGCAAATATCAGCCCGCCAATGCAACCGTGGAAGAATTCAATGACGCGATCCCGCTCGAATCCCGTGTCGAGCAGATGCCGGTGCCATTCGTCCTTGCGAAGCAGGAAATATCCCTGGACATTCGTTTGCTTGTAGGTCGTCATTGGATCAAACTGATTCGACCCTTGTCGGCTGCCGCAGTACCTCAGTTCATCGCAAAGTATCCGATTCATCAACCCGATCCGTCCCAGGCAAATGACGCGTCGATATGTGCGCACCCCGAGGCATGGTCTAACTTTGCCGCAGCTGTTAGTCGAATGGACGGGATCAAGCTCTATTTGCACTTGAAAGCAGGCGGCCAGGCGTCAGACGGAATTGCAAGCCTTGCCGGACTTGAGAGTCAGGCGGATCAGCTCGGACACAAGTTGGTGGCGTGGTTCGAAAAACTCTTTTATCAACCGACGCAGCCTTCGGCTTGGTTATCTGACCAACTTGAATACCAATTTGCCGTGTCAGCGCCGGAGCGGCAAGGCGAGAAAGTTTTCGTTGCCGAGGAATATTTTCAAGGCCATCTCGATTGGTACAATTTCGACATAGATCAATCGCGGGAGGTGCTCGGCGAGCCCGCAAAGAGCCCCGAAGCACCCACGCCGACGACGCTCACGATGTTGCCGACCCAGGTGACGTTCAACGGTATGCCGAACACACGCTGGTGGGCCTTCGAAGACAGTCGCACGAATTTTGGCGACGTAAAGCCTGACACAACTGACCTCGCGAAATTGCTGCTGATCGAATTTGGTCTGGTTTATGCGAACGATTGGTTCCTGATCCCCTTCACTGTGCCGGCGGGTTCGGTAGCGAACATCCAGGGCATGGCGGTAACAAATGTTTTCGGCGAGCGTATCTGGATCACAGCCGCCGGCAGCGGCGACGATGATGACTGGCAACGCTGGGCCATGTTTCTTGTTTCCATCAAGGGCCAGGGCCACGAACCGGCTGATCTTAGCTTGATGATTCCGCCAGCCGCGCAAAAGGTGTTGGAAGGACAAGACCTGGAAGAAATCATGTTCGCGCGCGACGAGATGGCAAACATGGTGTGGGGTGTCGAACGAACTATCCCGCTTCCGTCAGGCGAGCCCAAGCGTGGCCGCGAAGCCGCTGAAGAAACGCGCGCCTTTTTTGAACGCAAAGTGGGCGTGGTTCCACATGTGGTACCGCCGGCTCCGGGCGCCAAGATTCGCTACAAAGTCATGACTTCCGTTCCCGAGAACTGGATTCCAATGATTCCGGTGCACGTTGCGGGCGAAAATCGCGAAACGCAATTGCAACGCGCGGCGATGTTGCGGATCATTGAGGGCGACCCGGTTTCTCCGAAGCCGGTAGAACCCCGCACTTCACTTTTGCGTGTGGGCCTCGATGAGGTTCCGCAGGTTAGCTACCTCCTGCATGAAGAAGTTGTGCCGCGCGCCGCTGTTCGGGTGAGGCAGGGTTTTCAGCGAACGCGTTGGCGCGACGGCAGAGCATGGCTGTGGCTGGGTGTGCGCAAGCAAACGGGCGCGGGAGGAGGATCGAGCGGTCTGGCCTTCGATCAAATTATCGATCTTCCAAACGCAACATAAAACAGGTTCTTAAGTCTCCAACTGTTGTCGTAGGCTCGCGCCGCGTCGGCCGTTGCCGGCGTTTACAGGCCGCGGCTCAGGAATCCGCCATCAAGCTCTCGCCATAAACATAGTTGCCCATTTTTTGATTGCTTCGGAGGAGATAAGACGGGATAAGCCTGGTGAGGGACAAAACGCCGCGACCGCGCACACCCTTACAAATCATAGAAGTGAAGATCGGCTGAGGAAAGTAGTTTAGTGATGTAGACTACTTGTCCCGCATGCATTGAAAAGTGCTCAACGACATGCAGCACAGCTTCCAGCGCCGACACTTCTAGTCCCTGAATCCGATGCTTCTCAAGCAACGCTTCGGGATCGAGCCGTGCCAAAACAGTTACCGCCTCATCGACCGTTCGCTTCAATCTGTCGAACAGTTCCGCGCGCGGGATCTCGCCGCGTTGGGCAAACTCTGAATCGCGATCTCGACTATCGGTCGCGTCGCCGAGACCGCAAACGATCCACTGACGAACGTTTCCACTTAGATGCAGCAACAGATTTCCGATGCTGTTCGATTGCTCGTTCGCGCGCCACCAAATCTGTTGGTCGTTGAGCAGTCCGAGACAGCGCTCGATCTTCGGCAGGAAGTCTTCCGCAAGATGAAATCGTGACTGCGCGATGAAGGCCTGGCCGATGTCACTCATGAATCATCCGCACAACTGCATAGCAGTCGGATTAAATAGCCGACGCGAATATCAACTGACCCAGGAAGGGTCGAACACTCACACGTTACCAATCAGACCCTTGCAGGGTCCCGGATTCGATCTTTGCCCAGGTTCCGGCGACGTTGCCGCTGGCTATTAAATTCGTCCGCAGCGCGGACAAAGCGATCAACCCAAGCCGCTGCGGGATGGCCGTAAGGAGCGCTGGCTTCACCTCAAAAGACGCGCAGAGTGTACATGCGTGGCATCGCAGTGGACCCGGTCGTGCGAGTCAGGCTGACCTCGACGTAGTACAAGTTGTTAGTGAAGTCTATGGTGGCGTTAGGAAAAACGCACGTAGCGCACGGGTGATCGCTGCTCCGATTTCGCGCCGTGCACAACAACACCGGTTCCACAGTACAGGCTTTGATCTGAAACAGCCTGGCTTCGATGATGGTGTTTATGGGCGCGTTCGAACCCATCTCCAACGTATGCCAGCCCGGCCTATTTGGATTGGCGTTGTTGTCAAAGGTATTGGTCACGTTGTAACGAGCAACGACGACATTGCCGGTGGAATTGGGTTTGAATCCGATGTCGGCGCTGCCGAAAGCGTAGATATTCAGCGAGGCCTCGTCCACAGCGCCGGTCGAACCGACAGCTGTCCACGGTCGGGCCGGCGCCGCCTGAACCGCGGGGTCGCCGGCAGAAGTGACCGCCGGCGCGCGACCACTCAACGACGCCAGCAGCAAGACGGTAAGTGCAGCCACGAAGAGCAGGCCCCACCAGGTTTTGTTTCTATGTTGTTGCGCAACATCTCTCTTTATGATCATTACTCCTCCTCCATTTCCTGTTCCGAACGGCGCTTGTGTTTCGCTTTGCGTCGCGCCGGACTCGCTTTTTCGTCAGGCTTGGCGTGCGCAATCGGATGACCCGGAGGCGCCAGCGGCCTGCGAATGGAATCAACGATCGATTTCTTGCGCTTCCGGTGCTTCGCGCGTGAAGACTTCATCGCCGTATTCGGAGTGAATTCCGGCGCGATGCTATCGCCGCACAGCGCGAGTGTCAATCGGTTTTCAGTTGGGTTTGTGTCAGAAGCCCGACCGTTAGGGAGGGCTACTGATGCAAGGGGCCCTCCCTGACGGTCGGGCTTCCGAGACGGATCAGGCTTCGTTTGGCTGTTGGCGGGCGCGAATCAGGTTGTCGAACGCTTCGGCAGTTTCGATGCTTTGCTTCTGCTGAAACTCTCTTACCCAATCGGTAACGTTCGCGACCATGTCGCGGGCGGTTTTGCGTTTGGCGTCGCGCGCAGCCTTGGCGCTGCCCAAGGGTCGTTTGCCGCGCTCAGCACGCTTTACTACTTTGACTACTTTTTTCTCAGACATAGACTTTGGGGGAGCAGGTTGATTTGTGAATTAGACTAACGAAGTCTTTGAACGAATGTTCCGTCTTGTTTAGCTGTTCTCCGGGAAAGCAACAGTTAGACGCACACAGGTTCGCTTTGGTTGTAGATAAGGGGGCTTTCAGTTCGCTCGATCCTGACTCCTGGACAGCATATCATGCTTCCAGAGTTTTTGCTGGGCTCGATACGCCAGCACGCCCAGACGACAGTTGGCTGATTAGGACAACAGCCAACGCGCCACAACCGCTGGATTGTCAAATAAAAACGACCGACTGTGAACTGGGAATGTCGAAACGTTTGCGGCAACTGCGGCAGGCCAGCATGTCGTCCATGCGAACCATATAGTCGCGCGACTTTTGAAATTGCGCGCGGTCCTGTTCGTTACCACCGCGCGGTGGCGCGGATTTTTTGGTGCGACGCAGCCAGCGCACGTCATACTCGCCGTGGTCGCGGCAGTGAGGGCAAGTAAATGTCGCGCGCTTCGTTTCCTGTTTCTCGTTGAAATAATCGCTTTCTCTCATTGTGCTCTTACTCTACCACGACCGTTTGCAGACTGAGCAATCGCTCGACCGAAGCCAGCAAATGCGTGGCATCCAGGGGCTTTGGCTCGTACGCGTCCGCGCGTTGCGACAGCGCGAGCGTGGCGGCGCCCGTCCCCCATTCCGCAATCACCAGCAGCAAAGGCTGAGCTAAGTTCGGCGTGGCGCGCACGCGCTTGACGAACTCAACGCCTTCGATCGTCTTCACGAGATCGATGACCACAAGATCGAGTTGCGCTTTGAGTAACTGACGATACGCGCTTTCGTAATCCGGCGCAGTTGTAACTGCAAATCCTCGCTTTTCAAGCGCGCCGCGCATCGAGCCAAACTGCGCGTCATCGGTGATGATTAGGATTCGTTGCGACCGCGTCACGTCTTTACAAGCCGCTGTACAGAACCGCTTGCGGTAGCAAGCGGGTAAACGCTACGGAACCA
>WNEY01003077.1_pt1 | contig 12400 bp, 12 predicted proteins | sample 5400531 | NCBI WGS metagenome assembly WNEY01 (sample SAMN13153338, study PRJNA577476) | soil metagenome | isolation source: 200 cm saprolite under Douglas fir tree site 1 | place: USA:California | collected 2015-04-18
TAGTTGACGTCGTAGATCACGCCGCGGCTTTCCGGCCGGCAGAACTCCTCGCGCGGCGTCAGCAGGAACGCCCGCTTGTCGCGCGGGTTCCAGAGGTCGACGTGCCCGACCATGTTCTGAAAGCGCTCGAAGCGCGCGCGCAGGTAGCGCGGGTCCTCGCCGCGGTTCTCCTGCATCCATCGCACGAACAAGGCGCCGTCGCTCATCGGCGGCGCGGCGTCCCAGCTGTAGGGCTTCGGCACCGCCGCGCGCGCCGGAAGCCGAAGGGCTGCGCTCGCCGCGGCCGCCGCCGACAGCGTCAAGAACGTGCGTCGCTGCATTCTGCTGCCCTTTCGTCGACCGAACCCGCTGGAAGGCCCGCTAGCCCTACTCACAAGGGATGGCTCCGCGGTCGTAAATCTCGTCTACACCGCTCGATCACCCATTCCTGACGTTGTGACGAAGCCCGGCCCTGGCAATTTTCGGACTCTCTCTAGAGTCCCATCCAATACAGAAATTTGTCCGAAGAATGTTGGTCAATCAAGACACGCGCAAGCGCGCCGGCCGGTCGGCCCTCCGACCGTGGCGCCCTCCATCGTGGGCGAGGCGGCAAGTCCACCTCCGTAGCTGACGGTCTGCATTCGTTCAGTCAGCGGCGGGCCGGCTGAAACAGCTCGACGAGGTTGCCGGATGGATCCTTCAGCAGGATTTGCGATCCGCCCGGCCCGGTCGCGATATCGTTGCGGAACTCAACGCCGGCGGCACGCAACCGCGCAACCTCGGCCGGGAGATCATCGACGATGAGATGAATGCGATTCCAGCCGCCAGGAGCCGGCCGATCGCCGTTGGGCATGGGCCGGCCGGCCGAGCTTTTCGGCCCGCTGAGCAATAGCCGCAGCGATCCGCGCATGACGTCGGCGAATGCAGGGGCGGCGTTGGACAGAAGAGTGAAGCCGAGGTGTCTGGTGTACCACGCGACCGCGGCGTCGACATCGTCGACCATGTAGCGGACATTGACTGTCGCGTCCGGCATGCTTGGCTCGCGGCGTTGAACTGACCAAGCAACGTGAGCCCTGCGGCCACGGTTCCCTGGCTGAGGATGAGAAACCTTACCACCGCAATCTGAAACTTGCTCTGCGCAGGCTGACGCTGCGCCCACGCTGCGATGCTCCGTAGGTGCGGTCGAGCGCAGCGAGACCCAACACCCCGGGCCGGTCGCGCGATGTTGGGTCTCGCGCCTTAAGCGCGTTTACGCGCGTCGCGACGCGCTATGGCGCTCGACCCAACCGGATTTTTGGGCAGGCCTCGGAAAATCCATGCAGGGCGACGTCGCGGGCAAAAAAGCGTAGAGGGCTACGGGCTCGCGGCGTCCAGGCACCAGGTCAAGATGCCCTTTTGCGCGTGCAGCCGGTTCTCGGCCTCGTCGAACACCACCGATTGCGGCCCGTCGATCACCTCGTCGGTAACCTCCTCGCCGCGGTGGGCGGGCAGGCAATGCATGAAGATCGCGCCGGGGCTCGCCCGCGCCATCAGCCGGGCATTGACCTGGTAGTGCTTGAGGAGGTTGTGGCGGCGCTGGCCGTCCTTGTCCCCCATCGAGACCCAGGTGTCGGTCACCACGCAGTCGCAGCCGCTGACCGCCTCGTCCGGATCGCTGCCGAGCTCGATCGCGGCGCCCGAGCCCTTGATCCAATCGATCAGCCACGTCTTGGGGGCGAGCTCGGGCGGGGTAGCGACCCGCAGGCGGAAATCGAAGCGCTCGGCGGCGTGCATCCACGAGGCGAGCACGTTGTTGGCGTCGCCGGTCCAGGCGACGGTCCGGCCGCGGATCGGCCCGCGATGCTCCTCGAAGGTCATGACGTCGGCGAGCACCTGGCAGGGATGCGAGCGGCGGGTGAGACCGTTGATGACCGGCACGGTCGCGTGCCGGGCAAACTCGGTGAGCACGTCGTGATCGAGCGTGCGGATCATGATGACGTCGACGTAACGGGAGAGAACCCGGGCGGTGTCGGCAATGGTCTCGCCGCGGCCGAGCTGCATCTCCTGGCCGGTGAGCATGATGGATTCGCCGCCGAGCTGGTGCATGGCGACGTCGAAGGAGACGCGGGTGCGGGTCGACGGCTTGTCGAAGATCATCGCCAGCGTCCGGCCGTCGAGCGGCTTGCCGCCGCGCTGGCGCCGCTGCTTCATGGTTCGGCTCGCCTCGATGATCCCGCGCAGCACGGGCGGCGGGATGTCGATGAGGTCGACGAAGTGGCGAATGCCGCTCATCCGGCGGCCTCCTGCTCCTGCGACCGGGGATGCGCCTGCGCGATGCGCGCGCAGGCGCGGTCGAGGCGCCGGACCGCTTCCGCCACTTCCTCCTCGCTCACCGTCAGCGGCGGCAGCAGCCGTACCACGTTGTCGCCGGCCGCGACCGTGATCATTTTCTCCGCGCGCAGCTCGTCGACGAGCTCGGCGCTCGGCACCACCGCGCGCAGCCCGACCAGCAGCCCCTCGCCGCGCAATTCGGCGACCACCGTCGGATAGCGGTCCTTGATCTCGGCGAGCCTTTGCTTGAGCAGCAGGGCGGTGCGGCGCACGCGCGCGAGGAAGCCGTCTTCGAGCACGACGTCGAGCAGCGCGTTGCCGGCCGCCATGGCGAGCGGGTTGCCGCCGAAGGTCGAGCCGTGGGTGCCGACGGTCATGCCCTTCGCGGCTTCGGCGGTGGCGAGGCAGGCGCCGAGCGGAAACCCGCCGCCCAACGCCTTGGCCAGCGCCATGACGTCGGGGATGACGCCGCAGCGCTGGTAGCCGAACAGCTCGCCGGTGCGTCCGACGCCGGTCTGCACCTCGTCGAACACCAGGAGCAGCCCGTTCTCGTCGCACAGCCGCCGCAGCGCCCGCAGGAACTCGGGCGGCACCACCCGCACGCCCCCCTCGCCCATGATCGGCTCGATCAGGATCGCCGCGGTCTCGGGCCCGATCGCCCGCCTGGTCGCCGCGAGGTCGGCGAACGGCAGCTGGTCGAAGCCCTCGACCACGGGACCGAAGCCGTCGAGATATTTCTTCTGGCCGCCGGCCGCGAGCGTCGCGAGCGTGCGGCCGTGGAAGGCGCCCTCGAAGGTGATCATGCGGTAGCGTTCCGGCTTGCCGCTCGCCGACTGGTATTTGCGCGCCATCTTGATCGCCAATTCCATGGCCTCGGCGCCGGAATTGCCGAAGAACACCGCGTCCGCGAAGCTCGCCGCGCACAGCCGGTCGGCCAGCCGCTCGCTCTCGGGGATGCGGTAGAGATTGGAGACGTGCCAGACTTTCTTCGCTTGCGCGGTGATCGCCTCGACGAGGTGCGGATGGCCGTGCCCGAGCGCGTTCACCGCCACCCCCGAGGTGAAATCGAGGTAGCGCTCGCCGTTGGTGGCGACGAGCCAAGCGCCCTCGCCGCGCTCGAATGCAAGATCGACGCGCGCGTAGGTCGGCAGCAGGTGCGATGTCTGAGCCCCGCTCATGTGCTGCAACGAGAATAGCGCAAAACGAAATGTGCCGCCTCTCCGGGGCGGCACGGTCAAGGTATTCTATTGCGGCATGCACCGGTGTCAACATGATCCCGGACCAGGCGCACGCCGGCCACAAAGGTTAACGCTCCACATCGGTGCAGATAAGTGTGGATTGCGCCGGCCTGCTCGGCCGGAACATGTGGACGTGTGGCCGGCGGACTCTTGCGCCCGACTCTCGCCATATTGTAGTTTTTCGATTGTCGAATACGACATTTCGTGCGGCGGACCAGTTCAAGCGTAAATCGGTAGCGGGAGTCTGCGTCGGGCCAACAAGCCGTTGCCCAGACCCGTAGTCGGATTCTGCCCGGACTTCTCCGCCGCGGCGACTTCCGAGGTGAGGCATGACCTGGACGGACGAGCGCGTCGAGATCCTGAAGAGGCGGTGGGCCGAGGGATTGTCGGCGAGTCAAATTGCCGCAGAGCTTGGCGGCATCACCCGCAATGCGGTGATCGGCAAGGTGCACCGGCTCGGGCTGTCGGGCCGCGCCAAGTCGCCGTCCTCGGCCGCGCCGCGGCCGCGCAAGCCGCGCGCCCATTCGCAAATGCTGCGGGTCTCCCGCCCGTCGGTGCGCGGCAACACCGCGCTCGCCCACGCCTACGAGTTCGACGCCGAGCCGGAACCGGAATTGATCGACAACATCATCCCGCTCGGCCAGCGTCGCAGCCTGCTCGAGCTCACCGAGGAAACCTGCCGCTGGCCGATCGGCGATCCCGGCAGCGCCGATTTCTTCTTCTGCGGCGGCCAGACCCTGACCAGCCTGCCCTACTGCGCCTATCACTCGCGGGTCGCCTATCAGCCGCCCAACACGCGCCGCGACCGGCGGCCGTTTCGGGGGTAGGACGCGCCCGAGAAATCCGTAGGTTGGGTCGAGCTCATGCGAGACCCAACATCTCCGAGCAAAAGCGCTGCAGCGCGTTGGGTCTCGCTTCGCTCGACCCAACCTACGCTAGCCCTTCCGCTGTTGCTACGCCGTCTTGCCGAAGCGGTCGTCGAGCGCGTAGCCGGCGCCGCGCACGGTGCGGATCGGATCGACGTCGTGGCCGCGATTGAGCGCCTTGCGCAGGCGGCCGACGTGGACGTCGACGGTGCGCTCGTCGATGTAGATTTCGCTGCCCCAGACCCCGTTGAGCAGCTGCTCGCGGGAGAACACGCGGCCCGGCCGCTCCATCAGGAACTCGAGCAGGCGATATTCGGTCGGCCCGAGATCGACCGCGCGTCCGCCGCGTGACACGCGCTTCTTCTCGCGGTCGACCTCGAGGTCGCCGAACGACAGGACATCGGCCAGCCGCTCGGGCAGCGCGCGGCGCAGCAGCGCGCGCACGCGCGCGTTCAATTCCGGAACCGAGAACGGCTTGACGACGTAGTCGTCGGCGCCGGTGGCGAGCCCGCGCACGCGCTCGCTCTCCTCGCCGCGCGCGGTCAGCATGATGATCGGCAATTGCTTGGTCTCCGGGCGGGTTCGCAGCCGCCGGCAGAGCTCGATGCCGGAGACGCCCGGCAGCATCCAGTCGAGGATGACGAGATCGGGCTTGTGCTCCTTGAGCAGCAAGTCGGCCACGTCGCCGCGCGCGGCGGTCGCCACGGCGTAGCCTTCCGCCTCGAGATTGTAGCGCAACAGCAGTGCCAGCGCTTCCTCGTCTTCAACGATCAGGATGTTCGCCTTCATCGGCTCGGCGTCCCGCGATCATTTGTCGGCGGCAAGGGCGGCAAATCTGGTGGTGTCGCCCTTCGGCCGCTGGTCGGTGATCGAATGGCCCTCGACCATGTAATAGACGGTTTCGGCGATGTTGGTCGCATGATCGCCCATGCGCTCGATGTTCTTGGCGCAGAACATGAGATGGATGCAGAACGTGATATTGCGCGGGTCTTCCATCATGTAGGTGAGCAGCTCGCGGAACAGCGAGGTGCACATCGCGTCCACCTCCTCGTCGCCGTTCCATACCGCGAGCGCCTTCTTGAGATCATGGCTGGCGTAGCTGTCGAGCACCTCCTTGAGCTGGGCGAGAACGAGAGAGCCCATGTGCTCGACCCCGCGGATCAGCTTGCCGGGGTGGAACTCGCCGTCGAGCGCCAGCACGCGCTTGGCGATGTTCTTGGCGAGGTCGCCGATCCGCTCGAGGTCGTTGGAGACGCGCAGCGCGCCGACGATCTCGCGCAGATCGACCGCCATCGGCTGGCGCCGCGCGATCGTCAGCACGGCTTTCTCCTCGATCTCCTGCTGCAGCGCGTCGATGCGGGGATCCGCGGCGGCGATCTGCTGCGCGCTGTCGGTGTCCCGGCGCGCCAGCGCATCGACCGAGTCCGCGACCTGCTTCTCGGCGAGGCCGCCCATCTCCGCCACCATGCGGGTGAGCTCCTGCAAATCGACGTCGAAGGCCTTGGCGGTATGTTCGGGCATGACTGCCATCTGCGTCGTCCTCGATAGCCGGCCGGGCGATCTAGCCGAAGCGGCCGGTGATGTAATCCTGGGTGCGGCGGTCGCCCGGCGCCGTGAACATCTTGCTCGTGGTGTCGAACTCGATCAGCTCGCCCAGATACATGAAGGCGGTGAAGTCGGAAACGCGCGCGGCCTGCTGCATGTTGTGGGTGACGATCACGATCGTATAGTCGTCCTTGAGCTCGTCGATCAGCTCCTCGATCTTGGCGGTCGAGATCGGATCGAGCGCCGAGCACGGCTCGTCGAGCAGGATCACCTCGGGCCTGATGGCGACGGTGCGGGCGATGCAGAGCCGCTGCTGCTGGCCGCCGGAGAGGCTCAGGCCGTTGGCCGCGAGCTTGTCCTTCACCTCGTCCCAGAGCGCGGCGCGCCGCAGCGAGGTCTCGACGCGTGTATCGAGCTCGGCCCGCGGCAGCCGTTCGTAGAGCCGGATCCCGAAGGCGATGTTCTCGTAGATCGACATCGGAAACGGCGTCGGCTTCTGGAACACCATGCCGATGCGCGCGCGCAGCAGGTTGAGATCCTGCTTGGGCGAGAGGATGTCCTCGCCGTCGAACAGGACCTCGCCCTCGGCGCGCTGGTTGGGATAGAGATCGTACATGCGGTTGAGGACCCGCAGCAGCGTGGATTTCCCGCAGCCGGACGGGCCGATGAAGGCCGTCACCCTGCCCTGGTAGAGCGCGAGGCCGATGTCCTTCAGCGCCTTGCTCGCGCCGTAATAGAAATTGAGCGACCGGATCGAAATCTTCTCCGTCAGGCCGGCCGTGCCGGCCGACAGGTGAGAGACCGCGGGAACAGCTAGCGAGGCGACGTTCATGACTGTTTGCTCGAAGCGGAAAGGGCGCGCGCGCCGATGCTGAGCGCGAGCACGGTGAAGGTGATGATCAGCGCCCCGGTCCAGGCGAGCTGTTGCCATTCCTTGTAGGGCGAGAGCGCGAACTGGAAGATGACGGCCGGCAGGCTCGCCATCGGGGCGTTGAGGTTGGTGCTCCAGAACTGGTTGTTGAGCGCGGTGAAGAGGAGCGGCGCGGTCTCCCCGCTGATACGGGCGACGGCGAGCAGCACGCCGGTGACCATGCCGGCCTGGGCGGAACGGTAGCACACCTTGGCGATCACCACGGCGCGCGGCAGGCCGAGCGCGGTCGCGGCCTCGCGCAGCTCCTTCGGCACCAGGACCAGCATGTCCTCGGTGGTGCGCACCACCACCGGAATCACGATCACCGCCAGCGCCACCGCCCCGGCAATTCCGGAGAAATGTCCCATCGGGGCCACCATCACCTCGTAGATGAAGAGCCCCACCACGATCGACGGCGCACTCAGCAGGATGTCGTTGATGAAGCGCACCACCGAGGTGAGCCGGTCGTGGCGGCCGTATTCGGCCATGTAGGTGCCGGCCAGGATGCCGATCGGCGTGCCGATGAGGACCGCCAGCGCGGTCAGCAGCACGCTGCCGAGGATCGGGTTGAGCAGTCCTCCGCTGGCGCCGGGCGGCGGCGTCATCTCGGTGAAAACGGATAGGGAGAGTCCCGAGACCCCCTCCCACAGCAGCACGGCAAGAATGACCACCAGCCATCCGAGCCCGAGCGCCGTCGCGGCGAGCGACAGGCTCATCATCACGGTGTTGCGGCGGCGGCGGGCGAGGTAGAGACGGTTCATGGCGTTCATCCGATCCGCCGCTCGATGCGCATCAGCAGATAGCGCGCCGCCGCCAGCACGATGAAGGTGATGACGAACAGGATCAGCCCCAGCGCGATCAACGCGGAGGTGTAGAGGTCGCCGACCGCCTCGGTGAACTCGTTGGCGATGGTCGCCGAGATGGTGGTCCCGGGCGCGAGCAAGGACGTCGATATCCTGTGGGCATTGCCGATCACGAAGGTCACCGCCATGGTCTCGCCGAGCGCGCGGCCGAGCCCCAACATCACGCCGCCGATCACGCCGACCCGCGTGTAGGGCAGCACGACGTGGCGCACCACCTCCCAGGTGGTGCAGCCCAACCCATAGGCCGCCTCCCTGAGCACCGGGGGAACCGCATCGAACACGTCGCGCGAGATCGAGGTGATGAAGGGCAGCACCATGATCGCGAGGATGAGCCCGGCCGTCAGCACCCCGATGCCGTAGGGCGGCCCGGCAAACACCGCCGACAGGACCGGGACATTGCCGAACACCGCGATCAGGAACGGCTGCAGGGTGTCCTGCAGGAACGGCGCGAGCACGAACAGGCCCCAGATGCCGTAGATGATGCTGGGGATGCCCGCGAGCAGCTCGATGGCGATCCCGATCGGCCGCCGCAGCCATATCGGACAAAGCTCGGTGAGGAACACCGCGATGAGCAGGCCTACCGGCACCGCGATCAGCATGGCAATGACCGAGGTGACGACGGTGCCGTAGATCGGTGCGATGGCGCCGAACTTTTCGGTCACCGGGTTCCAGCGCTGCTCGATCAGAAAATCGAGCCCGAAGGCCTGGAACGCCGGAATCGACCCGCTGACGAGCGAAACGATGACCCCGCCGAGCAGCAGCAGCACGCCGATCGCCGCCGCCCGCGTCAGGGCGTGGAAAACGAGATCGCCCAGCCGCAGCCGGGCGAGCGCGCGGGCGCGCGTGAACCGCGCGCCGGCCTCGATGGCACCGCCCTGCAATGCGACGTCGACCACGGATTGCCTCCGCACCGGCTGCATTCGGCCCTCCGAGCTGCTCGGAAGGGCCGAGTGAAGCGACCTCTCGGCCACCGCACAAGTCGTCTTTGGGACGGCGGTGGAAAAAGGAAGGGCGCCACCGACGGCGCCCCTCCCAAGGCGCGTCCAAGGTCAGTGTGACGCCGAGAACAGCGGCTTGCCGCTCGCGTCCTTGATCTCGGCCGCCCAGACCTTCTGGATCGCCGTGACGACATTGGGCGGCATCGGCACATAGTCGAGGTCTTCGGCCATCTTGCTGCCCTTTGCATAGGCCCAGGCGAAGAACTTGAGCGCTTCGGCGGCGGCCGCCGGGTCCTGCGGCTGCTTGTAGATGAGAATGAATGTCGCCCCGGCGATCGGCCAAGAGCCGGCGCCGGACTGGTTGGTCAGGATGACGAAGAAGTTGTCAGCCTTCTCCCAATCGGCGCTGGCCGCGGCGGCCTGGAACGATGCCGAATTCGGCATCACCGTCTTGCCGTCCTTGTTGATCATGCTCACCGTCGTAAGCTGGTTCTGCTTCGCATAAGCGTACTCGACGTAGCCGATCGAACCTTTGGTATTTCCGACGTTGTTGGAGACGCCTTCATTGCCCTTGGCGCCGATCCCGACCGGCCATTCGACCGAGGTGTTGGCGCCGACCTTCGAATTCCAGTCCGCGCTCACCTTCGAGAGGTAATCCGTCCATATGAAAGTTGTGCCGGAGCCGTCGGAGCGGTGGACAACGGCGATGGCTTGGGAGGGCAGCTTGGCGCTGGGATTGAGCTTTTTGATCGCAGGATCGTCCCACTTGGTGATCTGGCCGAGGAAGATCTTCGCCAGCGTGTCGCCGTCGAGCTTGAGATCGCCGGACTTGATGCCTTCGAGGTTCACGACCGGAACGTCGCCGCCGATCACGGTGGGGAATTGCACGAGCCCGATCTTTTTCACCTCTTCGGGCTTGAGCGGCATGTCGGAGGCACCGAAGGTCACGGTCTTGTTCTGAATCTGCTTGATGCCGCCGCCCGAGCCGATCGACTGGTAGTTCATCCCGACGCCGGTCTCCTTCTTGTAGGCGTCGGCCCATTTCGCATAGATCGGATAGGGGAAGGTGGCGCCGGCGCCCGAGATATCCATGGCGATCGCCGGCGAGAACGCGCCGGCGGCCAGGAAGCCGGCAGCCGTCAGGGTGCGGAATAGGGTCAAGGCTCTCTCCTGTCATTGCAGAGGAAAAATTCGAGCCGACGCGGGCTTTCACCCACGGCTCATCGTTTTGTTTTCACCAACTGCTTGCTGTTGGGGCGTTCACTTGACGCGCCCGGGACCTGACATGCGTACCCGCCCATCCGGTCCGAGGCCGTCCGCATCCCTACGCGGCTCATGTCATGGATGTATGATCTCTCCATGACACATGGATGACAAATCAAGCTATTGGAAATGCTCGCTAATTTGTTTTTGGCTGCGCATCCGGCAGCGGCAGGTGGACGGTGAAGGTCGCGCCCTGCCCGGGCACGCTATCGATCGTCAGGCGGCCGCCGTGGCGGTTGAGGATGTGCTTGGCCAGGGCGAGGCCGAGCCCGGTGCCGCCCTGGGCGCGGCTTTCCGAGACGTCGACGCGATAGAAGCGCTCGGTCAGCCGCGGCAGGTGCTCGGGCGCGATGCCGGGACCATAGTCGCGGACCGCCACCCGCGCCTCGGGCTCGCCGTCCGGCCCCTGGCTCGCCGCCAGGCCGATGTCGACGCGCCGGCCGGATGCGGCGTATTTGAGCGCGTTTTCCACAAGATTCTCGAACACCCGGATCAGCTCGTCGCGGTCCCCCGCCACCATGAGCGGGCCCGCCGGCGCCGTCAGCTTGACCTCGACCTCGCGGTCGCGGGCGAGCGTCTGCAGGCCGTCGGCGACCTGGCGGAGGACGGCGGCGAGATCGAGCGCTTTGTCGGGGCGCAGGTGCGCGTTGAGCTCGATGCGGGAGAGCGACAGGAGGTCGTCGATCAGGCGGGCCATGCGGTTGGCCTGCACCTGCATGATGCCGAGAAAGCGCTCGCGCGCCGCCGGGTCCTCGCGCGCGGGGCCGAGCAGCGTGTCGATGAAGCCCGAGAGCGAAGCGAGCGGGGTGCGCAGCTCGTGGCTGGCATTGGCGACGAAGTCGGCGCGCATCTCCTCGACGCGCCGCAGCGGCGTGAGATCGTGAAATGCGAGCAGGACCAGGCCCGCCTCGCGTCCCGAGATCGGCGTGACAATCGCCTCGTACCAGCGGTCGAGCGGCACGCGCTGGGAGAACTCGGCGCGCTGCGCCGCCGCGCTCGCCCGCGCGCGGCGGATCGCGTCGAGGACCTCGGGCACGCGCAGCCCGAGCGAGACCGGCTCGCCGCGGCGCAGCGCCGGCGCGACCGCGCTCGCCCGCGCGTTGAGCGCGACGACGTCGTCGCGCTGATCGAGCGCGACCACGGGATCGGGCAAGCCGGCGAGCACCGCCTCGATCAGCGGATCGCCGACGCGCGGCGCGGCCGGGCGATCTTTCGGCACGGCGGCGGGCGTCGCCTCGACGCGCCCGCTCGCGACCATCGCCGCGAGCGCGATCAGCGCGAAGCCCAGGAGCGCCGGCGCCGCCGCCAAGGCGCCGATCGCCCACAGGCCGGCGAACACGATCGCAGCCGTCGCCAGCACGAGGCGAAGGCGCCGGAGCCGCTCGAGCCATCGGGCCGGGCCGACGCCCCTGCTGTCGTTTATCGCTGCCATGGCACGCCGGATTCATACGGTGCCGGGGCGTAAGCGACAATCGCGGGAATGGAGCGGACCTGTCCGAGCTTGACCCCATCGGCGCTAACCTAAGAGGCTCTCCGCCCGGTCATGCGCGGGCTTGACTCCATAGGCGCTAAGTTAAGGTCTCTCGGCTGTCATCGTCCGCGTAGGCGGACGATCCAGTAATCCGGGAACCGGCGTAGCAGGCACTGACTTGGCCTCGATCGCTCGCACCTGGGGTTACTGGATGCCCGCCTACGCGGGCATGACAGCGGAGAGGTTTCATTTTGGCCCGGACAAGTCCGGCCATGACGGCGGGACGAAGTTTCCGCGGAAACGAAAGCGTCAGTGAGCCTGCTCGCAATTGATCATCCACGGCGTGCCGAACCGATCGACCAGCATGCCGAAACGGGCGGCCCAGAAGGTCTGCTGGATCGGCATCCGCACCGTGCCGTTCTCCGCCAAGGCGTGAAATATCCGCTCGGCATCGGCCGGGTCGTCGACCCCGAGCGTCACCGAGAAGCCCTTCATCGGTTCATGGTGCGCAGGCGGAGCGTCGGAGCCCATCAATACCTTGTCGCCCACCGTGAGGCGGGCATGCATGATCTTGTTGCGCCATTCCGGCGGCACGTGTTCCGCCGCCGGCGTGCCCTCGTGCGGCATCATTGCTTCGATCTTGCCGCCAAGGACTTTCTCGTAGAACTTGAACGCTGCCTCGCACTGGCCGCCGAACGTCAGATAGGGATTCAATTGCATGGTGCGCTCCCTTGCAGGTGGCGTGATGGAGATCTAGGTGGTCGGAACGGAGAGGTAATCGACAAGCTGGTCGAGGGTTCCGGTGAAGCCCCTCTGCATCGACTCGAAGCCGGCCTCGAAGGTATTGCGCTCCGTCGGCGTCGCGTCGACGGGACCGCCCCGCAACGCCAGGGTCGTCTTGCCGTCGCGCTCGGAGAAGGTGACGGCGGTCAGGACTTGCAGCGGCCAGCTCGGGCTCATCGGGTGGCGCGTCACCCCCTCGTTCTCGTCCGAGAACGAATTGACGAAGACGAGCCG
>WNEY01003078.1_pt1 | contig 12399 bp, 8 predicted proteins | sample 5400531 | NCBI WGS metagenome assembly WNEY01 (sample SAMN13153338, study PRJNA577476) | soil metagenome | isolation source: 200 cm saprolite under Douglas fir tree site 1 | place: USA:California | collected 2015-04-18
CGCCAGATCGCCACCTTCTTCTCCGAAGTCCTGACGCTCGGCGTGGTGGTGGGTGACGGGGACATCGTGCTGGTGCACCCGGAGCGCGAGGTGTCCCCGGGGAGCCGAATCGCCTAGCGAGAGACGAGGTCGCCCGGAACAGGGCGTGAGGCCCCGTAGCGAGTCTCGACGTACTCCGCGAGGATCTTCAGGAAATCGGCCACGATCGAGTCGCCTTTGAGCGTCACCTTGAGCCGGCCGTCCACATATACCGGAGCTTTGGGCTCCTCGAAGGTGCCGGGCAGCGAGATGCCGATGTCCGCGTGCTTCGACTCCCCGGGGCCGTTCACGACGCACCCCATGACCGCCACGCGCAACGTTTCCACGCCCGGATAGCGCTCGCGCCAGGCGGCCATCTGCTCTTTCAGGTGGGTCTGGATGTCCTCCGCCATCTCCTGGAAGAACGTCGACGTGGTGCGGCCGCAGCCGGGGCATGCCGAGACCTGCGGCGTGAAGCTCCGCAGGCCCAGTGACTGGAGCACCTGCTGCGCTACCTGTACCTCCTCGGTCCGGTCTCCGCCCGGCCGCGGCGTGAGGGACACCCGGATCGTGTCGCCGATCCCCTCCTGCAAGAGAATCGACAGACCCGCCGTGCTGGCGATGATTCCCTTTGCGCCCATCCCGGCCTCGGTGAGACCGAGGTGCAGCGGGTAGTCGGAGCGCTGCGCCAGCCGCTGATACACGTCTACGAGGTCCTGCACGCCCGAGACCTTCGCCGACAGGATGATGCGGTCGTGCGCCAGCCCGCACTCCTCGGCCAGCTCGGCCGAGCGCAGGGCGCTCGCAAGCATTGCCTCGATCATCACCTCCCGCGCGTCGAACGGTTCCGGCCGGCGGGCGTTCTCGTCCATCATCTCGGTGAGGAGCTGCTGGTCGAGACTCCCCCAGTTGACCCCGATGCGCACCGGCTTGCCGTGGGTGAGCGCGACCTCGATGATGGTGCGGAAGTGCTCGTCGCGCCGTTTCGCGCCGACGTTGCCAGGATTGATGCGGTACTTGGCGAGTGCGGCCGCGCACTTCGGGTATTTGGTGAGCAGCAGGTGGCCGTTGTAGTGAAAGTCGCCGATCACGGGGACGGCCACGCGGGCCACGATGTCCGGCACGGCCTCGGCCGCCGCCTCGTTGTTGACCGTCACCCGCACCAGCTCGCTGCCCGCGTCGTGGAGCGCGCGCACCTGCGCCGCGGTGGCGTCCACGTCGGCGGTATCGGTGTTGGTCATCGACTGGACGACGATCGGGTGGGAACCGCCCACCATCACGCCCCCCACGTCGACGACGACGGTCTGACGGCGCTGGTACGCGTTCACGCGTCCAATATAAGAAGAAAGACGTCACGCGGAGACGTCACGCAAAAACGTCGCGCGGACACGACTTTGCGCGACGCTCTCGTGCAACGCCTCTGCTTGACGTCTTAAAAGAATTTGTCCTGTATCACGATCCTCGCCCGCAGCGCAGAGAGCTTGGCCGTTCCCGCGATCGTACCGGTCGCCGATGCTCTGATGCCCACGTACACCTTCGAAGCGAGGAACAGTGGCTTCAGGGCGGTGGGGAGGTCCGGAATGTCGAACGGACTCGTGGTCGTCACCCCGGGCGTCACCGCGCCGCTCACGCTGAACGCCGGCGTCCCGGTGTACACCGCGCTCTTCGCCGTGTCGAAGTACACCTGGAAGGTCACGTTGCCGGTGCCGCTGGTGTTCACGAAATCGACCGAGCCGGTGAGTCGAACCGTGTCCACCAGGGACGAGCTACCGATCCCGAGCGAGTTGATCGTCTGCACGGGGATGGTGTCCGGCACCCCGGGGGGCAAGGGGCCGAGATACGGCAGCGTGTCCGCTTTGGCGGATTTGAGGAAGCTGAACACGTCGATGTCGAAAATGGCACGCCCTTCCCCGCAGCCGGCCGCCGTCGCGGTGAGCGCCACCAGGCACAACCACTTCGCGCGCATCCTGCCTCCTAATAGATCGAGAGCGACGTCGCCATCGTGATGCCGCGCTCGTTCGACAGCGAGTTGGTGTGCGTCCAGAATCCCACGTCGAGGCCGAGCCCGCCGAACCGCAGCCCCCCGCCGAACCCGAACTCGATTCGCTTCCGCTGGTCGCGCGCCACTCCGCCGCGCACCACAAACAGGCCGACGCGCTGTTCTCCACCCACATGCACGACGCTGCCGCGTCCGGTATTCAGCACGTCCGCCCCGAGCGTTGTGTTGCCAACGGTGTACGCCAGGTTCGCGATATAGGAGACGGGCAGCTTGGTCTTCGTTTCCACATGGTTCGCGACCGGCACCGAGTAGGTCGAATCATGGTAGTACGCGCTGTCCAGACGGGTGTCGGGCCAGGTGATGGTCGCGCCGATGTCGTTCACGCCCACCCCGATTTCGACCGGACCGGACACCCACGCGACGCCGATGTCGCCACCGATGCCATGGCCGAGCGTGTTCCCCGGCTTGGAGTACTGCGTCAGGGTCTGCCCGCTGGGCGTCACGGGGTTCGGGCCGATGAAGATCGTGGGGCCAGTGGTGAAGCCCGCCTCACCGTCGGTGCGCGCGTATCCCACGCCCAGGTAATAATGGACCGCGCCCCCCACGTAGAATCCCCCCGTAGAGTCTCCCGCAATCCGCCCGGCGTAGCTGATGGTCGGCGCGAAGCCCCCTTCCACGGTGCCGTGGACGAACGAGCTGTAGAAGGTGTTGTGCTGCGCGGGCTGCGAGTCGCGCAGGAAACCGAGCAAGTTGTCACCGAGCTGAAATTCCACGTCGTTGTGCACCCATCCCATCACCCCAACCCGGAGGCCTTTGAATCCGAAGCCCGGAGAGAAGGGACGACTCGAGCCGCTGATGCCGAACTGGTCCTCCGGAACGAGCTCCGCGGCCGCGCCGAGATTTACCCGCAGGGAGTCCTGGCCGATGGTGAAGGCGACGTCGTTCGTCGGCGTCGGGGCTCTCTTCACCTCGAGGTACAGCGGCAGGTTGAGAATCGTGTTCACGACGAGGATCGGATTGAAGCCCCGCGACTTCGGATCGAAGGCCGGGTCGCTGGAGAGATGCGGGTGATCATGCAGGAACTGGATGATCCCGAGCGGGATCGGGATGGTCAGTTTTGGCTGCCCGTGCCGGTCCGCTCGCGCATCTACGGCGCGATAGGCCGGGTTATACCGCTCGAGGCTTCCCGAACGGCCGAGGCTCAGGCCGCCCATGCCGATGCGACGGGCGTCGGTCACGAGCCACTGCGCCGCGGCCGGCGCCGCGGCGCCGCCCACCAGCACCACTAGCCCGAAGCCCAGAACGAATGTGCGCACGATGTTCCCCGTGAATGAGGGCTCAATCGGCCACCAACATTGTGAATGATCGACGTTTATGCCACAGGCGGGCGTGAGCCCCGTCACGCACGGGAGCGGGAAGGCGACGCCTGGAACCGTATGGTGACCGTCGTCCCCCGTCCCTGCGCGCTCGTCAGGCCGATGGTGCCACCCCAGCTCTCGACCAGGCGCCGGGCGATGGCGAGACCCAGGCCGGAGCCGCTCGACGTGGTGGAAAATGCCGGGTCGAAGACGCGCGGCAGCACATCGGGGGCGATCCCTCGGCCGTCGTCCTCCACGGCGAGCCCGCACCCGCCATCGGAGATGCGCACCGTCACGCGCCGGGCGCCCGCGTTGCGGGCGTTCTCGAGCAGGTTGATGAGGACCTCCTTCACTTCATCTCGCCGCGCGGACGCGAGCACGCCGGGCTCACCCGCGAGCGCGACGGTGGCTTCGGCTTCGGCACCGCCCAAGGTGTAGAGGTGCACGACCTCGCGCGCCAGGGCATGAACGTCGACGGGCTCGAGCGGGAGCGCCTCGGCCGCGGGCGACGCGAAGCGGGAGAACGCCCGCGCAATCGCGTCCAGCCGGTCGATTTCGGCCAGGATCCGCCCGGCCGTCTCCGCCAGCGTCGCGTCGAAGTCTCGCCCGTCCTTCTTCTCGCGCGCACGCTGCAGGTGCTGGATGCCGAGGCGGATCGGCGTGAGAGGATTCTTGATCTCGTGCGCCACCTGCCGCGCCATCTCGCCCCAGGCGAGCACGCGGGCCGCGCGGGTAAGCGCAGTCGCGTCGTCGAGTGCCACGACGCAGCCGTCCGGCGCCGGTCCCAGGGAGGCGAGCTGCACGCGGATCTGGCGCCCCCCCACCGCGAACTCGCGCTCCACGATCCCCTCGGTCGTGCCGTCGAGATACTCTCGCACGGCGGTCCAGACCACGAGCCATTCCGCCGGCGCCGCCCCTGTGAGTAGATCGCCCGGCGTGAGGGGTGCACCCAGCAGCTCGGCCGCGCGCGGGTTGGCCATGGTGACCCGGAGGCCGTCGTCCACGGCGATGACCCCGGTGGCCACGTTGGCGAGCACCTGGGCCGTGCGCCGGCGCGCCTCCTCGAGCGCGCCCTGGCTCCGCGTCACATCTGCCGCCATGCGCTCGAACGCCGAGATCACCGGCTCGAACTCGCGCGGCGCCCCCGGTGGGAAGGAGGGCAACGGAGCGCCGCGCCCGACCGCACCGGCGGCGTCGCGCAGCGCGGCGACCGGGCGCGCCAGCCCACGCGCGGTGAGTCCCGCGAGGTACACGGCCGCCACCAGCCCGGCCAGCGTCGCGAGGATGAGCACCAGCGCGAGGTCTTCCTGCTGCTGCCGCACGCGCTCGTCGTCGAGCAGCTGCGGGGCGGCCAGGATCTCCTGAACCTCGGGTGAGTCCGAGCGCACGACCAGGTACCCGACGCGAATCGAGCGACCCGCCGTGCGACCGTCAGCGGTGAGCTCGAGCTCGTCCCGGAGCGCCAGCCGCACGAACGCGTCCGAGGCGAGAAACGGATCCGCCAGGCCGAGCTCGCCAAGCACGGGCGCGCTCGTGCCGACAAGCACGCCGTCGCGGAACAGCCATAGGTCCGCATCGAGCCGGTCGCCCAGCTCCGCGATGGACCGCGCGACCGCGGCGGGGCGGTCGGAGACCACGGCTCCGGCGGTGGCCGCCGCGTCGCGCAACGTCTGGCTGATGAGCAGATCGCCCGCCCGCCGCGCCTCGTCGCCCAGCCGGGCGAAGCTCCACACGGCGAACAGCAACACCGGGAGCACGACGAAGGCGCTGAGTGCCGCGGCGAGTCGCACGCGATAGCTGGTGCGCAACGCGGCCATGACGGGCGGCAGGCGGGGGCGCCATCCACCGACGAGGAGCAGGCTCGCGATCCAGCACGCGGCGAGCGCACCAGCGTCCACCACGACCACCAGCACGCCGCGCACCAGCAACGCCCACGGATCTCGCAGGTCGACCGTCACGTGCACGTGGTGTACGCCATCCGGCAGCTCGAGGCGGCGCTCCCCCCGCGCCAACCAGCCGGGCCGCGTCCAGATCACCCGGGCGCTCGCCGTGGCCGGCGGCGGCGCGGGCGGCGACAGGGTGATCTGGTAGGGCGCCTCCACGCCCGCCGCCCCCCGCAGGAAACGCGCGACGCGCGCCGCCGGAATGATCCTGGTGCGCGGCCCCACACCCACCGTGAGCACGTCCCCGCCCGCCCCTCCGAGCGGCAGCACGAGCACGTAGTGAACGCCCGGGCTCCGATCCAGCCGCTCGACCCGCGGGCCGCGCGCGGTCTCGGGCGAGCGGACCAGCGCGGCCACCAGCGACGGCGGCAGGTCCACGCTCGCCAGGCGGATCTCCGCCTGGGGCTCGCCGGCCCGCGTCCACACCGCGAGACTCGCCGGGTAGTCGTCGATCGCGAGCGGCGAGGCGAGCCACCAGGCGTAGAGCTCGCCCGCGGTGCGAGGCGGTGGCGCGGGCGGGGCGGTCCCGAGGCGCTCCAGCAGCGACACGGCGCGGGGGTCGGCCACGCGGCCCAGTCCCTGAGCGTCCCGGTCGGCGAGCCCGAGGCGACCTTCCACCGCGGCGCCCCAGGTGACGAGTGCGGCGGCGGTGCCGGCCACGGTCGCGATGCCGAGGACGGCCCACCGGCGCGGCGCCGGCACGAGCACACCGACCAGTGCGGGGAGCCACACGAAGGTGTACCAGTCGGGCCACGCACCGTAAGGACTCCACAGCCACAGCCCTCCCAGGGCGGCAACCGCCGCCCAAGCGCACGCTGCGGGAAGGGTCCACGGAACGCGGTGCGGCTCGCTCGCGCCGCGTACCAGCGCCGCTGCGGTGAGCACCAGCGCCATCGCGGCCGTCGCGACCGCGGCCTCCCACGACATCCACAACGCGAACCCCACGCCGCCCGCCGGCGGCGCGATGCCGCGGCCGAGATAACGCACCAGGAACGGCGCCGCGAGCACGAGCGCAGCCGCGCCGACGACGTTCCACCAGCGGCGCGCGAGCCCGCGCCGCCATAACGCGCTGGCGGCGCACAGCGCCACCACGCCGAGCAGCGTGAGCGCACCGGCCGAGGCGCTGAACACACCGAGCACGGGGCGGTAGAACGCGGCGGGGGAGAACAGCTCCGCCACGTGCAGGGAGGAACCGATTGGCGCGCGGGCCGCGCACCACGCGGCCACGAGCACGACGACCCAGCGCCAGCGGCCCGGCGGCGCGACGAGGCACGCGAGCAGCAGCGCGGCGACGAGCGCGATCGCGGCGCGCTCCGTCGTACCGCGCAGTGCGGCGAGCTTTGCGTCGCCCTGGGCGGGCGGCACCGGCCGGACGCTGAACAGGGTGTCGCTATGCTCGCATTCGGTCGGGCAGTAGTCGAAGACCTCGCGGTCGTGCGGGGCGAGGCCGGGCGTGTAGAACCGCAGCGCCACGCCGTAGGCCTCCTCGAACCGCGCGCTAACCGCCCGGCCCCGATCCGGCGCCGCCGGCACCGCGTCGAGCAGCACGCTTCCCACCGCACTCCCGCCGTCCAGCGTCTGGCGCCGGGCCTCGAGCGACACGTAGAATGGTGTGATGACGGCGCGCAGCTCCGCGGTGTCCCGCGCGGGAACGAACCGGTGGCGGCCGGCCCAGACGACGGGGTCGCCGTCGCGGGTGAGAATCACGACGCCCCGCTCGACGCCCGGCGTCCGCGTGCCGGACCGGGTGGCGTCCCGCACCCGCTCGAAGGCGGCTTCGCGGGGCAGCAGCGCCGCGGTCATGCCGCGCTCCGCCAGCCGGCGCGCCTCCGCGACGGCGGCGGCCAGCGTGCCCTTCAGCGCAGAGGAATCCTGCGGGAGCCTGCCGGCGCGCACGTCGGACCAGCAGCACTCGATCCGTCGCACCTGCAGGACTCCCAGCACCAGTGTGGCGCCGAGGCTGAGGCAGGCGAGTGCCACCGCCGCCAGGCCCGCCAGCCGAAGGGAGGGAGGCCAGCGGGACGTCCGGACGGCGAGCAGCGTGACGGCGACCCCCGCGGCGCCCGCCGCCCACGCCCAGCCCGCGGCGCTCCCGTGCAGCCACTCGGCGGCGGCGATGGTCGCGCCGCACGCCGCGAGCGCGACGTGAACGCGCCGCTGCACCTCAAGACCCTCGTCCCCGACGAGGTGCGTTTCATTCTTGAGCGCGATGCCCGCCTCCTCGTACCGGTGGGAACGTGCGAACAGCACGGCCCCCACCTCCCGCTCGGTTGCGACACCATCATCGTCGAGCGCCTGGCTGACGACCTCTCCGGAGCGCTGGAGATCCTGCGCGCCCCGACGATCGAATATGGGGTCAACACCGCCACGAAGCGGCCTTTCCCCGGCAACGCCTCCGTCCGCCGCAAGACGCTGCACCGCTGGATGAACGACCTGCTCGGATCCTGGGAGGAGGCGGGTGTCGAGAGCTTCATCATTCTCACCGCACATGGCCACGACCCGCACCAGGAGGCGCTCTCCACCCTGCGCACCCGCCAGGCCCGCGTCTTCACCGTCGACGTGTTCGCCCTCGACTTCTCGGACGACCTCGAGGACGCCGATGGACCGATGCACGGCAGCGAGCTCGACACGTCCCTGCTGCTCTACCTCGCCCCCGAGGTCGTCCACATGGACCGCGCCCAGGACTTCGTGCTTCCCGAGAGGCAGCGCACCCGCTACCTGCGCACGAGCGCCGGCTCCCTCCCCAAGCGCTCCCCGGGGTCGCTCGGCCGGCCCTCGATCGCGACCCGGGAGAAGGGCGAGCGGCTATATAAGATGATTTACGACCGCGTCGCGACGCGAGTGCTCGGAGTACCCGTCCCGTGAACGCCCTCTTGCTCGCACTGCTCGCGCTCCAAAGCCCCGTGGACGAAGGCACCCTGGTCGTTCGCGAGGACACGGTCGAGATCGCGCGCGAGGCGTTCCGCCTCACGGCCGTGGGCACCGGCGCCGGGGTGACGCGCTGGAAGCTCGCCACGACCATTCGCTACGACCGCACCCGCCCGGTGGTCGTGCTCGACCCGATCGTCGAGCTCGGCCCCGATTCGAGCCCCGTGAGCCTGGAATACACCGTCGCCGACCCGCGCGAGCCGCTGCGGATCCTGGGACAGCTCACGCGCGGGCGGTTCGTCGTCCGACTCCTGGGCCGCCGCACCGAGCGGGCCCGCGAGTTCCCCGCTCCGCCTCCCACGGCCGTGGTCGACGACTCGGTGTTTGCCCTCTACCTTCCCGTCGCCTGGCAGGGACGCCCCCGGCCGGTGACGGTGACGGCCGTCTTCCCTCGCGCCGGGCGACGGGAGCTGCTGACGGTGCAGGACCTCGGCGTCCAGTCCACCACCCTGAACCGCGACCCCGCGGCGCTGCGGCACATCACAGTGACGGGGGGTGAGGCCCGCCTGGTCCATCTCTGGCTCGCCGCCGACGGCCGGCTCGCGAAAGTTGAGGTGCCGTCGCGCCGGCTCGTCGCCGAGCGGGCGCCCGCGTCCTGAGGTTAGATTCGTCGCGTCTCGAAACTTGCCGCGGGCGCGCCGCGTATGAGGAAGCTCATGAAGCCTCTGCTGTTGTCCGTCGGGCTCTTCGTCTGCCCAACCCTCGTCATCTGCCAGCAACCCGTTCCCGCGGCCCTCTCGCTCGCCGACGCGGTCGCGCTCGCCCGCCAGCACAACCCCGCCTACCGGCAAACGATGCACGACCGGTCGCCGGCGGCGTGGGGCGTCCGGAACGCCTGGTCGAGCCTGTGGCTCCCCAGCGTGACCGCGTCGGGCGGCGTGGGTTACGCGGGCCCAGGCGAGCAGAACTTCCTCACGTCGAGCTTCTCGCAGAGCGTCTCGACGTGGTCCTCGAACTACAGCTTCCTCCTCGACTGGACGCTGAACGGACAGACGCTCAGCCAACCCGGGCTCAAGAAGGCGCAGCTGAACGCGGCGGACGCGGACGTCGTCGGCGCCGAGACCAATCTGGTGACCGCGGTGACCCAGCAGTACCTGACGGTGCTGCAGGCGCGGGACAACGCCGAGGTGGCGCGACAGCAGCTGGACCACGATGAGCAGTTCCAGAAGCTGGCGCAGGCGCGCTACGAGGTGGGCCGTGCGTCGCTGATCGACGTGCGGCAGGCGCAGGTGGCCCGCGGGACGGCCGAGGTGGTGCTGCTCCGGGCGCGCACCGCGGTCCAGGTCGAGAAGCTGCGGTTGTTCCAGCAGATCGGCGTGTCGGCGCCGGTGGACCTGGGCACGGTGCAGCTTACCGACACGTTCAGCGTCCAGACCCCGACCTGGCGCTTGACCGACCTGCTGGGGATGGCCGAGCAGCAGAACCCTTCGCTCAAGGCGCTGCGGGAGCGGGAGCGCGCCGCCGGGTGGGGCGTGAAGGCGGCCTCTTCGAGCTGGGGTCCGTCGGTGTCGCTGTCGGCCGGCTGGTCCGGGTTCACACAGAAGCTGTCCGACATCAATCCGACGATCGGGGCCATACGGGCGAGCGCGCAAACGGATTCGCTGGCGTGTGCCTATGAGAACGCCGCGTGGTTGAACTCGGGACAGACCCCGCTCAACTGCGCGGTGCTCACAAACACGGCTGTCCAGGAACAGGCCTTCCGCGAGCAGAACAGCCGCTATCCGTTCCATTTCAGGCCACAGCCGTTCCAGGCGCGGCTCACCGTCACGATCCCGCTGTGGGGCAACTTCCAGCAGCCGCTGCAAGTGTCCCAGGCCAAGGCGCAGCAGCAGGATCTGCAGGAATCGGTGCGCGCGCGCGGCCTCCAGGTGCAGACCGACGTCAGCCAGGCGTACCTTACGCTGGAGACGGCGTTTCAGACGATTGCCATTCAGGATACGAACCGTACCGCGGCACGCGAGCAGCTGCAGCTCGCCACGGAGCGGTACCGCGTCGGCTCGGGGACGTTCTTCGAGCTGCTCGACGCCCAGGTGGCGGGGCTGCGCGCCGAGACCGACTATATCAACGCCGTGTACGATTATCACAAGGCGCTGGCCGCGCTCGAAGCCGCGGTCGGCCGGCCGCTGCGGTAACCGGAGGATCCGACCGTCATGTCCAAACGGAGCAAAGTGCTGGTGGGTGCGGGTGCCGCGGTACTCATCATCGCGATCGTGGTAATCAGCGCCGGCGCGCGGCGGGACCGCGGCCAGGAGGTGCGGTTCGAGACGGCGGGCCGGCGCGACCTCGTCGCCGCCGTGACGGCGAGCGGCAAGATCCAGCCCAAGAAGAAGGTCGACGTCTCGGCCGACATCACGGGACGCATCACGCGGATCGCGGTACGCGAAGGCGACCTGGTGAAGCAGGGCCAGTTCCTGATCCAGATCGACCCGACGATCTACGAGGCCAACCTGCAGCAGGCCGCGGCCACCATGGCCTCGGCGCAGGCGGCGGCGGTGCAGGCCAAGGCGAACCAGGACCAATCCGAGCGCGCCCTGCGCCGCACCAAGGAGCTCCATGCGCAGAGCCCCAACCTGATCTCCACGGAGCAGCTGGAGCAGGCACAGACGGCGTTCGACATCGCCGAGTCGAACCTGAACGCCGCGCAGCACCAGGTGGAGCAGGCGCGGGCCGCCATGCAATCGGCGCGCGACAATCTCCGCAAGACGACGCTCATCGCCCCGATGACGGGGCGGGTGACTCGGCTCGCGGTGGAAGAGGGTGAGGTGGCCGTGCCCAGTACGTTCTCGAAGGACATCGGCCTGCTGCTGACCGTCTCCGACCTGTCGGTGATCCAGGCCAAAGTGAAGGTGGACGAAACCGACGTCGTGCGCGTCCACCTCAGCGACTCCGTCGAGGTCTCGATCGATGCGTTCCCGGACACCGTCTTCATCGGCCGCGTAACCAAGGTGTCGAATTCCAGCGTGCGCGACGCAACCTCGACGGCAACCGGCCAAAATGACCGGGCGGTGGACTACGAAGTGGAAATCACGCTCGACAAGCCGCCCAGCGACATCCGCCCGGATCTGTCCGCCACGGCGCGGATCGTCACCGACACGCGCAAGCAGGCGCTGTCGATCCCGATCATCGCGCTGACGGTGCGCGAGAACACGCCGGGGGCGACCGCAGCCCACCCGGCGGACACCGCCGCCCGGAAGAAGAAGGAGACCGAGGGCGTGTTCGTCGTGAAGGACGGGATGGCGAACTTCCGGCCGGTGAAGGTCGGGATCGCCGGAGACGAGTACTTCGAGGTGACGGACGGCCTGAAGGCCGGCGAGACGATCGTCGCCGGACCCTACCAGGCGATCCGTGATCTGAAAGAAGGCGCGCGGGTGCGCGCCATGAAGCAGTCGGCCGACTCGGCGAAAAAGAAGACCACGTCATGACGGCACCTGCGCTCCAGGCGTTCCGCACCGGCGACACGCCGCTCCCCGACATCGTCATCCTGACGCACAAGCTCACGCGTCAGTACGACATGGGGGGCGAGGTGGTACGCGCGCTGCAAGGCGTGAGCCTCCAGATCAAGAAGAACGAGTATGTGGCCGTCATGGGTCCATCGGGGTCCGGCAAGTCCACGCTCATGAACCTGATCGGATGCCTCGACACGCCCACGTCCGGCGAATACTGGCTCAACGCCCAGAAGGTCTCCGACCTGGATGACGACGCGCTCGCCCGCATCCGCAACAAAGAGATCGGGTTCGTGTTTCAGACCTTCAACCTGCTGCCCCGCGCAACGGCCCTGCACAACGTAGAGCTGCCCCTCATCTACGCCGGGCACGGCGCGCGCGAGCGGCGCGCCCAGGCGGTGCATGCCCTCGAGCGCGTGGGGCTCGCCGACCGGATGGCGCACCGACCGAACGAGCTGTCGGGCGGGCAGCGCCAGCGCGTGGCCATCGCCCGGGCGCTCGTCAATGAGCCCTCCATCCTGCTCGCGGACGAGCCCACCGGAAACCTCGATTCCACGACGAGCGGCGAGATCATGCAGGTATTCGCGGCGCTACACGGGCAGGGCCAGACCATCGTGATGGTGACGCACGAGCACGACATCGCGGCGCACGCAGCCCGCGTCGTGACCTTACGGGACGGATTGATCGCCACGGATCAGCGCCAGGCCGCC
>WNEY01003080.1_pt1 | contig 12395 bp, 5 predicted proteins | sample 5400531 | NCBI WGS metagenome assembly WNEY01 (sample SAMN13153338, study PRJNA577476) | soil metagenome | isolation source: 200 cm saprolite under Douglas fir tree site 1 | place: USA:California | collected 2015-04-18
AGAGGCGCAGATCGAGACCGCGCTCGCGCGCAATCCCGACGACATCCAGGCGCGCCTCGCCCATGCCCACTTGCTCCTCGCCCGCCAGGACTTCATGGGCGTCTGGAAGGAGACCGGAAGCGTCCTGGAACGGGCGCCCGGGAATCCCCAGGCGCTCGCCTACCAGGCGATCGTCCGCCTGGCCATGGGTCAGGCCGAGGTGGCCGTCGACCTGCTCAAGAAGGCGGTCGCCACGGACCCCGACCTGATCGACGGCTACGTATACCTGGCCGTCGGGTACGTACGGATGGGCCGCGTGCGGGACGCGGAGGCTGCGATCGCGAAGGGATCGAAACGATTTCCGGATCGGGCGGCGGACTTCCGGCGGCTGCTGGCCGATCTGCAGAAACAGGAAGCGCCGATGGCGAATGCGATCCCCGCCTCCGGCAACGCCAACCCGCATGCGGGCCTCGCTACGCCGGGGGCTGAAACCGGCGCCGCTCCGGCAGCGAGCGCGAATTCCCGCCGCCGGGTCTCGGGTACGGTGGACATCGATCCATCGCTCAGGAGCGCGATTGCGCCGGGCGCCGTCCTCTTCGTGTTCGTGCGGGAGGCCGGCGGCGGCGGCGGGCCGCCGGTGGCCGTCAAGCGGCTGCCCCCGACCTTCCCTGCGGTCTTCGAGCTGAGCGAGGCCGACTCGATGATGGGCCAGTCGTTCCCGGACCCGCTCTTGATCGAGGCGCGTCTCGATTCCGACGGCGATCCCACCACGCGCCCGCCCACCGATCCAAAGGCTCGCCTCGACCGCGTGAAAGCCGGCCGCAACGACGTGCACCTCGTGTTGAAGCGACCCTGACCTTCTGCGCGGCGACGACGACACGAGGCCGCCGCGACCCCGCACGGTAGCGTATTTCGACCCTCGGTGAAGTTCCCTACTCCCGCTCGACTCGGCAGCGGGTTCCACGGACGCGTGTCCTGTCGTCAATGGGACCGATGGGATGAAAACCTCCGCGATCCTCGATAGTTGACCATGGTCTGTTTCAGTGAGGCTGTACTCCAACGTAGTCCGATTGACTACGTACTCCGACCTTTGCTAAACGTCTCTTGGTCTTAGACACAAGTCCCGGGGGGGATCTTGTACATCCCGAGGCAGACCATCCCGGTTGGGATGGCGCGCCCGCAAGACGGTGCCCGCGGGTTCGCACGCGAGCGCCGCATCACAATCCTGGGCAAGGATGACAGGCGTTTATTCGAGCTTTCTCCCGCCGCTGTAACCGAGCTTCATCAGTTCGTGGCGCGGCGTGTAAGCAATTTCGCCGATGCGGCGGACATCGCACAGCAGACCCTGCTGCTGGCCTGCGCCGAAATCAGCACCTGTCGCGGCGGAAATCTGTCTCGGTGGCTGTTTACAATCGCGCGCCACTTGATCGTCGATCACTACCGGGCGGAGAACCGGTTCCGGTTCGTGGAGGTGCTGGCGGCGCTGGAAGAAACGGAATCCGCGCTGCAGACCCCGGCCGACTCGGTGCTGGCGGTCGCGGAGTGCCGCGAACGGCTGAGGTTGCTGCTGGAGTGCATCACCCACCGGATCTGCCTGGAGCGTCAGGTAGCGCTACTGCTGGCGGACGTCTACGGCCACTGCGACAAGTATTCGGCGGCGGTGCTGCGCATGAGCTTGCCGTGCTTCAAGCTGCTGCTGCACGGGGCGCGCGTGCGCCTGCGCGCGCTGGCCAACGCCCACGAGGGAGGAAAAGTCGGCCCCTGCAATTTCAGACCGCCTCTCGTCCACCCGGCGCACCGCCTCAGCGTCGCTCGCCACCTCGACGCCTCGCAGCTCTTCGCGCTGCGTATGCAGCTGGTACAGGATTTGAAGCTGGAGGCTGATGGCCTGCACCCGCCCGGCTCCGCGAAGGGGCTTCCCAAGCTGAGGGTCGCGGGTTCGAATCCCGTTTCCCGCTCCACTCCAAGCTGCTGATTGTCCGAGAGGTCGAGAGTCGAGTTCTGCACGCCAGGAGGCATGGACCTCTTGCAGCAAGGACGCAGCAAACGGCGCCGGCGGAAGCAGGTTGATCGCCTCGCGCAGGTCCTCGACGACGAGATGGCCGTATGTGCCCGTCGTCGTCTTGACATCGCGATGGCGCAGCAGGCGCTGCACGCGGTGAGCATCGACGCGCTAACTGAGGAGCAGCGTAGCCGTGCTGTGCGCAGGTCATGGAAGCGCATCGGCCGCACCTTCGCGGTGGGCCAGAGCTTCATCCCGCAGCGAGGGCAGGCCCGAAAGCTCGCCGTCGGGATGGCGCTCGCAATGGGGCTCTCCGCTGCGTTTGCAGCGGCGGCAGGTGTGGACCAGTGGTCGACCAGGCCGGCGCGCGCGAGTGCGGCGCACAGCACCTTCTGGGGGTCCGCTTGCCTTCTCGAGCTGTTGCGTGCTGCGGTGCACGCCGCGCTTGATCTGCTTCTCGCTGAGCGTGGCGAACCAGCGCTCGACGAGATTGATCCAGAACGAGCTCGTCGGAGTGAAGTGCTCGCCGCGGCCACCCTGCGGGCAGCGGTTCTTCCCGGTGGCGCGGCGATCCTCCTGCTCCTCGGCGGCGTCCTGTTCAATCTACCGCCGGGGCCAGTCCCGATGGTCATGCTGGCGGTCGGCGGTCTGTTCTGGGGAGCCGGGGCGGTCTGGCTCGGCGACGCACTTCGCAGGTGGAATCCGTCGAGATAGCCTTCGACGATCTGGAGCGCGACGTGCAGAAGCATAAACAGATGTGGGGCCTGTCCCCTCCTCGGCGAGCAGCTGCAGTTTTCCGCTAGCGACCGTTCCCCACCGCAGCTCACATTCTCAGCGAGCGACAACGAGTGCTACCTTTCTCCGATACGGTGGCGCTTCCCGAAGCCGCTGAGGAAGGAGCGGGAGCGATGCGACTCCTTTGCAGAGCCCTTCCGTTCGTCCTGCTGACCCTGGCCGCCGCGTGCGGCACAGGCGGCAGCAGCTCGGCGCGGCCCATCACCATGCTCGACCCCACGGCGCACGACTCGCTCTTCCCCATCGCCGCCGGGTCGAAGCACACGCTCGGCTCCGACTCCCCGGCGATCACCTGCAACTCGTGCCACGGCGGCGGCGACAGCTTCAAGCAGTTCGACTGCCTCTCCTGCCACCAGCACTCGGACCAGGCCGCGCTCGACCTCGGGCACCGCGGCGTGCCGCAATACGCCTACGCGAGCGCCAGCTGCTACTCGTGCCACGCCCGCGGGACTGCAGGCGGAGCCGTTCCTTCCGGCGCCATCAGCGATCCCGCACGAGACCTCACGGTCAACGCCCAGATCCCGTCTTACGTGGACACCTCCATTTCGAGCCTCAGTCCCCAGACCGAGATTCTCCCCATGCCCATGGACCACGGAACGACACACGTGGACCCGGCCGCCTTCGCGAGCTGCGGAAATTGCCACGGCAATGTGGGCGCAGGCGCGTATTACCCGGGCGATCTCCATTCGTCCCTGGCGAATCTCAACCTGGCGCAACCGTCGGCGTGCGCGGATTGCCACGCCAGCTCGAAGCCGATCGGCTTCGTCGGCCCGACGGCCACCAATCCGGCGAGGACCCCTGCCTCCGGTGAAATGAAACACGACGCCGTCCTCTGGAGCAATGGTCTGCCGACCGCAGCGAGCGCCGTTCCCCAGGACTGCGCCGTCTGCCACGTGACTCCGTCGATGAGCATGTCGGCGACTTGGGGGACCAATCGGGCGGGAACGACCCCGGCTCTCTTCCATACGTCTTTGACGGCGGCAAACCTGCCGCAGCCGGCCTCTTGCGTCGACTGCCACGCCAATTCACGACCCAACGGCGTCTTGACGGTCTCGCCCACCAACCTGCTATTCGACCACACCGCTCCTGCGGCTCTGGCGGACTGCGCTTCATGTCACCAGAGCAGCAGCTCTGCTGCTCAATGGACCTCTTGGGCGGGAGGCAAGTTCCACCTCTCGGGAGACGCAGCGCCGGCTTCCTGCTTGCCTTGTCACGCGGGTGAGCGGCCGACGACGACATCGACCTGGACGAGCACGACATATACATCTTCACCGTTCGATTACGTGCCCAACCCGCAAGGCATCACCCACGGTGCTGGCCAGGACTGCGCTGTCTGTCACAGCGGGCCCGGAACCGGCGCCTGGGGTGGAACGCAAAACTGGGTTGGCGGGCATTTCCTGCACGGTGCGTCCACGATTTCGGGCAATACGTGTATTGCCTGTCACAGTAGCCAACGGCCCGATCTGCAGCCTGGTGCGACAGAAGCCGGCATGGCCGCGCTCTTGAACTTTGATCACACGATCAACGGCACGGGCGACTGCTTTGGTTGTCACCAGGCCACCGTCGCCGCCAATCGCTACCAGAACTACTTCAACATCACCCAGAAAAACAGTGGTGATTGGCAGGGCGGCCAGGGGTATCCGGGAGCGACGCTCATCGGCTCACCCTCCCAATTCGTCACGGTCACCGAAATCGCCCTGCAGCGTTCCGGGACGAACAACCTGGTGACGAGCACCACCTCGACGTCGGCGACGCTCTTGAACGAGATGCTCCACACGTCGACCGCGATCCCAGCGCAGGTGAATCCCGGGCCGGCGAACAATCCCGACTTCACCACGTGCTGGCACTGCCATACCAGCACGGGCACCACCGTCACCTCGTTCGCGAATGGCCAATTCCATCCTGCGCTCACGAGTTATTCAGCGACGCCAGGCGGAACGCCGACTCCCCTCCCGCAGCCCACGACACAGTGCCTCGATTGCCATGCCCAGATGCGCCCGGCCGGCATCGTCGAGAAGGCCGCGTCCGACCTGCAGCCCATGGATCACAACGCGCTGTTTACCTCTGCGGTGACGATCGGCGGCGTGTCGGTGACGGGCGTGGGGGGAATCGAATGCGCCGTCTGCCACAAGAGCCCGGGCAACACCTGGACCGACGGCATCTTCCACGCGAACATCGGCGCCGCGGTTCCCCAGGACTGCACGGCCTGCCACTATCCCTTGATGGCGGATACCGCCAGGTCCGACCTCTCGAGCGGCGTCAATTTCACGATGAAGCACACGTCGAGCCAGCTCACTTTCCAGAACTGCCAGATCTGCCACGCGACCGCGCTGTCGAAGAGCGCCAACACTCCAGCTGCTTCGACTCTGTGGCAGGCGGGAGTCTTCCACCCGAGCCTCGGAGCGTCGCAGCCTTCGGTATGCCTCGCTTGCCATGCGGTCTCCGAGCCGGCGGCGAACGCCTCCACCCAGAGCAGCGTGGCCTACAACCTGACCGTGGGAGGCACCTCGACCAACACGGCCCAGTGGATGAACCATGGCTCCGGCTCCGTGGCCGGCAAGGACTGCGTCGTTTGCCACGCGGCAGACGCGAAGACTTCGGGGAGCGCCTGGAGCAAGTCAGACTCCTTCCACGGAGCGGTGTCGAGCCCGAGCAGCTGCCGGGAGTGCCATGGTCTCACCAACGGCGGCGGCTCCGTGGCGGGCACCAACAACAACCTGCCCGTGGGCCTCACCAACTCGTCCACGGTGACCTCGGCAGCTGCCGACAGCACCACCGGCGTTCCTGCCGGAACGCTCGATCAAATCACGCACACGGACATCAACGTCTCGAGCCACGACTGCAACTTCTGCCACACGCAGAAGGGCGTCTCGACCGTTGCCGGCGTGCAAGGCAGGGAATGGGCGCAGGCCGGGTTCCACGCGAACTTCACGTCTGCGAACCCGCTGGCGATGAATGGCACCACGGGTCGCTGCAGCAACTGCCACATGAACGTCAAGCCCGCCGCTAGCTTCCCCCTGTTCGATCACAGCACCTTCTCCGCCACCTCGGGGACCCAGGACTGCAGCGCGTGCCACTCCTGGCCGGGAACCGGCACGGCGACGGCCGCCAACTGGCTTGGAGCTGCCGCAGCTCCCGCGACCGTCACATTGACGGGTTGGGCCAGCGGTACTTCGATCACTTCAAATACCGTTACTTTCGCGCATCCGAGGCCAAGCACTTACACAAGCTGTGCGCAATGTCACGCGGGCTCCAATTATTCGACGCTCATCGATTTCAACCATGATGGACTGACATCCAATGTGACCATCAACGGCGTGACTCCGTCCACAGTGCCCAACCTGGGAACGAGCATGTATAATATCTCGACCAACCCCACGTTCTGTGTGGCTTGCCATAATACGGGTAGCCCTTGGATCAGTAACACTGGATTGTCCTCGACAATTACCGCAAATACGACCAGCGGCAGCACGACCGTGACCACCCCCTCCACCAGTGCTTTGACGTTGGGAATGACCATAACCGGTACAGGCATTCCGAGCACTACGTCTACGACTACTACTTTTACAGCCAACATCACCAGTGGTAGCACCACAGTGACAACGTCTTTACTCGTATCATTGTCGGCTGGAACGATTATCTCGGGTACCGGTATACCGGCTAATGATACCGTTGCTACATCCGTTAGTAACGCTACCAGCTTTACATTGACGACAGCGGCTACAGCCACAGCCACGGGCGTGACATTGACTGCGACAAGAATAAGGCCGCTTACGGTCACTATCCAGACCATACCCAGCGCCACATCTTTTACTATTTCGACCGCGGCCAACGCGACGACAACAGGAACCACTTTGACAGTAACCCATATGAGCATCAGTCAGCAGGCTATCGGGAGCCACAAGACCTCGACTAATGGTCAGGACTGCACCTCATGCCATTACGTTGGCGGGCCCAACACTCTGACCCCGCCGACTCCTGGAGTTTTCGGGACCGGAACGCTGTGAAGAGCGCTGCGGGGAGCGACGATGAGTGGCGGCTAACTGCGGCCTGCCTGCACACAATTGCAATTAAAACTCACGGGTCAGACTCATCTTCGACAGCGAGCTCCTCGATTCGCTGCTCGACATGCTTCTGCTTCTGTGTCTGCGGAAACGGCATGTATTCGCCGTTGGAGACCATCCGCGTCGGGACCCGGCGACTGGAAAGGCTCCTCCTCTGCGGGCGCGCAGCGAGCGAGCTGCTCATCGCTCAACCAGGAATCCTCTTCGCGCGTGCCTGGAGGCTTCGGAGACTTGTAATAGTCGTCTGAAGAAGCCATCGTCTCTCCTTCGCATATCTCCTGGACTCTAGTTAATCGTCGTCCCTTTCCTCCTCCTCGAATTGGCCTGGATGCGGATACGACAGCCAGGTGCCCGCGAGCGGCTTCTGATTCACTCCGCGGCGGCTGTAGTCGCAGACGCCCCGCGGGAAGATGGTCCGCAACCGCGACAACTGAGCGGCGGGCAGGGCATGGGCATAGTCCCGCGGGTCCACGTTTTTCAGGCTGCACTTCAGGACGTCTTGCGCCAGAGGTTCGCCAGCGGCGAGCCGTGGATTGGCGTGCAGCGGGTAGAGCTGCCGGCACAAGGCCTGGTCGGTGATCCGCTGTCCTGTGACCGTGTAGCAGGCATCGACGAGTCCGGCGGGCTTGTTCCGCACCACTTTGAGGGCCGCCGCGTCGTCGGAAGTGTCGTTGACGATGTTCTCCACCCACTGGTCCACGCTTCGGATCGCCCCCACCTCGATCACGGCGAGGGCTCCCGCACCGGTTCCCACGCGGGAGCTGACGAGGATGACGTGGTTGTCGGCGTTGCCGTTGGCGGCAATCAGGCGCGCCCGGAAGCTGTGGCTGCGGATGGCGTCGTGGACGTTGCCGTCGTCGTCCATGTACGGCCGATACTGGAGGATGGGCACGGTGGCGAGTCCGCCGCTGCCGCTGTCGACCCGGCCGGTCTGATACGCGATACGTAGCGCCTTGCGATCGGCGACCTCGCGGCTGGCAACGATGTTGCCGTCGATGTCGTAGCCGCCGACGCGCGCATTGAGATCGAGGAACTGCTCGGCGTCGATCTGACCGGCGCTGAAGGCGGTCAGGCCGTACTGGACGCCAACGTTGTCCAGCGAGCGGCGCGCGAAGCCGGTATCGGGGTCGCGGCCGAACACGTTGACCAGATTGTCGTGCCAGGTGCAGCGAGCGCCGCCGCGGTTCGTGACGGGATCATAGATGAGCGCCGGCGGGATTCCCACGTCGCACCCGGCATTGTCAGTGACAGCCCCATTCGGCTTGTAGCCGGCGTTCCAGGTCCTGTTGACGATGCAGTGCTGCCAGGTACCCCAGCCGGCGACGGCGGTCTTTTGATCGAAGGTCCAGGGCAATGTCGAGCTGTTGAAGGCGGTCTCCAGGAGCGCGCAGTCGGAGAGGGGAATCCCGAAGGTCAAGAGGTCGGGGAAGCTGTTTCTCGGTGCGATGCCCTGCATCATCCCGGGGTAGTTCTGCGTGATTAGGTGCAGCTGCATGGAACCGCCCGAGCTGCCCGTGCCGAGCGTGTAGCGCGGCTCGCCGTATCGCTCGATGAAATGTTCCTTCACCATCATCGTGGTCTCGGCAGAGAGGACGTCGTCGGCGTTGTTGCCGAACACGTTGAGCGACGATGCCGCCATCGCGTAACCCAGCGCGAGCACGTCGCCGCCGCTCGCCGACTGCAAGACGCCCCCGGTCGTGCGGCCCTGGTGGTAACCCGCTTTGGCGCCCCCGCCGTAGCTGTAGAGCAACCGGCCGTTCCAACTGGCTGAGCCCGTCCACGGATCGGCCAGCGGGCCAGCGAGCGGATCGTGCAGGATCGCGATCTGGTAGATGGCGCGGTTGATGGTTCCAGTCTCGACCCGCACGATGTAGTTCACGGTGTTGCCTTGAGTGGTCGTGGTTCGCGCGAGGTCCGCGGGACGCACGGTCGGATCCGGCAGCGGCTTAAGCGTGCCGGCTGTCGACCTGTAGGCGTAGTCGACGCGCGTCGCGATGGAGCAGTCGGCGTCGAGCGGCGGACCGAGGTTGCCGCCCGTGACCGGCAGCACGAACGTCTGCGTCTCGCAGATGAACGGCCTCTGATGCGGACCGGAGAAGATGGGGCCGGTGATGGGGTGGTTCGTCAACGCGAGCGATTCGCCCGGCAGACCCCTGCCTTCGACCCTCAGCGTATTGCTGCCCAGCGCCAGCCCGGTCACGAGCCCAAGCACCGTATTCGGCGCTCGACCCTGGCGGAACGCGCTGGAGACGTCGCGCCCGTTGAGACTGACGATCAGGGAGCGGCTGGAAGTACCGCGCGGGAAGGAGATCTCCACCAGGACATCACTGCCGCTGATGCGGTCCGGGTCGTTCGAGACCGTCCTGATCACGAACCTCTCGTGGCGGTCGCGGTCCTCGTGGCCGGCTACGGAGAAGCTCGAGCCAAATGCAATTGCGACCAAGAACAATCTGCCAAGGAATCGCGTCATCGCGATTCTCCTCGTTGTGGTTTGGATTCGCGGATGGTCCGGTGGACCTTCTAGACCTTCTCAGCCGGAGCCCACTGCCTCGGCGCCGCGGACTAAGACGCGCCGGCACCTGGCATGTCAAGACGCACCGCGTGGGTTGCGGCGAGTCGCGACGGGCGCATGGTTCCGCCTCGTCCAACGCGGGGGTGCACGATGGGAATCCGAGCGGCGGTGGTTTTCCGGGTTCGTGTAGCGATCGATTTGGCGAGCGATGTCCAGCAAAATACCCGCAGACGTTAGCGGATTCGAACGCCTCGGACCACGAGTGCCGTGCCGAAAAACACTGCTTTTCATGCAGCGACGGCGTCGGGGTTTGTGCACGTTTACGCGCGACCAACGGCTCCTTGATTTTTCGCGAACGCGAGGCGCAGTCTGCGCAGCCGCGGGGAGTCCGTTATCGCCGGCATCTGCGGCCGGTCGCGACATAGGTCGCGCGGATTGTTTGGAGCGGCCCGGCCGCTCCGGTCCCCGCAGAAGGGTGGTCCCATGCTGTCCAAGCGCCTCTTTGGAGCGCTGTCGATGCTCGTCATTTTCATGCTTGCAAGCGGCGCGGATGCCCGCGTCACCCGAATCGTGATCGCCTCACGCCAGCCGATCGCCGGTGGGGCTTCATTCGGCTCGGTCGGGCCGTACGAGAAGCTCACCGGAACAGTCTTTTTCGAGGTCGACCCGGAGAATTCCCACAACGAGTCCGTGTTCGACCTGGAGAGGGCGCCGCGCAACAGCGCCGGTAAAATCGAGTTCTCCGCCGACACGGTGATCCTCCGTCCGGTGGACCCGTCGCGCGGCAACCACCAACTCTTCTTCGAGGTGAACAACCGCGGCAACAAGATCGCGCTCATCATGCTCAACGACACCCCTCCCACGGCCAACAACAACAATCCGATCACCGCCTCCGACTTCGGCAACGGTTTCCTCATGCGCCAGGGCTACGTGGTGGCCTGGGTAGGCTGGGGCGCCGACATCGCGCCGGGCGGTAGCCGGCTGCTTGTGAACTTCCCCATCGCCATGGAAAACGGCCAGCCGATCACCGAGCGCATCCTCACCGAGTTCTCCGACCGCAACTTCGGCGGCGGCACGCCGTTCACGCTGCCGCTCTCCGGCGGCACGGCGTTCAACAGCTACCCAGCGGTGTCCACCGACAAGAAGGTGGCGGAGGCGGTCCTGCGCGCGCGGCCCAGCGACTCACCCCGGCCGAGCGGCCCGCAGATTCCGCCCGGCGAGGTGGTGCCCGACGCGCAGTGGTCGTTCGCGAACTGCCTGGCGGGCCCGCCCGGCACGCCCAGCGTCACCGACATCTGCCTCGCGGGCGGATTCCAGAACAACAGGGTCTATGAGCTGATCTATCGCGCCACGAAGTCCCCGGTCATGGGCCTGGGCTACGTTACCTCGCGAGACTTCGTCTCGTTCCTCCGCCATGCCACCGTCGACGATGCTGGACAGCCGAACCCCGCGGCCGGAGTAACCCACACCATCTGCGACGGCATCTCGTCCAGCGGCATGTATTACCGCGATTACCTCTATCAGGGCTTCAATGCCGACGAGCTCGGACGGCGGGTCTGCGACGGCGTCCACATCGACATCCCTGGCGTGCAGAAGCTGTATCTGAACTATCGATTCTCCCAGCCCAATCCATTCACCGTGCAACACCGCGAGCGGTACGTGCCCGATGACAACTTCCCGCGGGCGTACGGCGTGACACATGACCCGCTGCGCGGCGACGAGGAGTCCGACGAGGGCGAGGGGCTCGACGGCATCCTCAAGCGGCCGGCCACCGATCCCAAGGTCATCCACACCGACAGCTCGACCGAGTGGTGGCAGTTTCGCGCCTCGCTGGTGGACGCGACCGACGACGGCCGCGCTGACCGGGTCCAGCCGCGCAACGTGCGCCGCTTCCTGTTCTCCGGCACCCAGCACTTCGTGGGCGTCGGTGCGACTCCCACTTTCGGGACGGGCAACCGCATGTGCCAGCAACTCTCCAACCCGACCCACTATGGCGCCAGCGCGCGCGCCCTCATCGTGGCGCTGAGCCAGTGGGTCGCGACCGGCAGGCTTCCGCCGCCCAGCCGGGTACCGAGCATCGCCGACGGGACGCTGGTCGCGACCGATCGGGCCAGCACCGGCTTCCCGCACATTCCGGGCGTCACCTATACCGGCCGATACAACGGGTCGGGCGACCGCGACTTTGGTCCCCGCGTCGAGGGCAACTCCGGCGTGATCGACTTCCTCCACCCGATCGTGCTCAGCACGCACCGCGTGCTGGTGCCCCGCGTCGACGCCATCGGCAACGACCTGGGAGGCATCCGCCAGCCAGAGGTGGGCGCGCCGATCGCCACGCTCACGGGCTGGAACACGCGTACGGCAGAGTTCACCGATGGCGACCTCTGCGACCTGAACGGCATGTTCATCCCGCTGCACAAGACGCGGGCGGAGCGGAACGCGGCGGGCGATCCACGGCCCTCCCTCCAGGAGCTCTACGGCACGCACGAAGGCTACGTGCGAGCTGTGGCGGCCGTCGCGCATGAGCTGCACGCTGCGCGGCTCATGCTCCAGGAGGACGTGGACGCATACATCGCCGCTGCGGAGGCGAGCAACGTGCTGAAGTGAACCGGCCGGTTACGGCATGCTGCTCGCAAACTTGAGCCGGATCGGGCGTTGATCAATGGGCCTGGCCAGCGACCAGGTGCCCAGATGGTATGCCAGCGCTACAGGGAGGTCCGGCAACGTCGTCCAGGCACCGAGCGTTCCGTCAGGATTGAGCGATCACCGGTTCGTGTCGTGATCGTCGTTTGCCGGCTCGCCTGCCAGGCTCTCCGACACGATCGGAAGCGTCACCTCCGACTGATGGTCGGCATCGTGGAAGATCGTCTGGTCGGCGATCTTCAGAACACTGTCTTGCGCGAACCGATGCCCCGTATTCGGGTTGCGGTCCCACATCGGGAAGTTGCTGCTCGAGATTTCCAGCCGGATGCGGTGGCCGGCCTTGAACAGGTTGCTCGTCGGCCAGACGTGGATCTCGTACTTGTAGATCTTGCCCGGCTCGATC
>WNEY01003081.1_pt1 | contig 12393 bp, 6 predicted proteins | sample 5400531 | NCBI WGS metagenome assembly WNEY01 (sample SAMN13153338, study PRJNA577476) | soil metagenome | isolation source: 200 cm saprolite under Douglas fir tree site 1 | place: USA:California | collected 2015-04-18
GTGTCGGCGTGCGGAGTGGTGCCCGCAGCCCGGGCGGCCGTGTCGAGCGCTGAAGCGACGCCGGTGTCGGACAGCAGGCGCTGGGCGAGCGTATCGCGGGGGACGCCCGACGCGGAGTCCGCGGGCGCGGCCCGCGCGAAGAACAGCAGTCCCTTCTTGTACGCGTACAGGCCGGGGGCGCCCAAGCCGATGGCCAGGACGACCACCCAGAGCGCGATCCCGGCGGCGACGGAGCGTTTGTGATGGTCCTCCGCCCCGGGCTTCCCGGAGACGCGCGGCAGGGGCGTGGTGGCGGCGGACGCCATCCGGACTCCCGCGAGCGACGGGATCGCCTTGGTGGCGGCGGTCGCGAGTCCGACGGCGGCGAAGCCGCCCCCCGCCTCGAGCGCTTGCACGAGATCGTCCGCGCTCTGAAACCGCTCGTCGGGGGACTTCGCCATCATCTTCCTGGCGATCTCGAACACGGTGCGCTGGTCGTAGGTCTCGAGCGGCGGGGTGGGGATTTCCTCCATGATGTGCTTGTAGCCGATCGAGAACGAGTCCTCGCCGTCGAACGGCACGCGGCCGGTGAGGCTCTGGTAAGCGACCACGCCGAGCGAATAGATGTCGGAGCGCCCGTCGAGCGCCTGGGCGCGCGCCTGCTCGGGGCTCATGTAATGCGGCGTGCCGATGGACATTCCGGTGCCGGTGAGCTTGCCGCCCGAAGCCGCCTTCGCGATTCCGAAATCCGTGACCACCGCCAGCCCGTGCTCGTCGAACATGATGTTGTCGGGCTTGATGTCGCGGTGCACGATGCCGCTCTTGTGCGCGTACGCGAGGGCGCGCGCCACCTGGACGAGGATCTGACGGATCTCGGCCGGGAGGAGCGTGCCTCGCGCGGCCAGCACGGACGATAGCGGCTTGCCGCGCAGGAACTTCATGACGAAGTAGATCACCCGACCGGATTTGCCGACGCGATAAATCGGGATGATGCTGGGGTGCTCGAGCTTGGCGGAGGTACGGGCTTCGCGCTGGAACCGCTCGACGAACTCCTTGTCGAACGCGAGGGAGAACGGCAGGACCTTGATCGCCACGTCGCGCTCCAGCTGCTTCTCGCGCGCCTTGAAGACGATGGCCATCCCACCGCGGCCCAGCTCTTCGAGGATCTCGTACTCGTCTTTCAACTGTTCCCGCACCAGATCGAGCTCCGTCGCGTCGACCTGCTGGTCGCGCACGGCGGCGACCGGAGTCGTGTGCGAAAGATCCAGTCCGCAGGAGCGGCAGAACTTGCTGGCATCGTCGTTCTGGGTGCCGCAGCGGGAGCAGTACATCAATTCTCCGAAGGGTCGCGGAAACTTAGGGATTGATCGGACGACGTGTCAACTCGTGCCGTTCCAACTCTCTTGTTCTGAAGAGATCCGCGAGCAAGCCCCCTCCGGACACCGCTCTCGTCACGAGGATCAGGCACCATCAGTTGGAACGGCACTCGCGACAGTGCCCCGCGTGCTCAGAAGTCGGAAGCGAGTGCCGCGTACCACTGCGGCCGCCGCGGCGCGCCGGACGGTGGATCGGCGAGCGGTTGCGCGACGCCGAGTCGTACCGACAGGGGAAAGTCATAGCTCACCGTCATCCGGCCTGCGAGCTCGAGTCCGGCAGAGCGGAGTCGGGTGAGGCGCGGCGACGTCCCGGGCGCCCAAGCGTCACCCGCGTCGGCGAACAGGTTGAGCCACGCCTTGTCGACCCCGAGGGGGAGGTGGCCAAGCGCGCGGCCCACGAGTGCGAGCGGCATCCGGTACTCGACGCTGCCCGCGGCCGCGCGCTGGCCGCGCAGCTCGCCCGACGCATACCCGCGGAGCGGAAACGCGCGCGTCGCGCTCAGCGACGGCGCGAAGAAGACGTTCACGCCCTGCGGCGCCACCCCACCCACCCGGAAGAGCGTGCCGAGCGGACCGGTGGTGCCGCCTGCCAAGAGCCGCAGCGCCAGCACATGATGCGCGAAGCCGCCGACACCCGGTACGCGCAGGTACGCCGCCAGCCGGGAGCGTACCTCGTTCGACCAGCGAGCGGTGCCCTGCTCGTCCCGCCGCCGGTAGGTCGCGGACCACGTGACCCCGTTCTCCGGTGAGATCGAAAGGGCACCCATCACCAACCGCGACAGGGTGAGCGTCACCGAGCCGCCGACGAGGTTCTGCGCGTTACACCCCGAGCAGAAGGCGGCGAGCGAGGTGTCGGGGATCGTGGCGAAGCGCGTGCGCTCGAACTCCACCGCGGCCCGCACGCTCGCCAACCTGCGCCAGCGGCGCGTCACGAACGACGCACCGAGAGCCGCATAGTGGTCGAGCTCCGAGACCGTGAGATTCGGTGCGCTCGGTGGCGATCCAAGGTCCGACCACGACGCCCAGGCCGAAAGGTCGAGCGTCGGGTTGCCCAGCACGGAGGAAACCAGGACGAAGTCGCCCGCGGCGCGGAACGGGTGCGGGGAAATGAACAGGTCCGCGGCGTAGGCGAAGCGACCCAATGCGTCGGTTCCCGCCGTCAGAGCGCCGCCGAACCTTCCGGTTGGCCCGGCGTTCTCGAACACCGGGATCCAGAAATGCGGACGCAGCGACGGCCACATCGTGTAGCCGGTCTCGGAGACCGGCACAGGCGGCGCAGAATCGAACGGCAGCGGCTTCGTGAACGTGACCGGCCCACCTCCCTCGAGCGCCGGCGCCCGGCGCAGCTCCCAGCCGCGCGCCCTGAGCGCGGCGTACAGCAGGGTGCCGTCAGGGAGCGGCGCCGGTGCGCGGGCGCCGAGCGGCTCGCTCGTGATCGGCTGCGCGCCGCCCGCCCCCGAGTCGCGCCAGCGGTACACTTGCGGAACCCCCGTCTGGTCGGCGACGAACCAGAGCTCCCCGCCGGAGGTCCACACCACGTCGGCGATGCTGCCGCCGGTCTCGAGGAGCACCACGGCGGCATCGGGCGAGTCCGCCGGCCAGCGCACCAGTGCCCAGCGGCCGTCCACGCTCCGACTGCCGGCCACGCGGCGCCCGTCCGGCGATGGCGCCACATCCTCCCACACCGCGCCACGCGGCAGAGCTGGTGCGGGCACAGTCGAGCGGCTCGAGGCGGGGCCGAGCGCGATCGCTACCAGACGTCCGCCGCCCCCGGCGGGGGCGACTAGCCGGGCGCCGCGCGTCGCGCGCCGCCATGCCCGTCCCGGGACCCAGCGGTAGAGGTCGCTCCGGATCCGCCACCGGCTCGTGAAATCGAGCTGCGTGACCACCAGGGTGTCTCCCAGCCAGTCGTAGTCCACGCCGCCGTTGACGCGATGGGCGACCAGTGGGCGCTCCGTCGCGGCGTCGACCACGCGGAGCACGCTCGTCCCCTTCCCGTCGTCCCGCACGTACGCCACTCGCCGTCCGTCCGGCGATACGCGCGGCACCGGCTCCGTCCGGAGCAGGCTGTCGAGCACGCGCGCTGCGGGCAGCGCACCACGCATCGCAGGCAGGTCGGGTGCGGTCCCCCGCGGCCATTCGCCGCCCAGCGTGCGTCCGGGCGCCACGCGCGCCACCTGGCGTCCGACGCGGAATGGAATGAGCTGGGCGGCGGTGGCCTCCGCGAACCGGGGGACTACCGAGTCGCCCACCGCACCGGCGAGATAATGAAAGAAGCGGCTGCCATACGCGTACGGAACCAGTCCGTCCGCCCAGCGCGTGAACAGCGTCGCGTTCCACGGGGACCGCGAGGCCCCCGCCGCGTGGTCCGCTGCGAGCAGCTGGGTATGGAAGCTCCCCCGCACCCGTCCCGCGTTCGTGAACTTCGACTCGTAGTACGTCGCGAGCCCTTCGATCACCCAGCTCGGCTGATACTCGTTCGGGAACAGCCCGGGGGCCCGTCCGAAGACGCGCTGCAGCCCGCCCCACAGCCCGCGCGAGCGGTCGAGGTGAAACACGTGTGCCAGCTCGTGCGTGGTCACGAGCCGGAGCCAGTTGTCGAAGAACAGGAGTCCGTGGTCGCCGGCGGGCGGCGCGGCGAAGATGGTGATTCGGTTCGTCGGAAGGACGGTGGTGAAGCCGTTGGCGGCGTCGATGTCGTCGGCCAACGTGATGTCCACGACGCCGCGCGGCGGGTGCAGCTCCGTGGCGAGCAACCCGTAGGACCGCTCCGCTTCGCGCGCCTGCGTGAACGCCGCGTCGCGGTAGGCAGGCCGGAAGTGGATGCGGAAGTGGGGCGTGTGCAACGTGCGCCAGCTGCCAGACGGATCGACTTGGGCCTCCGCGCGGCCGGCGACCAGGATAAGAAACAGAATGCGGAACGCGGAGCGCGGAACGCGGAACATAAATGGAAGGTCGAGGCAGGACGCCGACCTCCGCCTGCTGCTCCGCGTTCCGACCTCCGCGTTCCGCGTTGTCATGGTTCCCGCGCCCGATCCCGCAGGAACGCCTCGATGCCGCTGACAACCGCTCGCGCATACCGCCACTGTCCGTCCTCGCTGGCGAGCACCGCCTCCTGCTCGGGCAGCATGATGAACAGCCCCTCGGTGAGCGCCGCGGGCATCCAGGTGGGCCGCACGAGCGCATAGTCACCGCGGCCGATCCCGAGGTCGCGCACGCGGAACTCCGCCACGAGCGCGCGATCCAGCTCGCGGGCCAGACGGGTGCTCCGCGGCTGGAAGTAGTACACGCTCGTTCCCGAGTTGGTGAACGGGTTCACGCCGTCCGGCAAGGCGTTGGCGTGAATGGACACGAGGACGTCGGCGTCGCGCAGCTCCGCGAAATGCGTCCGGGGATACAGCTCGATCGGCGTCGAGTCGGTGCGGGTGAGGAACACGACCGCGCCGGCGCGCTCGAGCAGCGTCTTTGCCTTGAAGGCCACGGCCAGCGTCGCCACCGGCTCCCACAATCCCGTCGGCCCCGTGGCGCCGAGGGGCGGGTGACCGGGGTCGAGCACGACGGTTCGGCCGCGGAGCGGGTGCTCGCGATCGATCGCGGGGGGACGCCGCACCTCGAGCAGCAGGTCGCGACCGTCGAAGCGAGCGCGGTACCCCCACACGCGCCGCGCCAGCTCGAGCGTGATCGTCACCTCGTCCGCCGCCGGTTGCGCATAGCTCATCCGCGTGACCAGCGGGTCGCTGCCAGTCGCCTCCCCGCCCTCGCCGTACTGCATCCAGTTGATGTCGGATGCGCCACCGTACAGGCGCAGGGTGAGGCTGCGCTCGCGCTCCGTGACCTGGTAGGGGAGGCGCGCGGGCAGCGGCACCCGCAGCGTCACCGACTTCGGTCCGGACGCGAGCCGAACCGAGCTCACGACGCCACCCGGCGGCGGCGTACCCGGCGGCAGCCGCACGACGTCGGTCTCGTTCACCCACGCAACCGTGGCGCGCGAGAGCCGGAGCCGCACTTGATCGTTCCAGCGCCCCGACTCGACCGCGACCGTCCCGGTCGGGAAAAACCAATTGTAGGTTCCGTGGGGGACAGCCCGCCCCGGGGTGATGCTGTCGGTCGTACCGGTGCGGGCGGTGTCGTCGTCCAGGACGACGACGGTCGGGAAGGTCATGTCCACGACATTCACGCCGAGGGGCCAGCGCGCCGTCGCCGTGTCAGCACCCACGGTCACCACGAGCGTGGCGCACGCCGTCCGCCCGTCCGCACACAGCGCCGCCGCCGGCAACCAGCCCACGTAGCGTCCCGCCGTCGGCACGCGTCGACGCGGCGCGGTATCGATCACGAAGGCGCGGACGCCCCCGGGGAGCTCGGCGGGCAGCGTATCGGGGACGAGCGGAACGCTCGAGCCCCACGGCAGCAGCAGGCGCACCGACGCGCCGGGTGTGACCTGCACGCTCAGGGGAATCCCCTCCCCCACCGGCAGTGCAACAGTCCCCGCAGGCGTGAAGCTGGTCGTATCGATCCACACGGGGCGTCCGGACGGCGGCCGAAACTGCGGCGCGATGCGGGCGGTGTACACGAAGCGGCTGGAGTCGGGCCCTCCAGTTGCCGCAATCAGGAAGCGCGCGACGGTGTCCTCAGGCAGCGGCAACCAGGCGATCCAGGCGCCGTCCGGGAGCACGGGCAACGACTGCCCGTTGATCCCCAGGTGCACCGGTCCGCCGCTCCCCCCTCGCACCGAGCCGAACAGGAACGCCGAGTCGTAGGACTGGATGATATCGGTGACCGCGGGATAGACCACCGTGACGTGCAACGAGTCGCGCCCCGGCGCGGCGGGCGACGGCAGCGCGCCTCCGGCGACGGGCGCGGTAGCGGTGCGCGCCACCGCGCATCCGGTCAGGACGCTCACGAGCACCACGCAGACCGATCGCACAGGACGCGCAAGGTAGCATCGGCGCTTTCAGCCCGTCAATTTGCCGAATTGATTGGCAGGCCATAACTTCTGCGCCGAGTGGAGCACTTCCTCCAGTGACCGCCTGCCCTTACTGCGGCCGGGCGAACGACCCGGGTGCACAGTTCTGCATGGACTGCGGCAAGCCCATGGGCAAATCCACAGGACGCACGGCCGCTGCCGCGTCCGCGGGCGGGGGGGGCGAGGGTGGAGCGGTGACGGCGGCGGGGGCCGCGCCGGCCACGCGCGTCGTGGCCCGCCCGGCGCGAGCCCACGACCAGGGCGAGCCGATCTCCTGCCCCTTTTGCGGCGGGCGAGCCAGTGGGCTACAGCCGTTCTGCCCACATTGCGGCCGCCGACTCACGGCCCCTGGCTCCGGGCCCAACTGCCCGCGCTGCGCTTCGCCCGTGGAACCGGGGATCAAGTTCTGCGCGACCTGCGGTGCGCCGCTGGCCGACCTGGCGGCCGCGCGTCGGGGCCTCTCGGGACCCTCGCGAGCGGGAGCGACGATCGCGCTCGTCCTCCTCGACGATCTGGGCAACCCGGTGCAGCGCTTCGAGCGCAACGCGCCCGACACGACCATCGGCCGTCAGGACGGCGACATCCGCTTCCCCGAAGACGTGTTCCTGTCGCCGTTGCACGCGAAGCTGTCGTGGGAGCAGGACACCCTCGTCGTGCGCGATCTGGGCAGCCGCAACGGCACGTGGGTGTTCCTCGAGGAGGCGCATCGCCTGCTCGATGGCGACCTGCTGCTGATCGGCTCCCAGGTGATCCGGTTCCGGCGGCTGGGGTACCCGGGGCCGCACCCGCCCGACGCCGACGCCACCAAGCGGATGGGCAGCCTGAGCCCGAGCGCCGACATCGCGAGCCTCACCCAGCTGCGCTCCGACGGCAGCGTCCGCGACGTGATCCAGCTCTCCCCCGGCCGCGATGTCGTCATCGGCCGCGAGCAAGGCGAGTGGGTGTTCCCGTACGATCCGTCGATGAGCGCGCGCCATGCCCTGGTGCGCTCCGAGGATGCGGACTTCGTGGTGGTGGACGCCAACAGCCGCAACGGCATTGCGCTCGCGGCCCGCGGCGACATGACCCTGCGCGACCAGTCGCGCATCCTGGTAGGCGACAAGCTGCTGCGGATCGAGATTCCGACGTGAAGATCTGCCCAGTATGTGCGACCGAGTATCGCGACGATATCCGGTTCTGCCCGAACGACGGGCAGACCCTGCGCTCGTCGGGGCCGACGCAGGATCTCGTAGGCCAGGTGGTGGCCGACCGCTACCACATAATGAAAAAACTGGGTGAGGGAGGCATGGGGCAGGTGTACCTCGCCGAGCACGTGAAGATGGGGCGCCGCAGCGCCATCAAGGTGATGAACCCCTCCATGGTGCACGACCCCGAAGCGGTGGCCCGCTTCAATCGTGAGGCAGCAAACGCCAGCCGCATCTCGGACTCCCACGTGTGTGCTATCTACGACTTCGGCGAGACTCCCGACGGGCTCATCTACCTGGCCATGGAGTTCATCGAGGGCGAGCCGCTCACGGAGCTGATCAGGCAGGAAGGCGCGCTGCCCGTTGCCCGGGCCGCCGACATCGCCATCCAGGTGGCGGCCGCGCTCCAGGCAGCAGATGACCTCGGCATCGTGCACCGCGCCCTGAAGCCCGACAATATCATGCTGACGCGCAGTCGCGACGGAGCAGATGCGGTGAAGGTGGTCGATTTCGGCCTTGCCAAGGCCGTTGGCGGGGAGGGGGGCGACCAGAAGGTGACGAGGACCGGGTTGGTGGTCGGCACACCCGAGTTCATGAGCCCTGAGCAGCTCTCAGGCGACAAGTTGGATGGCCGGAGCGACGTCTATTCCCTGGGCCTGGTGCTCTTCAACATGCTTACGGGGACACTGCCCTTTCCCGCCGATTCCGCGCAGGAAGCGATGATCAAGCGCCTCACCGACGATCCGGCGGAGTTGATCGAAGTGCGGCCCGATCTGCTTTTTCCCCCAGGGCTCCAGCAGACACTCGACACCGCGCTGGCACGGACCCCGGTCGACCGCTATCAATCGGCCGCCAAGCTTGCGCACGACCTCGCTTCGGTAACCGGGCTCGCCAGGGCGGACGCGGGCGCGGCCCTGCCCTCCACCCTGACCGACGCCGACGACAGGACGGAGCCGATAGAGCCCGTGCGCGCCAGGACGCGCTCGCGTGTGCCGATCATCGTCGGCGTGATCGTCCTCCTGGGAGTGGCGGGCACGGTGGTCACGATCGGTCGCACGGTCAGGCAGACCGGCAGCGGTCCGGCCGCCGACACGGCGCAACCGATGCCGTCCCGTCCATCACCGGTGGACACCGCCACCCGTACGCCTGTGGTGCCGCCGCGACGCGCCCCAGCGTCGCGCTCGCGGGTGCCTGTCACCGCGCCGCGCATCGATGTGGCCCGGGCAAAGGACCTGCTGGACGATCTGTTGCTAAAGCTGTCGCCCCTGAATCAGGCGATCGTACGAGACTCCGCGAAGCATATCTTCGACGTCCCCAACATCGCCCCTGAGGTCAAAGCGTACGCGGCGTACGTCGTCGGCCTCGCCACCTCCCAGCCCCCGCAGAATGACCGCGCGGCGGGCTGCGAGTGGATACGGAAAGCCATGAATCTCGATAGCTCGCAACCGCGGTATCGCGACCTGTTCGCTCAGTGTCAGCGCTGACCATGTTCGGACGCTCTTCTGTCAAGCCGATCAAGGTCGAGGTCGTCGCGAAGACCGACCTCGGCAAGACGCGCGACCACAACGAAGACCGTTTCCTGGTCGCGGATCTTTCGCGCCGGGAGGCATCGCTCCACCCCGCGGTGCGCGCCCACGAGATCGGCGAGCGGGGCTCGCTGTTCGTCGTCGCCGACGGGATGGGCGGCGCGGCCGCGGGCGAGCTCGCCAGCGAGATGGCGACGGACACGATCTACCAGCAGTTGGTTCGGGGCTGGGGGACCGAGCGTGAGGTGACGGCGCAGCGGTTCGCGTACCGCTTGAAGGAAGCGGTGGAGGTGGCGAACGAGCAGATCCACGCGTACGCCGCGACGCACCCCGAAGTCCGCGGGATGGGCACGACCACCACCGCCGTGGGAGTGTTGGCCGACCACTTCTTCCTGACCCAGGTCGGTGACAGCCGCGCCTACCTCGTCCGGAACGGGGAGGCGGTGCAGCTCACCCGGGACCAGTCGCTGATGCAGCGCCTGGTCGAGGCGGGCGAGCTGACGGAGGAAGAAGCCGCGCGGAGCGAGCGCCGCAACATCATCCTCCAGGCTCTGGGGCCCGACGCGCGCGTCAAGGTCGATCTCACCCATCAGGAGGTCCGCAAGGGCGACATCCTGGTGCTGTGCTCCGACGGCCTGTCGGGCCAGGTGAAGAAGGAGGAGATCGCCGCCGCCGTGACTCGCGAGCGGGACCTCCAGGCCGCGTGCGACAAGCTGATCGCGCTCGCCAACGAGCGGGGTGGGCCCGACAACATCACCGTCGTGCTGGCACGGTTCGACGGTGAGGGGCTGCGCCCGCCGGAGCCCAACGCAGAGATAGGCCATCAGGTGTATCCACTCATCGACACCGAGACCAGCACGGAGCCGGTCCCGGTCTATCGGGGGAGCCCCGCCCCTGAGCCCGCGGCCCGGAATCGCCGGCGCATGATCCTCCTGCTGGTCGTCGCTGCGGCCGCCGCCGTGGCGCTCTATCTGGTCAGCCGGAGCCTGTGACCGCCCAGTTCACGTTTCTCTCGGGCGGGCGCGTCGGGCAGGTCGAGACCTTCCGCAAGGCGTACATCGGCCTCGGCCGGCACCCGCTCTCCGACGTCCGCTTCGATGTCGATCGCGACCTCGACGTGTCCTCGCGCCACGCCGGGATCGTGCGCCACGGCGAGACCTTCGTGGTGCGGGACCTGGGCAGCACGAACGGCACGTTCGTCAACGGCGCCCGGATCTCGGGCGATGTCGTGCTGGCGGACGGTGACGTGATCGGTCTGGGGCAGAACGGGCCCGCGGTGGAGTTCCACACCCTTCCGGGCAACCCGATCGCCGACACCGTGCCGGACTCGACGCGGGCGTCCGCGGAGCGGCTGTCGTCCCCGCGCGAGCAGTACGCAGCGGTAGCCGCGCCTCGGTCCCGGCGCTCGAGCACCGCGCTGCGGATTGCGGCGGAGGTGGCGCGCCTGAACCGCAGGACCAAGGTGCTGATCGGGCTGCTCGTCGTCGTGCTCGGCGGGTTCGGGTTGCTGCAGTGGCAAAGCGCGCGCGACGCGCGCGACCTCGCCCGGCTCCAGGCGCGGGCGGACAGCCTTGGGGCGGAGGCGAAGCGGCTCCTCGCGCGACTCGAGACTGAGCTCGCCAGCGTGCGGGACGCCCTGCGGCAGTCGCAGGCGGAAGTCACGCGGCTGCGGGGCGAGCTTGCAGCCGCGGGCACGAGCGGCAACGCCGGCGCCGTCGCGCGACTCCGGGCCGCGCTCGACGTGGCGGAGACGCGCCAGCGCGGCCTCGCGGGCGCGGTCGCGATGGACTACCGCGCCATCTCGCTCAAGAATCAGGACGCGGTCGCCCTGCTGGTCGTTCAGTTCTCGGACACGGAGATCTTCAGTGGCACGGCGTTCGCCGCCGACTCGCAGGGCACGCTGGTCACCAACCGGCACGTCTTGGTGGGCGAGGACGGCAACCGACAACCCCGGCGCATCGCGATCAAGTTCTCGGGGAGCCGCCAATGGTTCCCCGGCCGCCTGGTCGGCGTCGCCGATTCCGCGGACGTCGCCGTCGTGAAGGTGGAGATCCGTGGTGGGACGCCGCGCGTCGCGGGCTTTGCGGGCGAGGCGCGAGCGCTGGCGCGCGGCGATCCCGTGGCGATCATTGGCTACCCGCTGGGCGAAGATCTGCCCATGGAGCACATCGGCGAGAGCGGCGTGATCGCCGACCCGACGCTCACGGTCGGCACGGTCAGCAAAGCGCTGGTCAACCTCGTACAGGTCGACGGTTATGGCGCGCCCGGGTCGTCGGGGAGCCCGATTTTCGATCGCACGGGCCGCGTGGCGGCTGTGTTGTACGGCGGTAATCGGGAGTCGCAGGGAAAGATCATCTATGCCGTCCCTGCGGCCGCAATCATCGCTTACCTGAAGCAGCTCTCCAAATAGAAGCGGTCCGTCCCGCCTCTCACTTCACCCAGGTTATGAGTCGCCTCGCCGCCGCTCGTTGCATGAGCGGCTGCCCGTGCCAGCACAAGACGATCGGGGCCGTGCCGGGGATCTGCGACGCGAGTCGCGCATGGCCGAACAGCACCACGAGCTGCGCCCCGGTCACCAGCCGCCGCAATGCCGCGCGTGAGCGGGTGCCGAGATCGGCGCGGCCTTTCCACGAGCGGGGCTCGGCGTAGACCAGCACGATCCGTCTCCCGTTTCCCGTCTCCCGCTTCCCGATCGCGATGCCGCTGTCCCGTAATGTGTTCGTGAAGATGTCTCGCGGTCCGACCGTATACGGGCCACCCACGTCATCATCGACGATCGACACGGTGAGCGGAGCGTGGATCGTCGGCGCATCGCCGCGCACCAGATGCGCCGCACGGTCCGCAAGCCCGTCCGCGAACGCCGCATGGTCCGAGAGGCCTGGCTCCCCCTGGTCGGGCAGGTCCGCCCACCCGGCGAGCGCGTCGTCGTAATGCGCGAGAGCCTGGTCCGCCCGGGCGGCCGAGATCTCGGCGCCGACGGCGTGGTCCAGCGCGGCGACCACGCTCGTGAAATTCTCGGGGTAAAGCAGCGCATCGCACCCCGCGGCGACCGCGCGCACGGTGGCGGCGGGCCCGGGCTGCGCGGCTGTCGCCCCCGCCATGATCAGCGCATCGGTCACGACGAGACCTCCGAAGTTGAGCGTGTCCCGCAGGTAGCCCAAGATGTCGGGCGAAAAGCTCGCCGCTCGCCCGGAGGGATCCCAATCCGCGTAGGCTACGAAGGCGCTCATCACACTCCCCACACCGGCGCGGAGGGCGTATTCAAACGGAGTCACGTCCACCTGCTGCAGCTCGGTGGGCGCGGCGCGCACGCGCGGCAGGGTCGCGTGTGAGTCCTGGGTAGTGCGCCCGTGGCCGGGATAGTG
>WNEY01003082.1_pt1 | contig 12392 bp, 12 predicted proteins | sample 5400531 | NCBI WGS metagenome assembly WNEY01 (sample SAMN13153338, study PRJNA577476) | soil metagenome | isolation source: 200 cm saprolite under Douglas fir tree site 1 | place: USA:California | collected 2015-04-18
GTTGAGCTTGGGAGTAGGCGCAAACACCGCCTTCGCAAACGCCGCCACAGCAACAGCAGCCGGAGCTCGCGCCTACTCCCAAGCTCAACCTCACCCTCGAGCAGCGGCACACGATCCGGGAATTCATCAAGGACATGAAGGCTGACGCATCGTCGGCCAACGCGCAGGCGACGGTCGGCGAGGCGGTGCCGGCGGGCATCAGCCCGCATCCGATGCCGGCCGACGTCGGCCGCAAGGTCCCGCAGGTAAGGACCCACATGTTCTTCGTCACGGCGCAGCAGATCGTGATCGTCGACCCGAAGGACAACAAGGTGGCCGAAGTGATCAAGCTGGGGGCGGATTGAGGCTCGACCGGCATTCCTCGGGAAAACCTAGCGTGCTTTCGTCAGGTACCGCTTGTCCAGCATCACGTGGATGCCCTTGTTGCCGTTGACGACCTGCGTGACGCGCAGATCGGCCGCCAAGCTCGCCAGCGCGTAGGCTTGGTAGCGGTCGAGCCCGGCGCGGGCGCAGACGAGATCGAGCATCTGGCGCAGCGCAATCACCACGCAATCGTCGAGGTCGGGATCGAACGCCATCGTGATCATGTGCGTGGGCGTCTCCGCCAGCGGCCATTCCAGCCGCATGTCGTCGCGCACGGTGAGGCGGAAGGTGCCGGTCAACCCGGTCTCCACCGCGGTGACGCAGACCTCGCCGTCGCCTTGCACGCCGTGGCCGTCGCCGACCGAGAACAGCGCGTCGTCGACGAAGATCGGCAGATAGAGCGTGGTGCCGGCGACGAGCTCCTTGTTGTCGAGGTTGCCGCCGTTGCGGCGCGGCGGCGCGGTGGAGAGCATGCCCCACGCCGGTGGCGGCGCGGTGCCCATCACGCCGAAGAAGGGCGCCAGCGGCACCTCCTGGCCCCAAGGCAGCCGCCATGCCTTCTTGGCGCGGTCGAGCGCGATGTGGATCGTGCGTCGTTCGGAAAAATCGTCGGGCAGGGCGCCGGCGAGCGGGCGCACCGAGTTGTAGCCCCAGTCGTAGAAGCAATCGATTGTCTCGATGTCGACCTGCAGCACCTGCCTGGGCTTGGCGCCTTTGACGGCGACCGGACCGGTCAGGATATGAGGCCCGAGCTTGGGAGTGACCTTGGCGTGAATGGCGGGAAGCGCCGGCGGGACCTTGAACGGCGGCGCCGGCATCAGCTCGGGGCCGCCCGAGACGCTCGAGATCGTCACGCGATCGCCGCTGGCAACGGTGAGCTTGGGCGACAGCGCGGCGTCGAAGTAGCCCCAATGCACAGTGTCGGGGCCGGGCTCGAGGGTGGGCATGGCGTTGTCCGTTGTGGGGGAAACCGCCAGTGTGGCGGATTTGACGTTCCTACCAGTCTCGCGGCTAGTCCTTCGTAGGAACGTCAAATCCAAAGCCACACTGGAATCATAGAGTTGCTGGTGTCCCTTTGGTTCCGACGTTCGTAAAAGTGCGTGCTGCAAAGTGATACGAACGTCGGAACCGGGACACCAGCACAGCACGTTTTCGCGGCCGATCCAACCGGGGTGTCGCACGGTCGTGCGGGAGCCGCGGCGTTAAAGCGCCGCCACGGTCTGCACTTCGATCAGGAACGGTTCCTGCACCAGGCGGTCGACGATGAGCAGCGTGTTCGGCGGATAGGTTGCGCTCGGAAACAGCCGGGGAAATTCGCGCAGCCGATAGGCCATGAATTTCGGGATGTCCTGCGAGTGCACGAGGTAGGTCGTGAACTCGACCACGTTGGCGAAGGTTGCGCCCTGGGATTTCAGCGCAGCGTCGATGTTGGCGAACACCTGGACGCATTGCGCATCGAAGTCGCCGGCGCCCACGGTCTTGCCGTTCGCGTCGGTTGCCACCTGGCCGGCGATGAACAGGAGCTCGGCCGCCTTGACGCGCGAAACTTGCGAGTACTGACCGAGCGGCTTGCCGAGCGCGGCGGGATTTTGAATCTTGATCTCGGGCATGTCACGCCGCTTCGTCGCTGCCGCCGGCGACGTCGGCCTTGAGGCGCTTGAGCATCTTTTTGATCGCCGCGATCTCGGCTTCGAGGCGCTCCACCCGCTCAGCCAATTCGCCTTCCGCCGGTGGCGCCGCGCCCGGCGCCTGCATCGCGCTGGCGAAGGCGACGCCCACTTCCTCGCCGTGGCGCCAATGCACGTGGGCGACGAGCGTCTGCTCTTTATGCGCGATGTAGAGATCGACCACGTCCGGAATGCTGACCGTACTGGAGAAGATGAGCCGTGCGCCGGTCGACGATATGTCGCGGATCAGGCAATCGATCGCCGAGCGCCGATTGTTGAAATAGACGCAGCCGCGCAGGAAGCTCTTCTGGCGCGTCGCTCGTCGGCGTTCGCTCATTCTCGTCTCCGGTCTCCGGGCGGACCCTAGTGTGGCGGATTTGACGTTCCTACCAGTATCGCGGCGAGTCCTTCGTAGGAACGTCAAATCCAAAGCCACACTAGAATCATAGAGTTGCTAGTGTCCCTTTGGTTCCGACGTTCGTACGCGAGCGCGCTGCAAGAGGATACGAACGTCGGAACCGGGACACTAACGCCGTTCGATTAAGGATTTCTTTACTGCCTTCGGGCGCTGCCGCAGGTCAGGCGTTCGGGATGACCGGCAGCAAGAGATGCGAGGGATGCTCGGGATCGTGGTAGATCCGGTGCAGCACGGTTTTGCTGCTGCAGATGTGGTAGGGGATGTATTCGACATTGGTGGCGCTGCCGACGCCGGTTCCCACGTCGAGGCTCGTGATCTCGACGCAGATGCGGTGACCGCGCTTGAATTGATTGGCGGTCGCCATGATCTCGATGGCGTAGTCGTTGGTCTCGCCGGGGACGACCAGCTTTCGCGCTGCGCGCGTGAGCGGATGCCACGGCCGCCCGGGCAGGGATCGCGCCTGGTCGATCGCGCGATGGGAGGCCTTGAGCCAGCCGCGGGTCAGCTCGCGCTCGTGCAGGCCGGGTGTGACGTCGCGCTCGCCTTCGCGCGCGGTCTGCACGCCGACGTCGGGCCCTACGTCCTTGAGCACGACGATCCAGTTGGTATCGTCCTGGTCGATCGCGGCGTAGAGGTTGAGCACGCTCGGCCCGGCAATGGTGACGTCCTCGGCCAGCGGCTCGGTCAGATAGCGCAGCTTCTGGATCCGGTTCGTCTGGCTCGCCGGCATCTGCGCGAAGGCGTCGGGCGCCTGGTAGTCGTCGGCGCTCATCGGCGCAAACGGCTCGGTCGACAGCCGCTCCCAGCCGCGCAGATAGAGCTTGATCCACTGCGTCTCCGGCAGCGGCCAGTCGCTGCCGACGCGCCACTCGTTGGCGCCCATCACCCAGAACCGCACCGGCGGGTCGTTGAGGATTCCGGTGTCGATGCCTTTGAGCCACTGGTCGTACCAGCGCAGCATCTCGTCGCGGAAGGCCTTGACCGGGCGATCGAGATGGGCGGGGCCGGCCAGCAGCAGCTTCTTGTGCGGCGACTTGATGTTGCGAAACCAGCTCTGCGCGCCGCTGAGATGGGTCTTGTACGTGTAGCCGTACCAGCCCGAGCCGGTATAGGTCGGGACCTCGATCTTGCCGAACTCGGCTTCGCTTTTCCTGACCGCTTCTTCCTTGTCGTAGGGATCGACCAGGACGTCGAAATAGGCCGGGAAGTGCTGCCCCTTGAGCGCCAGCACGTTGTAGACGTGCGGATACATCCGGTAGTCGGGATCGCGCATCGCTTCCTGCCAGAGCTTCTCGCGTTCCGGCGGCAGCGCCTTCGGTTGTCCCTTCTGCTGGTGAGCCGAGGCGTAGACCTGCAGCAGGAAGCGGAAGAGATGGATGACCCCGCCGGGATATTCCTCGCGGAAGCCGCCGGCCTCGCCATAAGCGCCGCGCGGATCGAATGGAAAGATCGCCTTGAGATGGGGCGGCGCGAGCTTCGCCGCCATCAACTGCTCGGCGCCGAAGCCGGAAATGCCGACCATGCCGACGTTGCCGTCGCACCAGGGCTGCGCCGCGATCCATTCGATCAGGTCGTAGCTGTCGAAGGCGCGCGAGCCGCCGCCCTCCGACTTGCCGATCCCGCGCGGATTTCCGATCACGTGCACGTAGCCGCGACCGACGAAGAAGCGCGTATCGCCGGCTTCCGCCGGGCCCGTCCACAGCATCGACCAGGCCGGATGGGTGAGCGTGGCTTGCGCCAGCTCCGGGCCTTGCAGGTCCTTGTTGTGGATCGAGAACGCCAGCAGGGCCGGGAGCTTTTCAGTCGTGTCCGGACGATAGACGTCGACCGCGATCTTGATGCCGTCCCGCATCGCCACCAGCACGTCCTTGTCGGCGACCATGCCGGAATAGGTCGGCGGCCGGTCATAGTCGACCGGCGCGCGATGGCCGGCGAGCGAAAGTTGAAAGGCGCGATCGGTCGTCATCGTTTCCTCGGCTAGTGTGGCGGATTTGACGTTCCTACCAGTCTTGCGGCGAGTCCCTCGTAGGAACGTCAAATCCAAAGCCACACTAGCAGCATAGAGTTGCTAGTGTCCCTTTGGTTCCGACGTTCGTAAAAGTGCGCGCTGCAAAGTGATACGAACGTCGGAACCGGGACACTAGCGGTTGGATCGATCTCGATTTTCTTGGCAGCAGCGGGCGTCGCGAACAAGGCCCTATTTTGGATGGTTACGGCGCGCAACTGCCATGCAGCCGCCTGCCGACTTGCCGCCGGATTGGCATTGCTTGGTCCGCGTTCGCCCGGTAATCAAGGCCGGCACCAAAAAGAACCGTTGGGAACGCCCAACGGCGACTTCAAGAGAAACGCCCAATTCAACATGTTCATGTCCGGGACTGTCCACGCCGGGGTCGAATCACCCTTCGCGTGGTTTCGGCTCGTCGTCGCCATGGTGCTCGGCACCATCGGCAGCGTGGGCATGTGGTCGGTGCCGGTCGTGCTGCCGGCGGTGCAAGCGGATTTCGGCGTGGCGCGCGCCGACGCTTCATTGCCGTTTACGCTCGGCATGGTCGGCTTCGCGCTGGGCGGCGTGCTGATGGGGCGGTTGTCCGATCGGTTTGGGATCGTGGCGCCGGTCGCGTGCGGCATATTCGCGCTGGGCGTCGGTTACGTCGCGGCCGGTTTCGCGCCCAATATCATGGTCTTTGCCGTCGTACACGTGCTCATCGGATTTGGCGCCTCCGCCAGCTTCGGGCCGCTGATCGCCGATACGTCACAGTGGTTCACGCTGCGGCGCGGGATCGCAGTCGCCCTCGTCTCCAGTGGCAACTATGTCGGCGGCGCCTTCTGGCCCCCGGTCCTGCACCATTTCATCGCCGGCGACGGCTGGCGGGCCACCCATTTCGGCGTCGGCGCGTTCTGTGCGCTCGCAATGCCGCTGCTGCTCGCGTTGCGGCGGCGCGCGCCGCTGCAGGACGTCGCGGCGGCAGGCGTCGTGGCCGAAACGACGGAGCGCGGGCTCGGACTTTCGCCGAACGCGCTGCAAGCGGTGTTGTGTGTCGCCGGGCTGTCCTGCTGCGTGGCGATGTCGATGCCGCAGGTCCATATCGTGGCCTATTGCGGCGACCTCGGCTACGGCGTCGCCCGCGGCGCCGAGATGCTCTCCCTCATGCTCGGCTTCGGGATCGTCAGCCGCATCGCCTCGGGTTTCATCGCCGACCGCATCGGCGGCGTGCCGACGCTGCTGCTGAGCTCCGTGCTGCAAGGGGTGGCGCTGCTGCTCTATCTGTTCTTCGACGGACTGGCTTCGCTCTACGTGATCTCGGCGCTGTTCGGCCTGTTCCAGGGCGGCATCGTGCCGATGTACGCCATCATCGTGCGCGAATATTTCTCGCCGCAGGAGGCCGGCACGCGGCTCGGCATCACGCTGATGGCGACGCTGCTCGGAATGGCGCTCGGCGGCTGGATGTCGGGCGTGATCTTCGATCTCACCGGCTCCTATCGCGCGGCCTTCGCCAACGGCCTCGTCTGGAACCTGGTGAATGTATCGATCGCGATTTGGCTGCTGATGCGGCCGGGCCGGCGCGCCGCCGCTGCTTAGACGGGGATGCCTGCCGGTCGCTGGAATTCGCGAGTGGCCGGCTGTTAAATATGTATACATAAAGTTGTATTACGTTTGACTATCGCTCGACATTGATCAGCTGGCTTGTTCGCCAGAGCAGAAAATTCAACGCAAAGCGGCGGTTTCCTCCCAACACGGGACAGTTGTAAATGCTTACGAACCAATCATTTCTCGGCGATCTGGAAACCGCCGCCGCCGAGCCCCATTCGGACCAACAATGCTCAGCCGCGCTGCGGCGCGTGACGGACTTGTTTCTGGCCCACGCCGAGCGGTTCAGCGATCAGCAAATCGGCGTCTTCGACGATGTTTTCTCCGGGTTGATCGCAAAGGCCGACGCCAGCGCGTTGGCGGAGCTCAGCCAACGGCTCGCGCCGTTCGAGAACGCACCGCGAGACATCGTCCGCCACTTGGCGCGCAACGAGAGCATCGCGGTCGCCGGCCCGGTATTGGCGCAATCCGCACGCCTGACCACCGGCGATCTCGTCGACGTCGCCGGCACCCGGAGCCAGGCCCACCTGCTCGCAATTTCAGGTCGCGGCCGGCTCGGGGAATTCGTCACCGACGCCTTGTTGCAGCACGGCGAGATCGAGGTCATTCGTTGCGTCGCGGGCAATGCCGGCGCTCGCCTTTCAGAGGCCGGTTTTTCGACCTTGATCCGGCGCGCAGAGCATGACGAGAGGCTTGCCGAGGCGGTCGGACGGCGGCCCGACGTTCCGTTGCAGTTGTTCCGCCAGTTGCTGCTGCGGACAAGCTCGCCCCTGCAATCGCGCCTTCTTGCGCAGGCGCCGCCCGATCGCCAGACCGAGATCAGGCGCCTGCTCAGCCTCATCTCGAACGTGGCCGGCCGGCCTGCGACGGATGGCCGGGACGACGCCGCTGCCGAGCGTGCGTAGACCGGGACGGGGTCGATGACCGAAAGGTGGAAATACCGGCACGAGATATTATGAACATATTATGAAATTTTTTACTGCTGCGAAGTCTAATGTCGGGTTCTGATCGACGCCGATAGCTGCGAATCTTGGCGCGGAAGGAGGCGCAACCCCCTCTGTTTCGAGTCGCGATGTCCCGAGGTAACGATGCTCGGAACGCCTGCGGAAACGGTTGCCGAAAGGCAGTTCCCATCTGCGGATGGCGGGCAGCGGACGTCCATTTGCTTCATCGTGGATTCCGATTTCGGGTTCCTGCAGGATCTTTCCAAATCACTGCGCGGCGCCGGGATCGAGACGACCGAATTGCTCAACAGCGCGCGTATCGCCGAGAGCATCGAGGGTCATGATCCGGAAATCATTTTCGTCGATTTGAGCGCTTCCAATCCTTATGACTGCATGCGGGCGCTCTTGTCCTTGAAGGATTGCGCTTTTGCCGGCCGCGTACAGCTGCTCGGTCGATGCGATGTCGCGTTCCTGGAAAACTTCCGCAAGATCGGCAACGATTTGTCGTTGAACATGCTGCCGGTGTTGCAGAAGCCGGTCGACATCGCCGCGCTGCACAAGATCGTTCTCGAGCAGAAACTCGTCGCCCCGCCGGCATCGCCTCCGGAGCTGTCCCTCAAATCGGCGCTTGCGCGCAATCTCGTCACGTTCTGGTATCAGCCGAAGATCGACCTGCAAAAGCGGCAGGTGGTCGGGGCCGAGACGCTCGCGCGCGTGGCGCATCCCCAACGTGGCATCTTGTCGCCGGCGAGCATCTTGGCCGGCGCCGGAGAGGAGGAGCTCATCGATCTCGCGACCCAAGCGCTCGTGGCCGCGCTCAAGATGAGCGCGACGTTCGATCGAATGGGCATCTGCCTCAAGCTCGCGATCAACGTCGGCGTGGAAACGCTGGTGAAGCTCCCGATCGCGGAATTGGTGACCAGGCATCGTCCCCAGAACGACCAGTGGCCGGGAATTCTCTTCGACGTCACCGAGACGCAAGTGGTCAACAAGATCGTCATATTGCGGGAAAAATTTCACGAGCTCGAAAAATACGGAATTTCGCTCGCGCTGGACAATTTCGGGCGTGGAAATTCGTCGTTTGCCGTATTCCGCTATCTGCCGTTCTCGGAAATCAAGATCGACTCCTCGTTCGTACAGGGCTGCGCCAACAACAAGGGCAATGCCGGCGTCTGCAAGAGCATGATCCAGATCGCTCACAACTTCTCGCGCGAGGCGGCCGCCGTCGGGATCGAGACGGGCGAGGACGCGCACGAGATCACGGCGTTGGGCTGCGACATCGGACAAGGCTATCTGTTCGGCCGGCCGATGACGGAGCACCGATTGATGACCATGCTGAAGAAGGGCCGCTCCGAATCCGAGACCTTCTACAAGCAATCCGCCCGCAAGGCAGCGGCGGCGCAGGACGCCTGACCGCAATTCCTATGGTTTGTCTTATTGCTTGCTCGCCACGGCGGGAACGGGCGCGGCCGACTGCATCGCGACCTGCTGGCTCAAGGCGAGTTGCCAGCGATTGTCGCGCAACACCCAGATTCGCACATTGGTGTAGGGCTTGCCGCCGCGGTAAGGCGTGTGCTGCGAGGTCATGAACGCCGAATTCGTGCCGAAGTCGTAGATGCGCATGGACACGACGGGATCGCCCGGCGCGCCGGTGCCGGCGTCCTGCTGGCGCTTGGCAATGGAGACGCGCTGCTCCTTGTTGCGGATCGTCGTATTGTTGATGATCATGAACTCGTCGGCGATGAAGCTCGCCCATTGCGCCGCGTCCGGCTTCCATTCCAGCATCTTGGTCTTCTGCCAGGCGGCGAGGATGTCCTTGGCCATCGGCGTCTTCGGCGTATAGGGCACGGTGCGACACGGATTGTCGCAATCGCCGGCGCCGGCGGCCTGCTCGACCGAAGCCGGCGCTCCGCCCGCGGCGGTCGGCGTCTCCATGAGCGCGAACGCCTTCCACCCGTGGCGGCGCTTCACGAAGACGCGCAGGAAGCGTGCGTTGTTGTGGGCCCCGCGCACAGTGAACATCCGGCCGTAGAAATGGGTCTGGACGTCGCTGTCGCCCTGATTGGCGGCCGCAAGCGCGGAGAAATCCTTGATCGTGTCTCGCCTGTTGCGGGTCAGCCCCTCGACGTCGGTCCAGGCGAAGCGCCGGTCGAGCGCTCCACCGACCGCCTTCTGGTCGCCCTTGCCGAGATTGGCGACGAAAGCGCGGTCGGCCTCCTTGGCCGCCTGCTCGTCGTCTGTGGGAGCGGTGCGGCCGATGACGAGCGTGCCTGCGGCCAGTCCGGCGAGTGCGAGGGCGGCGATCACGAGGCGGCGCATGACGTCTTTCTGCCGTTCACAAGCGCGCTGCCATTCGGGAAGCGCGTCGCGGCGCATGCTAGAGCACGAGCTCCGACGTGGCAACGCGACGTTGTTGCGTGCGGCGTTGTTACTCGCCTTTGTAGACGTGCGCCTTGAGCCATGCGACCAAGCGAAGCATGATGTCGCGGTTGTTCTTCTCCAGCATCAAGGTGTGGCCGTTGCCGCGGATGCCGGCTTCCGGCAGCACGTCGACCGTGACATCCCCGCCGAGCGCCTGCATCTTGCGCTGAAACGCGCGCGACGCATCCACCCGGTCCTGGGCGCGGTCTCCGATCACGATCACGATCGGCACCTTGGCGAGTTTTTTCAAACCGTCGGCTGGAATATCGGCAAACGCGCTGGGGCTGGTCTCGACCGCCAAGATGCCCTTGACGAGCTCGGGTCGCTCGATCGCGGTCAGGTATCCCATCAAGCCCGAGGACGACCAGGTCTGCAGCGTGGCCGACCCGACCTTGTCGAGCAGCGCCGCGAGCGCATCGACCGATTTGCGCAGCTCTTGTGGATCACGATAAGTCGTGACGGTCTGCGGATAGTAATTGTCGACGGCCTCGATCGGGAATTGGGTGTCGGGATAGGCGGTTCCGAATTGCGGCCCCCAGCGGAAAGTGACCCAGGCGGATTCGGCGGCGTAGCGGTTCATCGCCGGCAGCTCCGACGGCGGCGCAGCGCCGAGCTTGACCGCGTTGATCTTGCAGATGTCGCTGCCGGCGCGCCCGGTATTGACGCGGTCGACGCCGTAGGCGGCGAAACCTTCGCGCGGGAACAGCGTGAGCCAGCCTTCGCGCCCGTCCGGCGTCGTATCGTAGACCCGCGCCGTATGCCCCCCGCCGGGATTGAACAGGATCGGATATTTGTATTTCTGCTCGAGCGGATATTGGTACGACGCGTAGACGTGGTTGACGCGCACGCGTCCCTTCGGCCAGCGCGCGCTCGCCGGATCGCCGCCGTCATTGGTTGCGCAGAACACCATCTCGCCGCCGGCTTCGAGGCTGCCCTGGCGCGCGATCGTGAGCGGTCCCTCGGCCTTTGCCGCCGCGCTCGCGAGCACGAGCGCCGCCGCCAGGCATACTGGTACAAACGTCGAGCTGCGCATCATTGCTCCGGCTTGTAGTCTTCGCGCGGCTGGTTGGCGATCTTGATCAGGAATTCCGCGTCCTGCCGATCCTTCTTCAGGAACGCCGCGAATTCCGCGGGCGATCCGGGCGCCGGCAGCACCGCCTGCTTCTCCAGATAGTCCACGAATTTCGGCTCCCGATAGAGCTTCACGAATTCCGCGTTGAGCCGCTCCACGATCGGCGGCGGCACGCCCTTGGGCGCGGCAAGGCCCCACCAGCCGAAGGGCGGAAAGTCGATCCCGGCCTCGGCCAGCGTGGGGACCTCGGGCGCGAGCACCGAGCGCCGCGCCGCGGCCACCGCAATCGGCTTGATCTTGCCCGTGCCCATCAGGCCGAGAAAGTTCCCGAGCCCCATCTTGGCGATCTGCAGCTCGCCGGCGACCAGCGCCTGCGCGATCGGCCCGCCGCCGCGGTAGGGGATCCCGACGATGTTGACGTTCCACCTCTGGTTCATCCACTTGAGGAACATTTCCGGATTGGAGCCGGGTCCGAGCGTGCCGTAGTTGAGCGCGGTCGGATGCGCCTGGGCATAGGCGCGCAGCTCCGCCGCGGTGCTCACGTTCAGCGCACTCGACACGAACAGCGCCTCGACCAGAAGATAGAGATTGGTGATCAGCGTGAAGTCCTTGTCCGCGTCGTACGGCAGCTTGTTGAACATCAACGGATTGATCGACAGCGTGTTGTGATAGACGAGGCAGAGCGTGTAGCCGTCGGGCGCCGCCTGCGCGCAGGCTTGCGCACCGGGAATGCCGCTGGCGCCGCCCTTGTTCTCGACCACGAAGGACTGGCCGATGCGCGGCGCCAATTCGCTCGCGGTGGCGCGCATGATGACATCGGTCACGCTGCCGGCCGCGATCGGCACGATCACCCGGATCGGCCGGTCGGGATAGGTCTGGGCGCTCGCTGGGAGCGCCCAGACCATGAGTGAAGTCAAGATGGAAACGCACGCCGCGCCGCGGCGCGGCATGAGAGGGAATCTCATGATGGTTCCTACCGTGCCGGCATTGGGCGTCGCGGCGGTCTGATCACTTGAGCTGATCGGCAACCTTGTCGATGCCGGCCTTGACGCAGGCTTCGTCCTTCTCGCCGCCCGGCGCCCCGGACACGCCGACCGCGCCGATCACCTCCTCGCCGATCATGACCGGCAGCGCGCCGCGCGCGGTGGTGAAGCCGGTCAGATATTGCGCGCCCATCGCCGGATTTTTCTTCAGCCGGTCTTCCATCTCGCCCGACGGAATGCGGAAGGTGCGCGCGGTATACGCCTTCTTGAAGCTGTTCTCCACGGTGTGCGGCCCGGTGTTGTCGCCGCGGATCTGGACGAGCACCTCGCCGTTGCGGCCGACCACGGTGGCAGAGACGCGATAGCCATTGGCCGTACAAGTTGCGATAGCGGTTTGCGCCATCGTGACCGCGATGTTCGCGGACAGGTCCTTGCGGGCGAGAAGTTGCGCGCTCGCGGGCGCCACCAGGGCGCAGGCGAGGCCGATGCCGGCCAGGCGATACAACGCTACAGACATATTGGAATCCTCCCTTGGTCTCCAAGCTTTGATCAACGAGACCGCGCGGATTTCGGGCGGTCAGCGGCGCAACCCTAGCGCATTTCAACCCGTTTGTATGGCCCGGAGATCGGTTTCCTTTCCTCGTTCCCGATGTGGTATTGCGAGCCTCAAACACGGCTAGGAGACATCGCTGTGATCGGCGTGGGTATCGTCGGCTGCAACTACGGCCGGACCGTTCTCATCCCGGCGTTCCGCGCCGAGCCGCGTTGCGAGGTCGTGGCGCTGGCGGGAACCGACGCCGCGCGCACGGCCGAGCTGGCGCGGGCGGCCAATGTGCCGCGCGGGCTCGGCGACTGGCGGGCGCTGGTTGAGGACCGCGCGGTCGCCGCCGTCGCCATCGCGGTGCCGCCCGACCTGCAGCCCGAGATCGCGCAAC
>WNEY01015737.1_pt1 | contig 12392 bp, 6 predicted proteins | sample 5400531 | NCBI WGS metagenome assembly WNEY01 (sample SAMN13153338, study PRJNA577476) | soil metagenome | isolation source: 200 cm saprolite under Douglas fir tree site 1 | place: USA:California | collected 2015-04-18
GCAATGAACCAGGACTCGGGGCGGATCTTGCGAGATCACAGGAGACCCGGTAAAGCGGCTGTTAACCGCTGGCTCGCTGGTTCGAATCCGGCCCGGGGAGTCAAAACAGAACAAGGGGTTAGGCCATAGTTGGCCTAGCCCTTTGTTTTTGCCGAAGTCAAGGGGCTGGCGTTGACCACTCCGGAGCCTTCGGGCATGCTGCGCTAATCAGCGGCCGGGGCGACCTGACCCGCGGGGGAGTGGCCACCATCGTATGGGTTTTGGTTGTCGCCGATGGGTTCGGCCGGCGGTGGGGCACCTTTGGTATGCGTTCGACGCCTATGGGTTGGGTCAGGTTTGGCAGGCTGATGGGTGCGGCGGCGCTGGTCCTGGCGATCGGCGCCTGCGACAGTCTGATGGGCCCGCCCGGCGACGCCGCCATCCCGGTGTCCCAGGCCAGTGCGAACGCCACCGCGCCAACGTCGCTCGGTAGCATTGATCCCGGCCGCGCCGTTGCGGTCATGGCGTCGCGTACGCCGCAGCCGGCCATGCCGTCTTTTGTGGTTCGCGGCCAAGAAGCGCCGACGATGCCGGCCGGCGGAGCGCGGGGTGGCGCCGGCGGCGGTGGACCGGCCGACATTACGCTCAATTTCGCCAACGCCGACATCCGTGATGTCGTGGCCGAAGTGCTCGGCCAGATGCTGAAGCTCAATTACGTCATCGACCCCGATGTGACCGGGCCGGTGACCTTCAACGTCAGCCGGCCGATGCGGCGCGACGAGGTCCTGCCGGTGCTTGAAACCGTGCTGAACAGCCGCGGCGCGACGATGGTGCAGAACAGCGGCATGATCCGCGTCACCGGCCTGCGCAAGGAGGGCAGGCCCGCGGTCGCGGCGCCAATCGCCCGGGATGCCGGGCAGGCGGCGGGCGATCACACGGAGGTGTTTCCGCTGCGCTTCGTTTCTGCCACCGACATGCACCGTGTCCTCGAAAAGGCATTGCCGGCGAGCGCGACGGTGAGTCCGGATGACTCGCGCCACGTGTTGCTGGTTCAGGGTACGCCCGCCGAACTGACGCTGGCGGCGGAGACGGTCCGCATCTTCGATATCGACCAGATGCGCGGCATGTCGATGGCGCTGGTGCCGCTGCGCAGCGCCGACCCGCCGGCGATCGCCGAGGAACTCAGAACCCTGTTTGCCGCAACCCGCAAGGAGGCTGACAGCGAGGCGATCCGCTTCATGCCGGTGCGGCGGCTGAACGCGGTCATGATCATCAGCCGGTCGCAAAGCTACATGGACGAGGCACGCGGCTGGATCGCGCGGCTCGACCGCAGCCGCAACCCGAACGAGCAGCGTGTCTACGTCTATAACCTGCAATACAGCAAGGCATCTCAAGTCGGGCAGAAGCTGCAGGGCCTGCTGAGCGGCATGGATATCCAGCTCAAAGGGCCGACCACCCCGACTACCCCGGAAGGTATCGGCGCCGCCGGCCCCAGCCCACTGCCGGCCGATGCAAACGGTCAGGGCGGGCCAAATGGCCAGGGGGGCGCCGCAAAACCCGCAGACGCCAAAGCCGCACCCGAGCCGGTGCCGCCATCGGCGCTAGCGGCGAACGCGGTACCCGACCCGGGCATCGGAGATCGTGGCGGGGTGCGCATCGAGGCCGACGAAGCTCATAATTCGCTGCTGATTTCCGCCAGCGCGAGAGATTACGACCTGATCCGGCAAGTCCTGCAGGGCATCGACGTCCCGCCGTTGCAGGTATTGATTGAGGTGACGGTCGCCGAGGTTGTCTTGAACGACAAGCTCCATTATGGCGTCGAGGCCTACATTAACTCCGGCAATTTGAATGCGTTGTTGACGACCGGGGCGAGCGCGGTGGCGGTTACGCCGTCGGCGCCGGGCTTTGCGTTGTCGTGGGTGACCGGGAAGTTCGGTCAGCGGGCGATCCTCGAGGCTCTCTCCGAGGTCACCGAGACGCGCGTGATCTCGACGCCGCGCCTCCTGGTGTTGAGCAATCAGATGGCGCGGCTGCAAGTCGGCGATGTCGTGCCGATTATCACCCAGTCGGCGACCAGCACGGTGACCAGCAACCCGCTGGTGCTCAACAACGTCGCGTACAAGGAGACCGGCGTCGTTCTCGAAGTGACGCCGCGGGTCAACTCCGGCGGCATGGTGACAATGGATGTCAACCAGTCGGTCAGCGACGTCGTCAATACGACGACCTCGACGATCGACTCGCCGACTATCCGGCAGCGCCGCCTGACCAGCACGATCAGCGTCAAGAGCGGCGACTCAATTCTGCTCGGTGGGTTGATTCAGCAACAGAATACGCAGCGGAATTCCGGGATCCCGGTGCTGAACGAGATTCCGGTGGTGGGAGCGCTTTTCGGGACGCAGCAACGCTCCGCTGCCCGCACCGAGCTGATCATGCTGATGACGCCGCGCGTGCTCAGCAGCGAGGATGCGGCGCGCAATGTCACGGCAAAGGTCGAAAGCGAATTTTCGGCGGTGCTCGACGCCAACACGATGCCGCGCCCGCGCCGGCCGCATTGACCGGGACGCGGGTGTTTTCCTAAACGTGCGATCACTTATCGGTAGGTGTCCGCTCATTGGGTTGCTAGATTGACCGCTGAAATGCGTAAAGGTGTGCATGTTTCGTCCGGCTGCTGACCGCGCTCCGCGCAGCCCGGGACGCCGGGCTTGAGCGCTTATAAGGTTATCATCGTCGGCTCGGGGCCTGCCGGGCTGAGCGCGGCGACGCACGCCGCTCAGCGCGGCATCGCGCATGTTCTGCTCGAGCGCGCACCGCACCTCAACGACACGATCTTCAAGTTCCAGAAGCGCAAGCACGTCATGGCGACGCCAGAATTTCTGCCGTTGCGCAGCGACCTCGCGTTTCAGGAGGAGTCGCGCGAGGAACTGATCGAGCGCTGGACCGATACTGCGGACCGGCTGAAGATCAACGCCCGTTTCGGCGTCGAGGTAACCGCTATTGCTGGCGAGCGTGGCGCCTTCACTGTCACGCTCGCGAACGGCGAGGCTATGACTGCCGAATTCGTCGTTCTGGCGATCGGTGTCCAGGGCAATCTGAACAGGCTGCGGGTCGCCGGCGCCGATCTGCCAATGGTGCAGTACCAGCTCGACGACCCGGAAGAGTATCGCGGCGAGGAGATTGTCGTGATCGGCACCGGCGATGCCGGGCTCGAAAACGCGCTCGCGCTCGCGGTCAACAATCGCGTGTCGCTGGTCAACCGCGTCGCCGATTTCCCTCGCGCCAAAGCCGGCAACGTCGCGCTGATCGAGGCCGCGATCAAACGCGGCGACATCGAGCATCTGATCAATTGCGAGCCGGAGCAGATCGAGCCAGGCGTCCTGCTGGTTGAAACGGCAGACGGCGCCGCCCGCATTCAGTGCGACCGCATCATCGCCCGCATCGGCGCGTTGCCGCCGCGACGGTTCGTCGAAGCCTGCGGCGTCGTGTTTCCGAACGATGGGCCCTCCGCCTTTCCGGTGCTGTCCGATACCTACGAATCCTCGGTGCCGGGGCTTTATGTGATCGGCGCCCTGGCCGGCTATCCGCTGATCAAGCATTGCTTGAACCAGGGCTTCGAGGTCATCGAATACATCCTCGGCAACGAGATCGCCCCGGCCGACGAGCCGCTGATCCAGGCGAAGCTCGATCAGGCCGGCGTGCGCATGTCGGTATCCGAGCTCGTGACGGCGACACTGCAGCGGGTGGCGCTGTTCCAATCGCTGACGGCGCTACAAATCCGCGAATTCCTGATTCACGCTAACATCTATGCACCGGCGGTCGGCGATGTGGTCGTGCGGCGCGGCGAATACTCGAACTCGCTGTACGCGATCCTTGACGGTGAGGTCGGGATTCAGCTCGATCCGGAAGATCCGTCGCAGATCGTCAATCTCGGGCCGGGCGAGTTCTTCGGCGAGATGGCGCTGATCTCCGGGCGTCGGCGCAGCAACACCATTGTCGCAACCGCCCCCTCGCTGCTGCTCGAGGTCGATCGCAACATCATGATCCGCCTGGTGCGGTCGGAGTTGCGGGTGCGGCAGGCGATCAACGACGCCGCGGTGGCCCGCCAGATCAGCACCTTCTTCGGCGCGCATGTGTCGGCGAATGCGATGACCGAAGTGCTGGCGACGACGCTAGCGCTCGAGTTCAAGCCCAACGAAATCCTGATCGACGAAGGTGCGCTCGACGACGCGGTCTATCTGATCCGCAAGGGCTCGGTGACAGTGTCGGTGCGGCTCGGCGGGCGCGACGTCGTGCTCGCCTACCTGCCGGCCGGCAACTATGTCGGCGAGATGGCGCTGATCACGCGCCGGCCGCGCACCGCGACCGTGCGGGCGGTCGTCGCCACCGAAGCCGTTCGCATCGACGGGCGGGCATTCCGCATGATGCTCGACCACAACCTGGAGTTGCGCCGCTCCGTCGAAGAAAAGCTCGGCAAGCGTCTGGCCGAATTGCGGGAGGTACGGCTGCACGCGCAGGAGAGCAGCGCGTTCGAGTTCTTCATGCGGCACGGGCTTGGTGAGGCTACCGATGTGCTGGTCATCGACGAGTCGTTGTGCGTGCGCTGCGACAATTGCGAGAAGGCCTGCGCCGAGACGCATGACGGCGTCAGCCGGCTCAACCGCGAGGCGGGTCCGACATTCGATGCGCTGCATCTGCCGACCTCGTGCCGGCACTGCGAAGACCCGCATTGCATGACGGAATGCCCGACGGACGCGATCCACCGCGCGCCCAACGGCGAGGTATGGATCGATGACCAGTGCATCGGCTGTGGCAATTGCGAACGCAACTGCCCCTATGGGGTCATTCAGATGGCGGCCCAGCCGCCGGAAAAACCGGGCCTGCTGAAATGGCTGCTGTTCGGCATGGGAGCCGGGCCGGGAGAGGATAAATCGCCCCAGGGTTTGGCGAAGCGCACGGGCGCGACGCATGCGGTCAAGTGCGACATGTGCAAAGACATCGCCGGCGGACCGGCTTGCGTGCGCGCTTGCCCGACCGGCGCCGCCATCCGGATCGATCCAATCAACATCATGGACACCATTCGGCGGGTGCATCGATGAAGTCGGCTGACGCAATCGCGGCGGCTTTGCCGGAGAGCCATCGCCGCCATGAATCGTTCATGGCCTATTCGCACTTTTTTTATCTGAAAATCGCCCTGCTGGTCGCGGTCGCCGCTGTCGTTATTTATGCGATCGACCGACCCTATGGCTCCGGCTATGGCGGCAGCTGGGCCGGCTATACGCTCGGCACCGCTGGAGCGCTGCTGATCCTCTGGCTGACTTGGTTCGGCTATCACAAGCGCAGCTATGCCAATATTCGCGCGCGGCTCGCCGCGCAGCTGTCGGCGCATGTCTATCTCGGCCTCGCTCTGCTGGTCGTGGCGACGCTCCATACCGGGTTCCATTTCGGCTGGAACGTTCACACTCTTGCCTACATCCTGATGTGCGTCGCAATCGCGTCCGGGGTGTTCGGCGTCTTCTGCTACGCGCGTTACCCGCGCCTGATGACCGACAACCGGGCCGGCATGACGATGCAGCAGATGCTCGGCCGCATTGCCTCGCTCGATGACGAGTTGCGACAGGCAGGCTTGCCGCTCGATGAGGCAACGGCGATGGTCATCGAACGCTCGACCGAGACGAACGTGATCGGCGGCTCGGTTTGGCGGCAATTGGCCGGTCACCTCCCGGGCTGTACCACCGCGGCGGCGATCGCCTATCTCGATGCCAAAGGGATCGACGTCCCATCCGAAATCGAGGAGGCATGGCGGCGCGTTCGGGTTTTGCTCGAGGAAAAAGGGCTGCTGCTGACCCGGGTACGGCGCGACATCAGCTATAAGGCAATGATGGATGCGTGGCTGTACTTTCACGTGCCAATTGCGATGATGCTCCTGGTGGCATTGTTCGCGCACATTTTTTCGGTCTTCTTTTTGTGGTGACCTGATTTCGTTGGGTGACCGGATACCTCTGGGGGTCGTGAGCGCACGTGGAGGTCCAGGTTACCGTCCTGAGCCGGCGAGGCAGCGCGATCATGCGCCGGGCCTGGACCGTCAGCTCACATCGCGTCCGCTTCGGACGCGGCACGGGGAACGAAATCCCGCTGTCCGACATCCGGGTGGACCTGACGGCAGCGGCACTGTTCCCGGTCGGAGGCGGCATCACGATCGAGTCGCTGGGGCCGTCGCCGATTCGCGTCAACGGGACCAGCGCCAAGGCCGCTGCGGTAAAACCGGGCGACGACATCGTCGCGGATCGGGCTTGAGCGGGCGGTGATCAGCAAGCGCCGCATTGCCTGGATCGGGGCGCTGCTGGTGATGGCCATATTCTTCGCCGCGCCGATCCTGCTCTACTCTTCCAAAACTATGCTGGCATGGCGCAAAGCAGGGTCTGACTTCAACCCGACGACGATGATTGCCTCGTTATGGAAGCCGGGCGAATTGTCCAATTCGCACCGCTTCTTCGCGACTAATTGCAAAACGTGCCACGCCACGCCGTTTGCCCGGGTCGCAGATGACGCGTGTCTCGCCTGCCACGAGAAGGTTGGTGCGCATACCGAGCCTGGTGCCGATCTCGGCGTGATGCAGCAGGTGCTGGATACGCGGCGGTGCAGCGACTGCCATCAAGAGCATCGCGGCACGCGCGGCATCGTCGTCAGCGACATGCGGTTGTGCCTCGGTTGCCACCGCACGCTCGCCGAGACGGCACCCGCTGCTGACATTCGCAATGTCGCCGGGTTCCCGAAGGGGCACCCGCAATTCCGCGCGACGGTCGTCGCCGATGCCGCAAAGCCGCGTTTCGAACGGGTCGACGTCACCGAAACGGCGGCGGCGATCGACCACCCCGGCATCAAGTTTTCGCATGCCGCACATCTCGTCAATGGTGGTTTTCCGGCGCTCGGCATCAAGCAGATGGAGTGCGCCGACTGCCATGTCGCCGAGCCCTCCGGCCAGGGCTTTCAGCCGGTCACCTACAATAAGCAATGCGCCGGCTGCCACGCGCTCGATTTCGACCGGCAGGATCTGCCATGGCCGAATGCGCGGGTGCCGCATGGCGACGATGCCGGCGTCGCGGCGGCGGTGTGGAATTTCTACGCGGCCAAGGTCTTGCAGGGCGGCATTTCAGAGCCGCCAGCGCCGGAAGTGTCGCGGCGGGTGCCGGGCGCGCCGACACCGGCGATCGCGGAGACGCCGGGCGCCAACCCGCAGGCCTGGGTCGCCGCCAAAACAGAGGCGGCGCTGCGGACGATCGTCTTCGACGAGAAGCGGGGCTGCGGCTATTGCCATTTCGGAACCGGCCCGCAGGGGGCGTTCGAGATCACGGAGGCGATTTCCAGCGGCGCCGGGCCGCCGCGGGCGTTGACTGCCCGCATCGTCGCGCCAGTGGTTTTGCGAGCGCGATTTTTTCCGTTCGCGCGGTTCGATCACAGCAGGCATGTCGCGGTGGATTGCGAGGAATGCCATGCCGCCGGCAAGGCGGCGACCGTCGGCGCGCTGCTGATCCCGCCGATCGAAACCTGCGTCGGATGCCATGGGGGCGAGCACGCCGCGTCGCAGGCGCAATCGACCTGCACGAGTTGCCACGGGTTCCACCATGATTTCTTCGGACCAATGCGCTCCACCGCCTCGGCGCATCAGGCGGAGTAGAGCGATTCAGCGTGACCTGGCTCAGGCGGTCGGGCGAAGCGTTGCAAAACACCATTATTACCAAATGGTTACAAGGTTCTGATGCTGGCGCTGGACCCCGGCTTCCGCTCGGGTAACGATCACAGAAGGCCGCTGTCGTGAACATATCGCTTTTGGGGAAGCGGGTGGGAATGCATCAGGCTCGAGTGAAGATCGCACGGCGACGACGCGGGTTGTTCGCCAATCCAGCCTTCAGAGCCGCGATCGCCATGCTCTCGCTGGTGTGCGCCGCGCCGTCCAGCTGCGGAGACGGGGGCGGTTTCGCGACCGGCGGGCCGGCACCGTCTCCCCCGGCGGTGGGTACTCCCGGCACATCGCTGACCGAAGCCGATGTCAACGCCGTTGTGCTGCAGGCGATCAACGAGGCGAACGCGCGCGGCGCACCGGCGACGATCGCGGTGGTCGACCGTGTCGGCAATGTCCTGACCGTGGCGCAGATGCCGGGCGCACCGCCGACAGCGACGATCACCTCCAACCGGGGCGTCACCACGGGCCTGGAAAACGTGCCCCTGCCGACGCCGCTGGCGGCGATCACCAAGGCGCTGACCGCCGCCTACCTGTCGTCGAGCGGCAACGCCTTCACGACGCGCACCGCCAACCAGATCATCCAGGAGCACTTCAACCCGGGCATTTCCAACACCCCGGCCGGGCCGCTGTTCGGCGTGCAGTTCAGTCAACTTGCATGTTCCGATTTCAACACGATGGCGGCCGCGGCCGCGGGAGCGACTAATGCCGGGCCGCACCGCTCTCCGGCCGGCTTCGCCGCCGATGCCGGCGGCCTGCCGCTTTACAAGAACGGCGTGCTGGCGGGCGGTGTCGGGGTTATGAGCGGCACGACCTATTCGCTCGATCTCAACATCTTCGATGTCGACCGCGACCCGGACGAGATCATCGCGATCGCCGGCGGTACCGGCTACGAGGCGCCGGCCGCGATCATCGCGAGCAACATCGCGGTCAACGGCATCACATTGCGTTACACCGACGCCTCGAGCAGCAATCTCGCCGCGCCGGTTGCCGCGGTCGGTAGCTTTACGCCATTGCCGGTTGCCGGTTATTTCGCCGGCCCGGCGGCGGGCCATACCGCGGAAGACGGCCTGAACTACGGCAGTCCCGACGGGACTTCGGGGGTGGCGCCGGACGGGACGGTCGGTCCGGTGCTTTATCCGGGTCTCAGCACACCCGCCTACGTCTTCACCGATGGTGCCGGTCATGTACTGTACCCGCCAACGACGGGGTTGGCGCCGGCGGGAGGCGCGGCCATCACTGCGAGCGAAGCGCAAGCCCTGATAACCAGCGCGCTGAGCGTCGCGCTGTCGGCGCGCGCCGCGATCCGCAATCCGACCAACAGTTTTTCGCAGGTCACCGTCACGATCGTCGATCTCGACGGCAATGTGCTGGCGCAGGCGCGCACGCCGGACGCCCCGGTATTCGGCGCCGACGTATCGCGACAGAAGGCGCGTTCGGCGGTGTTTTTCTCGCGGCCCGACGCGGCCGCGAAAATCAACGCGATCACTGCGTCCGCCAGCACCGCCACCGGCACGTTCGCCGACTACATCACCCGCTCGCAGATCCTGATCGGGCCGACCGCGTTCGCCGACGGGGTGGCCTGGTCGGAAGTGGCAATCGGTGACGTATCCCGGCCGTTTTATCCTGACGGGATCGACGGAAAATCGCCGGGATCGCTGAGTCTGCCGTTTCCGTCGTGGAGCGTGTTCTCGACCGGCTTGCAACTCGATCTTGTTAAATCCGACATTCTTAATGGTACCACTGGGGCGCCGGCCCCGGCAGTCGGTTGCGCCAATATCGGCGGCGCCGGACTGCCCGCCGTCTCCGGCGGCAGGACACAACTCGCCAACGGCTTGCAGATTTTCTCGGGAGGTACGCCGCTCTATCGCAACGGTACGCTGGTCGGTGCTGTCGGCGTGTCGGGAGACGGCATTCAGCAGGACAGCATGATTGCCTTTCTCGGTGTCCAGAACGGGCCGAGTACGCTCAGCAACGCGCCCTCGTCGATCCGCGCCGATCAATTGACGCCGGGTGGCGTGCGGTTGCGCTTTGTCAACTGCCCGGCGGCGCCGTTCCTGACCTCGCGCGTCCAAAATCCGTGCTGACATCGGTGCTGACATCGGTGCTGGGCATCGCCCGGCGGTTGTCTCGCGGCGCCATCCTGCGAGCGGCTGGCGCCGCCGCGGCTATTGTGCTCGCAGAACCCGCGCTCGCCGCCGCGGCGCCCGGCAACTCGCCCAGCGTCGACGAGATCAGGCGGGAGCGGCAGAATGCCGACGATCTGGACCGGGCGATTTCGGCTGATGCAGCCACCTTCGACCAGGCGCTCGCCGAACCGGCGCTGCGCGCCAAGCTCGAACGCGCGCTGCACAAGAAGCTGTCGGACGAGACCTTGCGGTCGATGGCGACGCACGCGCATGCCGAAGCCGAATATTGGGCGCAATACCGCATCGGCCTCGACCTGATGACCGGCGTCGAGCGGCCGCAGGAAATGAGCCGCCGCGCCCCAGGACAGGCGCCGCCGCCGTCGGGCGTCGAGCCGATCGTCAATCCGGAAAACCTGCCGCCGCCGATGCCGTACCGCACTGGCGGCTACCTGCCGGTACTGGATCGCTGGCGCATTCTCGATGCGCTGGGACGGCACGAAAACCCGCTCGACCCCTACAACACCAATACCCTGAAAGGCGACAAGCCGATCTTCGGGGATGACTGGTTCCTCAACCTGTCGGCGATCTCCGACACGCGTTACGAGCCAGGTCGGCTGCCGACCGCGGTCGGAGCGCAGTTCGCGGCGCGGCCGATCGAAAACAACACCTTCGGCCGCTACGGCCGGCTGCTATTCAATCAGAACCTGATCTTCAGCGTCGAACTGTTCAAAGGCGACACTGCCTTCAAGCCACCCGACATCGAGTTCCGTTTCACGCCGGTCTTCAATTACAACCATCTCGCGGTCGGCGAGGTCGGTGTCGTGCGAATCGATCCGTCGAAAGGAACGGTACGCAATGACGCCTTTCTCGGCATTCAGGAAGGCTTTATCGACTATCACCTCCGTAATGTTTCGCAGTATTTCGATTTCGACTCGATCCGCGTCGGCATCCAGCCATTCAACGCGGATTTCCGAGGTTTTCTTTTTCAGGACAATCAGTTAGGATTAAGGCTATTCGGTAATCGCGAGGCCAACCGCTGGCAATACAACCTGGCGTTTTTTCAGCTTCTGGAAAAGGATACCAATAGCGGACTTAACGCGGTCACGCAGGCTCGGCGTCGCGATTATGTATTTGCTGCCAATGTGTTCCGCCAGGATTTCCCAGTCGAAGGATTCACGTCGCAGTTGATTTATCTGCGCAACGACAACAACGAAGGCGGCGAGTTTCATTACGACAAGAACGGCTTTCTGGTGCGGCCGACGCCGATCGGCGATGACCGCGGCTACAACTATCATGTTAATTATTTCGGAATGAACGGCGACGGCCATCTCGGCCGCATCAACCTGACGACGTCTGCCTACTGGCTGACCGGCAGCATCAGCCACAATCAGCTCAACCCGAACCCGAGCAACAGCGGCGCCCGGGTCAACGCTTTTTTTGCCGCGGCCGAGCCCTCGATCGATTTCGATTGGATGCGTTTGCGCTTCTCCGGGCTCTATGCCAGCGGTGCACGTAAACCGCAAAGCGGCCATGTCGGCGGTTTCGACTCGGTGTTCGAGAACCCGCAATTCGCCGGCGCCGATACCAGCTTCTGGATCCGCCAGTCGCTCCCGCTGATCGGCGGCGGCGGCGTCGCACTCAATACCCAAAACGGCATCCTCGCCGACCTGCGCTCATCGAAAGGCGAGGGGCAGTCGAACTTCGTCAATCCCGGCATCATGCTGGCTGGGATCGGAACGGATTTCGATCTGCTGCCGGAACTGCGCCTCTCGACCAATTTCAACTACCTGCGCTTTTCCGACACCGCATCGCTCGAGTTTCTGAGGCACCAGCCGAACATTCCGAATTCGATCGGCTACGACGTGTCGACCGCACTGACCTATCGCCCGCTGTTCACACAGAATGCGATCCTGCGCCTGTCGGGTGGCGTGCTGCTGCCGGGCGACGGGCTGAGCGCGCTCTTCAACACCGCCGGCGGAGCGAAGTTGTTCGGCAGCGGCAATTTCCTGTTCACCGTGCTCGGCAACGTCATTCTGACGTACTGACCGATGTCGCGCCCGCCGATCCTCGCCACCCTGCCCTTCTTCCTGGCGCTGTGCATCGCCGGCGCGGGCGCGGCCGAAATGGCGAATGCGCCGACCGGCGCGTCGCGCGAGCCGGTGACGACCGCGCCGCCGGCGCCGCAAAAGCAAACGGCCGAGGGAGCACGCCGGCAGAGCGCCGGATGCATGAGTTGCCACACGGCGACGGACTCGCTGTCGATGCATACGAGCCCGGGCGTCATCCTCGGCTGCGCCGATTGCCATGGCGGCAACCCCGGCGTCTTTGTCGCCGGCGCGCCACGCGCCAGCCCGGAATATCACGGCGCGCTCGACGCGGCGCACGTCCATCCGCGCCATCCAGAGGCCTGGAACTATCCGTCGAGCGCCAAACCGCCGCGCACCTACACGCTGCTCAACGCGGAGTCACCCGATTTCATCCGGTTCATGAACCCGAGCGACTACCGCGTGGCGCGTGACTCCTGCGGCGCCTGCCACATGCCGGTGATC
>WNEY01003085.1_pt1 | contig 12386 bp, 10 predicted proteins | sample 5400531 | NCBI WGS metagenome assembly WNEY01 (sample SAMN13153338, study PRJNA577476) | soil metagenome | isolation source: 200 cm saprolite under Douglas fir tree site 1 | place: USA:California | collected 2015-04-18
GTGCGAAGATGCGCGCGCTGCTCTTCGCGCCGTCGACGCGCGGGCGGTCTTCAAGAGCGGTCAGGTGCAGCGTGTTCGCCTGCTCGCGCTGTTCTGCCTCCTCTGGTTCCTCGTTCGCGTCCCACGAGTGGGGCTGATCGCGCGCCTGTTCCAGCGACGCTGGCACGGCGGCGGCATCGTCGGGGTTCCGAAACCCGCAGGAGGGGCGTGATGTGCGGCATCGTCGGAGCGGTCTCGCGCGCGCCGGTCGACACCGCGCTCATGAAGCAGATGCGCGACCGGCTCTCACACCGCGGGCCGGACGCGGCGGGGCTGTGGTCGACGGAGGACCATCGCGTCTGTCTCGGGCACCGCCGGTTGTCGATCGTCGATCTGTCGCCCGAGGCAAACCAGCCGTTCGTCTCGTCGGACGGCCGCTTCGTGATCATCCACAACGGCGAGATCTACAACTTCCGGACGATCCGCGCCGAGCTCGAGCGGCTCGGTGCCACCTTCCGTACGCGCTCCGACACCGAGGTGCTCGTCGAGGCGTACCGGCAGTGGGGAGCCGACTGCCTGTCGCGTCTATCCGGCATGTTCGCCTTCGCGATCTGGGACACGGATCGTGGCCGCTTGTTCTGCGCACGGGACCGGGCAGGCGAGAAACCGTTCCACTACGCGCTCCTCGACGGCACGTTCGTGTTCGCCTCGGAGCTCAAGTCGCTCGTCATGTGGCCGACGTTCCGGCGGGAGATCGACTACACGGCCGTCGTCGATTTCCTTTCCTTCGGCTTCGTCGCGGATCCGAAGACGATCTGGACCGCGGCGCGGAAGCTCCCTCCGGCCCATCACGTGACGGTTGAGCTCGGCCCGGACGGGCCGACCGTCGGTGAGCCGATCGCGTACTGGGATCTCGAGTTCAACCCGGACCGCTCGGTCGAGGATTGGGGACCGCTGATCCGCTCGACCTTGGAGCACGCGGCCGATGAGATGTCGTTCGCCGACGTGCCGGTCGGAACGTTCCTGAGCGGCGGCGTCGATTCGTCATCGGTCACGGCCGCGCTCAGCCGCGCGGGTCGCTCCGTCAAGACCTTCACGGTCGGCTTCGCCGAGCAGGAGTACGACGAGCGGCCGTGGGCGAGCGACGTCGCGCGGCGCTACCGCACCGACCACAGCGAACGCGTCGTCCGCGCCGACGACGTGGCGTCGGTCTTCGAGGACACGATCCTCTGGCACTACGACGAGCCGTTCAACGACTACTCGTACCTCCCGACCTACTACGTCTGCCGTGAGGCGCGGAAGTCGATCACGGTCGCCCTGTCCGGCGACGGCGGCGACGAGACCTTCGCCGGCTACGGGAAGTACACGCGGCTCGCGCGGCGCGCGGCGCTCGAGCGCGCCCTCACGCCCCCCGTCGCCCAGCTCGTCGCGGCCGGAGCTCGCTCTGTCCTCCCCGCCGACAACGCGTGGCGCGCGCGCCTCGGCCACTACGAGGAGGCGGCGCCCAGCCTGCTGCTCGGCATGCTGACGACCGGCATCGGTTTCGATCCGCTCCGCGACGCCGCGCGCGGCCCCCTCGCCGCCGCGGTCGCGCAGTACGACCCGATGGACGTCCTGCGGCCGCTCCTCCGCAAAGCGCCGCCGGAGCGCGTCGGGCTCGTGAACGCGATGCGCTATCTCGACCTGAAGCTGACGCTCGCCGGCGGCATCCTCACGAAGGTCGATCGCGCGAGCATGGCTGTCTCGCTCGAGGTCCGGCCTGTGTACCTCCACCGCGACATGCTCGAGCTCGCGGGCCGGATTCCGCCTGAGCGCCTCGCCGACGGTGGCGAGGCGAAGAAGGCGCTGAAGTCCGCGCTGACGCCGTGGTTGTCGCCGTCGTTGCTCTATCGGACGAAGATGGGCTTCGCCATGCCGCTCGGGACGTGGCTGCGCGACGGCGCGGCGGGCTTCGCCGATCCCGGCGCGGGCTCGAACAGCGCCCTCCGCGAGATCATCGACGTCGACTACGTGCGCCGTGCGACGCAGGCACACCGAGCCGGCGCCGTCGACAAGACCTCGCAGGTTCACAGCTTCCTGTTCCTCGAACGCTGGTTGGAGAAATGGTCGTGACGTACCGCTTCACGTCTGTCATCGCAAGCAAAGGAGTGTTGAGATGAACGTCGGCTTCGTCGGGCTTGGCAAGCTCGGAATGCCCGTCGCCCTGGCGATGTCCATGCGCGACCATGACGTCATGGGGTACGACGTCGATCCGTCGCGGATGCAGAAGCATTCGTTTCCGCACCGAGAAATCGGCCCAAACGGTGAGTCGTCGATCGAGCCGCTACTGCGGACGAGCACGCTCCGGTTCGGATCGTTGCAGGACGTCGTCGCGCACGCGGAGATCATCTTCGTAGCTGTGCAGACGCCGCACGAGCCGCGCTACGAGGGCGTGACGCGGCTCCCAGACGAGCGCGCCGACTTCGACTATCGCTACCTCAAGGACGCGCTCGCGAACCTCTCCGCGACCATCGAGGAGCACGGCGAGGACAAGATCGTGATCGTCATCTCGACGGTGCTCCCGGGGACGATGCGGCTTGAGATCCTGCCGCTCATCAACGACCGCGTGAAGCTCTGTTACAACCCCTTCTTCATCGCGATGGGGTCGACGATCAACGACTTCCTCACACCGGAGTTCGTCTTGTTCGGCATGCGCGATCCCGAGGCCGCTGCGAAGGCGAAGGAGCTCTACCGGACCTTCCACGACCGCCCGTTCTACGAGACGAGCATCGAGAACGCCGAGCTCATCAAGGTCGCCTACAACACATACATCACGATGAAGGTCTGCTTCGCGAACGCCCTGATGGAGATCTGCCACAAGATCGAAGGCTGCGAGGTCGACGCGGTGACGGACGCGCTCGCGCTCGCCACTGAGCGTCTCCTCAGCCCGAAGTACCTGCGCGGCGGGATGGGCGACGGCGGCGGTTGCCACCCACGCGACAACATCGCGCTCTCGTGGCTCGCGCGCGAGCTCGACCTGTCCTACGACTGGTTCGAGAGCGTCATGCTGGCGCGCGAGGGACAGACCGACTGGCTCGCGGACCTGATCGCGCAGCACCACGAGCGCCGCGGCTTCGAGCACAATCGCGTCGGCATCTACGGGCGGGCGTTCAAGGAGGGGACGAACCTCACCATCGGCAGTCCGGCGACCCTCCTCGCGAACCTGCTCGAGGAGCGCGGGTTCGACGTCACGCTCTACGACCCGTACGTCGACGACGGCGGCTTGCCCTTCCACGAGCCGGCGGTCTACTTCGTCGCGACGAAGCACCCGGAGTTCGCCGACCCGCTGTGGGAGTTTCCGGCCGACTCGGTCGTGCTCGACCCCTGGCGTTTCGTTCCGGAGCACGAGGGCGTCGAAGTGATCCCGGTGGGCATCGGCACCTCGGAGAGCGTGTCGCTCCCCGCGCCGGCGATGCCGGCGGCTCTGCAGGCCGGGGTGGCGGATCGAAACGGCGCGTCGGCAAGGGGCGTGGGTGCCCGAGGGCGGGCCAAAGCCTAGGGCGTTCCGATGGCGATCGTCGAGACCAAGACCGAGCGCAAGCGAGACCGGTTGTTCCGGTCCGTGCCCCTTGCCGACGTGCGGGCTTACTGGAACGCGCGGCCGTGCAACGTCAGGCACTCGCAGCAGCCCGTCGGCAGCCGCGAGTACTTCGACGAGGTCGAGGCGCGGCGGTACTTCGTGGAGCCGCACATTCCACGCTTCGCGGAGTTCTCCCGGTGGGCAGGGAAGCGCGTCCTCGAGATCGGCTGCGGCATCGGGACCGACACGATCAACTTCGCTCGTGCCGGCGCGACCGTCACGGCCGTCGACCTGTCGGAGGAGTCGCTCGCGCTCGCGCGGCAGCGCGCGGCGGTCTACGGGCTCGAAGACAACATCACGTTCCGTGCCGCCGACGCGGAGAACCTCGCGGCGGCTGTGCCGTCCGAGCCGTACGACCTCGTCTACTCCTTCGGCGTCATCCACCACACGCCGGATCCGCGGCGGGCGATCGACCAGATTCGGGAGCACTACGCGGGGCCCGACACCACGCTCAAGCTGATGCTGTACCACCGGTACGCCTGGAAGGTCTTGTGGATCCTCCTGACGGAGGGGCGCGGCGCGTTCTGGAAGCTCGACGAGCTAATCGCGCGCAACTCGGAGGCGCAGACAGGGTGCCCGGTGACGTACACGTACGGGCGTGGCGACGCCGCCCGGCTGCTCGAAGGGTTCACGATCGAGGACTGCTTCGTCGACTTCATCTTTCCGTACCGCATCCGCGACTACGTGGAGTACCGCTACGTGAAGAGCTGGCACTTCCGCGCATTGCCGCCGCGGGTTTTCCGGATGCTCGAGCGGCGCTTTGGCTGGCACCTCTGCATCACGGCGAGGCCCGATGCGCGCTAGCGGCGACCTCACCGTCTATCGAGAACTACCGCGCCTTCGCGGCGCGGGACGACGTCGTTCTTTGGTACATCGACGCACGAGATCGCGGTGAGGTCGCGTCGAAGATGGAAGTCCTTCTGAGTGAGCGCTGAGTACGTGGCGACCGAGCTTCCTTCACCGATGTCAGTCGAGCAAGCTGTTTCGTCCCTTCGGCTCGCAGACTCGGGCATTGGCGTCTTTATCGATCCCATCTCTTACCACTTCGCCCGAGGCCGGTTGTTCGAGCAGCATCCGTACAGCGATTTCCACCTTCCTTGGGTCCACGTCAAGCAGCTATTCGAGGCTAGGGGGATCCCTGTCCATACGGCGGACTATCTGCTTGAAGGGGACGTGGCTTATGACGTAAACGTCTACTTCGCGATCGGAAACGTCAAGAACTACAAGAAGCTTGCCGGGCGCGACGACGTGGTTCTCAGCGGCCTTTTCCATATCGAAGCCCCGATCGTCCACCCCACGACCTATCGCGAGACACCGGAAGCGAGCAGGCATTTTCGGCGGGTGTTTTCGTTCAGCAGCCCCGAGGCATTGGCACCCTTTGGCTGTGCCGGTCTCAGCTTCGCCAAGTTCCGAATACCTGAACCGTACGACGGAATTGACGGCACATTCGACGAGCTTTGGGCGCGCGATGATCGGCGCTTTCTCTGCATGATCACGCAGAACAAGCTGCCGACGCTGTCGTACAAGGAGCTCTATACCGAGCGGTTACGTCTGTTGCACCATTTCGCGCAGACTGACTCAATTGACCTCTACGGGATCGGCTGGGAGCAGCTTCCGTTCCGTGTCGGAGAGCCGAAGTCGAGGGTCGTGCGCGAGCTCGACCGCATCCGGAGGTACGTTTGGGAACGTCTCCCGTTCACAAGGAATCACCCCTATCATGATGTCATCAAGAGGGTCTATCGGGGGCCGGTCGAATCCAAGCACGAGGCGATGAGCAACTACACGTTCGCCATCTGCTACGAGAACATGGTCTTGGAAGGTTGGATCAATGAGAAGATCTTCGATGCCTTTCTCGTCGGGACGATTCCGATCTATCTTGGCGCCCCGGACGTAACGGATTACATTCCCAAGGAGTGTTTCATCGATCCTCGCGCCTTTAGCGACCACGCTGAGCTCGAGGTTCACCTTCGCTCACTCACAGAGCGCGAAATTCAGGAATACCGGGAGAACGCCCGGGCGTTTATGTCGTCCCCGCAGTACCGGCCCTTCACAAAACACGCCTTCGGAGACTTGTTCATTCAGGCGTTTGAGGAAGACCTTGCTTCGGCGGCGAGGGTTTAGCCATGACCTGGGTCGATAGGAACGTCGTCGTCACCGGCGCCGGGGGGTTCATCGGCAGCCATCTCGTCGAGCGGCTGGTCGAGCATGGCGCGAACGTGACGGCCTTCGTCCGTTACAACTCGCGCAACGACGCGGGGCTGCTCGAGCAGGTCGAGGAGACGAAACGCGCCGTGCGCGTCGTCCGCGGCGACGTCCGCGATCTCGAGACGGTCCAGGCGATGCTGCGGGACGCCGAGGTCGTCTTCCATCTCGCCGCCCTCGTCGGCATCCCCTACTCGTACGTCCACGTCAGCGAAGTCGTCAGCGTCAACACCTTCGGAACGCTGAACGTTCTGACCGGCGCCAAGGAGAACGGCATCAAGAAGGTAGTGATCGCGTCGACGAGCGAGGTCTACGGAACCGCGCGCGCGGTCCCGATGGACGAAAGCCATCCGAAGCAGCCGCAGTCGCCCTACTCGGCGAGCAAGATCGGCGCCGACGCGCTCGGGCTGAGCTTCCAGTACGCGTTCGGGCTGCCGGTTGCCGTCCTGCGGCCCTTCAACACGTACGGCCCGCGCCAGTCCGACCGCGCGATCATCCCGACGATCATCTCGCAGGCGCTCGTGCAGGACGAGATCGTGCTCGGCAACCTCGCGCCGGCGCGCGACTTCACGTATGTCACGGACACGGTGGAAGGATTCGTCAAGGCAGCAGAGACGGACGCGTCGGCGGGCGAGGAGATCAACCTCGGATCGGGGACGGAGATCTCCATCGGCGATCTCGCCGAGCGCGTCGCCCAAGTGCTCGGGAGAGACATCACGGTGCGGCAGGCGGACGAGCGGATCAGGCCCGACGCGAGCGAGGTCGATCGTCTCTGCTCCGACAACGCGAAGGCAAGGCAGCTCTTGGGGTGGGAGCCCGAGGTCGGGCTCGACGAAGGGCTCGAGCGGACGATCGACTGGGTCCGCGAGCACCCCGAGCTGTATAGCCCGTCGCTCTACAGGATCTGAGCGCGATGAAAGCGGTAGTGCTCGTCGGAGGATTGGGGACACGGATTCGTCCGCTGACGTTCTCGATCCCCAAGCCCCTGTTGCCCGTCGGGGAGCGGCCGATTCTCGCCCTGATCCTGGAGCGGCTCCGCGAGTCTGGCATCCGCGAGGCAATCCTCGCCACCGGCTACCAAGCCGAGCTCATCCAGGCGTACTGCGGCGACGGGTCGAAGTTCGACATGGAGCTGTCGTACGTGCACGAAGAGGAGCCGCTCGGGACGGCCGGGCCGCTATCGCTCGTCTGCGGTCACATCGAGCCGGACGAGGACATCGTGCTGATGAACGGCGACATCCTCACGAGCTTCGATGTCAGGGAGCTTGTGCGCTTCCGCCGCGACCGCGGTTACGACGTCGCGGTCGGTTATACGCGCCACCTCTACCAATCCCCGTTCGGCGTGCTCTCGCTCGCCGGCGAGGACGTCCTCGGTATCGTCGAGAAGCCGACGGTGGAGCACCCGGTAAGCGCCGGCATCTACGCGCTCGGCGCCGACGTGTGCCGGTACGTCCCAGAGCGGACGCATTTCACGATGCCGCAGCTGATCGAGGAGGTCCTCACCGGCGGCGGCACGGTCGGCGCATTCGAGATCGCCGACGTGTGGATCGGCCTCGAGAACATCGTGCAGTTCGAGGAAGCCGTGCGGTACATCCAGACGGCGGCTCCGCCCGACTCGTTCGCACCGAGGTGAAGATGTCTCCCGCGCGCACGACGAGTACGCCCCGCGTGCTCGTGCTTTCGCGGAACTACCCCAACGTGGCAACGCCGCTCCTCGGCGTTTGGGTGCAGGAGATCGTCAGACATGCAGCCGAGTACTGCGACCAGAAGGTCATCTCGCCTGTTCCGTACTGCCCGCCTTTCCCGGGCATCGGCCGAGACTTCAAGCGCTTCCGTGCCGTTCCGCGCCGGCACCGCGACGGTCCGGTCGAGGTCTTCCATCCTCGCTTTGCTGTTCCACCTGGGTCACGGTTCGCAGCGGTGGACGCCTCCAGCTATTGGGCAGCGGTCGCGCCACGTGTCCGTCGCCTCCGGCGAACCTTCCCGTTCGATGTCATTCACGCACACTTCAGCTATCCGGACGGCGTCGTAGCGGCGCTCCTCGGTCGCCGGTACGGCGTGCCCGTCGTCATCACCGAGCAGGCGCCCTGGGGCCCATGGCTCGATGCTCAACCGCTGGTGCGGCGTCAGGCGATGTGGGCTGCGCGTCAGGCCGCTCAGCACGTCGCGATCAGTTCATCTGTGCAGCGCTCGATCGTCGAAGCCACGGGCTTCTCTGAGAATGTGGTCGTCATCCCGGACGGAGTCGACGGCGACGTCTTCACGCTGCGACCGCCTAGTGCGCCCCGCGATACCGGCCGAATCCTCTTTGTGGGCGTTATCCGCCCGATCAAGGGCGTCGACGTTCTCCTGGAAGCGTTGCGATCGCTCGTGGCGGCCGGCCGCGACGTCCGACTCACGCTCGTCGGCGAAGGGCATTACCGAGCATATCGTCGCGAGCAATCGCGGCTGGAGCGCGAGGTGGAACTCGATCCGGCGCTTGAATCACGTGTCGACTTCGTGGGTGCGAAACCGATCGACGAGCTCGTCCGCCTCATGCAGACAAGCGCCGTGCTCGTCCTCCCGAGCCGAGCGGAGAGTCTAGGCATGGTCTTGATCGAGGCATTGGCGTGTGGAACGCCGGTCGTCGCGACGCGTTGCGGTGGGCCCGAGGACATCGTCATCGACCGCGTTGGCCGACTCGTCGAGCCTGAGGATCCGCAGGCGCTTGCAATGGCTATCAGCCACGTCCTTGACCGGAGTAATGAGTACGACCCGGCGGCATTGCGCTCGCATGCACTCGAGCACTTCGGCATCGAGGTCGTCGTCAATCGGTTGCTCGACCTCTACGCTGACGTGCTCGGGCGGAGGGTGGTGCCGGCGGCAGAGCCCGTCGCAGCGGGCGGGAGCATGTGAGCGCGAACGTCGACTCCGCGCGCCAGCCGTCGCGGTTCGGCGCGCTGAACTTCCTCTCCGGCGTCGGCCGAACGGACGCCATGACGACTGACGCGCTCGGCACCGTCGCCCTGAACGTTGTCACGATCGTCGTCAACTTTGCGCTGACGTTCCTCCTGTCGCGGCTTCTCGGGGCCCGCGGCTACGGCGCATTCGCGTTCGGCCTCGCGTGGGCGGCCGTCCTCTCGGTGCCGGCGGTTCTCGGGCTGACGCCCCTCATCGTCAGGCACGTGGCCGCGTACCACGCCCGCTCGGCGTGGATCCTGCTTCGAGGGCTCCTGCACCGGTCGAACCAGGTCGTCGCGGCGACGTCGCTGCTCGTCATGGCGGGCGGCGCGGGCCTCGGCTGGCTCCTCGAGGGATCGAAGCCGGAGCTGTTCCACCCGTATCTGCTCGCGCTCCTGCTCGTTCCGCTCGTCTCGCTGACGACGCTGCGTCAGTCAGCCATGCAAGGGCTCGGCCGCGTCGTGCTCGGCCGCGTGCCGGAGACGCTCCTCGCGCCGCTGCTCTTCCTCGTGCTCGTCGGCGTAGCGTCGCTGCTGCTCGACCATCGGTTCTCGGCCAGCTGGGCGATGGGACTCCAAGTCGCCGCGCAGATCGCCGCGTTCGCCACCGGAGTCATGCTTCTGCGACGCACGCTTCCCGCCGCCGTCCGCGGCGCGGCGGCGGCATACGAGACGCGAGCGTGGCTACGAAGCGCGGTGCCGCTGCTCGTCATGAGCGGGCTGATGGCGCTGAACGCCCAGCTCGGAACGATCTTCCTCGGCTCGATGAAGGGCGCCGCAGCTGCAGGCGTGTACAGCGTCGCGGCGCGGGCAGCGCTGTTCACGAGCTTCTTCTGGCTGGCTGCGACGTATCCGCTCATGCCGGCGGTTGCGCGGCTGCACGCGCAGGCGAAGAGCGCGGAGCTCCAGCGTGTGCTCTCGCGCAGTGCCGCCGTGACGGCGCTGTGCTCGCTCCCGATCGCGCTCCTCCTGCTGATCTTCGGGCGTCAGTTCCTCGCCCTGTTCGGACACGACTTCCACGGTGGGATCTGGGCGCTGCGAATTCTCGCGTTGGGCGAGCTCGGAAAGGTCCTCACCGGGTTCGCCGGGCTCGCGCTCGTGATGACCGGCCACGAACGAGACCTCACGGCCGGCGTCGCGATCGCTGCCGGCCTCAACATCGCCCTGAACGTCACGCTGATCCCCGTGTGGGGCGTCGACGGCGCCGCGGTCGCCGGAGCCGTGAGCGTCGTTGCCTCGAATGTCTTCCTCGTCTACCTCCTGTGGGGACGCTTGCGCGTGTTCTCGCTTCCCTTGCCGCTGCTCCGGCGCTAGGCCCGCGCGCCGCGCCGGCGGCGTCTGTACCATGCCGCCATCAGCAGCCGAGGGAGGGTCAGCCAGCGTCGGGGTCCGATGGGTGCGCTGCGGTTCGTTGTGGGAGCCGTGGTCGCCTGTGCAGCGTTCGCAGCAGTGTTCGGCGCCGGAGCGTCCCGCGCCGTCGCTCGGCAGACGGCGGTAATCGACCTCTCCGCGCCAAGACAGACGATCGACGGCTTCGGCAGCACTGAGCGCGTCTGGATCGATCCGCACCTGTCGAAGTCGGTGAACACGAATGTGCCCGCCGACGCGCAGAGCGCAATCCTCACAGCGCTCTATCGACGGCTTGGCCTCACGCGTGTGCGGCCGTTTCTGGATCAGAGCATTCAGACCCGTCCAGACGGGCCGTTCAACTTCTCGGGGAGGCTGGGGGACGCGCACATCGCATTCGTGAAGCAGGCAATTCCGTACGGCCTCCGCACAGTTTTTCCGGCGCCCGTCTATTTGCAGGAATGGGTGCGAGAGGACAACCCCGGCGCGCAAGTCGACTTCGCCATGGGTGTCCTCCTCTACTGGCGCTCGCAGGGTTACACGCCGAAGCTCTTCTCGCCGATCAACGAGCCGCAGATCTCGCACAACCTCTCGCCGGACTGGATGCGAAAGCTGGTCGCGATGCTCGGCGCACGCATGCGCGCAGCCGGTCTGGGCACGCGCCTGGTCATCCCCGACGACGAGAACCCGACGGATGCGTACCGTCGCGCGTCGGCGGTGATGGCGGACCCGAACGCGCGCAAGTATGTCGCTGCGCTCGCGTACCACATCTACCGCTGGAACGATCCGGACATCGCGCGGATGAGAGACCTCGCCGCTCGCTACCGCGTGCCCGTCTGGATGACGGAGTACAGCAACACGTCGTACGGATCGTGGCCGGACGCGTTCGACTGGGCGGTGAAGATGCAGCGCCTGCTCACCGAGGGCGGCGTCAGCGCGATCGACTACCTCTGGGGCTTCTTCGGCAGCTGGGTCCGCTCGGACACGATGATCTCGATCCAGTTCGACAACGGGGCGTACCGCGGTCTCTCGTACACGCCGATCTACTACCTGACCGGACAGTTCTCCCGCTTCGTGCGGCCCGGATACCGGCGCGTCGAGACGCAGGCGCCCGAGGGGCCCGTGCTCACGAGCGCGTTCACCGCCAAAGGCCGCGTGGTCGTGGTCGTAGTGAACACCGGCGGCACCTCCCAGCAGATCCGTTTCTCGATTCGCGGCGGTCGCCTCAAGGGACGGCTGACGGCTGTCCGCACCAGCGCCTCCGAGAGCTGGAAGGCGCTTCCCGCCGTTCGGCCGGGTCGCACGTCGTTCAGCGCGATGCTGCCCCCGCAAAGCGTGACGACGTTCGTCGGGCGCCGCTAGCGCTTGCGCGCTGCGAAGACGACTTGGGTCGCGAGCAGCCGGCCCAGGCGGTCGCCGCTGTGCTCGAGCCGCTGCCCAATCCTGGCCGTCAGTCGCGGAAGGGCGGCGTCGAGCGGGCTGATGGTCGGGAGGTAGCTCGTGTACACGCGCTCTTCCGTGGAGAGGCCGGCGCCTTCCAGCAGCCGCTCGAAGGCGGCCGGGCCAACAATCGGCGCGCCCCGCGGCAGGCGGATCGAGCCGCGGTGCAGTCCACGCTTCGCGGTCCGGACGAGCGGATAGAAGACGCGCGTCTTCCAGATGCCGTACACAGCACTCGGGTTGGGATAGCTGACCACGGCTCGGCCCTCCGGCCTGAGGACGCGTGCGAGCTCTCGGAGAGCGCGCTCCGGTCCGGAGTACTCGAGGACCCCGGTGGCCACGACTGCGTCGAAGCTGTCGTCCGGAAAGGGCAGCTCGTCGATTTTCGCAACCGACAGGCGGTCGCGTGCGGCGGGTAGCCGTTGTTGTGCGATCGCGACCATCTCGGCGGTGGAGTCGACGCCCGAAACCGTCCAGCCGGCGCGGTCGAGCTCCCAAGTGAGACGCCCGGGGCCCATGCCCGCGTCGAGGATCCGCCCCGGGCCGCGGCCGACGAGCCGCAGGACCGCGCTCAACCGTGCACGGAGCGCGTGGCCGTCGGCGTCGAGCGCGTCATAGGCCGCGTCGTACCGATCGGCCCAGGAACCGAAGAACTCCGTGACGTTAGCGTCGGTCAACCGCGTGCCACACCCGCAGCGGAGGCTCGCGGCCGGCGCTGTTCGAAGAACGCGGCGAACGCGTCGATGACGTAAGCGATCATCTCGTCCGTGAGGCCCGGATAGACGCCGATCCAGAACGAGCGGTTCATCACGTCGTCACTGTTTGCGAGATCTCCGACTACTCGATGTGGAATGTCCTGG
>WNEY01003087.1_pt1 | contig 12386 bp, 9 predicted proteins | sample 5400531 | NCBI WGS metagenome assembly WNEY01 (sample SAMN13153338, study PRJNA577476) | soil metagenome | isolation source: 200 cm saprolite under Douglas fir tree site 1 | place: USA:California | collected 2015-04-18
CAATCGCGCAAGTCGAAGGGCTATAACCTCGAACGTGAGATCAGGCCCCTGGTGATGGCAAGCGAGATCAGCGGCCTGGAAAAGATGCACGGTTATCTCAAGTGCGGAAATCTCGTGGCGCGGATGAGTCTCCCGTACATCGAGCTTGAAAGTAAAGAGCCGCAATACATCGAGCGCCCGTCACAGCAGCCACCCGAAGAACCGCCGAAGGTCGCGGCGGCCGCGGCAGGAGCAGGCAAGCCGTCGGGGAACGGAGCCTCGGGACAGACACTCGTGCCCAATGAACAGCAACAGAGTGAGGACCAGAAAATCCAACGAGAGCCAGCACGCCAGCAAAGGGACTTCTTCGAGTAGGCCAACACATGCTGACCATCTCCAAACCTCTGAGCGCAGGTCAGGCACAGTCGTATCACGCGGAAGAGTTTGGTAACGCCCGCGAGAACTATTACACCGAAGGGGAGCAGATTCGCGGGGAGTGGCACGGAAGGCTCGCCGAACGGTGGGGACTACACGGCGAGGTTCACGAAGAGCACTTCCAGCGGCTTTCGGAAGGACAACACCCGATCACTGGCGAACAACTAATCCGCCGCCAAGCGGCCAGAGAATACATGGACAGGCGCGGCGAGAAGATAAGCGCGATGGAACACCGCGCAGGATGGGATGCGACGTTTTCGGCTCCGAAGAGCGTATCGTTGACCGCCCTCGTGGGCGAAGATGGGCGCGTCCGAGAAGCGCATCGAGAAAGCGTTGCCGCCGCACTTGATGAGCTGGAGCGTTATGTCCAGGCCCGCATCGGCGGGAATCTTCCGGCAGAGACGACCGGCAAATGGATAGCGGCGAAGTTCGAGCATGACAGCGCAAGGCCCGTGAACGGCTATGCCGCACCGCAATTGCATACGCACGCTGTTTTCTTCAACCTTACCGAGACCGACGACGGGGACGCACACGCGCTCCAGCCACGGGAACTGTACAAGACGCAGCAGTATGCGACGGCAGTGTATCGCTCGGAACTGGCCCATCGGTTGAAAGAACTTGGCTACGAAATCGAGCGCGGCGAGAGCAACCAGCCGGAAATCAAAGGCTACAGCAAAGAGTATCTGGAGGCATCGAGTCCGCGCCGCCAACAGATCGAGGAACATCTCGCAAAGGAGAACCAGCGAGGAGCAGGCGCGGCGCAGATCGCCGCGCACCAGACACGAGAAGGAAAGCTCGAACTCTCACACGAAGAGATGCAAGACCGGCACAAGGCAATGGCCGCGCAGTTCGGCAATCAACCAGAGCGGGTCGTTGAAGCGGCACGGGTGCAAAGAGAGCGATTACAGGAACAACCCGGAGAGAAAGCCATCGGCCAGGCCGTTGCCTACTCGCGAGAGAAAAATCTCGAGCGTGAAGCGGTGGCCGAGGAGCGCGAGCTGCTACGGGATGCGCTTAAGCGTTCAATGGGTGACGCCACGGTTGCGGAGGTTAAAGCGGAGTTCGAGAAACGCGTGCAAGCGGGCGAGTTCATCGAGACGAGCAATCGCGCGCCGGGCCGCGCGTTCACCACAAGGGAGATGATCGACCACGAACGCAACACCATCCACGCGATGCGCGCGGGGCAGAACCAACACGAACCAATCGCGAGTTTCGAGACACGCCGAGAGATCGAGCAAGACCACTCGCATTTGAGCGAGAGCCAGCGCGCGGCGGTCGAGCAAATCCTGTCGAGCCGCGATCAGGTGACGGCGCTTGAAGGCGTCGCCGGCGCGGGGAAAACTACTTCTTTAGTTGCGATCCGCGAAGCCGCCGAGCGAGAGGGCTATAAGGTGGGAGGCTTCGCGCCGACATCGCGCGCAGCGCAAAAACTCGGAGAAGCGGGAATCGAATCGAGCACATTGCAGCGGCATCTGACACGGAGCGAAGAGCCGCACGACGGACAAAAACGCCTCTACGTTCTCGACGAATCGAGTCTCGCGAGTACGAAGCAGATGAATGAGTTCCTCCATCGGCTAAGGGAAAACGACCGCGTGCTGCTGGTAGGTGACACGCGCCAGCATGAAGCGGTCGAAGCGGGCAGACCGTATCAGCAACTCCAAGAAGCGGGGATCGAGACGGCACGGCTTGATGAGATCGTGCGGCAGAAAGACCCGGCACTCAAAGAAGTCGTGGAGCAACTCTCGCGTGGCAATGTGCGAGAAGCAATCGAACGACTGGATACGCAGGGCCGCGTGCATGAAATCCCAGACCGCGACGAGCGGCTAAAGCAAATCGCAAACGCGTACGCGACGAAACCCGAAGGCACGCTGGTGGTTTCCCCCGACAATGAATCTCGCCGCGAGATTAACGACACCATCCATCGGGCGATGCAGACCGCGGGCCATGTGGGAACAAAAGAACACAAGCAACGAGTGCTTGTGGCTCGACAAGAGATTACCGGGGCGGACCGGCAGTGGGCAGCGCAATACGAACCGGGTGACGTTGTGCGCTACACGCGAGGCAGTAAGACGCACGGCATCGAGGCGGGAGAGTATGCCCGCGTCGAGCGCGCGAACGAGAAAGAAAATCTAGTGACGGTGAAACGCGAGAACGGCGAGCTAGTGAGTTACGATCCGCGCCGGTTGCACGGCGTAACGCTCTACCGCGAGACAGAGCACGCTTTCAGTCAAGGCGACCGCGTGCAGTTCACTGCGCCGAATCGAGAGCAACACATCGCCAACCGCGAGCTCGGAACCATTGAAAAGATCGACGACAGCGGCAACCTACAACTGCGCCTCGACTCAGGCCGGACCGCGGCATTCAACATCAAAAAGAACCCGCATCTCGACTACGGTTATGCAGTGACGAGCCATAGCAGCCAGGGACAGACCGCCGACCGGGTGTTAGTGCATGTGGATACCGAACAGGCAGGCGAAAAACTCGTGAATCGCCGATTGGCGTATGTGGCGGTGTCGCGTGGACGGTACGACGCGCAAATCTACACCAACGACAGAGCCGATCTTGCACAGGGACTTGAGCGCGACGTTTCGCACCGATCCGCGACGGAACAGACCCGCGCACCGGAATCAGCCATGCAGAAGATCGAACCATCCTCGACTTTGCGACAAGGGGCAGAGCAAACTGTCGTGCAGGGACTCAACATTGGGCGCTAGTGGCCGCTAAGGGGTTTTCACAAGGGCTAAAACACTGAAGCCGACCCAAAGGTCGGCTTCGCTTCCTGCCCACTAAGGGACAGGGGGGATACACAACGTATTATACTCCCTTGCCGAGTAGCGTCAATGGGGCCGACTCGGCAGATTTCCAACCAGGAGAATTCGTGCCTAAGGTCAACGTTTACATCGATGGGTTCAATCTCTACTATGGTGCGTTAAAGGGGACGCCGTACAAATGGCTCGATTTGGCGCGCCTTTGCCAAGCTCTCCTTCCCTCCGACACCATTCAAGAAATCAAGTATTTCACTGCAAGAGTGAGCGCCAGGCCAAGCAAGTTGACTTCGGCTCACGATCAAGGTTTGTACATTCGAGCGCTCCGGACACTTCCGAATCTCACGATCAAATACGGTCATTTCCTAACGCACACGGTCCCGATGTATCTGGCGACGGTCACTCCCCCTCAAAGAGTCTGGGTCGAAAAAACCGAAGAGAAGGGATCAGATGTTAACCTCGCGTCTCATCTCGTTCGAGACGGTTTCCGCAAGCAATTCGAGGTGGCGGTGCTCATAACGAACGATTCCGACCTCGTAGAGCCGGTACGGATCGTTTCTCAAGAACTGCAAATGCCAGTCGGAATTCTTAACCCTCACCAACATCACAGCAAGGAACTACAGCGGTACGCCACATTCGTGAAGAGAATTCGGCAGGGACACCTGCTAGCAAGCCAGTTCCCCGCAACTCTTCAAGACGCTAAAGGGTCCTTTTCAAAGCCAGCTGGTTGGTAGGCGGCTTCCTTGACTGCGGCTTCCACGCGGGACGGGCCATGAGACGCTCAGGACACGTAACGGTCAAGCTCGCGGCTTTTTAACTGTGGAAGGCAGACGGGACTAGAATGATCCTCACGCATGGGATACCCGATGCGTGGCTTACGCCGCCCAGTCGCCAACCTTACGATGATTCCCCGAGGGTCACCCGAGTTTGAGATAGAATCCGGCTACGGGGAGGCAATGAGGAATCCATGTTCAAGCGATTTCTTGCGCTGAGTGTCCTCTTCACTCTGAATCTATCCGCACAGGTGATCTATTTCAACTATTCAAAGACCGGCTTCTTTGCTACGGGCAGTTGGGAATCGCCGGACCCGAACGTCAAAACAAACATGACCGAGACAAAGATTGACTGCTTTAGAGAAATGAAGACCTGTGTACTGGCGACCGCCGACAACTTGATGGGGCGACCTCACGTCTTTACCAGCTATCTGAATGTCATCAAGTGGGATGACGACGGGCTGATTGCGACGGACTCAAGCCCAATATGCATGACACTCACGATGCAGGTTTCCGTTGCCGACAAGCACATCACGTTAGCGCGTTCTCTGAAACGGCTCGACACCGACAAGGCGGAGGCTTGCAAGTTTTTTGGCGCGGAGAAAACCACCGAAGATATTTTTGTGCTAAAGGGTTCGCCTCGTTGGGAGAAGGAACACCAGTGGTTTCCAGATAAAACAGACCAACCCAAGTAACACCCATGATGCTATACGGCAAGTCCGCGACGCTCATTCTCCTTCCTTAATGAGATGAAGACGAACGCAATCGGCATCGAACGTGAACTCGATGTACAAGGGCGGTTCCGCGTCTATTCTTTCCATTCTCCAATTCGGACCAAGGCTGAAATGCTCTTCTGGCCTCTTCGCAATATCCTCGATCACGCTGCTGAGCATCTCATCAAGTTTTTCGGGCGAATACCGCAGTTTCTCCTTGTCCTCACGAAAAGAGTCTTCCTCAATGACGGTGCGCATTCTAAATTGGTGTGGATTCGGCATACTGAGCGAAACTTTGTCCGACATGGGACACTCCTAGAAAAGTGTCATCTGCCGGATTCCGTTTGCTCAGCCTGAGCCTTGACCCGTTTTGCGTCCTTGCCTCGCCCTGCTTTTGCATCCCTTTCCCGATGCCCGGAAAAGGTCTACTCGCTCAGGTTCGATGGCCGGTGCTACTTCCTACCGCCATCTTGAGGCCCGGTCATACTAGGGCTGTACCCATCGGGACGGCACTTGGGAGTACCGCCGTAGGCATATCTACTAGGAAACCGTGGTGCTGGTAGTGTCCTTCCTGCTGGCGCGGTTGTCAACAAACCGATTTAGGTGTCAGATGTAGATGGTCTCGCCAGTTTCTTTCCGTTCTACTTTTTTGACTGCGACCGGGAAGGCGGTTTTAAGTTTGTCATCGTCTGAAAACATCTCTACAGATTCCGGGTCAGACAGAACGTGGTAGAGGCAAGCCCGCAGAATACGCTCAAGTTTTTGTATTAGCTCCTCTTCTCGCCCCTTCGCTTTCTCCACGATGGCCCCCGAATGTGCCAAACCACCACGCATATCTGTGATGTCTCTGATGTCTTCCTTTGTGACTTTGGGGCCGCAGATTGCCGACACCCGCTGGCGAACCTGTTGGCCTAGGTAATCCCGGTTCGTGCAAAGAAGTGTCTCCAAGCCAGAATGAAACAGGACGTGCCTAATTCCGCCATCGTAATTCGAACAAGCAATTTCGAAAAATCTCAAGGCTCGAAGGATTCTGCGATGGTTTTGAAATTGTTGGCACACGGTCTGGATGTTCGGCCACAGAACCCGAGCCTTTCGAATGTGATCGCGCGTCACATACACCCCAACATCACTGGCGCACACATACGTGGTGGTACCGATGCCGACACGACTCCGGGCATCGTAAACAGGTTGTTCGGGAGAACCCTCGGCGGTAACCACGAGATGTAAACCAGACGAATAGGGCTGAATGATTTTTATGATGATCGAGGCCCTTACTATTTCTTGCTCTGCTTCATCATCTGATTTTTCTCGTGGGTCGTAAACATTGACAAGTGCGTGGTCGTATCCGCCGTGAGTCAAATCCCACTCAGCGATCTGCTTATTGTTCTGCTTAAGTATTTTTTCTCGTAGTGCGTCGGATACCCTGATAATCCGAACGCCGTCGCCAACGAGTTCGTCATCTATATCTCGAAATTGTCCGGTAAACACAAGAAGGTTCTTCACGGGCATGTCTCAACTTAGCATACGCCGAACTGGTGCGAAGGCATGAGTACGCCCCTTCTTGAATCTCTTGACATTCGATAAACTGGTGCCTCGTGAGGAATTTGTTGTGGCATATTTCACTGACCGCAATCTTGGAGCAAGAGCACGCATAGCGACGGAAATAGAAGAGCCTGTGGCCCGGGGCATCCTCCAACTTATCCGTTCACGCGCCGCTGACGGCTCGTTCGGCTTAGAGTTCCCAGAAGATTGTCCAGACGGTCGAGGCCCGACTGGAACCGATATTAACGCCCTTAAGAACACTTTGGCCGCGCATCGTTTGTATAACCCTTTTGAGCGCAACGATACGGAACCAACAACGTACGAAATCCTCGACCTGATCGAGTTCTCCTATGAAAAGATCGCTAAGCCAATTCCCGGCAGTCACCACGAATACTTTGACCATTACCATCTTAGTTTCGACCAAGCCGAAGGGCGAACTGCGTTCCGTGAAGAAGTGAACAGAATTTTTGAACGTAATGGTATCGCGTTCGAATTGAAAGAGACTGGTCAAATAGAAAGGCTCGCGCCGGAAGGGTTGCGGGAAGTCTTATCACAAGCTGTATTCAACACGGGGGACGCTGTTCTGGATGAGTTGCTCGAAAGAGCGAGAACCCAATTCCTGAACCCCAATCCTGCGGCTCGACGGCAATCGTTAGAAGCCCTCTGGGATGCATGGGAGCGTATAAAGTCTCTTGAACTACCCGCAGACAAGAGGGAGAGCACGAAGAGACTTCTCGACAAGGGTTCAAACGAGCCAAATTTTAGACAGGTCCTAGAGGACGAGGCACGAATGCTGACAGCTATCGGCAACGGCTTCATGATAAGGCACCGCCAACACTGTTGCCGATGAATCGCAACGCTCACAAATCATTGCCCGACTTGACGATCTGGAACGCGCGAAAGAATCAGGTGGTTTCGTGTCGGCCTATCAAAGCTTCATCGGCTCTGTGGCGGACTATATGACCATTTTTAGTCCGTTCATACCGGCGCTGACGCTGATGCTTTCGGGCAAGTAGGCTCTCACTATATGGCTGAACCAAAGTGGAAGAGATTCGAGAAACTAGTTCACCAAATCCACACCCAATTCGGGAAGGACACCGTTACCCTGGACGAGAAATTGATGGGCTTCGAGTCCAAGGTGCTGCGCCAAATCGACGTGGTCGTACGAGGCCACATCAACCAGTACCAGATTCTGATCGTTGTCGAGTGCAAGGACGAGGCCCGACCCGTCGATGTGAGTACGATGGACGGTTTCGTCAGCGTGGTCCGCGATGTAAAAGCTAACAAGGGCGTGATGATCTCCACGTCGGGATTTACACCTGCCGCTATCGAGTTGGCACGGGTACACGGCATTACAACAAAGACCTATCTGGACACCGAGAACATTGATTGGAAGACGGAAGTCACAATTCCGGTCCTTCTCAGCTACACGAGAATCGAAAGCATCAACACCAGATTTTCTAGCGTGCCCTTTCACCCAATGGTGCTGCCGACAAACGTTCATTCTTCGCTCATCGAGGCTTTCTCCGAAGACGGGGCACCGCTGGGTCCGGTAGTCGTTCTGCTCGGCAAAAGATGGAACCATGACACGACGCTCCACGTACCGGGAGAGCATGCGTTTGTTCTGGCGGAGGATGTCTTGCTGCAATCGGCACAAGGGCGACATCACGCCAAGATCAACGTCGTCTTGCAGGTGCGTGAGCACCACTACTTGGGACCGCTTCCGATCAAGATAGTCGGCTTCCGAGACGAGCAAGAAGGCTCCATCTCAGCGCAAAAGATGGAGACCGACTTCATCGACCCGACACGCATTATGAGCGGCGAGTTGCCGGGTTGGAAAGAAGTCCCGAATGACGAGGAAACACGAATTGAATGCTACTTGCGTTTCGGTGTGAGCCAATGCTTGCCTGAGACTGTTGAGGAATTACATGCTCAGCAGGTCCCAAACCCGGCCAATACCTGAATGGCTGGATTAGCGTCTTCGGTGGATTGCAAGCCCCCGCAACCAATCGATGAGTTTCGCGAGACTGCCGGAAAAGCGTGGTACACACTGTGGTACACAATAACGATGTCTAAGACTGTCTTGCAATGACTTAGGATGCCGTCCGTGCTCTTGTAAGTCATTGCAAGTACTTATGAATCGCTCACTGTCACGGCAGAGGTCGCGGGTTCGAGTCCCGTCGTCCCCGCCATTCCAAACAAAGAGCTTCGGGCTTCCGAGCTGGAGACTCCGGGAAGGGTGTAAACATCCTGGGTGAAGCTCCGGTTGATGTTGGGCAAGTCCTCGACCTGAATCGAATTAATGGTGTTGGCCTGCTGCGTCTGCTCTACCTGGATCAACGCCGCGGTGTCGCCGCTTACCTCTATGACCTCGCTGGTCATGCCGACCTTCAGATGAACATCGAAGACCGCGCTTTGGCCGACCGAGAGCACCACGCCTTTGACAACTTCCTTACTGAATCCCTGGGCCTCGATTGCGACCTGGTATGTCCCCGGCGGAAGCGCCAGAATCTGGTAGCTGCCATCTCCTCCTGACTTGGTTGTCTTGGCGACTGCTGTACCGGGATTCGTTGCCGTTATTGTTGCCCCGCTGATTACCGCTCCTTGCGGATCAAAAACGGTCCCTTTGAGCGTTGCCGTCGCGTAGTCCACCTGGGCAAATGCAGATAGACATCCGATAACGGCAACCAGCAGCATCAAACCGAGGAACACATGGTGATTTGCAAAAGAGTATGTGGAACGCATGGCGGCCGCTCCATGTCGCAGAATTATTGGAAATTCGAGAGTTGCGGGCGCAACTATAGCACGAGAGGGGGGCGCGGGTTCGTTACTCCTTAGAATCACCTCTAAGTTGTTCATTTTTCAAGCGGCTATTCTAGGATATGATCCGTTTTTCATCTCAGGACGCTAGCGGGCAGGGCCCTGAAATTCTCAGGGTGCGCCAGGAAATGATCTCCCGCCAAGTTCATCGTCACCATGACTGACAACCGCAATCTTGAAGCCGCTTGGACCTATCATGACGCCACCAAGCACTCTCACGCCAGCATCCGCGCCAACTCGCATTTTCTGGACTGGGACAACCAGCCCTTGCCTTTCAAGATTTATCCGACGCTGGAGCCGTTGCGCTTGCCCGGCGAGGTACGCCAAACCGGAGTCGCTGCCCTTTCTGCCATCGCCGAGAGCATCCCGTCCCAAACAAATGCAGCGCCGGATCTGGAGGCGGTGGCCCAACTCCTCTACCTCTCGGCCGGCATCACGCGCAAGAGGAACCATCCAGGCGGCGAGATCTATTTTCGCGCTGCAGCCTGCACCGGAGCGCTCTACGAGGTCGAGCTTTATCTGGTTTCCGGTGACCTTGCGAACCTGCAGGCCGGCATCTATCACTTCGCCGCCGCCGAGTTCGGACTACGCAGACTGCGCGCCGGAGATTATCGCCGTGTCCTGCTAGAAGCTACTGGCGGTGAACCCGTCATCGCCCACGCGCCGCTTACCATCATCTGCACCTGCACCTACTGGCGCAATGCCTGGAAATATCAGGCCCGCACCTACCGCCATTTCGGCTGGGACAACGGCACTCTGCTCGCCAACCTGCTGGCCGTCGCTACCGCCCTGGGGCTGCCAGCCAGGGTGGTGTGCGGCTTCGTGGACGCGAACGTCAACCGCCTGCTTGATATCGATCCCCAGCATGAGGTGGCTTTCTCCCTCGTGGCCCTCGGCCACATCGCAGCTCTCCCGCCGCAATCCCCTGCGGAAAGCTCCCCTCTTTGTCTGGAAACCGTCCCGCTATCTCGGTTCGAGGTTGATTATCCGCTCATGCGCGAAATGCACGCTGCCTCTTCGCTCCATTCGGCTGAGGAAGTGGAGACGTGGCGTGGCCACACCCCGTTGATCAACTTTCTGGCGCCCGCCGAACGACTCGTTCCACTGCGGCCTTTGTCAGATGCGGAGATGCCTCGTGACCCCATCGAGCAGGTCATCCTGCGGCGCGGTTCCACCAGGAAGTTTGCCCGCACCCTGATCGGCCTATCGCAACTTTCAACCATGCTGGACCGCGCTACCCGCGGCGTGCCAGCAGATTTCCTCGATCCGCCGGGAACTCAGCTCAATGACCTCTACCTGATAGTCCATGCAGTTGAAGGGCTCCATTCCGGAGCCTACGTCTTCCATCGCAACGGCGGCCTGCTTGAGTGCCTAAGGCAGGGGAATTTCCGCGCCCAGGCTGGTTACCTCGGATTGGAGCAAGACTTGCCCGCCGACGCCGCCGCGGACATCTTTTTTCTAGCGGACTTGCGGCCCATTTTGCAGCGCTTCGGCAATCGTGGATATCGCGCCGTGCAGCTCGAAGCGGGCATTCTTGGTGGCAAGCTGTACCTTGGGGCCTATGCCCAGCGGCTTGGCGCCACCGGCCTCACCTTTTACGACGACGACGTGACCCGCTTCTTCTCTCACCACGCCGAAGGCAAGAGCGCCATTTTCCTAGTAGCAGTGGGAGACAGCGCCAAACACAAACGCTAAAGATCGAACCCGAAGGCTCTCAATTTTCTGAGATCGAAGGCGGTTGGCCGGGGCTCTAGAGTCATTCTGACCAGGTGCCTTCGAGAAAAACTCGGAGCTTGCGCGAGCGCGAGGGGTTGCGCAGCTTGCGCAACGCCTCGGCTTCGATCTGGCGGATACGTTCACGGGTGAGGGCGAACGTTTGGCCCACTTCCTTGAGCGTATGCTGGCTGCCGTCCTCCAGCCCGAAGCGCATCTTGATGATCTTTTCCTCACGCGGGGTGAGGGTCTTCAATAGTGACGCGGTCTCCTCCTTCAGGTTCAGATTGATGACCGCGTCCGAGGGCGAGACCGCCGCCTTGTCCTCAATGAAGTCGCCCAAGTGCGAATCTTCCTCTTCTCCGATGGGCGTCTCGATCGAGATGGGCTGCTGCGCGATCTGTTCGGTCCTACGCACCTTGTCGACGGGGATATCCATCCGCTTGGCGATCTCTTCCGAGGTGGGCTCGCGGCCCAGCTCCTGCACCAATTGCCGGCTGTTGCGGATCAGCTTGTTGATCGTCTCTATCATGTGCACCGGGATGCGGATGGTGCGGGCCTGATCGGCGATGGCGCGCGTAATGGCCTGACGAATCCACCAAGTGGCGTAGGTGGAGAATTTGTAGCCGCGACGCCATTCAAACTTGTCGCCCCCCCTCATAAGGCCGATGTTGCCCTCCTGGATCAGGTCGAGGAACTGCAAGCCGCGGTTGTTATACTTCTTGGCAATGGAGACCACCAGGCGCAGGTTGGCCTCAGTCAACTCTTTCTTGGCCTGCTCGGCTTCCGCCTCGCCCCGCAAGATCAGCGTGAGAGTGCGCTTCAGACCGGTCAGCCCGACCTCGCTCAACTCCTCGATCTCTTTCAGCTCCGAGCGGCGTGAGCGCAGCTCCTTGCGCGTTTCGGCGGCGGTATCGCCGCGGCGTTCCAGCCGGCTGGCCTCGCGCTCCAGCGAATGCAGCCGCTCGACCGTGTGCCGCATTTTGTCAATCAGGCGCTTCTTCTCGAGTGGGGTGAAATCGATCGAGCGTACCAGCAGCGACATCTCAATCCGGGTCCGCGCCAACTTGTACCGGGCCCGCAGGTAGACGCGCTTCTTCGACCTCGGCATGCGCTCGAGCCGGGCCGCCTGCTTGAGCGCCGTCTGGTAGAGCTTCTCGATCTTATCAATGATGCGAAGGGTCTGCCTGGTCTTGTTCTCGATCTTTTTTTCTGTCAGCGCTTCATCGTCGAACTGGACGATCTCCTTGATCGAGCGGGAGCCCCCGCGCAGGTCCTCCCCGATGGCGAGCAGCTCCTTGAGCACGATCGGGGAGCGCGTGATCGTCTTGAGCACGAGCATTAGCCCGCACTCGATGCGCTTGGCGATGGCGACCTCGCCTTCGCGCGTCAGCAGCGGCACGGTGCCCATCTCGCGCAGGTACATGCCGACCGGGTCGCTCGTCTTCCCCAGCGTGCCCGGGCCCAGGTCGAGTTCGACTTCCTCGGCGGTGACTTCTTCTTTGGGTTCGGTATCGCTGATCTCGGCGGCTTCCGCGGCAGCGCGCGCGGCCCTGGCGCTGGATACATCTTCGTAGATATTGATGCTGTAGCGCTCGAAGGTGGAGAGCAGGTCGTCGATCTCCTCCGCTGAGTGCACCTCGGCC
>WNEY01003088.1_pt1 | contig 12385 bp, 9 predicted proteins | sample 5400531 | NCBI WGS metagenome assembly WNEY01 (sample SAMN13153338, study PRJNA577476) | soil metagenome | isolation source: 200 cm saprolite under Douglas fir tree site 1 | place: USA:California | collected 2015-04-18
TCAGCGGGGCGGCCATGATGCTGTTCGGCACATAGCCAGTGGACTCGGCGGCGTCCCTGGCGAACTGCGGGTTTTCGTTGACATCGTCGACCAGCAGCGGCTGACCGCTCATCACGACCCAGCCGGCGAGGCCGGTGTCGCTCGGAAACCGAGTGCCCACCAGGGTGTCCTCGCCCTCGCCGGCGACCGCTTCGAAGACAAGTTCATCGGTTTCGTAGTCGAGCAGGAAAACCGACGCGGCAGCGGCGCTGAAGACGCTGCGCGCGACCTCGACTATGGACTGCAGCAGGCCCCGCTCGGTGATGTCGGACGCATTACTGGCTGGCATGGTCGCCCCCCGGGCGTTGTGAAACATTGCTGGCGGCCAGGTAGAGAACAGATTTCAGCTGAAATGGCGTCAGCATCGGGTGCTTGCTGAGAATACGCGCACAGATGCCAGCGATGTGCGGTGCGGCAAAGCTATTTCCCGTGCTGCGAATCTTCCTGCCGCCCGGCCAGGCCACCTCAACCCGCACGCCGCGGGCAAAGAAATCGACCGGGGGCGACGGGTTGTAGTAGTAGACCGACGGATCTTGCTCGTCGTGGCTGGCGACCGAGATCACCGATGCGAACGGCCAGGGATAACTGCGGACCGGCATATTGTGCGCCGACGCGACGAGGACGCAGCGCCGGAAGTACGCCCGGTCCGCTAGGTCATGCAAAGCGAGGCAGAATTGCTGCTTACCGGTCGACAGGCTCATATTAATGACGTCGAAGCTCTGATCTATGGCCCATTCAAGCCCGGCCAGCAGCCCGGCTCCGGTGCCGTTCCTGCCATTGGTGAGCACCCGGACCGAAGTGAGGCTGGCCTGCGGGGCGATCGAGCTGATCAGGCCTGCGCAGGCGGTCCCGTGACCAGCGGTGTCGACCGGTTCGCAGTCCTGCACTGAGAACTCACCGTCGCTGTTGGCCACGATGCCAACGGACCGCTCAAGCCGTCCGATCAGTGGATGCGAGCCGTCGATCCCGCTGTCCAGCACCGCGACCCGTACACCGGTACCCTCCGCGCCGCCCCAGGCCCAGTCCGGAGTTATCCGATCGAGGTCGCTGATCCCGAACTTCTCTTCACGCAAGCTCGCGGTCAGCGCACCCCAGGCCGGGATGCCGGGAAAGTGGGTACGCTGCGGTCGGCGCCAGGGCGGTTCGAAATCGGCGGTCAGGCGAGGGTCCAAGGGGGTCCCGCCCACTACGCCCCCCTCCCGCCACCCTGGTGAGCGCCGCGAGAATCCGCCGTCACATCACGCTCCGCTCACCGTTCCCATCAGGTTACGGGCTCGCCGGATCAGGCCGCTGGCACCTTTGGCCTGGTAGCGGTCGATCGCCGTGGTGGCGGCCCGCTCGGCCAACTCGAGTTGGCCGGCTTGCCTGGCGACGATCGCCAGATCGAGATAGGTGTTGCCTTGAAGGCAGAGATCATCGGCCTGCTCGCTCATGGCAGCCGAGCTGGCCGCTAGTTCAACGGCCTGCCTCAGCTGCCCGGCGCAGGCGGCCAGCCTAGCCCTGAGCGAGGTGGCGAGCACCACGGTGCGCGGGTCAAGCTCGACGGCCCCGCTCGTGAGCTGCTGGAGGGCCTGCTCGGCGTCCGTCAGCGCGCCCTGATCGAAGAGTTCACGCGCAGCGTAGGCCACGTAAACGACTGCGTCAGGCGCTCGGCCCATCTCGAGCAGTAGGTCCCTGGCCCGGCGATAGCCGGCGGCAGCGATCTTGTGGTCGCCGGCCAGCGAATCTACCAAAGCGGTGATCGCCAGCATGAACACGTCGGCCGCGTCGACCTGCAGGTGCAGGTCACTGGTATGGGCTGCGGCCTCGGCGAGTGCCGCCCGCGCCTGCATCAGATCACCACCGACCGCGGCTAGCCGTGCCTTGGTCAGCAGCACCGGCACGAGCATCGCGCGGTTCGTTGCGAACCGTTCCGACATCTGCGCGCAAAGTCGCAGACCGGATTCGACATCGATCGGCGACCATTGCGCCACCTCACAGATCGCCGTGAGCAACCGGTCTTCCTCGTACTCATCGCGCAGTGCCCTGGCCCGCTCCAGCGCCAGTTTCAGTTTCGCATCGGCATCGGCGGTACGCTCCACCTTCAGGTCAACAAGCGCCTTAAGCAGGTACAGGCGGCACCAGGCCCGGTCATTGGCACCCGTGCCTGCTAGCAATTCGGTCTCGATCTGGTCGGCGACCTTGACGATGGCGTCGGGACCGGCGGACCCGATCTGCAGCTCTATCACGCTGCGCTGAATCCTGGCCATGATATCGACGCGAGGATCCGGATGCTGCCTGGGCAGCTCTTCAAGGGCCCTGGTTGGCTCAAGCAGCGCCAGCCGGCAGTCTGAGATGTAGAGCATCAGCTGGATCTGCCGCTCGTCGTCGGCGGCAACAAGGCCACGGCCCCGGTCGAGCAGGGTAGCGGCGCCGCCATAATCCATGCGGTGCAGCGCCTTCGTTCCTTCGCTGATCAATATCGCGGCAGCCTGGGGGGCAAGGTCGGGAAGGTCCGTGCCGCCTGGCCGCAATTCACGACTGAGCAGGCAGGCCGCCTCGACGTGATCGACCAGAGCGAGCTGTTCTTGCCCGGAAGAACCCGCGTCACCGTCGCTGATCAGCCGGGCCAGCCGCTCAGCGAGCAGCTGGTGCCTCCGTTCGCGCTGAGACTTCGGCGATAGCTGATAGGCGTTATCGTGCATCAGTTGCTGCCCGAACCGATAAGAATCCGAGCTGACCCCGATCAGGATCCGCCTTCTGACCAGGCGGGTCAGAATCTCCTCAGGCTGCTTGACCGGCAGATCTTCGACCGCCAGCAGCGCGGCGAGGGCGTCGCCGGTGAAGTCCCGGCCGATCACAGCCGCGATCTCGAGCAGCCGCCGATCGTCGACTGGAAGCTGGTCGAGCCGTGCGGTCAGCAACGCCGAGATTGTGGGTGGCACGCGAGCGCCCGGTGTGGTCTCGGCCAGCAGATCGAGCATCAATTCGGCGAAGAGCGGGTTGCCCTCGCACTCGGCCGCGACCCGTTCGCAGATCGATTCCTGCTGGTGCGCGGTAACCTCTTCGCGCCCGGCCAGTTCGGCTACCAACTCGGCGCACTGCGCTGGACTGAGCGGATTGACTTCCATGGTCAGGGCACTCGGCTTGCCGCCACCCCAGGCAGGCCTGGTCTCCAGCAGGTCTGGCCTGGACACGCAGATCAGCATCACCGGAACGTCGGTGAGCCAGTTCACTACGTGGTCGATCATGTCGAGCAGCGTCGGCTCGGCCCAGTGCAGGTCCTCCCAGATCATGACTACCGGACTGGTGCGGCCAAGTTGCGCCAGCAGGTACCTGACCGACCAGGAGATCTCTTCGACGCCGGTGGGCTCGACCGGTACGTCCGGGTTGTAGAGCACGATGCCGGACAGGCAGTCGGTGGCCCGGCGGGCATCATCGCTGCCGGTCTCCATGAGCTGCGTCAGCTTGGTCCAGCCGCCGCCGGAGCCGTCCAGCATCTCGGCTAGCGGCTTGAAGGTGATGCCCTTGCCGTAGGCCGAGCACCGTCCAGTCAGTACCGTGATCCCGGATGGCATGAGATCGGAGACGAAGTCCCTCACCAGCCTGGACTTGCCGATCCCCGGAGCTCCGATCACGGTCACCAGGTTGAGCTGGCTGCGTTTGATGACCCGCCGGTACGCCGCCTGAAGGTCTTCGAGATCGTCCTCCCGGCCGATCAAAGGCACTGCGGACGCGTCACTGATCAGGTCTTTGGGCACTTTTAGGCCGGTCACCCGCCAGCTGGGAACTGGTTCCTTCTTGCCCTTGAGCTCGAGCAGGCCAGCCGGTTCGAGCATGACCGAGTTCTTGACCAGGCTGGCGGTGACCGGATCGATCAGGATCTGGCCCGGCTTCGCCGAGGTCTGCAGCCTTGCCGCGACATTATTCGCATCGCCCGTGGCCTTGAAGTCGCCGTTGACCATGATTCTCAGCATCACCTCGCCCGAGCCGATGCCGATCCTGACCTCGAGCCGTACTCGGTGACTGGCCATCAGCGCGACGTTCAGCTCGCTCACCTTGGTCAAGGTGTCCAAGGCGGCCCTGACCGCCCGAAGCGCATCGTCTTCGTGACTGACCTCAGCGCCGAAGACGGCCATGACCGCGTCTCCGATGAACTTCTCGGTCGCCCCGCCATGCGCCTTAATACACGAACTCGCCGCCGCGAAATAGCGATTCAAGATCTGGTCGAGCGCCTCGGGGTCGAACATCTCGCCGAGCGTCGTTGATCCCACTACGTCCACGAACAGGATCGTGAGGTTTTTCCGTGCTTCCCTGGCGACTTCCTGCGCGGCCGTTGGAGTGCCGCACTGAGAGCAGAACTTAGCGTCGTCGGCAAGCGGAATGTCACACTTCGCACACGTCATCCGGCGTCCCAAATATTCATTAAGCGCGCCCTTCGGTTGGTCGAGTCGACTCACTCCGATTATGGCTCAGCCCTATTCCGGGCATACCACAGTCGCGCGCGGCAGCCGTGTCCCTACAGCCAGTATCACGCGCAGTTTGTTCGCAGGTCTAGGTAACCTTCGGGCCAGTTGCGTATTACCTCCGGGCGCCGGTTGGGTTGCTGGTCGTGACAGATCTGGTGGCGGCCGGCTCGGCCGCGCTCGGCTCCTCGCTGAGTGACCCGGTGCGGCTGGTCAGCAACGAGTGGCCGGTCGTGCTGCGGTGCCGGTCCGCGGGGGGTTTCGGGGGGTCGTCCCCCCGAGGCGGCACCGCGGTGGGCGGCAGCGTTGTGCTGAAGGCCTATCCGCACGCTAGCCAGGGACCGGCGAGCTTCGCCGCCGAGGCGGCCGGGCTCGAATTCACCACCGGGACCGGCGTGGCGCCTGATCTGCTTGCGACCGATCCGGCCGAGCGGCTCGTGGTGATGGCCGATCTCGGCGACCAGCCCAGCCTGGCCGATCTGCTGCTTGGGACGTCGCCTGGGCGGGCCAGGGACGGATTGCTCAGCTGGGCGCGTGCCTGCGGTGAGCTCGCCGTGCGGACCGTCGGCAGGCAGCGTGAGTTCACAGCGCTGTTGAGCAAGCACGGCGCGATGCCGGCGGCGAGCCACTACCTGCGCGCTGCTTCGGCAGCTTCTCGCTGAGACCGACCTCTGGCAGGTGCCTGAACTGCCGCTATATCCGGCGTTTCGCTGAGTGCTACTGGCGGGACAGTGCTACTGGCGGGACAGTGTCTCTCGCGACTGCGCGGCCGCGATTTGCTCGATGATTTCACCCGGCCGGGGCGTGGCCACGACCTGGAAATCAACGCGGTCTATCGTCCCGGCGAATCGGAAGGGGCTTTCATAACGGGTGCTTACCGCCGAGCCGTGATCGAATCCGACACTAGCCCCGATGCTGGACAGGATCAGCATGACGAATGGCAGATCCACTCGTCCGCATTCCGCTCCGTCAATGACCAGCAGGACGTGACCGGGTCCGGCCGCCAAACCACGGAACCGGACGCCGACCATCGAGCGGCCGACCGGGACCGGAATCTGCGACTGCGCCACGTGGTGGTCGCCGAAGTAGTTGTAGTCGAAGACGAGGCGCTCGTCCTGAATGAAGATCGAAAGGCCCGAGTTCTGGTTGCCGGTGGCGTAGAGCACGCCGTCGGCCCCGGCCGGACGGTCGATCGCCGCGTCGAAGTCCCAGCTGCGGCCGCTGATCCTGGCGGCGGCCTGGGCGGGGATCGGGGTCATCGGCGGCCGGTAGGTGTAATGCTTGCTCGGCTGATGCGGGGTGTCGCTTCCGGCGGCCGCCGCGGCGAGACCAGCCAGGCCGCGGCTCAGCTGCTCGGCGACGGCTCGCTCGCGGCCACCGAACAACTCGATCGTGCGGTCATCGAGCGGCAGCACGTTGTGCTCACGTGCCTCCTGCCACCACAGCTCGACCAGCTCCGTCAGCCGATCTGGTTCGGCCTTGGCCAGGTTCACGCACTCGGATCGGTCGACGGCGACGTGGTAGAGCTCCCACTCGTCGTCGTCATAAGGCACTCCGGTGGTGTGCCTGGTGACTGCCTTCCAGCCGTCGCGGTAGATGCCGCGGTGGCCCATCATCTCGAAGTACTGCACCTGCTTGCGTGACGGCTCGTCCGCGTCGGCCAGCGTGTACCGCATCGAGATGCCCGTCACCGGCAGCTGCGCGTCCCCGCGGTAATGCTGCGGCGGGGTGACACCGAGCACGTCGTAGATGGTCGGCGCGATGTCGTTGACGTGGTGGAACTGGTCGCGCAGGCCGCCCCGATCGGCCGCCGGGATCGCGTCCGGCCAGTGCGCGATCAGTGGTACGTGCACGCCGCCCTCGTGAGTGTTCTGCTTGTACCACTTGAACGGCGCGTTGCCGGCCTGCGCCCATCCCCACGGGTAGTTGGTGTGGCTGTTCGGCCCGCCGATGTCATCGAGGTGAGCGACGGCGTCGTCCGGCGATTCGGCGACGAAGTTGAAGTACTTCCATTCGTGCAGGACGCCGAACTCTCCGCCCTCCTGGCTGGCGCCGTTATCGGAGAGCAGCAGGATCATGGTGTTGTCCAGCTGCCCGAGCCGTTCAAGCGCCTCGATCAGGCGACCGATCTGGACGTCGGTGTGCTCAAGGTAGGCGGCGAAGGCCTCCTGCAGGCGGGCCGCGAACCGGCGGTGGTTCTCCGGAAGCTCGTTCCAGGGGTGGACGCCGGGATTGCGCGGCGCGAGCTCGGTCTCCTCCGGAAACAGCCCGAGCTCGCGCTGCCGGGCGAACCAGGCCTCCCTGGCCACGTCCCAGCCTTCATCAAAGGCGCCCCTGTACTTGGCCAGGTATTCGGCGGGCGCCTGATGCGGGGCGTGCATGGCACCCGGCGCGAAATACAGGAAGAACGGGCGGTCCGGGCGGATCGACACCGAGTCGTGCAGGAACGAGATCGCGTGGTCGACCAGATCCTCGGTGAGGTGGTATTCACCTGCTGCGGGGGGTTCCGGGGGGTTGTCCCCCCGGGCTAGCACTGCTTGGACGGGAGGGTCCACGCGGTGGTTGTCGTAGGTCAGCTCGGGATGGAACTGATCCGTCTCGCCGTCGAGAAAACCGTAATACCGGTCAAAGCCGCGCTGGCACGGCCACTGGTCGTAGGGGCCGGCGGCCGAGGTGTCCTCCATCTGGCACAGGTGCCACTTGCCGATCGCGAACGTCGCGTAGCCCTCGCCGTGCAGCACCTCGGCGATCGTCGCCGAGTGATTGGAGATGTTGCCGCGCATGTTGGGGAAGCCGGTGCTGAAGTTCGACAGCGACCGCATCCCGACCTCGTGATGGTTCCGGCCGGTGAGGAGCGCGGCGCGGGTCGGCGAGCACAGCGGCGTGACGTGGAAGTTGGTGTACCTGAGTCCGTCGGCCGCGAGCCGGTCGATGTTGGGCGTCGTCATCGTCGAGCCGTAACAGCCGAACTGGCTGAACCCGACATCGTCGAGCAGGATCACCACGACGTTTGGTGCTCCTGGAGCAGGATGAGGCCGGACCGGCCAGGAGGGAATCGAGTCGGCGACGGTCCGGCCGATCTCTCCGTCGAAGCCTTCGTAGCTGGTCATCGCCGCCCCTGCCACCCTTCAGGTCCGATCCGGAAAGGATTCTGACACTATCACTGACAGTTTTATTGGGGGTCTTCGACCCACTGAAAAGTGACCGGTTGCATGTTCTATGCAACTCCTTCGACTCAGTCGAAAATGACCGGCTGCCTGGTTTTGTAGCCGGTCAGCAGGAGATCGCGGGAGTCGTCCGGCAGGTACTTGACCGCCTCTCGCACCGTGACGCCGGAAGCCCGGTGCACTCGGGGGCCGAGCCAGGTGGCAACCAGTTCCGGTCGCTTCTTGGCCACCTCTCGCAGCACCCAGCCGATCGCCTTGCGGATAAAGAATTCCTTCTCCTCCAGCATCGCGTCGGCATAGCCGGCGAAGCGATCGAAGTCGCCCTCGCCCCGGCGCAGCGGCCTGAGCAAGGCCAGCATCGCCGACCGGCGGATCCAGAAGTCGGGGTCGGCCGCCCACCGGTCCAGCGTGCCGGTGACGTCGTGCTTCTCGGCGAGCACGCCGACGACGTTGGTAGCCAGGCCGTCGACCAGCGCCCAGGTGCCGGAGTGGCGCAGCAGGTACTCGAGCAGTTCGGTGTCGGCGGGTTCGAGCAGCCGGGTGTTGCGCTCGGCGAGGATGACGGCCACCGCCCGGCAGTCGAAGAGCGGGCGCTCCCACAGGGCCGCCACCAGCGCGGTCAGCCGGTCGTGATCGAGTACGCCGCAGTCACGAGTCCAGGCAGCCACCGTCGAGCGCATCACCGGAACCGTTACCCCGGCGAACTCAAGGTCGCTCTTGAGATAGGACCGTTCACTGGCAGCCCGCTCTGGACTGCCCAGACCCCGCAGGATGCTTTCAAGCTGAATGGCGTCTGAATTCACGAGGCAGAACTTACTCCCGCTACCAGGAGGGAAGAGCGAGCCGGTCGGCGGGGTTCAGCACTGCATGGCGCAGATGAGACAAGCTGATGGCCCGCTGGCGGAGCTTGGCCGCCGTCCCGTGGTGGTCGCGCCGATGGCGGGCGGGGTCTCCACGCCTGATTTCGTCGTCGCGGCGGCGCAGGCCGGTGCGCTCGGTTTCATCGCCGCCGCCTTGAAGTCCGCGGCGGCCATGCGCGAGCAGATCGAAGCGGTGCAGGCGGCGACCAGCGCGCCGTTCGGAGTGAACGTGTTCGTACCTGGCCGACCGACGCCGGACGCGGGTGCGCTCGCGGCGTACCTCGATGCGCTGGCCGATGACACAAGGCTGCTCGAGACCTCGCTCGGTGATCCGGCCTGGGACGACGATGACTGGGCGGCGAAGGTCGTCGATCTGGTGAACTGCCCGGTGCCGGTGGTCAGCTTCACGTTTGGCTGTCCGCCAGCTGACCTGGTTTCGACTCTGCGTGACAGGGGCAGCCGCGTGTGGGTGACCGTCACCGACGAAACCGCGGCCGCGGAGGCGGCGAAGGCCGGGGCGGACTGCCTGATCGTGCAGGGATCGGAGGCGGGGGCGCATCGCGGCACATTCGCCAACGGGCCGGCCGCGCCGGATGGCCGCGGGGTGATCGAGTTGCTCGGCGCGGTGGGCAAGGTCTCCGGGCTGCCGCTGATCGCGGCCGGCGGGATCATGACCGCCGAGGCGGTGGAGGAGGCGCTGGCGGCCGGGGCGGCCGCGGTGCAGTGCGGCACCGCGTTCCTGCGCTGCCCGCAGAGCGGCGCGCCCGCGGTGCATAAGGACGCGCTCGCCGATCCGCGGTTCGAGCGGACCGCGGTGACCCGGGCGTTCAGCGGGCGACCGGCTCGGGGCCTGGTCAATGGGTTCATGCGCGCGCACGAAGACGCGCCCGCCGCCTACCCGGAGATCAACAACGCGACCAAGCCGCTGCGGGCGGCCGCCGCGGCGGCGGGCGACGCCGACCGGATGAGCCTGTGGGCGGGGGAGGGATTCCGGTTGGCTACGGCTGACCCGGTTGGCGAGGTAGTTGAGCGGCTTTGCGGGAAATTGACAATCGGTTCTATCGCTAATGAAGCTTAGTGTTAGAGTGCCACCATGCGACACGAAGCGCAGACTCAGGACTACGAGTCGGGGATCGCGGCGGTGGGCGCGCTCGAAGATCAGGTTCGCCGGGAGCTGTACGTGTACGTGGCCAGGCGGGGTCAGCCGGTCGGCCGGGACGAGGCGGCCACGGCGGTCGGGATAGGCAGGCCGCTGGCCGCCTACCACCTGGACAAGCTGGTCGATCTGGGGCTTCTCAGCGCGACGTACGCCCGGCCACCTGGGCGGCGCGGGCCAGGGGCGGGGCGCCCGGCGAAGGTCTACGCCCGGTCGGGCCGCGAGTTCACGGTCAGCGTGCCGCAGCGGGAGTACGAGCTCGCGGCCAAACTGCTGGCTCAGGCGGTGGCGGCCGATGAGAGCAAGGTCGCGCGGGCCGCGCTCGACCGCGCCGCCCGCCAGCTTGGCGCCGACCTCGGGCGGTGCAGCCGGTCACCGGGCGCGCACCTCGATGAACATCGGCAGCGGGTGACGGCCGCGCTGGCCCAGCACGGCTTCGAGCCCTGGCAAGACGAGCAGGGCACGGTCAACCTGGGCAGCTGCCCGTTCCATCAGCTGGCCGCGCAGTACCCGGACATCGTCTGCGGGATGAACCTGGCGCTGATCGACGGCCTGATCGACGGTCTTGGTGCGGCCGGGCTACAGCCGGCGCTTGACCCGGAACCCGGCCGCTGCTGCGTTGTCGTCCGTAGTCATTTGCCCGAAGCGAATGAGCCTGGCAGTCAACAGACTGGAGCGTCATGACACAGGAACTGACCATCGACAACGCGGATTTCACGCTGCCGCCTGAGCTGCTCTCGGCCGGGCCGTCAGGCGCCGATCTGGTGGCGGCCGAGCGGGCGGCCGCGGCGTTCTTGTCCGCGCTCGGAGTCAAGCTCACCGGAGAGGGGCTGAGCCAGACGCCGGCGAGGATGGCCAAGGCCTATGCCGAGCTATTCGACCCCAAGCCGCTGCGGCTGACCACCTTCCCCAACACCGAGGGTTACGACGAGCTGGTGATTGCCCGCGAAATCCCGTTCCGTACGGTCTGCGAGCACCATCTGCTGCCGTTCTCCGGCGTTGCCCAGGTCGGCTATCTGCCGGGCGAGCGTATTCTCGGGCTGTCCAAGCTGGCCCGGTTGGTCGAGTACTTTGCCGCCCGGCCGCAGACGCAGGAGCGGCTCACCAAGCAGGTCGCTGACTACCTGTATGAGTCCGTTCGCGCGCGCGGCGCCGGAGTCGTGATGCAAGCCGAGCACACCTGCATGACGCTGCGCGGGGTCCGGGCCGTCGGGTCCAAGACGGTTACCTCGGCCCTGCTCGGGACACTGCGCGAGGACCATCGGTCGCGGACCGAGTTCTTCGCGTTGGCTGGCCTGCCGGCCTGAACTGGCCGACCTTAGCCGGCCTCTGACCGGCCCCGGCCGGCGAAGTACCTGCCGCGTCCGTCGCGGCAATCCATGATCACGAAGATCGAATAGGAGCTTCAGATGGCTAAGGACGACGCATTTGTCATCGTCGGCGCGAGTCTCGCCGGCGCCAACGCCGCTCAGGCGCTGCGCGACGAGGGCTTCGACGGCTCGGTCGTGCTGATCGGCGAGGAGCATGAGCTGCCCTATGAGCGGCCGCCGCTGTCCAAGGACTACCTGATGGGCAAGTCAGGCAAGGAGAAGCTGTACGCCCTGCCCGCGGACTGGTACGCCGAGAACAACGTGGAACTCCGCCTGGGCGAGACCGTGACCGGCATCGACCGCGGCGCCAAGCAGGTCAGGCTGGCCAGCGGTGAGACGGTCGGTTACACCAAGCTGCTGCTGACGACCGGTTCCTCGCCGCGCAAGCTGCCGGTGCCCGGCGCCGACGCCGACGGCGTGTACTACCTGCGCCGGATCACCGACAGCGACTCGATCAAGTCGGCGATCGAGGGGGCATCGAAGATCGCGGTGATCGGGGCCGGCTGGATCGGACTGGAGGCGGCCTCGGCGGCACGCACCGCCGGCGTCGACGTGACCGTCATCGAGATGGCCGAGCTGCCGTTGCTGCGGGTGCTCGGCCGGGAGGTCGCCCAGGTCTTCGCCGACTTGCACACGGCGAACGGCACCGAGCTGATCTTCGGCGCTTCGGTGGAAGAGATCACCGTGACCGACGGCAAGGCCAGCGGGGTACGGCTCGGCGACGGCCGGCACGTGCAGGCCGACGCGGTGATCGTCGGGGTCGGAATCACGCCGAACGTCGCCCTGGCCGCCGATGCCGGCCTGACCGTCGACAACGGCATCGTGGTCGACGCCCGCCTGCAGACCTCGGACCCTGACATCTTCGCGGCCGGGGACGTCGCCAACGCGTTCCACCCGGCCTACGGCAAGCACGTGCGGGTCGAGCACTGGTCGAACGCCAGGCACCAGCCGAAGGCCGCCGCCAAGGCGATGCTCGGCCAGGACGTCAGCTACGACCGGGTGCCTTACTTCTTCACCGACCAGTACGACCTCGGCATGGAGTACGCGGGCTACGTCGAGCCTGAGGGCTACGACTCGGTGGTCTTCCGCGGCGATGTTGCCGGGCGGGAGTTCATCGCGTTCTGGGTTGGGTCCGATGGCCGGGTACTCGCCGGGATGAACGTCAACATCTGGGATGTGAACGACCAGCTCATGGAACTGGTGCGGACAGCCCGGCCAGTCGATGCGGCCGCGCTAGCCGACTCGGGCACGCCGCTCGACTCGCTCGCCAACTCTTAAGGCTGAGCGGCCGCGATGCCGCTGGAGAGGTCAGGCTGGGCAGCCGGCGCGGCCGGCGCACGTCCCCGCG
>WNEY01007615.1_pt1 | contig 12381 bp, 22 predicted proteins | sample 5400531 | NCBI WGS metagenome assembly WNEY01 (sample SAMN13153338, study PRJNA577476) | soil metagenome | isolation source: 200 cm saprolite under Douglas fir tree site 1 | place: USA:California | collected 2015-04-18
GGCACCGGTTTCCCCTGCCATCAGTATACGTGCGCCACGTGCGGGCAACAGATTCCCATTCCCTGAGCTGTGCAAGCGCAATCTCGTGAATGGTCCCGTCTTGCGGTGAGTCGTTCGGGGATTCTGAGAATAGGCGCATGATTATCTCCTTAATCGAGTGCGTAGATACCGTTAACGCGTACTGTTGTCGTACCCGTTGGCATAGACAGGCACTGAATATTTCCCGTGGTTGTTACCTGAATAATGGCGTCATTAGTTAGGGCAGTTCCACCACGTGTACCAGCCCACAGGTTTTGTGTTTTAACAGGATTATATGCATTGTTACCCAGAGTGCAAATTGTTGTTGAATCCGTCAGAGTTCCCGGAGCAAAGGTAGCCTGAATCCATACCATATTGCCCCCTTCTGCCATAAGCTTATACCTAACCGCATTGCCAACACCGGCAGTCCATCCATTCTGGAAATTCCCCAGGTCATGCCATGTCTCGACTAGCGCAGGGGAGCTTCCGGGCTGGAAAGCGTTTACTTGTCCAGTATATCCTGCAGCATAAGCATTACCAAATGAGTCGGTTCCGGCAACAGGCGACAATGCCAGGTTAAGTACCTGACTCGACGAAACGGTTATGACTACCTTCCCGTCTGCACCATCACCACCGTTAAGTACCGTCCCGCTGCCGGTACTACCGGTAATCGTCAATTTAGCACTCGTGTTAAAATACCCGTAATAATTCAGGTTGTATGGATTGTTGGCAGAGACGTTGCCACCTATTCCCAGCTTGTCAATGGCACTGCCGCCAATGCCAAGGAACCGGTTACCGACAGTCGTACCCAGCGAGAATGTCTTGGTTGCACCTTCCCCGATAGTTGAGATGAGGATCTGGTTATTGTTTCCTGGCCACGTGCTAGGCGGAGCGCCACGGGCAGAGCTATTGTAGTCAATTTCAACAGACATCCCCGAGTTATACCACGAGTGCAGATTCGTAAGCTGTAGCTTACACGATGACAAGGTATAGCCAGCGAAATCCGACTCAATTTTATTACCATCGAATTGGTAAAGAGAACGCTGGTTACCGTTGAAAGATCCTCCCCCTGATGTTGTCCCGCCATGATACATAGTAGACGTTGACCGGGTACCATTAGGCGGGGCACCACTACTGGCATCAGGACCGAAATACGAACGTGCTGCCAGGTGAGAATAGGTGACGGTCTTCGTGGTTTGCACCGACCCCTGCGCTCCGGACCCCCCGCCTGCACCCCCCGGGGCAGCGCCGTTGCCACCGTTAGAGACGCCGTTAGCACCCCCGTTACCGCCCGCAGCGCCACCCCCCGTGCCCGCGGCACCCCCGCCGCTGGTACCGTACGCCCCGTTCCCCCCGGCGCCTGTAGCTCCGGGTGAACCTGCCCCGCCACCACCGTCGCCAAAGCCTGCCCCGGGATGGAAGCCCGTGCTGCCGTCACGGTGATTGGTATTGACACTGCCTGTTCCCGGGGTCCCGTCGGCATTACCGCCATGTGCGACAATGGCGAAGTTATTAAATGACGAGTCCCCGCCATCTGCTCCCCCGTGATCTGGCCCGCCACCATCGCCACCATCACCGATAATGGCCTGGTAAACCTGGCCGTTAACTAGCGAGTAAGCTGGTTCATTAGACCACTCAGCACTACCCCCGCCATTGCCCCCGGTACCAGTATTATTGCCACCCCCGCCACCTGGCCCGCCACCCCAGGCTGATATGCTAGCCGGACCCGTTGACGTGGCAGTGTAATTACTCGTGCCACCCGTGGAATAGGTGGTTGTTGTCGTACTACTCGCGTAGCCATAGATAACTCCGCCAGTTGAGTCCATGATTAGCGTGGTTTGCGTGATAGTGGTACCAGTAATAGTACCACCCGCGAACGAGCTATTATTAATTGCAGCTTGCGTAAGAATTGACAGGACAATGTTTGCATTAGTGATGCCAACACCGGTGAGTTCACCTTGCGTAACATTGATGCCAGCGGGGTAAGTATTCCCGAATGCGTCTGTTCCGCCTTGCGCGGTCCAACTTCCGATCAGGGTACCATTCGCAGGAGCGCCATTGTAAATGAATATACCTGTCTGCGGGGTATTCCCTTCAATGATAATTGTCGTGAAATACTGTGCGCTCCATCCCACGATTAATACCCGCTCATTCCTAGTAGTTGCTGCAAATTCGCACGAATATCTTGGTCATATCGCAGCCATACGGTAACTAGCGGGGGAGTACCATCAGTAACGGAATCAGACCAGTAAAAATACAAGGTCTCACCGGTTCGCAATGGCATGGGAACTGCCGGGTCCCACGAGTTAGCAAATCCATTCTGGTTAGTATCCCACTGTCGCCCGTCAATGAATACACTGAACATTGAGCCAGCCGCGCCATTGACGACGATATGGCATACCTCATACAACGGAACTGATGAACTGAGGATATCTGGAGAGAATACGACAGTCCAGTTTCCTGAATTGTTTCCGGTATTATCAGGTAGTCCCGTTAGCTGCCGTGACCCAAGATTAACGTAGGTACTCATGCTCCCCCGGTTAGCGACACTGTATTCGCGAGAAAATTATCGATAGCTTGAACTGTGGAGTTAGCTGGAGTTACAATCCCAATTTGATTGGCAATGAACGTAGCATCGGCAGCAAGTAGGTTAAATGGCGCGGCCTGCAGAAATGCCGCACCGCCCATGGCGTTAAGGTACGTGGCATCTTGTACAAGCGCATCGATGGCAACGCGCAATGCCACAAGATGATTGCCGATCTGGCTAAGGTACAATCCGGGATTGGGAAGGTTAACGCTCATCTCATTGTCCTCATCATTGTCATCATTTCCTTCATGATATCCATCATGCTTAGATCCCCGTTTGCACCCATCCTGGCAAGTCGGGTAAATGCTGCGGGAATCTCCAGGAAATCCTCTTCATTCCTGTCGCTGCGCTTGTACTGCACGCGCATTGAGCCGTCTGGCTTCTCGTAAAGCCGGTAGCATCCCTCATGAATAACACGAGGAGTATTATTCACGTAAGCGCGATCAATTTCCTTTAGTTCATCATTCATGGATTCATCCATTACAGTTTCCCTATCATCTCGCCCGGTACTTGCTTCACTAGTAGCTTCCATGCATTGATACCGCCAGCGCTCGTAGATAGCGTTACAGAGCGGGCATCCCTTACGATGACAATGTTAGACGTATAGGTAAAGATGGCAGCGCCCGCTGCGGTCAGAACTGCCTGCCCGATAGGGGCAGATAGCGTGTTTTCCCCTAGGTATGCTGATACTGTCGCACCTGCACTGATTACTACGGAGATGATTTTCACTGACCATGAGTAACCGCTATCTGGACCGGGAATCGTGACAGTTGTCGCACCGTTCCCGTTGCCATTTACTTCCATGTAGTCGATACCGCGAACGCGGGCACGTTCGGCAGCCTCAAAGCCTTTATGAAGGGATTCCTCTAGCTCAACTCGCGTTAGCACGTCAAGTGGCGCGAGTGCTGAATGCAATCGTTGCGTAGTCATTTAGCCGGACTCCAAGTGTTAGTAGAACTGTCAAATGTTTCTCCGGTTACACCCCTGATAAGATCAGATAGAGTGTCACTGAGAACTTTAACTAGTCCGGCACCCTTAGAGTTTGGCCGTACTAGCATAAAGAGGATAGCGATGTATATAATCGCTGCGATGTACCATCCAATACTCATCAGAATATGTGCCCCAATATAGACTTGAGCGTATTGAACGCCTTACTGATGCCATGGGTTCCGATATCCTCAAGCCCGACAATAGCATCCCCGGGTACCTTCCACACTTCTCCCGACTTGAAAGCGCGCAGTTCAGCGGCAACAGCGTTGTAGGCAGGCGAGCCAATAGCAGCATGGATAAGCTTGGACAAGGCATCTTGCGTGAGCGTCCTGGTTCCCTTTCCCTGCGCGGGCGTCGCGGGCGTGCTGGTACTGGGAACCGCTCCTGACGTATCACCAGAGTGAATGGAGCTTGGCACCCAGTCATTCTTGATGATCTCGTCAACGTCAACAAGTACACCAGAAGGATCACCACTGGAATCTGTACCGTAAATCGGAGTAGTCAGGAGGATAGCCACAACAATAAGAGCGCCAATTGCCTTGGCTATCTTATTCGCGTTCTCTCCCGCCCCGGAGATAAGCGCAAGGATGAAGAATGCAAGACATAGCAGCGTCCCCCGTTTGATAACCGACATGATCTTATCCGGCAGGTTCTTGTTACCCCCCGCAAAGAACATCAGGGCAAGCAACCCGAGCGCAATAAAGAACTCTGCCGCCAGTAGCCCTACTCCGGTAGACGGAATCGACTCTCGCGCACTAGCCAGAGGGGACCGCTTACGGGCAGATACCCCTCCGCTCTTAGGCGCAAATTCTTTTGGAGCTTCATACGTTGTATGCGTCTCTTGCGCAAGGCCGCTTTTCGGGTCCCGTGTCCTTGTGGTGACAACTGGCCTCTTAATTCGCTTGGGCTGGTTTCGTGATGGAGTGGAAAAACGATTGGCTTGCGTACCCGTATTGGGAGTAGTCGCCTTGGCGGTAGTGCGCTGCGGGGTTTTCCTCGGCACAGACGTTCGCTGGGTAACCATAACAATTGCGCCGTCTTTGCGGGACTAACAGGAACCGTTACGACAGGAGCATTTCCGCCTGTGTGCCCCGCTGTTACATCATATTCGCCAAGTAGCCACTTGAGAACATCATCAGGATGATTCGCCGGATTTGGTCCCGTTGGGTGAAAGGCAATAAAAAACGAAAACATTGCCAAAAACAGGATAAGGATGGCAATTGCGAGTCGGGTACCGTCACCCATTTACCGCTCACCAGCTTTCCACCTTTCGCACGCCTGCGCCTACGATAATCTTGCATTGATTCCCTATGCCATTTGAGGCATTCGGGACACCGACATTTAGCTACCTTGTAAGCATATCGGGTACCTTGCTTCATGAAATCTCCTGTCTTATACCGGAATGGGCACAACATCGGGAGCCTTCAACGGGGATTGCCCTTCGCCTATCAGGATAAACGCCCGAATGGCTAGCATGATCAGCACAACCCCCGCGAGGAACGCGCCAATACGCAGCCAGTTGGATGGCTTCATAATCCACATGAGGCCGGTAACAAGCTTGTCGGCACTGTCAAAGAACGTCGTAATCTCCGATGGGATACCGAGGATACCTCCTATTCCCCCGCTAGCCGATGTCAGTCCCGCTTGCTGGGTAGCCGGAGTACCGGTAGCACCGATACTCGGCACTGTTCCCGATATGCCGCCCGGACTGACAATACCGGGCTTCCCTCCAAGCGACTTGATGAAGTCGGACATTGCCACGCCCCATCCCGTTGAGAATCTCCCCGGATCACCAGCGGAAATTCCCCGCTTACTCTGTCCCGTCTGGTTAGCCATAGTGTTATCAGTACCGCTGGAGTTGGAAAACCCAATCTCGACGAACGGGAATCCCCCGCGGGCATGCCCTACTTTCTCACCTGCCTTTACTCGTTGCCCGGGCTTCACACTTGGCGCGATATTCTCGGCATAGTAGACATACTGTGCGCCTGCAACGGGATTGTCCAGTTTCAGGTTAATGTACGTGCCACCCGGCCAGCCAGGTCCCGACGTGCCGACAATGATTCCGTCGCCGATAGCAAACAGGTCACCCGAACCGGTATAGTCAACGCCCTGGTCAATGCGCCCAGGTCCGGCCCACGGGCCAATGGGAGATGCATATGTCATGTATCCTCCTATACCGGTATCGGGACAACGTTGGGTGCCTTGATGATTGGCTCACCGTTAGCACCTGCGATGAACGCGTGTATCGCGAATAGCAGGAGGATAACTCCCGCGAGGAACGCCCCGATACGCAGCCAGTTGGATGGTTTCATGAGCCACATCAGTTTATTCACCAGGCTATTGGCATCACTAAAGAACCCTGTAATCTGATCCGGAATGCCAAGTACCCCACCGACGCCAGCACTAGAGGTACCAGCCGATGTGCTAGATACCGCACCGACTTGAAGGTTCCCTGACTGGGAAGCCTGAGCAAGGATCTTGTCTGCATAGCCAAGACCAGCGCTAATGTTCCCGGGTCCGGCATTATACGCCGCTAGCGCATTGCGCACGTTACCATGTTCCTGGCTTAGCAACTGATTCATGTACTTAATATACGCTTGAGTTGATGGCCCCCACTGGTTAATCGTACCGACATTAAATCCTAGTCCAGTGTAGGTAGTGGGAAGGAATTGCCATGGACCTCGTGCCCCTGCACTAGAGGGGCCAAGGTTCGTCCCGTAAGCGGATTCATCAGCGTTCTGGGCAGCGACTACCGATTCCGGTAGTCCAGTTGCCTTAGCGGCAGACTGGATAAACGGGGCAACGTTCGCCGGAATAGGCGGCAATCCTGCCATCAGTTACTTCTTTGCTTGTCGAGTGAAATACTTTGCCGCAACCCCGCTAGCCGTAGCATTGCCTGACTGCTTTCCAGTAGGCTTTGCCTTTGACTTACCGGTATCTCTGCTCTTGCCATCCCCATCTTTATCGTCATCGTCTCCGTCGGAGTCATCGTCAGTGTCGATACCCAGTGACTGTAGAAAGGGCTTTGCATGAGATCGCTTGGTGCGAACGCCTCGGCCCTTTTCGTCCCAGATTTCAACCTCGAAATCCTCATCCGATCGGTCTTTCTCTTCCCGCTGCTTTTTGGCATTGAGAAACTCCTCGAATTCCTTCATCAGGTCACTGTCGTCATTAGCCACGGTCAAACTCCAAGTGTAGGCTATGTGGGCAGGGTTGCCCTGGGCTGCTACCATTATAACCATGACATCCCAGCTTGCCAAGCACGGTACCCAGGCCGGATATAAGGCCGAATTGGGGGCAACAGGGAAAGCATGCCCTCGTTGCCAGAAAGCTCATCGCGTCTACAATAAGCAGTATACAGCCGCAGGAAAAAGAAAAGGACTTAGGTACGGTGCCCATGACGTAATCGATAATCTTTACAATCCCCCAGGGCACACTAATTTTGACCGGGCAATTCCAACCCAGGACCGGGCCAATAAGAATATTGTACCAGATAGTCCACTTGACGATCCAGATGAGGCGCCAGGAAGCCTGTCACTGGCCCAGCGACTAGGGGCACTACTGGGGTCAGTTCAGCCCCCTGGCGGCGACCCTGGGACCGCGCAGGGGGCAGTGTACGTCGAGGAGACCGGCGAGTCGCATGAGTACATCCGCAGCGTCGATCCCGACCCCTCGCCCGAGGGAAGCGAATGGGAACCAGCCCTAAGCGACGAATTCGTCATCAATGCCGCTGGCATGAAGAAAATCCAGGACAACCTTGGATTCTACGTGTCCACTATCGGCATGTCCCTTGAGATCTTTGACCCCTACTGCGGGTCTGTCGCGGCAGCCAACGCGCAGAATGTCATAGAGCACTGGTCTAAGGTTATCGCGCTCTATCCTGGTACCGCCAAGTTCTTCATGTCAGAGCGAAGCGGGGGTCTATTCGCGTGGATTAACGCTATCCAGGCAACATGGCCTATCCTTTACGCCATCTACGAGCATCACTTCTCAAAGACCGTCATGACCAAGGATGGCATAGTATACCATAAGTCGGCTAACGGCCAGCCATCACCTGATCCTACAATGCCACCCGTTCCGGATAGCTATGAGTACACTGCGAGGTAATACCCAGTGACTAACTGGATAGAAGAAGATGGGCTAAAGCAGCTTATCGCTAGCCTAGTCGAGAAAGAATTTCGTAATCTGTCCCGTGAGATTCCCGAGCATCTCGGCGGAAACAAGTTCCGTGTTCCTCCTGCCATGAAAGAGTGGATGCAACAAAACTGGAAAGAAATGGGAGCAAGCGCATATGATTGGCAATACCGGGTTAACATAGGATATGGACGTTATCCAATCATGATTGATTTTTACGGTCGGCAAGATAGCATGACCATGACTTTCAGTGACGCTAATGGTCAGCGTATGTTCATCTTGGAGCTAATCGAATAATGCCCTACAAGAAGAGAGGCAAATGGTACTACCGTGGCGGCAGGAAATACTCCCGAAAACAGGTCATCGCAATACACCTTGCAAAACGACGAAAGCAGCACAAGCGCCGCAAGGTCATATGATGACCAGGGACCAGCAGTTAAAGAGGAACCCCTTGTCGTCGAGCGCGTTCCCTGGTCTGTTATCGCCCAGGAATTCACGGAAATATGGGGTCGCCATGATCCTCAAGATCCGCAACCTGAGCATACCGAGGTTATCGGCATTAACGGATCAGGAAAAACATTGTGGATGTGCAAGGCGGTTCAGGAGCGAATGCTTTCCCGGCACACTGCTTGCATCATTCTGCAGTCCAAACCAGCCGACGAGACTATCATGCAACTAGGCTGGCCTATCGTTACCAATGGGGACGTAAAACGTGCCCTTAAAGAGCGTTGGTGCGTTTACTGGCCGCTCACGAATGCGACGGGAAATGAGCGAAAGCGATACCAGGCCGACATGTTCAAGCGACTACTTGACGCACTATGGCGACCCAATGCTAATACCATCGTGGTACTTGATGATGTCGGTTATATTCAAGGCTTGCATACATCAAGAGGAGAACCCCTCAATCCCGATATAGAGATGTACTTGCGGGAAGGTCGTTCCTCCGGAATTACCTGCCTACTCGTAAAGCAGCGACCGCAAGGTGCCAAGCGGGAAATGCACTCGGAAACTTACTGGACTATCGCATTTGCCCCCAAAGACGAGGATGACCAGGAACGCTTTGCCCAATTGTTCGGCAATCGCAAACAATTCCAGCCTATCTTCGCCCAAATGAACTCCGAAAAGCATGAGTTTTTGATCAAGTATCACCGATCGGGCTTGGCTGTTATTAGTTGGATTGACACGCCACTACGTCCCCTAGCGCGTCCAAAGCCAAACGTAAAGTCCAGATCTTGACAGGGAATAGATCCTCGGGTACGGTTGTTACATAAAGCACAAACAACGAAAGGATCGGCCATCATGGCACAGGATTTCGGAGACTTTGAAGTCACCGTAGCACGCAAGCCCGAAAGCGGGATCGTTCAGGGTGAAATCCCCGAGAAGCTCGCAGAATACCTCACCACACACGCAGGAACGGCACTCGCCGACCCCGACTTTGAGCTACTGCTCAAGGCGCGAGATGAGAAGACCGTGAAGCAGCTCACTCTCTACTCACGTGCATGGGGGGCACGGCAAGTCCCCAAGCTCCGCATTACCAAGCTCCCCAATCGCCAGGGAATGCCCGACACCGTGGCACGCCTTAACGTGCAGCTCGACAGTGACGTACCGGATGAGAATCGCCCCGGTCGGCGCGGCAACAAGAGGTAGCCCTTACGAGCGGAATCCCCCGGTAATGACGCTACCGGGGGATTCCTCATGGGAGTATAACTACATGGCACCCAGGCCACGACCGGTACCCAAAGTACTATATAGCAATATGTGGATACCCGCTACTCTATCCGATAGAATCCTTGACATATGCGAGAAACAAGGACTGTCTAGACATCAAGTCATTCTTTTGCTTCTCACCGAAGCACTTGATGCCCGGGATAAAGCCAATGGTTAGTCGCTCACAGTTCATGTTCGCACCAACGCAAATCACCACAAACCTCATTTATTTCGAAGGGAATATCATGGAAATCAAGGTCCTATGGTGCACGACCGATGACCCGGACACTAACGTTAAGGGCCAGGTCGGTCACCCGTTCCCTGATACCGATACCGACCGCCAGACCTTTACCCAGACTCAAACCGTGAAGGTCCCGACAGGTGATAGCTACGGTCAGCGCACCTATACGGAGCAGCAGCAAGTCACGCAAGTGATCACATTCTGCGGGTATCACTGGGAGAAGAAGAACCCTTTTCAGTCGGATAAGGCCGAAACACCAGCTCTCACGAAATCGTTGGAAGTCCCGACGGATAATGACGCCTATGATGAAGGGTGGCGGGATGCTGAGGCGCATTACAAGAAGTAATTGCAGCCAGGGGAAGAAATAATCCATCATCAGTGTTACATGATTATGGAGGTGAGAATGCAATGCAGCCACCCAATGAGGGACGGCGAATTCAAATTCGCGTCAATCAAAAGCAACGTACGGCCTACTGGAATGGACGTACCGTAGGCTGGTTCTACATGGAACGCTGGCTCGAATTTCCAGCAAACTCCCTCGATATGGCGCGAAACGCAATGCGGAAATACTTCCGAACGCTAGACGCACTACTCGCAGGAATAACCCCCGAATCTCTAACCGAAGAAACCGGCTATTCAGACAAGGAATAGGCACATGGCAAATACTAAGCACTCCCGCACAACCCAGAACGTTCTCGGCTACCTACGGGAAAACCAGAACATAGAACTACCCTACACGGATATCCAGAAAGCCCTTAATCTCCCAACGTACTCCGTGAGTAACGCGATTACCTATCTAATCGCGAAAGGTATCCCCGTCTCTCGGCCCATGCGCGGGGTCGCGCTCTACCAGCCAAGTGGGGTTATCAGGCCAGCAATCAGCCTAGCCAAGCCCATCAAGGTAACCAGTAAGCTTTACGAATTCGTCGGCAACTCCAAGGGGCGCGTCATCGTGAAAGGTGAGGATGATGAACTCTACACTCTCAGCCCGCTATTCAGCGAATAGGCAAATCCCGCCTAAGCCACCCGTCGACGAACCAGACGACTGCCCAACATGCGGCGGCGCGAAAGTTATCCCATCAGGCGACAGGCGCGGTACCATTACCTGCCCAACCTGTCACGGAACGGGGAAGAAATGACCGAGGAAAACCCGGCATTCGAGCTGTGGCTCGAAGACCTGATATTCAACACGGTTAAGTATGCACCCGTCGTCCTTACCGGACCCGAACTTATGGGCATGCTCATGGCAGTTCACAAACGGGGAATGGAAGACGGCGCGCGACTAGTGCGCAACCAGGTCCCGGTAGAAGACGTGAAACTGCCATGAACGCATTCATAGTGCGCATGATCGGCGCGGCCGGACTTCTCACAATGGTCGGGCTAGGCGGAACAATAGGCCGAATCGGCACAACCATCGCGATAGCGCTTCTCTTCGTTGGTGCAGAGGTAACCGGAATAGTCGTCACAGAAATACAACTGTATCTTAGAACAAGGCGCTAGATGCAAAAGCTATACCTCATCGCATATCTAGCCGGTGTCGTGTGGATGCTCGGATGGGAAATCTCCGCATTCGTCATCCACCGCACCGACCTCACAGTTAGCGACTTCACATGGCGACTAGAGGGAATCGGCTGGTCATTCGCCCGGTACCTGATATTCGCCGGACTGCTATGGCTAACATTCCACCTGTCCTTTAGGTGGTTCAGGTAATGCCAAAACCCGACCCATGGCGCAAGCGCCTAATATGGGTCACCTGCCCGACTTGTCATGGGTCCGGTAAACGCGGAATCCGGCCATGCGGACTCTGCGGCGGCAAAGGCCAAATCCAGGTACTAGAAAAGTAGGGGAAATGACTACTGGTACTATCGCACGAGAAGCTTACATTGCGGCGGTAAAATCCGCACGAGAAGCTTACCATGCGGCTGTCAAGCCTACACGAGAAGCTTACTTTGCGGCTATCGAATCCGCACAACGCGACTACGATGCGGCTGACAACAACGCACGCGAAGTTTACAAGGCAGCTCTCCGAGGTGAGTAGGGAAAATGACTGTTAACTCCGCACGAGAAAAACCTTACCATACGGCTGTCCACTCCGCATGCGAAGCTTACAAAGCGACTCCGAAGTAAGGTAGGAAAATGTCCTATCCAGAAGATACAATCAACTGGCAAGCTATCGATATAATCGATAAATGGCTAGATACCAGTGTATCTGACCATTACAAAATCCAGCCGCTAGCTCAAGACTGGGCACGTATCTCCAAAGTCGGCGAAGAAGTAGGCGAGGCAATTCAGGCTTTCGTCGGATATACAGGACAGAATCCTCGCAAAGGATTCACGAATGATCAAGAAAAAGTGCTCGATGAGCTAGCAGACGTAGTATTCACTGCAATCCTGGCTATTCAGCATTTTACCAAAGACGCCAATGTTACGAGGGCCATACTCCGTAGTAGCCTCCGAAACATCTATCATCGTATCAAAGTTATCATAATGGATACCGCAAATGAATGAGGAATGTTATACCAATAGTGACGATACCTATATCGACACTTGGTTCTAGTACTTAACGCCTAAGCCGTCTCCATTACACAGCGTAATGGGGACGGCTTTCCCATGCCCCACTGGTTTGGGGAGTGTACCGCAATGACTAGCGCAATCATTAAGCTAATGAACCCCGCTAAAGTCGTTGCGGTCGCTCCCCTCCCCC
>WNEY01003090.1_pt1 | contig 12380 bp, 10 predicted proteins | sample 5400531 | NCBI WGS metagenome assembly WNEY01 (sample SAMN13153338, study PRJNA577476) | soil metagenome | isolation source: 200 cm saprolite under Douglas fir tree site 1 | place: USA:California | collected 2015-04-18
CGTCGGAGCTGGCGGCTTGGTCTGGTCGCGGGACTTGTGGCGTTGGGCGTATTCGTCGACGTACTCCTGGCCAGAGAGCTTCATGATCGCGTAGATGATCTCGTCGGTCACGGCGCGCAGGACTATGTGGTCGGTTTCCAGGCCGTAGTAGCGGGAGAAGTCGAGAGGGGGGCCGAACTTGACGCCGGGCCTGATCGCCAGCCTCGGGGCGATGCGGCCGGGGGGCTGGAATTCGAAGCCGCCGATCATCGCGCAGGGGATCACCGGGACGCGGGCTTCGAGGGCTAGCCGGGCGACGCCGGTCTTGCCACGGAACAACCGACCGTCGGGGGTGCGGGTGCCTTCTGGGTAGATGCCGAGCAGGTTTCCGTCGGCTAGCACGCGCAGGCCGGTGTTCAGCGCTCGCTCGCTGGCCTGGCCGCCCGAGCGGTCGACCGGGATCTGGCCGACGCCGCTGAAGAACGCTCGGCTGAACAGGCCCTTGATGCCACGACCTGTAAAGTACTCAGATTTCGCGAGAAAGACGACCTTGCGTGGCAACGGTAGTGGTGCGAAGAAGTGGTCGGAAAACGAAAGATGGTTGCTCGCGATGATGGCGGGACCGGTTTTCGGGACGTACTGCGTTCCTTCGGCCCACGGCCGGAAAACGAGCCGGAGTATTGGGGCCAGGATCGCCTTGACCACCCAGTAGAACATCAGTCCATGATTCCACGCCCAGGTGCCGATGCGAACTGCATGCGCCCGACAATCCGCCACGCCGCCACCCGGTGCGGTGCTCGCGAGGCGCTGCGGCGCGGCGCGGAGGTGGGAGGCGAGCGCGAGGCAGGCGGGGTTTTTGGGGTGGACGGGGATCGCGGAATATAGCCCAACATGCGACGATTCCGGGAATAGGGACGACAGAGCCGGCGGATTCGGGGAAGGAACAGGCCATGTCTGTGTTGCCAGGCGCGGAAGCGTATAGCCATGAGGGCGGGCCGACCGGCGTGCTGCTCTGTCACGGGTTCACGGGATCGCCTCAGGCGGTGCGGCCGTGGGCGGAGTTCCTCGCCGACGCTGGGCTCACCGTCAGCCTGCCGAGATTGCCAGGTCACGGCACTACCTGGCAGGAGATGGCGCGGACCAGGTGGGAGGACTGGTACGCCGAAGTCGACCGGGCCTTCGACGAGCTGCGGGCAGCGACCGACGAGATCTTCGTGATGGGCCTGTCGATGGGAGGGTGCCTGGCGCTGCGCCTGGGCGAGCTGCACGGTGACGCGGTCAGCGGACTGGTGCTGGTAAATCCCTCTGTATCGGCCGAGAGCAAGCTGTTCCTTCTCGCACCCGTGCTTAAGCTGGTAGTGCCGTCGCTCAAGGGCATAGCGAGCGATATCAAAAAAGAAGGCGCCGTCGAGGTTGGCTACGACCGCGTGCCGGTCAAGGCCGCGGCCACCCTGCCTGGGCTGTGGCAGGTGACGACGCGCAATCTGAAGGAGGTCAGCCAGCCAGTGCTCGTGTACCGCAGCACCACCGATCACGTGGTTGGGCCGGCCAACGTGGAAATCCTTCGTCGCGCCCTGCCAGCGAGCCAGCTTAAGGTCTCCGAACTCGCGAACAGCTACCACGTCGCGACCCTTGACAACGACGCTGAAGAGATCTTCACCGGAAGCCTGGATTTCGTTCGTTCTCACAGCCATGCGGGAAAGGAATGACAGGATGGATGACGGTGGAGATACGCCGCAGCCAGGACTAAGCACGATCGGGCAACGATGCGGGGGGCACCGTGGGGCGCGACGTAGGTAGGGACGAAGGCCGAGATCAGGCCGCGTGGCGCGATCTGGTTTCCAGGCTTGAGCTGATTTCCCCGATCGACCCGGCCGACGCGCCCTGGCCGGACCGGGAGAACCTGCCCGCCAAGCCGCAGTCGAGCGCCACCAAGCAGTTCAACGCCGACGACCTCCTCGCCAGGAGCGAAGTCACCGGGAACGAGGTCACCGGGAACGAGGTCGCCGCGACCGCCGACATCGCAGCCGGGGACCAGGCCAGCGCGGCTAGCCAGGCCGACGAGGCTACCGAGGTCACAGACGGCGAAACTACCGCTCCCACCGCGGCAATCGAGCAAGCCGACTCACCGGCGCAGCCGGTGAAGCAGGCCGAGCCAGACGGCGCACCCGACGACTCCCCCGGCCGCGAGTCTGGCGCGGGGACCAAGCGTGAGAGCAGGCCTGACCGGCGCCCGCCGGTCAACCGCAGCCGGATCATCAGGCCGGCCGGGCCCAACAGGTTCGGCCGCGCGATCCCCCGCCAGGTCGGCCCGTCCGCCCACGATCACGATCAGGACGCGGCCAGTCGAGGCGGGCCGTTCGACCCGCTGGACGGATTCAACGGCGCGGGCGGCCCGCGTAACTACGAACTCGCGGATGACTCCGTGTTCGACTTCGGCGACGACGATCGGTACATCCCGCCGCCGTTGCCCCCGATGGGGCGAGTCGATCTGGTCACGACCGCCGGGTGGATGGCGCTATTCGGCGGCCCAGCGTATCTGCTGATCTCGATGGTGGCCGACTGGCAGACCCCGCGGTGGATGGCGCTCGCCGCGGTCATAGCGTTCGTCGCCGGGTTCATCGTGCTGGTGTTCAAGCTGGGCGACGGCCCGTCTAAGCGCGACGGCCCCGATCAGGGCGCCGTCGTCTAACCCGCGCCCACAGCCGACCGCGCCGACGCAGCTAACCGCTTTCTCGCCAGGTCAGCCGCCCCGATCAACCCGGCATCGGGCCCAAGTTCGGCCAGCACCACCGTCGCGTGCGGCCTGAACTGCCGCCCGGTCAACCCGTTCTCGAAAGCCCCGCGTACCCGGTCGAGGAACAGGTCGCCCGCCTCAGACACGCCGCCGCCAAGAACGAAGCATCCCGGATCAAGGATCGCCGCCAGGTCGGCCAGTCCCTCGCCGAGCCACCGGCCGACGATCTCGAAGCAGCGCAGCGCGGCCGCGTCGCCTTCCCTGGCCGCGACCGTGACCTCAAGCCCAGTGATCCCGTCCACCTTCCCGCCCGCGAGCTGCAGCAGCCTGACCGCCGCACCCGGCGACCGCCGGGCGAAGTCGCGAGCCTCGGCGGCGAGCGCGCTGCCGCTGGCGTACTGTTCCCAGCAGCCGCGGTTGCCGCACCCGCAGAGTCGACCATCAGGCACGACCCGATAGTGCCCGGGCTCGCCGGCCATCCCCCACCGGCCGCGATAAAGCTGGCCGTTCAGTACGACGCCGGCGCCGATGCCGGTGCCGATCGTGATCAGGATGACGTGGTCGTGGCCGCGACCGGCTCCCATCTTGGTCTCGGCCCAGGCCGCGGCGTTCGCGTCGTTCTCGACAAAGACCGGCTTGCCGGTACGCTCTTCGACCTGGCGCGCCACGGGCTCCGCCCGCCAGGCCAGGTTCGGCGCGAACATCACCGCCGACCGGCTCTCCTCCACAAACCCCGCCGCGCCGATGCCGACCGCGTCGACGTCGTACCTGGTCAGCAGTTCTCGGACCGCGTCGCTGATCTCGTCGATCGTGCCCGACGCGTTAGCGGCCGGAGTCGGCCGCTTGACCATCTCGACTATTGAGCCCTTCTCATCGACCACGCCGGCGGCAATCTTGGTGCCGCCGACATCAACCCCGATGGTCAGGCTCATGCTCATGTTCTCCCGCTTGGCTGCCGGCCTCTGGCTGACTCCCAGCTACCGGCTCGTCGCCCGAGTCGGCCGCCCCATCAGCCGAGGCCGAGGCTGACTCGGGAGCCGACTCCGGCTTAGGCGTGCTGAGATCACCTGGCCGGTAGGACAGTATCGCGTCGAGCCCGGTGAGCGCATCGCGCGCCGCACCGACGATCGCATCGGTCGCCCCGGCCAGCGTCGGACCAACCCCGGCGCTCACGCCGGGCCCGGAACCGGGCTTGGATGATCCCCCCGATTGCCCGGCGATCTGCGCCTGCGCCATCCGCCTGGCCGCCCGGCAGATAGGGCACCACGCACACTCTGGCGGCTGACTGGCTGCGTCCGGCGGCTCTGTGGTCGCCGTGCCCCAGACGTCGGTGGGCTGGCTAGGAGAAGGCCCGCGCAAAGCTTTCTTCATCTGATCACTAAAATCATCGCGCATGTTCCGCGCGCTCTGCTTGATCAGCCAGCGCTGAACCTCGTTAGCCAGATCAGCGGCGCGCCGCTCCCAGTCGGTGGGCCCGCCGGACCGGCCGGAACTTGGCCGGCCAGAGCCGGACCGCGACTTGTTCTCGCTCGACGGCTCGCTCATTTCAGTTACCACCATTCTCGCCAGCTACCTGACTGGCGCGGCCGCGCAGCCCTTTCAGCGCCGTATCTATGATCGTTTTCTCCGCTCGCCGCTTCATGATCCCGATCATCGGCACAGCCAGCGCGACCGCCAGCTCGTAGGTGACACGGGTACCGCCGCCCGGGTCGGGCTCCAGAAGGTAGGCGCCGGTCATATCGGAGATCATGCTGCCCCGCTCGACCAGGGTCCACCTGACCTCGTCGTCACCGCGCCAGGTGTAGCCGAGCACGTACTTGTCCTTGATGATTCCTCCGGCATCCAGGCTGAACCGCACCTGGGCCGGACGCCCGTCGGGATCGGTCTGCACGATCTCAGCGGTCTTCACCCCCGACGCCCACTGCGGGTAGGCGGGGAAGTCGGCGATAACTGCCATGATGACCGATTTTGCGGCGTCGATCGTCGTGGTGGACCTTGTCTTGTCGGCCATGTCTGGGAGCGTACCGCCACGGCTGTGCTAACTGGGAGGCTCACGGCTGTGCGCGCCCTACCACTCCAGGACGTAGGGAGTTCCGCTGGCACGGAAATGACCTACGTTGACGCACTGGGTGCGTCCGATCTGGACGCTGGTGACCAGCGGCTGATGCACGTGGCCGAACAGCAGGCAGCGCGGCTGCGTCCGGCGCACCGCTTCCAGCAGTGCCTGGCTGCCGCGCTCCATCCGCTCGGCCACGGTGTCGAACAGCAGCTCAGGGATGTCCGGCGGGATGTGCGCGCACAGCACGTCGACCGACCCGACGGCCTGCACCTTCGCGGCGAACACCTCATCGTCGATCTCATTCGGCGTCCGGTAGATCGTGCGCAGGCCACCGCCGACGAACCCGAACGTAAGGCCGCCGATCTCGACGACCTCACCGTCCAGCACCTGGTGCCCGGCTCGCGCGTACTCGCCCCACAGCCGCGGAAGGTCGACGTTGCCGTAGGTAAGGTACGCGGGGCTGGGCATGGCTTCGAACAGCTCCGCGTACTGGGCGTGAACCGCCTTGTTGATCGCGTCGGCCGGGTTGGCGCCGATCGACGCCCACATCTTCGCCGAGAATTCCCGCGCGGCGTCGAACTGCTGGGCCGTACGGAGATTGATGTACTCCGTCGTGGCCTCCTCGCCGAACAGGTCGGCGAAGATGCCCTTGGAATGGTCGGCATAGTCCATGAACAGCAATAGGTCGCCCAGGCAGATCAGCGCGTCCGCGCCGTCAGCCGCGCGCCTGAGCGCGTCGCTTCTGCCGTGTACGTCGCTGACCACGTGGATGCGCATTGACCAACAGTATGCAGATCGCCTGACGGCATCCAGACCGGCCCTTGGCCGGCCAGGAAGCCAATCGAGGGTACGTTCCTGACAACAAGTTCTAGACAACACCGCCCAGACAACAGCGGTAACGTCGGCTTAAAGAAGGAGGCCAGTTTGCGCGAGTTCGGGATCCCGGCCCTGGTGGAAATTCCCGCTGCGGCGACGCTCACCGACGTCGTATTCGGCTCGGTGCCGTCCGGCTCGGCGACGTCTGCGCCGGACCGGGTGATGCTACGTCGACAGGACGGTGACGGCCGCTGGTCGGACGTGACCGCGTCCCAGTTCGCCGGTGAGGTCCGCGCGCTCGCCAGGGGCCTGATGGCGGCCGGCGTCGAGGCGGGCGACCGGGTCGGGCTGATGTCGCGCACCAGCTACGCCTGGACGCTGACCGACTACGCGATCTGGACGATAGGCGCGGTCACGGTGCCGGTCTACGAGACCTCCTCGGCCGAGCAGGTCGAGTGGATCCTCTCTAACTCCGGCGCGATCGCCGTATTCGCCGAGACAGCCGCGCACGCTTCGACGATCGCCAGCGTACGTTCCGCGTTGCCCGACCTAAAAAATCTCTGGCCTATGGAAGAAAGCATTGCGAAGCTTTCTTCCGCGGTTTCCAAAGGCGAGTCCAGCCCTGGGGATGGCGCCGATGCGGAGGCGGGCCCGGCCGTCAGCGACGAGCAGCTGGCCGAGCGGATGAGCGCCCGGTCGGCCGATGACCTGGCCACGATCATCTACACCTCGGGCACGACTGGCCGTCCCAAAGGCTGTGAGCTCACCCACAGGAACCTGCTGTCCGGCGCGCGCAACGCCGTCGAGGGCGCCCTGGTCGAGCTGTTCGATCTGCCGGGCAGCTCGACGCTGCTGTTCTTGCCGCTGGCGCACTCCTTTGCCCGGATCATCCAGGTCGGCTGCCTCGAGTCGGGCGCGATCTTGACCCACTGGCCCGACGCATCGACGGTCGCCAAGGGTTTGCCGCAGACCAGCCCGTCGTTCCTGCTGGCGGTGCCACGGGTATTCGAGAAGGTGTTCAACTCCGCCCAGCAACAGGCCTCGGCCAGCGACGCCAAGAAGAAGATCTTCGCGGCGGCGACCGATGCCGCGATCGCGTTCAGCCGGTCCACTGCGGACGGTGACTCCGGCTCGGGGCCGGCCCAGGGGCCCGGTCCAGGCCTTCGGCTACGGCACGCGCTCTTCGACCGGCTCGTGTACGGCAAGCTGCGGGCGGCAGTCGGCGGGAAAGTGAGATTCGCCGTGTCCGGCGGCGCGCCGCTCGGGGACCGGCTCGGGCATTTCTTTCGCGGTGTCGGGATCACCGTGCTTGAGGGCTACGGCCTGACCGAGACCTCAGCGGCCGCGACCGTGAACCGGCCGAGCCGCAACAAGATCGGCACCGTCGGCCAGCCGCTGCCTGGAGTCAAGGTCCAGATCGCCGACGACGGCGAGATCCTGATGGCCGGTCCGATCGTGTTCGGCCGCTACTGGCGCAATCCTGAAGCGACGGCCGAGGTGCTCGATGCCGACGGCTGGCTGCACACCGGGGACATCGGCGCGCTCGATGAGACCGGCTACCTGAGCGTGACCGGCCGGAAGAAGGAGCTGATCGTCACCGCGGGCGGCAAGAATGTCGCTCCGGCGGTGCTGGAGGACCGGTTGCGGGCCCATCCGCTGATCAGCCAGACGATAGTCGTCGGCGACAACCGGCCCTTCATCGCCTGCCTGATCACGCTCGACCCCGAGTCCCTGGAGCACTGGAAGTCCGCCCGCGGCAAGCCAGCCGACGCGACCGCCGCCGATCTCGCGACCGACCCCGACCTGCTGGCCGAACTCCAGACCGCGGTCGACGACGCGAACAAGGCGGTGTCAAGAGCCGAGTCGATCAGGAAGTTCACGGTGCTGGCGTCTGACTTCACTGAAGCCAGCGGCTACCTGACGCCGTCACTCAAGGTAAAGCGCGCGGTGGTAGTCAAGGACTACGCAGCCGAGATCGAAGCCCTGTACAGCTAACTCAACGCGTCCCAACTCCAGCGCGCCAGCTCCGGCCCGCCAGAGTCCCGCGCGCCTTGGCCCCGCGCCTTGGCCCCGCGCGCCCCTTGCCTCGCGCGCGCCCGGCGTCCTCGCGTCTAACCCGTGCGCCACCTGAGCCACACAGACCCCAAACGAACCACCCGTCACAATTCAATGGTTCATGATCATCATTATTCTCAGATGAATCAGCACATTCATCCGGAATCCCGGGATGAATGCGCATATTCATCGTTCGGCTCGGTTGAGGATGCAGTCACAGCGTCACCTCTGGCCTCATTCGCACCGGCAGTCACACGAGGACCAGCGGGATCGGGTCTAGGGCGATCAGCGGCGGACGCGGTCGGGATCAATGCCTTGATCGGCGGCATGGCGGTCGGTCAGAATCTCGGCCAGGCGGCGCGAGACCAAGTCCCAGCGCCATTCCTGATCGATCCAGGCCAGTCCCTTGTCGCCCATGGCCGCCGCCGCGTCGGGGTCGCTGAGCAACTGGACCAGCCGGTCGGCCAGCTCGGCTTCGTCGCCGCCGGTGACGACGTAGCCGGTTTCGCCCGCCAAGATCGCGTCGGGCGCTCCGCCGGAGTCACCGCCGATGACCGGCAGGGCGGTCGCCGACGCTTCGAGGTAGACGATCCCGAGTCCTTCGACATCGAGGCCGCCGCGCCTGGTGCGGCAGGGCATCGCGAAGACGTTGCCCGCGTCGTAGTGGGCGGCCAGGTCTTGCCAGGGCACAGACCCGGTGAAGAGCACCGAGTTGGCTACGTTGAGCCGCTGCGCGAGCCGCTTCAGCTTGTCCGCGTACTTGCCGCCGCCGACGATCAGCAGCACGGGATCGGGTTGCGGGCGGCTGTCAGTCCGGGGAGCGGCACTCATCCCGGTCCCGGCACCGGTGCTCTGGCCAGCGGCCGAACGCATCCCCGCGAGCACTCGCGGCCAAGCCCGGATCAGCGTGTCCTGACCCTTGCGCGGAACGATTCGCGACACGCACACTACGACCGGAACGTCGGCGGCGATGCCGAGCTTCGCCCTGATCTTCGCGCCTCCAGCGCCCGGCCGGAACATGGTGTTGTCGACTCCCGGCGCCAGCCTGACCATCTTGGCGGCCGCCGAGGGCGACAGCGCCCGCGAGACCCTGATCCTGAAGTACTCACCCAGATACGTCACGACATCGACGTAGTCGCCGATCTTCCGCAGCAAAGCTCGCGCGCCTGGCAGCGCCGCCCAGCCGGCCTCGTGGCCGTGAGTCAGCGCGACGACCCGCCTCGCGCCCGCCTTGCGCAGGCCAGCGCCGAGCAACCCAAGCGGCGCGGCCGCGCCGAACAGCACGGTGTCGCAGCCATGCTCGGCCAGTATCCGCCGGGCCCGCCGCGCTACCCCTGGCACCGGCAGCATCAGCGAGGTCGGGTGCCGCACGACCGGGAACGGCTGCTTGGCGTCGAACTCAGCCGCACCCTCCCAGGCGGGCGCGTAGACGACCACGCTGCCGTCGGGCATCCCGGTCGCGAGCGAATGCACGAACGACTGGATACCGCCGCTGCGCGGCGGGAAGTCATTCGTGACAATCAAGACCTTAGCCATGACCTTCGATACCCTACCCACCAGGATCAGGCGACTGCGCCAAGTCCGGGTAAGACCCTGGTCAAGGCGAGCCCGACTCCCCCGCAGCCCACGGCCAGCATGCAAACGCGGGGCCAGGTCACCTGACCTGGCCCCGCGTTCAAATAAGCGGCTGATCGATCCAGCTACGGCCGGACCGCGCCGTCCAGTTCCTGCAGGTACCAGCCGGACAGCGCGACCTTCTCCACGTCCTGACCCGGCGTCGGCGCGTCAACCACGTAACCGCCGCCGACATACATGCCGACGTGCGAGTTGCCGGCGAATCCGAGAATGTCGCCCGGCTCCAGGTTGGCCGTCGTGAACGCACCTGAGGAGCTATGCAGCGAGACCGGCGGCAGGCTGCCCATCTGGTCGTAACTCACCCGCGGGATCGAGACTCCCGCGTAGGCCCAGGACTGCATCGTCAATCCTGAGCAGTCGAAGCCGGAGTTGCACGGTCCTGTGCCACCGTAGACGTACGGGCAGCCAACCTGGGCTTCGGCGAACTGCACGGCCTTTCCAGCCTGACCACTGGCTGGCGGCCCGGTAACCTTGCCGCCGCCGCCGTTGCCTCCACCGCTGCCGGTGCCACCGCCAGGCTGGACGACCCGGCGCTGCACCGGGGTCAGCTCGGCGAGCAGCGTCTCTTCGTGACCTTGCAGGTTCTTCAGCTTGGTCAGGCGCCTGCCGACCGAACGCTTGAGCGCGAGGATGCCCATCTTGGTCCGCTGAGCCTGCTGCTGTGCGTTAAGCAGCTGGTGGCTGGCGGCGAGATACCGGTTGATCTGGGCGCTGGCGACGCTGGACAGCTCACTCAGGATGGAGGACTGATCGAGCACTTCCTGCGGCGTGCTCGAGGTCAGCAGGCCGATCGGCGAGTCCACGCCGCCCTGCTCGTAGGCGACCGCCGCGATCCGGTCGACCTGGGCGCGCATCTCCTCGAAGTTCGCCCGATACCGCTTCGTCTCGCGGTTAAGCAACTTGAGCCGCGCATTGGCCAGGCTCAGGTCCTGCAACACCTGGTCATACTGCTGACCGAGCACGCTCGCCTTGTTGTTCAGCACGGCGATCTCGTGCTCAACCTCGGCAATGGTCGGCTGCGGGAACGCAGCCGCGCTGCCGCCCAAGCTGATCACAGCTCCGGCGGTGGCCAGGCTGGCGGCGATCAACCAGCCGCGGGTGATGATTCTGCGAACTGACTGCGAGCTATGCACGCGCCAGACAGCTCCTTCTCCCACGTCGCCTGCCAAGCGAGGATCACGGGACCGGGCTCGGCAACGACCCGTCCGTACTGACTCACGTCAGCCGTAGGCTCCAGCCAGGGTTCCGATGCCACCGAAAACGCATAGGTGGTCGCGACCCCTTGGGGGCTCCCTATTCACCTGATGACCCGAGGGCCGGGCCACGAACTCGGCAGTCGCCAATCACCGCCGCTGCGATGCGGCTGCCAAGCAATCGGCTCGACCCAAGACCTTAGTAAAGCTCTGGCTGCACATTCAACCACTTCGCGAACTCTCGCCTCATCCTTATTGTTGCCGCAGCGAACCGGCGCATCCTGCGGCCACGGCCGGCTGACCTGCCCGAGCACGGCCGCGAGTCAGCCGGCGGGCCAGCTTCGGCCTCCGGCCCGATGTCAGTACCTCGCCGTAGCGTGAAGCCGTGAGCATTCAACTGCGGTTGCGCCGCTCAGCCTCCAGGCTCTGGTCGCGCCGGCGGGCCGACCAGGGTCCGGCCAGGCAGATTCAGCATCTTCCGTTCCGGCGCTCGGTTACCGAGCGTGCCTTCACCGACCGTCTGCTCCCAGCCGGATTCGTGCCCGGCCTGCTTCCGGCCGGCCTGCTGGCTGCCGCCGACGTCGTGGTCGTCGACGTAGAGACGACCGGCTGGTTCGCCGACTCCGCTGGCATTACCGAGATCGGCGCGGTCAGGCTGACCAGCGGTCGCCCGGCGGTCGAGTTCTCGGCCCTGGTCAACCCGCAGATGCCAATCCCGCCGGAGATCACCACGCTGACCGGCATTACCGACGCTATGGTCCGCGATCAGCCGGCGATTGGCCAGGTGCTCCCCCGCTTCCTCGAGTTCGCGAAGGGCAGCATGATCGCCGCCCACAACGCGCCGTTCGACCTCGGTTTCCTGACCGCTGCCTGCGCCGCCAACGACCTCACCTGGCCGCCGTGCGCCGTAATCGACACCGCCGTGCTGGCCCGCCTCGTACTGCCCGCCGGCGAAGTCGCCGATCACAAGCTGACCACGCTGGCCGCCCACTTCGGCACCGGCACCGGACCGAGCCACCGCGCCCTAGCCGACGCCAAGGCCACCGCCGGCGTCCTGGCCGGCCTGCTCTCCCGGGTACAGCTGGCCTCCAGAGTCGAGCCGGCCGGTCACCTGGCCAGCCAGCGCCGCCGCGCCGGGTTACGTTCGGCTCGCGGACGCTTAGCCGCTACGATTGCGCCCCAGCCGGGGTATGGGCTCCCGGAATCGACTCCCGGAACCAGGAGGGGCGGCATGGTCACCGCGATCGTCCTCATCAAGTGCGACGTTGCCCGAATCCCGGAGACGGCGGAGGCCATCGCCCAGATCACGGAAGTCAGCGAGGTCTACTCGGTGACCGGTGAATTCGACCTGGTCGCGATGGTCAGGGTGCGCGAACACGAAGAACTCGGCAACGTCATCCCGGGCCAGGTGAACCGCGTGGCCGGCGTCACCCACACCGAAACTCACATAGCCTTCCGCGCCTACTCCAGGCACGACCTAGACGCCGCCTTCTCAATCGGCTACCCAGAATCCTCCTGACCTCCAGGGACAACAGTTCACTCCCAACTAGTAGGTCGTGGGTTAGATTCCGCCAGGCGGCTCTGGTGTGATCGCTCAGGACGTCGAGAACACTGGCATTGCGCCTAGCCACTGCCGCCCGGGCACCAGACTGCGAGCTGCTGGAATAACAAGTGTCATGTCGACAGCCACGGGTCAACGCGGGGCTGCGGGGCTGCGGGGCTGCGGGGAGCCGCAACGGCCACGGGTCAGCGCTGTCGTCGCACTGGGGTTCGCGACGACCACGGGTCAGCGCTGCAGCGCGCGGCCCGGAACCTGGAACAGCGCTGACCCCAGACCGTCGCCCTGGCAGCAGCCACGGGTCAACGCTGTCGCGGGGCTGCCGGGAGCCGCAACTGCCGCGGGTCA